>Ga0307412_10000878_pt1 | contig 17292 bp, 21 predicted proteins | sample DK1Cmetagenome_3_FD_203823 | JGI IMG/M metagenome (GOLD analysis project Ga0307412, IMG submission 203823) | Maize rhizosphere microbial communities from greenhouse at UC Davis, California, United States - DK15-C-1 | ecosystem: Host-associated > Plants > Roots > Rhizosphere > Soil | place: USA...
TTGGACGGCGACAGGTGATCGCTGGCCGTGCTGCCGGACAACATCACCACCGATCACCTGTCGCCGTCCAACGCCATCATGCTGGACAGCGCCGCCGGTGAATACCTGGCGAAAATGGGCCTGCCGGAAGAGGACTTCAACTCCTACGCGACTCACCGTGGCGACCACCTGACCGCACAACGGGCGACCTTCGCCAACCCGAAACTGTTCAACGAAATGGTCGTTGAGGACGGTAAGGTCAAGCAGGGTTCCCTGGCGCGGGTCGAGCCGGAGGGCAAGGTGATGCGCATGTGGGAAGCCATCGAGACCTACATGGAACGCAAGCAGCCGCTGATCATCATCGCGGGTGCCGACTACGGTCAGGGATCGTCGCGGGACTGGGCAGCCAAGGGTGTGCGCCTGGCCGGTGTCGAGGCGATTGTCGCCGAAGGCTTCGAGCGTATCCACCGCACCAACCTGGTGGGGATGGGCGTGTTGCCGCTGGAGTTCAAGCCCGGCACCGATCGCAAGACCCTGGGCATCGACGGCAGCGAAATCTATGACGTGATCGGCGAACGGACCCCGCGGGCGACGTTGACGTTGGTGATCACTCGCAAGAACGGCGAGCGCGTCGAAGTGCCTGTGACCTGCCGCCTCGATACCGCTGAAGAAGTGTCGATCTACGAAGCTGGGGGCGTGCTGCAACGCTTCGCCCAGGATTTCCTCGAGTCGGCGGTGGCCGTTTAAATCGCTTGGGTGGCCGCTGTTCCGGCCACCTATTTTTTCAGGAGTTAGAGCATGGCTCACTCGCCTCAAATCAAGATCCCCGCGACCTACATGCGTGGCGGCACCAGCAAAGGCGTGTTTTTCAGCCTGCAAGACCTGCCCGAAGTCGCCCGCGTTCCTGGCCCGGCCCGGGATGCCCTGTTGCTGCGAGTGATCGGCAGCCCCGACCCGTACGAGAAGCAGATCGATGGCATGGGTGGCGCGACGTCCAGCACCAGCAAGACCGTGATCCTGTCCAAGAGCGCCCGGGCCGACCACGATGTCGATTACCTGTTCGGCCAGGTCTCCATCGACAAGCCGTTCGTGGACTGGAGTGGCAATTGCGGAAACCTGTCGGCGGCGGTGGGGTCGTTTGCCATCAGCAGTGGCTTGGTGGAGCCCGGCCGGATTCCGCAAAACGGCGTGGCCGTGGTGCGGATCTGGCAGGCCAACATCGGCAAGACCATCATCGCCCATGTGCCGATCACCGACGGCGCGGTGCAGGAAACCGGTGATTTCGAGCTCGACGGCGTGACCTTTCCGGCGGCCGAAGTGCAATTGGAGTTCATGGACCCGGCGGCCGAGGAAGAGGGCGGTGGCGGCTCGATGTTTCCCACCGGCAACTTGGTGGATGACTTGGAAGTGCCCGGTGTTGGCACTTTGAAGGCGACGCTGATCAATGCCGGGATTCCTACGATTTTCATCAATGCTCGCGATGTGGGCTACACCGGCACCGAACTGCAGGGCGCTATCAATGGCGATCCCAAGGCGTTGGCGATGTTCGAAACCATCCGCGCACATGGCGCCTTGCGCATGGGCTTGATCAAGCACTTGGACGAAGCCGCCCAGCGCCAGCACACCCCGAAAGTCGCGTTTGTCGCGCCGCCGGCGGATTACCTCTCGTCCAGCGGAAAAGCCGTGGCGGCGGGCGACGTCGATTTGCTGGTGCGGGCATTGTCCATGGGCAAGCTGCACCACGCCATGATGGGCACCGCCGCCGTTGCCATCGGCACCGCCGCGGCGATTTCCGGCACTTTGGTGAATCGGGCGGCGGGCGGTATCGAGCGCAACGCCGTGCGTTTCGGCCACCCCTCCGGCACCCTGCGCGTCGGCGCCGAGGCCAGCGTGGTCAATGGCGAATGGACCGTGAAAAAAGCCATCATGAGCCGCAGCGCGAGGGTGTTGATGGAAGGATTTGTGCGGGTGCCAGGTGATGTTCTGAACTGAGTCGAAAAACCTGTGGGAACGGGCTTGCTCGCGAAAGCAGTGCATCGGCCAACACAGATGTTGGATGTGCTGGCCTCTTCGTCGGATCGCCGCCCGGAGCAGGTCCGCGCCCACAGCGGCCTGTTGTCAGCCTCCGGTCAGTGCAGTGACAACCAGCCCCACATTATTCTCCAACTCCGCGACCGGGTCGGCACCATCGGTGTTCAGCACCAGCAGTTGGCTACCGCCTTCGGTGATGGCTGCCTTCAGCGCATCCGAGGGCTGGCGATGATGCAGCACCAGCGCCACGTCGTTGTCTTTCAATGTGGTCGTCAATTGTTTGAGGGCTTCGGGCGTCCACTCGGTGTCAGGGCGGGCGTCGGTGCTGATGCCATCCAGATTCAATCCACTGATCAAGTAACCGAAATGCTCGCTCAGGCTGACCACGCTCAGGTTGTCAGCGCTGGCGAGGCGTTTTTCGCTGTCGGCGCTGAGTTTGAGCAGGCGTTGCTTGAGGGCCGCCAGGTTGGCGTCGATTTTCGTTTTATCCGCCGGGGCCAGGCGCACCAGGTCGGCGGCGATCACGTCGGCCATTCGCCCCAGGTTATGACTGGCCATCCACGGCTGGCTCGCCAAACCGTCAGCCATGCCCGGTTGCACGGCGATACCGGGCAGGGCGCCGTCCACGGGGCGGGCCGCGTCGACTTCGACGATGCGTATATTGCCGCGTCGGGCCATGGGGTACAGCGGATCGTCCGGCCATAACGAGCGCAGGCCGATCACAGCGTCGGCCTCGCGGGCCAGTTTGTTCAGCGCCGTCGCGCCACGGCCACTGAAGTAGGCGCTCTGGCGGGTGCCGGGCAGATTGTCCGGTGCCGCCCGCTCCAGGCTGACCTCGGTCCCCTTGAGCAAGGCCTCGCCCAACCCGTAGGTGACCGGCAACGATGCCAGCAGACGGACCTTTTCAGCGGCGAATGATGAAGTGACGGCCACGCCGCACAACGCGACGGCCAGGGTCAGTTGTCGCAATGAAAAAACCATTTATCCAAGATTCCCTTTGAGGCTGGGGACGACGCCACGGGCGATGGCGCTCAGGGCGAAGGCGATGCCGGCTACCAGAATGATCGCGGCGCCGGACGGGATAGGCAGGTCGAACACAATCGGCGCGAGAATCCCGCACAGGGTGCTGACCGTGGCAATCAGCACGGAACACCAGAAAAAACCTTTCAAGGATTGGCTGAGCAGACGCGCCGCCGCCGCCGGAATCACCAGCAACGCCCCCACCAGGATGGCGCCGATGACTTTCACCGCCGCCACGGTGATCAACGTCACCAGGACTACGAACAGGTAGTCCAGGGTCTTGACCGCCACCCCGCGCACCGCCGCCAGTTGCGGGTTGAAGCTGGCGAGCATGATGCGGTTGTACAGCGGCAACGCCAGGGCCATCACCAACGAACCGACCACCGCGAGCACCAGCAGATCGTTGCCGTTGACTGTCAGCACTGAGCCGAACAATACGTTTTCCAGGATGTGCACGTTGATCTTGCCCGCCAGGATCAACAGCAAGCTCGCGCCCAGTGCCAGGGACACCGACAGGAAGACGCCAATCAGGGTGTCGGGCGCGAGACCGGTGCGGTTGCGCAGGTAATTGAGCAGGATGCCGAACAGCAGGCAGTAGCCGAACAGGCTGCCGTACGGCCCGGTGTAGGGTTCGCCGAGCAGGATGCCAATCGCCACGCCGGTCAGCGCCGCATGGCCCACCGCCTCGGAGAAAAATGCGAAGCGCTTGACCACCACCAGCGTGCCGAGGCCGCCCAGGACCGGGCCGATCAACAGCCCGGCCAACAACGCATTGACCACAAACCCGTAGGCCAGCGCCTCGGGCAAATATCCTGACGAGGCCCAGCCCTGGACCATCAAACGAAAGGCTTCATAACTCATCAGGCTGCGCTCCCGTTCGTGCGTGGGTGGGTGGAAAACAGCGTCAGCAGCCGCTCCGGGGTCAGGGTCTGGCGTGGCGGGCCGTCGAACAGTACCCGGCGATTCAGGCCGGTGACCCGATCGGCCAGGCGTCCGACGGCTTCCAGGTCATGTTCGATCCACAGCACGGTAATCCCGGCCTGGCGCCAGTCCTGCAACAACCGTTCGAATACCCGGATGCCGGCCTCGTCGAGGGCTGACATCGGCTCGTCGAGCACCAGCAATTGCGGCGAAGGAATCAAGCCCTGGGCCAGCAATACCCGCTGGCGCTCGCCCCCGGACAGGGCGCCCATGCGCCGCTTGCGCTTGTCCTGCATGCCGACCTGTTCCAGGGCCTGGCCGATGGCGCCGGCGTAATGCTTGCTCAAGCCGAGGAAGGCCGGTCGCCGCTGACACATCGCCGCCATGAAATCATCCACCGTCATCGGCAGGCCCCGGTCGAATTCCAGTGCCTGGGGCACGTAGCCGATCACCCCGGGTTCGCCCGGCCATTGCAAGCTCAGGCGTCCCTGGTGTGGCATTTGTCCGAGCAAGGTCTTGATCAGCGAACTCTTGCCGCCGCCGTTAGGGCCTACCAGGGCGTGGACGCTGCCGGGTTTCACCTGGAAACACACTTGGTCGAGGATCGTGGTGCGCCCCAGCTCAAGGCTGATGTCGGCGAATTCGATCAACGGGCCGGATTGTTGCTGGATAAGGGTTTCCTGCACCGTCATGCGCCGGACTCCTGGATCGCCCGGACCACGGTGTCGAGGTTGCCGGTCATCTCCTTTTCGTATTTCTCGGCGCTGTATTCACCGTAGGAAATGTGCGAAAGCGGGTACAGCTTTACGCCCGATTCACGCTGGATGGTGTCGACGTAGGTGGACGGAAAATCCATCTCCGAGAAGATCACTTTCACATCCAGTTCACGCAGTTGGTCGATGGTTTTTTTCAGCTGGCTGGGACTCGGCTCGATGCCATGGGCCGGCTCGACCACGGCGGTCACTTCCAGGCCGAATTCGCGCAGCAGGTAATCGTAGGCGGCATGTACGGTGGCGACCCGCAGCTCGGCATTCGGCGCCTGGGTCAGCTTGGCCAGGGCATCGGCGCGCATCTGCCGCAGGCGCTTGCCGTAGGCGCGGGCGTTTTGTGTATAGGTCTTGGCGTTGTCCGGGTCGAGCTTGCCCAGCTCCCGGGCGATGTTGTTGACCTGGGCAATGGACGCGCTGATGGACAGGAACGTATGCGGGTTGACGACTTTGCCCGCGCCCCGGGCGGCAGTGCCGGTGGCGGCCAGCAGGGGCACGTTTTCGTTGGCTTCGATGACCTTCACGTCCGGGGTTTCGCTGGCGGCGATCATGCGGTCGGCGAAATCGTCGTGGCCGACGCCGTTGAGCACGATCACATCCAGGCCGCTGATGCGCTTGATGTCCTCGGCCCGAGGTTCATAGGCGTGAGGATTGAACCCGGCCGGGATCAACGGCACGACCTCGGCCTTGTCGCCGACGATGTTGGCCACGTAGCTGTAATACGGGTGCAAGGTGATACCGATGCGCAGGCGATTGGGCGCTTCGGCGCTGGCCAGCGGGGCGAGCAGGCAGGCCAGCAGGCCAATCACCAGCAGGCGCAGGAATGGGCGACGTGGAGATGCGATAGACATGGGCAAGCGGTCTTCTCTTGAATGAGGGGCGTTGGGTCAATGCCGGTGCTGGCGAGTCACGCCGGCATCGAACTGCGCGACGATCTGCTGCCAACCGGCGACGGACAGGGCTGCGTCGTCGGATGCGGCAGGAGCGGTCGCAGGTTGGCTGCGGTTGAGCCAGATGTCCGGGGGCGCGTCGGGCGATTCGCTGATGCGCATCAGAAAGGAGCCGGAGACGGAAGGGTTGGCGCTGGCGCCAAAGTAGGCGTCGTCGCCCAGTAGTTGCCAGGCGTGGCCGCCGCGACTGACAGAGCTGGCATCCTGGGCGAACGGGGCAAAGCCTTCGTCCGCCAACGCTTGGGGGGCGGGAAGGGCTGGCTCGCTTTCGCGCAGGATGCGGATCTCGTCCAGCGTGACCCGCAGGTCGGCGTAGATCCCTTGCTCGGCGGCGCTGAGGTCGCGACGGGCATCCAACTGGTTGCTTTCCAGGTGGGCGACCTCCTGGGTTTCGCCGTGCCAGGCCACCACTGACCCGGCCCCCAACACGATGATCAGGCACAACAGCAGGACATAAAGGGTTTCATGGCCGGCGCCGGCGGGGCGGACAACCTGGAGGGTCGGTGTGCTCATGGGGCCTCGATGTCGGCTTGGTCGATTTCCACGACGTGGCCGGGGCCGGCGTCGAAGAGGACGTAGAATTCGGTGCTCGGTTTCTTGAAGGTCAGCGTTGAGTCGGCGCCGAGCTTGCCAGGGACCAGGATGGTTTCGTCGTAGCCAATCACATCCAGCGTCACCCCGGGGGCACCACTGCCGTCGGAAAAACCACCGGTGCATTGGATCTGTTCGGCGTCGATGGCCTTGCACTCGCACATAGGGTTGTGAGCCAGTGCGCTGGTGCTCAAGCCTGCGCACAGCAGCAGCGCCAGGCTGTTGAGAGAGGCGCGGAAGGTCATGGTTGGGCTCCTTGGGTTTTCAGCCAGGCGACAGTGGCCGGGGAGGCCTGGTTCAGGGGGATGGAGGCTTGATGCATCGAGCCGTCCCAGCCTTCGAGGGTGATCCAGAGCTCGGCGTCTGGCTGGGTCTTCTTGGGCACCGGCAGCATGGCGCCCATGCGATAGGGCGAGCCGAAGAAAATCACCCCGGCGGCCCGCAGGCTGCGAGGCTTGCCGATGCGCAGGTAGGTGGCTTTCACCTGGCTGATGCAGCGTTGGCACAAAGCGGCATTGAAGTGCTTCATGGGGCCGGCGGGGCCCTGGGTACGAGGGGCTTCGTTGCGAAATTCCGCCAGGCGCAGGCTCCACGGACCCACCTGGATCTCGCCGACTTCCCGCTCGCCGAGCCCTCCGTCGCCTCGGAACAACGCCGCTTCCGACAGGTACTTGGGCATGAAGCCCAGGGGAATCAGCAGCAACAGCACATTGAGATGGAAGCGCCATTTATGCCAGAACCGGCCCAGGCGTGCAGATGATGTGGTTGTGGTGGACGGATTCACAGGTTGCCCTCCGGCGAGTCACGGTGGAGGGAGGGTTGCAATGGCGATGCGATACGAGCAGGCCGGGCAGGTTTCTGGCTGCGCTTGACGGCATTGGCAGTGGCCAAGGCCGTGCGTTTGGTCCAGATCAACAATCCGCTGAGGACCATCATGCTCAGGACCAGGCCGAAGAAAAACCAGATGAGCTTGATCCAGAGGCCGCCGAAGTCCCCGGTATGCAACGGCCGCATGGATTCGGTGACGAACTCCAGGGCCGTCCGGTCCGACAACAATCGCGAGGCGTCTACCTCGCCGTTGTAGGGATTGATGGTTGCGGTCTGGAACATCAATGGATACCAGCCCCGTCCGCCGATTTCGAGGTGGCTGTAGGCGTTGCCGGGCAAACTGACGAAGCTCGCCTCCAGTCCCGGGATCTGTTGCCGGGCGATCTCGATGGCCCGGTCCAGGTTCAATTGCGGGGGAGCGGTACCATCGGCCGACAGCGGAACGCTTTCACGGGCCACGACCGGGACGACGGGCGCGCTGGAGATGGAGATCCCGTTGTCGGCCAGTGTGGCTTCGATCAGAAACCAAGTGCCGGTCACGGAAATGACCGCGATGAACCAGATCGACCAAATGCCACTGAGCCGATGCAAATCGCCCCAGAAAATCCGCGCGCCGTGGCGGATACGCAAGGTCGGGCGCAGGAAACCTTTCCAGAAGCGTTTGTAGACGACGAGGCCGGTTACCAGTGAGGCGAGCATCGGCAGGCCGAGGAAAGACACCAGGTACCAGCCCCAGCTGTAGCCGTTGGTGAACGGCACCAGCCACCAGCCATGCAAGGCGCGGGTAAAGCCCCGGAAATTGAACGCCGGAGCCGATCCCTGGATGACACCGCTGTAAGGGTTGACGTAGACGGTGTCCGGGCGCCCGTCGGGATACGTGACCTTGGCTTCCAGGGCAAAATGCGATTCATCCGGACGCACGATACTTTGCACCTGGGTCAGCGGCTGGGCTTGCTTGATGGCAGCCCTGACCTGATCGTAGCTAAGCAATGTGGCGTCATCGCTGGGCTTGCTGGCGCGCATCTCAGGGTTCGCCAGCCAGACGATCTCCTGGCTGACCACCGCCAGGGTGCCGGTGACACAGACGATCAAAACGAAAAACCAGATGGGCAGCGCCAACCAGCTATGGACGAGAAACCAGAGTTTGGAGCGGGACTTTTTCGACATGATTGAACGTCTTGATTCGATGAAAGGTTCCGTGTCACGGGCTTCGCAACACCCTGAACCCTGGAAAGGCAGGTCGTGGCTTTTGCCGACGCGGCCTGCTGCATCTAATTAAGACGAACGAGTCACTCAAATCCTGAAGGGAAAGATGAAAGAAAATGTTTCGCGTTAGCGATAAGCATCGAGTGTCTTCTTCAGTCCGGGGCGTAAATCTCCCTCGCCACGGGCTCGCCCAACAAATGTGCCCCTGGCCCTCGCTTGCCCAGTACGTCGCCCTGATTACGCAACGGGCAATTTTCCATCGAGAGGCAACCGCAGCCGATACAGCCGTTCAGCCGATCACGCAGGGCGATGAGTTGATTGATGCGCTCATCCAGATTTCGACTCCACTGCTCTGACAAGGTTTTCCAGTCGGCCGCGGTCGGGGCACGATTGTCCGGTAGGTTTTGCAGTGCCTCGCCAATCTCAGCCAGGGGAATACCCAGGCGTTGTGCGACTTTGATCAGCGCCACCCGCCGTAGCACTTCCCTGGGGTAGCGACGCTGATTGCCCTGGTTGCGGGTGCTTTTGATCAGCCCCTTGGTTTCATAGAAGTGCAGCGCGGTGACCGCCACGCCGCTGCGAGCGGCGACTTGGCCGACGGTGAGCTCTTTGTGGACATTGATAGGCTTTTTCACTTCAATCACCGCTTGACCTTGACTTAACTAGAGGTTTTACCCTGCAGGCCTTCGGATCGCAAGATTCGCCTTATTTCAATGGGGGGACCTTCCATGCAATCGCCAACCAACGAGCGCAGCTTCACACAGTTGATTGAGTTCGATATCGAGCCTCAATGGCTACAGGCGCTGGTGACCGCCCTGTCGGAACAGACCGAGCGCCTGGCGCGGGATTTTCCAGGCTTTCTCAGCGCCACTATCCAAGCCAGCGAGGACGGAAGGCGGGTGCTCAATTGCCTGCAATGGCAAACCCGCGAAGCTGGGGACGCGGCGTTTCGAAGTGTTGAACATGGCGAGGGAAATTTCTGGCGGCTGATCCAGCAGCATCGGGCCAAAGCGGTGACGTTCGGCTCTTTCCAGGTGCTGCGCAACATCGAGCGCAGCCTGGATGATGCTCTGCATTGCCCGTGGCTCAACCAAGCGCAACGAGGAATACGAGAGGGCGATAGCCACTATCAAAAGCGTTGATTTCTGCCGTTGCGTGCCGGCGGGTAGCCTTTGTTCATCGCCCCACTAAAGAACATTGGACGCCCGCCATGAATCGTATCCTTGCTGTCTTGCTGCTGTTGACCGTCACCGTGTTGAGCGGTTGCGCCTCGTCCTCTCCGGAGCTGCGTCCCTATACCGCCGAGGAAACCCGCGAGCTGGCCCTCGAAGCGTTGAATCGCCGGGGTCTTTCGTTCGAGGAGTATCACGCCAAGAAAGCCGAATTGCTCGGCACATCGCAGAAGAACGTCGGCTTCGATGAGCGTGGCGAAATGAATGCCGAGCGGACCGTCCAATTGCCTGGCCGGCCAGGCTGAAAGACTGTACCGCTCGAAGTTTTGCCTAACTGTCCATGGGCGGGCGCCGGGACGTGGGGTAGGGTCATCACCTGACTGCCCCCGACGGATTGACGTGCCATGACCCTCTCGCTTGACCTTCTGCTGGGCTTCGCCCTGTTTGCCCTGGTGACCTCGATCACACCAGGCCCCAACAACACGATGTTGCTGGCCTCGGGTGTCAATTTTGGTTTCAACCGTACCATCCCTCACATGCTGGGTATCACCTGTGGCTTTTTTTCCCTGGTGCTGGCGGTGGGCCTCGGCCTGGGCGCGGTGTTCCAGACGTATCCATTGCTCTACACCCTGTTGCGCTATGTCGGCGCGGCATACCTGATCTATCTGGCATGGAAAATTGCGCATTCCGGCCCCGTCTCGGACAACGCTGCAGGCGACAACAAGCCGATCAGTTATTGGGGCGCGGCGGCGTTTCAATGGGTCAATCCCAAGGCCTGGATCATGGCCATCGGTGCAATCAGCACCTATACACCACTGCAAGGCTATTTTTTCAACGTGGTGGTCATCGCGGCGGTGTTTGCCTTGATCAATCTGCCAAGCGTCAGCCTGTGGGTGGTATGCGGCAGCCTGCTGCGCAATTTGTTGCGTGATCGTCGGTGGCTGCGCCTGTTCAACTGGGGCATGGCGCTGCTGTTGGTCGCGTCGCTGTATCCGTTGTTGCTCGAAAGCATGAGTTGATGGCTGAGCTTCGACGCGATGCCTGCTAAGCTCGCTGTTCCAGGAGCGTTCCTACGCACTTTTAAATGAAGTCCGACTTCTTTAAGGTCTTGATCAGGTAAAGCTTGTCTCGAACCCAACGAGGGCACCCTGGTCCCGGAACCGGCTCTGCGAGTTTCCTTATGAATAAGCGTCCTTTGTATTTTGATTACGCGGCCACCACGCCGGTGGATGAGCGGGTGATCCAGGTCATGGTCCAATGCCTGGGTTTTGACGGCAATTTTGGCAACCCTGCCTCCAGCTCCCATGCGTTCGGCCAGGAGGCACGACGTGCCGTGGAGCAGGCGCGGGAACAAGTGGCCCGTTTGGTTGGCGCTCAAGCCGATCAGATCGTCTGGACTTCAGGTGCCACCGAATCCAATAACCTGGCCCTGAAGGGGGTGGCCCAGGCGCGCGGTGCGCGTGGGCACGTGATCACCAGCTTGATCGAGCATAAAGCAGTTCTTGATACGGTCCGGCAGCTTGAAGAGGGCGGTGTCGCGGTGACTTGGCTGGCGCCGGGAACCGATGGCCTGATCAATCCGCAATCTGTCCGCGAGGCGTTGCGCGAGGACACGTTCCTAGTGTCGTTGATGCTGGTGAACAATGAGCTGGGGACCGTCAACGACGCCGTCGCCATCGGTGAGATCGTTCGAGAGCACGGCGCGCTGTTTCACATGGACGCCGCCCAGGGCGCGGGGAAGATGAGCATCGACCTGGCCCGTTGGCCGGTGGATCTGATGTCTTTTTCTGCACACAAGATCTACGGTCCCAAGGGCATCGGCGCGCTTTACGTCGGCGATCGTGCACGGCCGCGGGTGTCGGCTCAGATCCATGGCGGAGGCCATGAAGGTGGCTTGCGCTCCGGTACATTGGCGACCCATCAGATTGCGGCCATGGGAACGGCGTTCGAACTGGCGTCGCAGTCATTTGACGAGGAGCTCGCCAAGATCGATCAATTGCGCAATCGTTTGCTTGAGCCGCTGTTGACGTTGCCCGGCGTATGTATGAATGGCAGCCCGAGTTGCCGAATCCCTCATACGCTGAGCCTGACGTTCAATGAAGGCGAGTTCAACCCGGCGACGTTGGGCTCCTCGATTGCGTTTTCCGCGACGTCGGCCTGCAACTCGGCGCAAAACACCCCATCCCATGTCCTGCTGGCCCTGGGGCACGATGCACGTGCGGCCGGGCGGACCATTCGCTTGAGCCTGGGACGTTTCACCAGCGAGCAGGACATTGACGAGGCGGTGCGGTTGATCAAGTCCGCCTGCGCCGCTGCCCCGGCATTTTGGGTGTAACCCTTGAGCCGAACACGTTCGGCGTACGAACAATAAAATTGAATTAGCAGGAGTGATGATGAGTACCGAGCCTTCGACCCCAGGACAGATTCCCCAGCGCCTGGTCCGAATCCGCCAGTTGATGCGCGAGGAGGGCATCCATGCGCTGCTGGTGCCTTCGGCCGACCCGCATCTTTCGGAATACTTGCCGGGCTACTGGCAAGGTCGCCAATGGTTGTCCGGGTTCCATGGCTCGGTAGGTACTTTGATCGTGACCTTGGATTTTGCCGGGGTCTGGGCCGACAGTCGGTACTGGGAACAAGCCACCAAGGAGCTGGAAGGCAGCGGGATTGAGTTGGTCAAGCTTGTTCCAGGTCAGCCCGGCCCATTGGATTGGCTCGGTGAACAAACGCCCGAGGGGGGTGTGGTAGCGGTTGACGGAGCAGTCATGGCCGTTGCGTCGGCCCGGACGCTGAGCAGCAAGCTTGAATCGCGTGGGGCGCGGTTGCGTACCGATATCGACCTGTTGCATAAGGTCTGGACCGATCGTCCAGCCCTGCCGAATCAGCCCGTCTACGCCCACCTGCCGCCACAAGCGACGGTAAGTCGTGTGGAAAAACTGGCCAAGCTGCGCGAATCGCTAAAGGAACGCGGCGCCGATTGGCACTTCATTGCCACCCTGGATGACATTGCCTGGCTGTTCAACCTGCGCGGCGCGGATGTGTCGTTCAACCCTGTGTTCGTCTCCTTTGCCTTGATTGGCCAGCAACAGGCGACGCTGTTCGTTGCCTTGGACAAAGTCGATGCGGCACTGCGTGCAACGCTTGAACAGGATGGCGTGACGCTGCGCGATTACAGCGAAGCCGTTGTCGCGCTGCGTGAAGTGCCAAGCGGTGCGAGTCTGCAGATTGATCCGGCGCGCGTCACCGTCGGCTTGCTGGGTAACCTGGACAGTGGCGTCAAGCTGGTCGAAGGGCTCAACCCGACGACGCTGGCCAAATCCCGCAAGACCCCGGCAGATGCCGAGCATATTCGCCAGGCAATGGAGCAGGATGGTGCCGCTCTCTGCGAATTCTTCGCCTGGCTGGAAAGCGCCTGGGGCCGTGAGCGCATCACCGAGCTGACCATCGATGAGCATCTGACCGCGGCGCGCATGCGTCGGCCGGATTTCGTTTCCCTGAGCTTCAATACCATCGCCGCGTTCAACGCCAACGGCGCGATGCCTCACTACCACGCCACGGAAGAAGCGCACGCCGTCATTGAAGGCGATGGCTTGCTGCTGATTGATTCGGGGGGGCAGTATCTTGGCGGCACCACGGACATCACGCGCATGGTGCCGGTCGGAACGCCGACACCAGAGCAGAAGCGTGATTGCACCCGAGTCCTCAAGGGTGTGATTGCCTTGTCGCGGGCCAAATTTCCCCGAGGCATTCTGTCGCCTTTGCTGGATGCCATCGCCCGCGCGCCAATCTGGGCCGAACAGGTGGATTATGGCCATGGCACCGGTCACGGTGTCGGTTATTTCCTGAACGTCCACGAGGGGCCGCAGGTCATTGCCTACCAGGCCGCCGCCGCGCCGCAAACCGCGATGCAACCGGGGATGATCACGTCTATCGAGCCCGGCACTTATCGGCCAGGTCGTTGGGGAGTGCGTATCGAGAACCTGGTGCTCAACCGCGAGGCGGGGAGCAGTGAGTTCGGTGAGTTCCTGTCCTTCGAAACCTTGACGCTATGCCCGATCGACACCCGCTGCCTTGAGCCATCCTTGCTGACCCAGGACGAAAAAGACTGGTTCAATGCGTACCACGCCGAGGTCCAGCGTCGATTGAGCCCGTTGCTGGAAGGCGACGCGTTGCAATGGCTGAACATGCGGACCGCGACCATCTGACAAAAACGGTCAGGCCAGGGCTTCACGGACGAAGTCCAGCCGATCCTGGCCAAAGAACAATTCGTTGCCGACGAACATGCTCGGTGCTCCAAACACACCTCTACGGATGGCTTCTTCGGTGGCATCCTTGAGATGGTCCTTCACGTGTTGGTCGGTGGTCAGGGCGAGGACATATTCAGGATCGAAGCCACCTTCGTTCAGGGTCGCCGCAACTGTCGCCGGATCGTTGAGGTTGCGGGCGTCCACCCAGAGGGCGCGGAACAGGCAATCGATAAAAGCCTCGAAGCGGTCCGGATGGCGCAATTGCATGCCGGTTACGGCGCGCATCAGCAGCAATGTGTTGATTGGAAAATAGGGGTTGAGCTTGAACTCAACGCCATAACGGATGGCAAAGCGATTCAAGTCCTTGAACAGATAGGGCCCCTTGGCCGGCACGGTAACAGGGGAGGCGTTGCCAGTTGCCTTGAAGACGCCACCTAGCAACATGGGACGGTAGATCAGTTCACTGTCCGTTTGTGCGCAAAGCGCAGGCAACTGGGTGTAGGCGAGATAGGTGGTCGGGCTGCCGAGGTCGAAGAAAAACTCTACGGATTTGCTCATGGGGGCTGCTCTCTTATTGTTATGAGGGGAGGCTTACCAGCGTTCGCTCCAGGGGCGCAGGTCCAGCTCGAAGGTCCATGCGTCGCGGGGCTGGGTATGCAAGTACCAATAATTCTCGGCAATGTGTTCCGGATCGAGGATGCCGTCCTCCTCCTTGGTTGCATATTTTTCCGGGAAATTGTCACGGATAAACGCAGTGTCGATGGCACCGTCCACTACCACATGAGCCACATGGAGGTTCATCGGGCCTAGTTCACGCGCCATGCTTTGCGCCAGCGCTCGTACGCCATGCTTGGCCCCGGCAAACGCGGCGAACCCTGACGCGCCGCGCAATCCTGCCGTGGCCCCAGTGAACAGGATTGTGCCGCGTTGGCGCTTGACCATGCGCCTAGCAACTTCCCGCGCATTGAGAAATGCGGAGAAGCAAGCCATCTCCCAGATCTTGAAGTACTTGCGAGCCGTCTCCTCCAGAATGCTGCACGGCACATTGGCGCCGATATTGAAGATGAATGCTTCGATCGGCCCGACCTGGCTTTCTATCTGTTCGATCAGCGCGATGACATCGTCTTCCTTGCGCGCATCGCAGGCGTACCCGTGGGCTTCACCCCCTTCGGCCCGAATACTGTTCACCAGTGGCTCAAGTTTGTCGGCGCTTCGACGCGTGACGCAGGCCACGAAACCTTCCCGGGCGAAACGCCTGGCTATTGCCCCACCCGTGGCATCGCCGGCACCAACAACCAGTACGACCTTCTTGTTATTCATGGTTAGCTCCATTGCTAAACGATCGTTAACTAAACGGACGTTATGTTAAGGTCGGGCGAACGTCAAGGTGTACATCAGGGGCAAGACGATGCGTTATTCAGCCAACCACAAGATGGAAACCCGCGAAAAGCTGCTCGCGAGCAGCGCCACCTCCATCAAAAAGTCCGGTTTTGCCACGGTAGGCGTCGATGGCTTGATGAAGGCAATCGGGCTGAGCGGTGGTGCGTTCTACAGCCATTTCTCGTCCAAGGATGAGCTTTTCAGGGCCATTGTCGAAAGAGAACTCGCCCAGAGCCTGGACCGTTTGAACGGTGAGGGGGGCATGGACGCAGTAAAGTTGCAGCGTTGCCTCAAGCAATACTTGAGCATGGGCCACGTTGAACAACCCGAGGCAGGGTGTGCATTGCCGGTGTTGGGGGCAGAGATTGCACGTTCGGATATGCAGGTGCGCGAGGCGGCGCAGACTTGGATCTGCCGGCTGCATGAAGGCTGGGCGCGAATCTTAGGAAGCGATAGCTTGGCGTGGTCGGTGTTGTCGCAATGTGTCGGGGCGTTGGTGGTTGCGCGCATGCTTGCGACTCCCGAGGTCCAACGCGATGTCCTCAAATCCAGCTATGACGAAATCAGCCGTCGTATCACCGACCGACCGTTTGACTGATCCCTGCTTATTTGCAGATGACGATCATGCTGCGACTGGTATACCCGGCGGGGTTGAGTCCGAATGGATAGTCTCCCGGCTCCTCGACGGTATCCCCCGATTTGGCGATCACCTTGTAGTTCTTTGGGGCGCATGAATTGGCAGCGGTGGCGGCGCATTGCTCCCAGGATGAAGTCAGCCCAGAGCAATTGATGTGCATGCCCTTTTTACCGCGCTTCATTTCGGTTTTCGCTGTCGCCGCGCAGCCCGCAATTGCCAGTATGGCGATCAAGATCAAAATTCGTTTCATTCCCGTCCTTATGCCGTCGTGGATCTTGTGTCTACGTACGGCTGTGTTCGCTCTCGCTTGAAGCGTTCATGACGTCCTGTATGAAAAAATCCATGTCCAGCATTAGGTTACGAGGCTAAACATGGCCTAAATGGGCGGCAAATACCAGACCTATGATCAAACTGATCAATCTGCCGCAATGACGGGTTTGGCGGCATCGCCCATCGTCAGCGTTGCGCCGACTGACGCAAGGATAATGCAGGTAATGGCGGCCCACTGGGCCAGCGATAGGTATTCCTGAAGGAACACCAGTCCCGACAAGGCGCCGATCGCGGGCTCGACACTCATCAGCGTGCCGAACGTGCGGGCGGGAATTCGGGTCAGGGAAATCATCTCCAAGGTATAAGGGAGGGCAGTAGACAGAATGGCCACCGCAATGGCGATTGGAATAAGACTTGGTGTCAGCAGTGCGGCACCGGCGTGCACAATGCCAATGGGCGCGACAAACAGTGCGGCGATCATGACCCCTAGTGCAGCGGTCTGCACGCCGTTGTCCGCGCCGGCTTTCTGGCCAAACAAAATGTACAGTGCCCAGCACACGCCTGCGCCCAATGCATAGCCTGCTCCGATCAAGTCGATGCTGGTGCTGGCGGCTCCGTTGGGTATGAGCAGCAGCAGGCCGACCAACGCCAGGGCAATCCAGAGAAAATCAATCGCCCGACGTGACGCATAAATCGCAACCGCCAGAGGGCCGGTAAACTCCAATGCCACCGCAATGCCCAGCGGAACGGTACGAAGTGACATATAAAAGAGAAAATTCATGCCCCCCAGGGCCATCCCGTAGACCAACACGGTGCGCAAGGATTGGGCTGTGAGTTTGGCCCGCCACGGGCGTAGCAATAACAACATGATGATGCTGGCGAAAATCAGCCGCAGGGTCGTCGTGCCTTGCGCGCCTACTATCGGGAACATGCTCTTGGCGAGGGAAGCGCCGGACTGGATGGAGGCCATGGCGACCAGTAGCAAGGCAACCGGAAATAAAGAAGAGGCCAGGCTGCGATTGGGTGGAGTCATTACGGGGTGTCATCCAATGAAAAGGGCAGGGGGGAAGTGGATTGAGCAATATAGTGCGCATTTCAAGCGACGTCGTCTATATATAAGGCGCCCTTGAGCTCTTTCATCCAGAAAGATGGAGAAAGACACAACAAAGGGTTGACGGCAAATTCTGGATGTCTATAATTCGCCCCACTTCCGGCGCAGTCGAAACGGAAAACTCCTTGAGTTTCAATGAGTTAGATGGTTTCGACAAGCCAGGCGCTCCAGTTCATCGAAGCGCT
>Ga0307412_10000879_pt1 | contig 17290 bp, 23 predicted proteins | sample DK1Cmetagenome_3_FD_203823 | JGI IMG/M metagenome (GOLD analysis project Ga0307412, IMG submission 203823) | Maize rhizosphere microbial communities from greenhouse at UC Davis, California, United States - DK15-C-1 | ecosystem: Host-associated > Plants > Roots > Rhizosphere > Soil | place: USA...
TCGACATGCTGGCGGCGATAGGGCTCGAAATTCGGGATCGGGGCATAGGTGCCGCCGCCGGGTTGATTCTGGTCGAGCTGGACTACGCGCGGATTGGGCGTCAGCCCGGGAAAGACACTGTCCAGGGTTGAGTCCCGAATGCCCATCGCTCGGGTCTTGGGGCGCAGGGATTCAAGATAGGCGCGAAAGCCGACATCCTCCTGCGCGCTGACGCTGTCCGCCGTCAGACCGCCCGCCACGACGGCAGCAAGTCCCAGCAACAGCGACAGGATCGACGAACGCATTGAAGAATCTCCTTAAGCTCTTTTGTTGCACAGGGATGGCGCGGCGTGAATCCCCTTATTGGCACTTGACGACATTGGCAGGATCAAACCGCCTTCACGCCATTTTACGCTTGGCAAGGCCGTCGGGTTCGCTAGGAAGCGTGGCGACGGACAGGTGGCCGAGTGGTTTAAGGCAGCGGTCTTGAAAACCGCCGTGGGTTTACGCTCACCGTGGGTTCGAATCCCACCCTGTCCGCCAAAAGCCATTGATTATACAGTGTTTTTTTAGGATACGGTAGGACTGCCCTAACCTGTGCCCTAACCGGCGCAAACGGTTAGGGCTGACTCCGCTCGCGCCTACCGGCTCGAATCCTGAACTAGGCATCGATCTCTGCTAGGATGAAGATCGCATGCCTGAGAACGGCAACGGGCGAATCGCTCATGAGCATCAAGATCCACACCTCCTTTGCGATCCACGTTGGAGAGTGGCTGAAGAGCGAGATTGTCGAAGCCCATGGCGTGTCGATCAATGATCTGGCCGCGGCGTTTGGCGTCAGCCGCACCTTTCATGGTGAGCAAGACGAAGTATCTCAACCAAAGTAGGCATGGAGATCATTGAGAGGCTGAGAACCACGGCTGGAGGGGGCAAATAGTGGGCCGCTCTCGGCGAGCACTGCTATTTAGTCAATAGTTTCGTTCCGCCGGCTCATATGGCTTAAGCTGCCCTAGTTCGTGATTTAAGGAGTCCAGCTCGCTACTATAAGCCGAACAGCCGGGCAGCCGACCTAGTGCATGAACCGCCAGCGTCATCGCTCGACAGGCAAGCCACACAGCCTTTCCGACACTCTCTTCATCTGGGCCGACCTGATGGCCTATGACCTCCCCCGCTTCGTCATGGTGCAGAAAACCGTGAATGGATTTCAACGAAAGATGCGTCGCGGCTCCCGATAGATCCTTGTAGAAGAAGTAGCTGGGACCATACCCGGCGGCGGACGCTATTTTCTCCATTGTCGGCGGTTTGGGCAATCTGGCGTATTCCGCCTTCATCTCACTAAGCTGGCTTCTAACTTGGGCCTCATTATCGGTGCCCATGCCTGAAAGGTGTCGGAGGCTCGCCTCGAACAGCCGAATTTCGCTGTTTAAAGTTTCCCCACGCAACTGCGGCACCGCAACTGTGGGGTCCGAAATGACATAGCCCATCCAGAAGGCTGTCTCAAAAACACTTCTGACCAACGCATTAATGCGCTCAGCAAGGCTGAACCAATCCGCCAACAGTTCCCGGAAGTGAAAGCGAAAAGCATCTGCTTCGGTGGCTAGAAATCCGTAATTCCGAAAATCTCTGTCCACAGCTTGCCAGTCGCGGCTTACCGCACCCTCACCGATCAATGATGCATCCATTTCCGGCTCTTAGACACGATCAGCAGGTAATGCACCTAATCGCCGAATTGGGATTGATCCCCGCAGGTTGGACCGGCGCCTGAACGGCTGGCCGTGGTGCCCCATAGGACGCGCGCTGCGGCTGAAGGCTGATTTCCTCAGCGGTGAAAACGTTGATGAGTTGGCCAGGCGTGATAACGGCCGAGCGGCCGGTGATGAATGTCGCTCCTAATAGCGCGCCCGTAGTGTTGCCGCGACCTTCCTGACGAACCGAGCCGCGCAGTGCCCAATCTCTGCCGCCCGAACGAACCGAGTTGAAGGTTAGCTCGAATTTCGCCGACTTGCCGACGATGCCTTTGCCGGTGCGCCATGTCACGGTCGCCTTAACCGGTGAGCCGCGACGGATCATCACTTCGCCACCTTCCACCACATCATTGACGACCATGAAATTGCGGACTGTGCCCACCTTCATGTCGATCGAGGTGATTTCTTCAGTGGGCGTGACGACAACCAGTGTGTTGACCGGAACGACAACGGCCGACGCAACACTTGCGGGAAATGAGCCTGTTTGGGCGGCTAACGGCATAGCGACAGCCAGGAAAGCCAAAGGCAGTACGTGACGCATCATATTCATTGAGTCCCCCTCTCAACCACTATGACGAAGATGGGTTTAGTCGTTGCTCAAATGCAATAAGAATCTGAGCCGGGGCAGCGCGCTACCGCACACGCCTCAAGCTGCAAATTTCAGACTAGGTATAGGACTTCTCCACCCAGGCCCGCGCGGATGACAGGGCGTTGCCTGTCAGCTTGCTTTCACTGAGAAGCATCCGCCCAATTCGCCCGTCCAGAAAGTTTATTTCCGCGCCTTGGTCTCGGATGTGCGAGCCGACAAACGGTGTGTCTGCCTTGGCAACGGTGTTCGTGGCCGTAGTGTAATGGTTCGTACCGTTGAGCGCGAGACCCCAATCGTTCGTAAACGACCACATATCTTCGTAATGCCAACTCGCCATGCTTGTCGACGGGTTACCGGTGTTCCGTCTAACGGTACTCATGAAGCCCTGATAGATATTGCCATCGATATAAGGGTGATGATCGCTCGCCGTAGATGAGCCGGTCTGTCCTATGGGCGCGCCGCCGTTGCTCACAGTAGGAGGATCATTATCCAGCTTCATTGAATACACGACGTGCCCGCCGGCTGCGTATGACCGAAGCGACGGCATCTGTAGGTAATCGTTGGAGCCGTCAAACTCGATGCTCTTGATGCCGGAGGTATTGCGGTAGAGCGGGCGCCGCGTCGTGCTGGCATATTGCGCGAGGTTCCGGCCTTCGGTGCCGCCCCGCCGGCAACCGATATCGCGGACCAATCCCACAGGGTCGCCGTCTGCTGTGATAGCGCCGGTCCCGTCTGAGTTCTGCGCCAACAGCGCAACCTGCGTGAAGTCGTAGGCGCGACCGACGAAGGCCCCGCCGTTCGGGGCGAGAACCATCGCCTTTGCTCCACCGATGTTGAAGCCGTCGCGGTTCAGGGTGACTTCGCAGGTCAGCAAGATCGGGTCGCTGTCCGTGCGTGTATAGCTGCTTCCGGTTGCGCCGCTGATGGCGACCCCGTCCCGATACCACTGATAGGTCGGGGTGCCGCTGCTCGCGCTGTAGCTGACGTTTGCGACGTCACCGGTCGAGGCATAGCTGCCACTGATCGACGGCAGCGACGTGAACAGCGTGTCGGCGAGAGAGAAGGCAAGCCACTGGTAGGTGTGGACGTCCCCGGTCGCCGGGTAGACGGTCCACCAGGTAACCCAGATCGACCCGTTATAATACTGCACTTGGATTTCGGTCGGGAACGCGTCCCAGTTGTAGGGCGCCAACCGAATAGCTCTGATCGTGACTGCTGCGGCGAAGGTGTATTGGAGCCAAGCCGCCGAGCCGGTAGTGCTGACGTTAGTGCTCCACGCATCGCTGTCTGCGGTCCCGATGACGTTGTTGAACGCCTTATCGGGCGTCGTCCCACCCGCCCCATTGGACGATGCGGAAGCGGTGCCGCCATTGCAGAGGTCGGTACCGTCGGCGGACGATAGCATTTCGACTTCGCGAAGCACGGTCGATGCAGCCGAATTGAATGTGTCCGGCATGTAGAGCCGCCACTGCGTCGAGGACGGGTCGCTTGACACAGGCGCGGCAACAAACGAGTTCACCATCATGCTCATGGGCGATGTCCGATCAGCGTAACCTTCAATCCCTTGGCAGTGCCATCGCCTACCTGGTCGAGGTCCACCGTTATCTCCGCATCATCTGCCAGAGAGGTGTCAGATATCACGGCAGCCGTCGCGGCCGTGGTGCTGGTCTTTTCGGTGTTGTCCACGGTCAGTTTGGTCGAGAGGATAGAGGTGCCACCCTCATTGATGTCGACGGTGAGGATCGAGCCGCTGGTCTGTGCCGTTGTCAGGGAGGCTCGGACTCCGGTCAGCGTGAATGCGTAAGGCACGCGAAAGGTAACCTTGCCGGTTCCACTGGTTAGCGCGGTCGTTTCGTCGGAGACCGCAATGACCAGTGACTCAGTGGGATTGCCTGCACTGCTGCTGACCGTCAGTTCTACCCAAGCACTGCCGTCATATTTCCGATAGAATCCGGCGGCGATGTCGTACACCAACCAGCCGGCCGCTGGTGTGACGTAGATCCAGGCATCCGCATCATAGATCGCCACTTTGTTCGGCTGCGTGGCATGGGCGGCCGTGAACAGATAAATGTTTCCGTTCGACGGTGACCCCGGCGTCGTTCCAACATGATCAATTGCTCGCGGCTGCACCAATGCTGACAGCAGCCGGAGATTGATATCCATGCCGGTGTTCCAGCCATCGGCGCCAAGATCCCAGAAAGCTGTCAGGCCGATGCCAGGCAGTGTGCGTTCAGCCATGTAAAATATCTCCGTTATTCATCTCACGCGCCGCCGTAGTTGTACCCGTAGCGCAGCCCGTAACCGGTCATCACGCGAACCAGCAGTTCGTGACCTTGCAGTGATTCGAAGCCGTCGCACTCGGACGTCACCCGCACGATTGCGAGAGGCAGCGCGCCGAAACTGGCAGCCGGTATGTCGAATGAGGTTCCTGTGAGACCGTCGTGCGTTGTCACCACGGTACGGTCATCTGGGTCTAGTATGTCGATTCTCGTCGTTTGCCCCGCTTCCGGAGCCACTGTCGCGTTGGTCCAGAGCAGGATTTGGCTGTCTTCCGTCAACCGATTGCGATTCGACCAGGTGACCGGCACCGTGGCGAGACCGTCAGCGTCAATCTCATCCCCATCAGCCAAGAACGACACACCTACGACGGCCACGTTCGCCGGACGCAGCGGTAACCACGGACGTTCGCTCATCGTACCTCTGAGCGTCGGCCCGTCGACCAGTGCCAGTTGTCCCTGCGAGGTCTGGCTCAGCAGCTTATATTCGACCGTCTCACCGGCTGACCGTACCTGACGGTCCTCATACAGCGTCTCGCCATCGACGAACCAGATGTGCGTTCCGGTTACCCAGGCACGTGGCACGGTATCCATGACGCCGCGAGCCAGCGTAATCTCGCCAGTTCCAGAGGCCACGGCAGTCACCATGGCCACTTCCATGACGGTTTCATCGTCACCGGCCGCACCGATGAGCGCGAAGCCACCCTGCGACGGCAGCGTCTGACCGGTGAAATCCGTCATCGTGACGCCGGCGGTGGCAGCTTCGGCTACCATATCCGCAGCCAGTTCCCCGCAGCCGATGATGTTGTTGGTGCCAACCGACGACCACTGCAGCGAACCATCGGGCAGCGGCAACTGCGTGGCGAGGTCATAGGCGAACGTGTCTGTGTTGTCTGTCGTCGCGAGGATGCCTGCGACCACTTCGGGGTAGACTGGCTCGCTGCCGCCGACCTGCGCAACCGCCTCGGCCGCCAGGAAGGCCGGCAGCGTAAGAACGCGCGCCTCGGTGATCGGCTCCGGGGCACTGGATGGATCGACCCAGCCGCTGCCTTCCGGTTCCACATAGGCGCCGGCATCCAGGCTGAACACGTCTTCCATCAGCACGGCACGGATGGTCATGTCACCAGGTCGCCCGTAGTCCACCGACATGACGCGCATCACGACACCATCGAGGCCGTGGTCGGGCCAGGTCAACTTATAACAGGCCCCCGGTCGGATCGCATAGGCGCTGCGGTCAATTTCGACTTCGCAGGATGCCAGCGGCGCCCCTACCGTCCTCAGGTCACGGCGAGCGAGCTGCATGGCGAGCGATGCCGTGCGGACGCCGTAATAGTTCCGGCTTGCCGAGACCACGTTGCCGCCCTGCATCGCGATGGAAGCATTGTCCTGGGCGCTGACGGTTTCTTCTTGCTCGTTCTCAGGGTTCGTCCAGGTGACGATGATCTCGTTGATGATCTCGCCCCACAGCTTCCTGTCGAACTTCGTCACGTCGCAGTTATCCGGATTCAATTCCGGCAGCGTCTCAGCGTCGTAGTCATCGCGGATCAGCTTCAGCGTCAGCAGCCCGGTGGCCGGGTCGACGTAGAGCACCGCCTGGATGTGATCCAGAATCTCGCTGACGAAATCCTCGATAGCCGCCTGCCGCGTCCACATCATCGAGAGGCCGAAGCCTTCATCGTACAGCGTGTCTGCCGCTGCGATAAATGACGCTTCGTCCACGGCGGTTAGTGGCGCTCCCATCCCCCAACTGGTGTCGGTAAGGCACTCATGGATGATGTGCGCCGGGTTCATGTCGACGTTGGTGGCGGGAATCTTGTAGACTTGGACGGATAAGCCTTCGCGGTTGTCGTTGGTGGCCGCGTCATTCAGGAACAGCGTGTAGGAAGACGACCCGCTGACGGTGACGGGTGGCTGCGCTAACGCGTAGGCGACCGCATCATCTCGGTCTTCGTAGGTGACCGATGGTGATCCCCAGTGGTGGGTGATGTTGCCTTCCGCATCGCGCAGCGAGAAATCCGCTCGCCAGTCGCCGGGGAAGCCGGGGTAACCATCGAACGGCGTGTACGACCACGCCTCGTAGGTCATCCCGGGCACCTTCTTGATGCGCAGGGATTCACCGGCACCTAATGTGAATGTGAGGCCGCCGCTCAGTCCGTTGGTTGTTGAACTGTTCGCCGACAGAGCGGTGTCGGCATTGAGGAGAATTTCTTCATCGCTGGTGCCGCCGGTGGGAATCGCCGCCTTTTCGGGATACCATTGGTCGGAACCGTCGGCTCGCATGAGAATTCGACGAACCCTGGCCCAGACACCCGGAAGATAGGGACTGTTGGCCGTCCAGTAGAAGCCTCGAGTGGCACCGCTGAAAAAGAGGCTCGCCAGTCCGCGGAAGCCCGGGCAGTCCGCACCGGATGAGCGATCCAGCTTCACGGCTAGGTTATCGGGCAAAACCTGGTCGTTCCGCCTCGGAAGGTAGGTGACGGTGCCCCTCAGGCCACCTTCTTTTTTGATGCCTCCAAATAAATCGGGCCTGTCGATCGTGATGGTGCCCGGCTCACTCTGATAGCCGCGCCATGCTGACTTCTCTTTGACGGTGATTCCCAACAGCGCGTCAATCGGCCCGGAGCAGATGCCGAGGTGATCGGACATATAGTATTCCGTCACCTCCATCTTCGGCTTGGACTTACCCATTGCCGAACGCCTCCAGGGTCACTGGCAGGCCTAGTCTGGATACGTCTCGTGCAGCCGACTTAAGGGGCATCGCGTTGGTCCTTCCACTCTTCCCCTACTAAGAAAATGACAGAACACGTATTACGTGTAAAGACAAGATCGTTAATTCAATAGTCAAGTTACAGTTGAATATAAATCAACTAGAAGTTGAAAACGGCAGTTCTGAAACGTTATGGTCCTTTTGGGACTGGACTCACTTGGGCACACATGGGAAATACTGATCAACGACACCGAGTCGTTAATCAAATGGGGGTTACTTTCATGAAAGAATTGCAAATTAGTGAGTCCGCGCCTGCCGAACAGAACAAGTTGTGGGCACCCGTTCGCACGGGCAGCTACGAGAAGGATTGCAAAGCCGGCCGAGCAGCTGCGGTACAGATGATCGCCCTCATGCGCGAAGACCGCAATCCGATACCGTTTGTCGCCGCGTTTCGGGAAGCCGCTCAAAGGGGGGAACTGGGCGGATATGAAATAGGATTCGCGACCGAGATCGCCTGGTCCGCTCTGTAGGATTGGAACGCTCAACGGCAGCGAGCTTGGCACACTCTATGAAATCCTGGGCCTACTCCCTAGGACTCGCTGCCGTTCGACAATACGGCGTCCTGCCACGCCTTGATGTCGGTCGAGAGCCAAAACTTTTTCGTGCTTCCATCTCCATAAGACCTGCCCGCCGGGAAGCGACGATCCGCTATCCGGCGGTAGATCTCTGTTTTGCTAAGCCCGACTCTTTGAAGAACTTTTCTGAGAGGCCAGAACTCAGCTTCTTCTACGATGCACATAGCCGCTCTCACTGATCTGTGATGATCTGCCGCTGCCAAGCTCGTACTTCTGAGGCGAGCCAGAATTTGCGCGTGCCTCCATCCCGGTAATCGTAGTTTCTGGGAAACCGGCCTTCCGACATCCGGCGGTACACTTCAGCTTGGCTCAGGCCGACTTTCTGAACAACGACTTTCATGGGCCAAAATTCTACATCGTCAGTCATGTGTAATTCCCAGGCCGTATCGTAGCGCGTTCAACCCATGCCATCAGCGTGATTTCGGCAATCTGGAGCGTCGGCACGGCGGGTTCACTATGATGTACATAGCAGCTCTCACTGACCCAAGACGATGGCGTCTTGCCAAGCGCGCACCTCGGTTGACAGCCAAAACTTTCGGCTGCCGCCGTTTCGGTAATCGCGGGATCTGGGAAAGGTGCCTTCGGCGGCCCGGCGGTAGATCTCCGTCTTGCTGAGGCCCACCTTCTGAACCACAACCTTCAGCGGCCAGAATTCTACATCGTCAGCCATCGTTGATTCCTTCGGTTCTGCCGAACGACTTTAGCATAGAATGACGCAGTGGGAGTATAGGGAAAAATCACAGTCTACTTTCAACCAACATCTCACGTGCTAATTGATTCTCTAGTTGAGTTTTGCTCGTTCTACACCAAGAATATCCATCAACTGATCCCCAGTTGTATCACCATTCTGATGAAGAATGGTGGCGAATCCGCCGATCAACTTGCCAAAATGCTCACCTGACAACCGGATATCCCGCGGCGTCTTCTGCCGCTCGTCAGCGCTGATGAGCATCGCAATGCCCATAGCCAACGCTTCCGCCAGCATCGGCATAGCAATCGAGGCGTGCCCTTCCTTCACCTCACGCGAGCCCATTGCGTAGGTGACCGCTTGGATTGCGATCTGTGCGCAGACGTGGCGGTATTCGCCTGGCGACAGGTCGTCAGGAATGTCGAAAAGTTCCTCTGGAACAGCCTTGATGCTCATTTCACTATCCTCTGAAGCGGCTTACCGCCCGCTTCCATTCTCGTTCATCCGGAAGCGGAAAGCGATGTCGCGGCGGTTTGTTGCTTGTCTCCATGATGGCCGGCCGCACCTTTCGCCCGTATCGCTGTGAGCAGGACTTGCAGTAGAAACGGCGCTTCGCCTCCCGAAAGTCATCGCTCCAGCCTTTACGCTGGAACTTCCACCACAGCCCGTGCGCCTCAAAAAACGCTTCGCGTCGGCAGCGACATTCTACCCTGACGGAATAGTGCCATGCTGCGGCTTCGAAGATGCAAGTCGCCACTTTGAGCCCGTCCTCGTACCGCGCCACATCAATCTATAACCAGATCGGGCGACGGCATCGAAGCAATGAGGTCGCCGGAACTGATGTCCCAGGCCCGGGCCAGCGCGTCCACTTCCGCGCGGGACACTTGGCCACCGCTATCAATCGTCATCAACCTCGGAAGCGAAATACCCGTCTGTCGAGCCAGTTTTGCCATCGGTGTGGCCCGCTGTCGGAGCCAGGCGTAGAACCACTTGTCGCCGTCCCGGATGGTGCGAGCGACCGGGTGATCGTCGGACCAGCGGTCAAGCGGCCGCGCAATAGGCCGTTCCCCTTTCCGCCGGGTCACAGCAGCGCACCCTGTTCGGTAGGCTGGAAGAAGCGGGCTGCCGTAACAGCATTCCGATAGTGAACGGTCTGGAGCCGCTCTGCCTCTTCGAATGGAACAGGCGTCCATTCTTCGGAAGGATAGACTGTGTTGTAGATGGTTCGTGCTGCGTCGCGCAGCGGCCCGTCATGCTTGGCCATGATGTTCCTCCTGATTCGGGAACAGCATAGAACAAACGAGGAACATATGGGAGTAGGTTGACACGCGCCCTGCCGCAACTCACCTTTCGCGCATGTGCAACCGGGCTAAACGCGGCGACACGCAGAAGGTGCTGAATCTGTTCGGTGCCAAGAAAGGTGCGCGGTTCAATGAGGGGCCACTTCAGACGCATCCGGCCCAGCCCGGCACAGTTATTCGTCTCGAGGATGGGCAGCGTGTGCTGGAGCAGATGACTTGGGGCTTCCCTGTCGCGCTCCCCAGCAAGCGAGACCCGACGAAAAAGAACAAGCCCAAGCCGGTGAACAATGCCCGCTTCGACAAGCTCGGCACCTACTGGAAGCGCTGGGCGGCTGACCCGTGGAACCGCTGCCTGATCCCGACCGCGCGCTTTGCTGAAGCGATCGGGGAGCCGGGCCGAATGACCGAAGCATGGATCTCTGTGAAGGATCAGCCCATCTTTGCCTGGGCGGGTCTTTGGTCGAACAGTGACGAGTGGGGCTCTGTTTACACAGGCGTCATGACGGAGGCGTGTATCGAGTTGATGGACGTCCATGATCGTTCGCCCGTCATTCTTGATCCGGAGCATTGGGACACATGGCTGCATGCGCCACTGGACGAGATATATCAGTTCGACCAGCCCTATCCGGGTGAGCGGCTGGTCGTGGAGCGCACGTCAACACCGTGGTTTCAGCGGAAGGCGTCGTCACCGCAAAGGGATATGTTGATATGAGCGATGAAGCGCGACCGCCTGTCGCCTATAAAACAACGCCGGAATTTGATGAAAAGTCACTCCCGGCAGCTATTCGAAGCGCCCACAGCACCAAAGCTGGAGTGTGGGGACTTCTCCGCGTCCTTGAGGGCGAAGTGGACCTTGTCTTTCATAACCCGCAGAGCGTGGTGAGAGCGACGTCGACGTGTCCCGCTCTAATCGCGCCCGACGCCGTGCATCATGTCGAGACACTCGGGCCGATGCGCCTACGCGTCGAATTTTACCGAGAGCGACCAGCGGAGGGCGCCCCCTAAAGCGAGCGCAGAGAAGCTTCAGCAGCCGCCTGCCGCTCAGGGTTCAGGACTTCCGCAACGGCGTCATAACTTTCCTGAAGCTCCAGCTTTCGGCTATCCGCGAACACCGCCCGCGTGCCGTCATCGCAGGGCTGGAAATAATCGATCTGGTCCATGTTGATGGAGACAGGGTTGCCGTCGCACAGGGTAAATTCAGCGATCACGGCTTCCTCCTTCTCTGACGTTGAACATGTATCGGACCTTTCCGTTGCGGCGGCCGTTAGGAGGGTCCAACGTAAGGAGATTGGCATGAGCACTGAAAGCACGATCAGCACATTGAACAGTCTCATCAAGACGACACTGGATAGCATGAAGGGGTTCAAGGACGCGGCGCAGGATGCGGAAAGCACACAGTTTTCCACCCTGTTCTCGGACTTCGCGCGGGAGCGCAGCGAGGTGGCGACCGCCCTCCAGGCTGAGGTGAGACGACTTGGTGGCAATCCCGAAGACGACAGCAGCTTCCTTGCCGCAGCTCACCGCACATTCATGGACCTGAAGCAGGCATTCACCGGCAGGGACGACAAGGCTGTAATTCAGGAGGTCGAACGCGGCGAGGATTACATCAAGGGTAAGTTTGAAGCCGCCTTGAGGGATGCCGATCTTGACCCGTCATCTCGAGCGGTCGTGGAGCGCGGATACCAATCGGTCAAAGCGGGCCATGACCGTGTCAGCGCGTTGAAGCACAGCATGGGTTGAGGATAGCGGGCCGCTTGGCAACAGGCGGCCCATGCCCTGCACCATGAAGTGCCAGGACATCACCCAGACGCCGCATATCGACGGCCTAGCCGCACGTCTCACAGACGTAGAAATGCTGCGCCTCATCCTCGATCTCGGGATACTCGCACCGGAGGGCGTTCAGCTCTGCGGCGGGGGCGTCACGGCAGTAGCTATCACCTGACGCGGATGTATTCATGAGGTCAGGCCCTGCGCGATCTGCGCGTCGCTGAACCATTGCAATGCGGGAAGCGGCTCAGCGAATAGACGGGTGAGATAGTCGACCGCCACGCCGGGCGCCGGGTCCCACCAAGGCGCGTCCATATCGAAGAACCACGCATTGCCGTGTACGCGCACTTCATGGCTGAAGGCATGTTCGATCCATTCGGAGAATGACAGGTGGCTCAACGCCATCGATCAAGCCCGCGTGATCACCAGTATGCCGCCAGCCTATCACCCCCGCCGTTCAGAGCAAATCTGCAGCGCGCGCGCCATGGACTGCCTGCTCGAGGATTCGACCTTGATGGCCGCGGCAAAGGGACCGTTCGCAGCCTGCTGTCAGTCTTTCCCGTAAGCGGGAGGACAATGGCGGGAGACATCCACAGTCGCCCAAAAGGCCGACAGGTCGCCTACTTCAGCTGGCCACGAATTGCCCCAGCGGGGAAATCGCCGGTGTGTACATTCACATAATATCTGCTCGACTGGCCAAGGATTTGCGCCGCGAGTTTGGCTGTAACATCCACACAGCCTTTACTGGCACCTGAGGCGGGAGCATCCAACGAGACCACTGGCGGGCCTGCAACCCGTGTAGCCCCCTCATGAATATGGGCAGCGGTCGCCGTGGCGATGCCGGAGACGCTCAACTCGTAACAAACCTGCTTTTTCGGAACATTTACGGTAATCTTGGCAGTTCCGGCTCCATCCGTATCGCCGGGACCCGGGACTTCGGCCGACCCAGTCAGGGCAACGGTGAAGGCACGCTGTCCTCCGGTCGCGGGCTGCGCCAGCGCGGCAGACGCGATCAACGATGCGGATGTCACAGCTGATAGAGCAAGAATGGATCGAGGAGACATAGCAACCTCCAGCGGGAAGAGTCCGGTTCAGAACCTTTGCAGAGGCGTTATGTTCCGTTCGGCTTCTGGCGCGCGCAGTCTGTCCGCTTTGGCCTCCAGCATGCAGCCTGGCCGCGGCCCTTCTGCGGTTGAGAGGTGACAGGCTGAGCCCTTCCGTCGATAGTGCACCGATGGGGGATGATTTCGACTTCCGCAGGATGCTGAACGCTCCGCCTCGGCGGCGGCGCGGCAACATCGTTCCGTTCAGGCGACCAATCCGCCGCAAGCGGTCCGCCAATACCGCCAAGCTGGGGTCACTGATCGCCGCAGGCCTCATCATCGGCGGCGCGCTGGGCATCGCGTTTACCCATTTCGACGGCAACCTACCCAGTTGGCCCGCCGCAAAGGCAGACGCGGGCCTCGGCATCGGATGCGTGAGTCCTCGGGTTCTAGACGGTGACACGATACGCTGCGGCGAGACCCGCATTCGCCTTTCATCGATCGATGCACCAGAGATGCCCGGCCACTGTCGGCCGGGTCGCGAATGCACGCCGGGTGACCCTTATGCGAGCACCGGCAATCTGCGGTCGCTGGTTAGCGGCCAGGCCGTGGAATGCCGGCAGTCGGATACGGATCATTATGGCCGGGCGGTCGCGCGCTGCTCGGTGGAGGGGCGGGATCTGTCGTGTGCTCAGGTTGAAGGTGGTTTCGCGGTGAAGAGGTATGGCAGCCTGAGCTGCTGATCATCCGATTGTCGGCCGTGCAGCGGCGCGTTGGGTGGGTTGAGGAAGCCGACCGCCAGAAAGCCGGTCCTATTTCTCCGTTTAGTGCGGAAGCTGCTGATCCCAGGTGCCGCCATACATTTATTTGGGCTTTCCGGTGGCCAGCGTCCAGCGAAGGTGAAGCCGCGCAAACGGCGAGCGGCACCTCCAGTATCTGGGTTCAGGGCTAGAGCGTAGGCGGAGGTGACGGCGGAGATCAGCCTGACAGGGTCACGACCCATCCCCTTGGATAGAAGGGGAGAATCAGCTAAAGCTCCATCTGCGGGGGCGGCATGAGGGGGTGGCGTTAGTGACGGTCTTACTGGGACCGATCGAGTTTGACGAAAGGATTATCAAGCGTCAATTGCGCCGAGACCTTTTGGACGACTGGTTCCCCGATCCCCGGCGATTTGAGGATCTGCTCGACATTGACCATGTCGAAGCGGTTCTCGTCGAGAACTTTCAGCGCAACGAAGGGATTTTCAAGCCAGAGAAGCGCACGCTATTTAATATACCGAAAAGTAACTTCACCCTGCGGTATGGTCTGGAAATCAGTCTCGCCGAACGCGCGCTCTATCAAGCGCTGGCCGCGAGATTGGTGCCGCTTTACGATCCGCTTATTCCTTGGAACGTCTTCAGTCATCGTGCAGCCGAAAACCCGGATGGGAGGTATCTCTTCCGACGCGCGATCCCGGCTTGGCAGGATTTCACCGGGGTGGTGCGCGACGGGCTAAGTGGGGCCCAGGTTCTGCTCTCGACCGATCTCACCAATTATTTCGAGAATATCGATCTTGAAAAGCTGCACAAAACGCTCATCGAGTTGCTGCCCGAGCTCGCCACCGATGCTGCCGAGAAGGCGATCATCCGTACCCACATCGCGGTGCTGTTCGAATGCCTGAAGAGTTGGTGCTATTCCGAGCGAGCAGGCCTTCCGCAAAATCGCGATGCGTCTTCGTTTCTAGCCAACATCTATATGCTGCCGGTTGACCGCGCGATGATCGCCCAAGGGTATCGCTATTACCGTTACATGGATGATATCAAGATCGCGTGCGACAGCGACCATCATGCCCGGAAAGCGCTAAAGGCGCTGAGCCTAGAACTGCGTCACCGGGGCCTTTCTGTTAATTCCGGGAAGACTACGATTGTTCCCGTGTCAAAGTTCGAAGAGATCTCCAAATGCCTGGATGCTGGCGAGGCCGAACTACAGCAAATCGACTCGATCTGGCAAACGCGGTCAGTGCGATCAATTAGCCGTTCCTTTCCGCTGCTAAGCGATCTGTCGCAACGTTTGTTGCGCGGGGGAGAGGTCGGCAGTCGGGCCTTCCGCTATTGCATTCGTCGACTCGAAGCGCTTGCGAGCTGTCCAGAGTTCGAAGTGCCCGACGCCTACTTTGCGCCGATCACACCTCTTGTCATCGATGCCCTCTCGGCGAGCCCGGCTTCGACTGACGAGTTGGTGCGGTACCTGCGTGCCGTTCCAACGACGGATAACGACCTTGATCAAGTGGCGCACCTTCTCCAGGATGGTGGGCGTAACTATTACAGTTGGCAGAACTATCGCCTCTGGGCGCTGCTCGTCCAGAAGCAGTTCAACAGGTCGGCGCTAGTCGCCTATGCGATGACGGTCGTCAGCGAACAGCCGGATTCTGCGACCCGGTGCGGCGCGACCCTTTACGCGGGCGCCTTCGGCAGCAAGGATGATCGCATCGCAATTGCGAAGGGATTTGGCGCTCTTGAATCCTTCATGGGACAGCGCGTTGCGTTGCTGGCGGTTCAGGAACTCCACTTTAAGCCGCATATTCGCGACCATGTGCGTCCAAGCCTGCGCAACGATTTGAAGAACGTCTACAAGGGTCTTAACCGCCAAGGCGTCTATGTCGCTCCGCCGCTGCCAGTTTCGATTACCCGAATCCTTGACACGGAGCGTGACTATGACTGACGTCTCTGTGCTAGCCTATGTGCCGGACCCGTTCGCGGTCCAGACTTCCCGGTTCCTCATCCGTAAGCCTTCGGGCGAGTGCCTTCATGTCAACGCCCGAGAGCTGTGCGGCTTCCCGACGCGCTTGCTCACATACGATATGCCGGCGCTGATCGACGACCTGCGTCGCCTCAAGCACCCGCCGCCGACCCAAATTTCGGACATCGGCGACGCCTTGAGACTTCTCGTCGGCCGGCCCAAGGACGAAGGCGGCGAAAAACTATGGAATATCTGGCCGGTGTTGAAGCGCCGTTTTGCCAGTCAGCTCGATGCTGATCGGTTTGAGCGCCTAGCTTTGTCGCGCGAGAGCCGACCCGACCAAGAAGAATTGTCGCGACTGTTGGAAGTTGCGGCGGAAGCTCTGGCCGACCTTTGGGAAAGCTTGGAGTCCCGCCTAAAGCATCAGGGGGAGTTTGAACGGCTGACCACGGTCGAGTGGCCCTTGCAGAGCGCCTTCGCCTATCGCCAGTTCAAAGGTGTCCGGGTGGACGCCGCAGGGGCATCAATTCTCCTCGAACGCATCTCCGCGGAGAAATACGCTGCCTACCGGCGCGTTGCAGAGCATCTGAACAAAAGCCCCACCGGTCTGACCTACTGGAACGTTCAGCCGCATCTAATTGATACCGACGTTGCCTACCTGATGGATCTTGATCCGGGCGGACAGTTGCAGAGCGCGCTCGAAATGGCCTCGACTGCCTCGCCTTTTGCCGAGGCGTTCGTTTCATTGATGAGAGCAGGGCGTGATGCGAGCATCGTCCGCCGGGCGCTAGGTGAGTCCGATCGCCTCTTTCCCATCTTCCATGTGCTGGGCACGGTCAGCGGCCGTATCCTGGTGTCCGACCCCTTTCTCCAGCAACTTCGTCGCGCCTATCGATCACTGGTTGCGGCAGACCCCAACCATCGCCTGATCTATCTCGATTATGCCCAGTTTGAGCCTGGGGTGCTTGCCGGCCTGTCCTGCGACGCCAAGCTCATTCACGCTTATAACGATGGTGACCTTTATACGGCACTCGCCGAAGTGCTGTTCGGAGACGGGGCGCAACGTCCAGTTGCGAAGAGGGTCTTTCTAGCTTTCTCCTACGGCATGACACCGGATCGGATCGCGACGATGCTCGCGGGCGGCGCGGCAGCGAACGAGCGCGATGCCTATGCTGCAAAGATCGCCACATTCTTTCAAGCCTTCCCGGATCTTGCGCGCTTCCGTATTAGTCAACAGGATGCGTTGAAAGCAGACGGTTATGTCACGAGCTTATTTGGTAATCGGCGCCAGCGCACGACGACGGGCGAGCATCTGTCATTAAAGGAGCAGCGTTGGGCTCTGAACCATCCTGTTCAGTCCACAGCGTCGCTCATCTTCAAAGAAGCTCTGAACGGGATCATCGCTGAGTTTGGAGTCGAGCCGGTGATCCTGCCCGTGCATGATGCCGTGTTACTGCAATTTCCTGACGACGAGCATTTCAATAGGCACGCGGAACGGGCGAGCCAGATTATGACTGAATGCTTTGCGCATCGGGTGCCGGGCGTCAGTGCTAGGATCAAGGCCGGCGCATTCGCCGACTGACCCCTCCGCCCGCGGGGTTAGCCCTCACCCGTGAGTGAGGGACTAGCGGAATAGTAAGAGGTGGTAGGAGGCGGCGGGAGAATTGCCGAACCGCCCTTGAACTAATGCCGTTTGCCAAACTTCGCGCACAAAGAACGTAAGCGTGGTCTGGAGGCCGCAGATCAGGCGGCTTCGGCGATCGGTTGCTGATCTGGTCGCCAGTTCCAGGGCATGAGTTCATCCCAGCGGGCAGCAGGCCAGTCGGCAGCGATCTTGGCGAT
>Ga0307412_10000881_pt1 | contig 17271 bp, 16 predicted proteins | sample DK1Cmetagenome_3_FD_203823 | JGI IMG/M metagenome (GOLD analysis project Ga0307412, IMG submission 203823) | Maize rhizosphere microbial communities from greenhouse at UC Davis, California, United States - DK15-C-1 | ecosystem: Host-associated > Plants > Roots > Rhizosphere > Soil | place: USA...
TGGGGGGCCTTGATTACACTGCCCCGCTCGCTTCGGGGTGTAGCTCAGCCTGGTAGAGCACTACGTTCGGGACGTAGGAGTCGCAGGTTCAAATCCTGTCACCCCGACCAACAACTACCCTCACTTGCAACTACCCTCACTTGCAATCGGTCGATTCCTGTGGCCCGGCGTCAGGAATGTCGCTGTCCGCGAATTGACACGGACTTGACCAGCACGCTGACCGGCAGGCCGGAGCGCAGGCCGAGCTGCCGCGTTGCCGCCTGCGTGACGCGCGCGATGACGCGCGGCCCGCCGATGTCGAGATGCACGAGGTCGGCGTGACGATCGTCGGCCGCAATGGTGACGACGGTCGCCGGTAGCGCATTGCGTACGCTGATCCCCGTCGGCTCCTCGAGGGCGAGGATGAGGTCGCGCGCCAGCAGTTGCACGCGCAGGCGCCGGCCTATCGGCTCGTCAGACAGGATGCGCAGCGTGCCGGCTCCAACGCGCAATCGGGCGAAGCCCGCTTCTTCATCCCGTCCCACGACTTCGCCTTCGAGCACCGCGCCGACCGCTTCCGGACCGACGATCGATCGCAGTGCCGGGTGGAGGCTCACTTCGGCCAGCGTGCCGCTCGCGGTCACGCGGCCCGCATCCATCAGCACCAGGTGGGTCGCGAGCCGCATGACCTCGTCGAATTGGTGGCTCACGTACACCATCGGGATCGCGTAGTGCTCATGCAGCCGCTCGAGGTACGGCAGCACGTCATCACGCCGGGTGGCGTCGAGCGAGGCGAGCGGCTCATCCAGCAGCAGGAGGCGAGGCTGCGCGAGCAGCGCGCGGCCGATCGCGACCCGCTGGCGCTCGCCGCCCGACAGCTGGCCCGGTCGCCGGCCGAGCAGCGGCGCCAGCCCGAGGAGCGCAACGACCTCGTCGAACGCGATTGCGCCCGCTTGCTGCGGGGCACGCTCGAGGCCGTACCGCAGGTTGCCCTCGACGTCCCGGTGCGGGAACAGTCGCGCGTCCTGAAACACGTACCCGATGCGCCGACGCTCGGGGGGCAGGTGGAAACCGGCCGAGACGTCGTCCAGCGTTTCGCCGCCCAGCCGCACCGAGCCCGAATCGGGCGGCAGCAATCCGGCGATGACGTTGACGAGGGTCGTCTTGCCGCAGCCGGATCGGCCGAACAGCGCGACGACGCCAGGGCCGTCCACGCGGAAGGACGCATCGAGCGCGAATCCTGGTTGCCGCCTGCTGACCGAGACATCCAGCATCACTGCCCCAGGTAGCGCCGCAGGCGCCGTGCGAGCCACTCGGACATCAGGAGTCCCGTGAGTCCCAATGCGAAGGACGTGAGCGCGAGCCGCGCCGCCAGTGCGTCGCCACCTGGCGACTGGATTGCGGTGTAGAGCGCGAGCGGTAGCGTGCGCGTCTCTCCCGGGATGTTCGATACGAAAGTGATTACCGCGCCGAACTCGCCAAGCCCTGCCGCGAACGCGGTGACCGCGCCCGCAAGGATGCCGGGCAGCATGAGCGGCAGGGTCACGCTGAAGAAGCGGTCGAGCGGGCCCGCTCCCAGCGTGCGGGCTGCCTCCTCCAGGCGGCGGTCCACGGACTCAAGCGAGATCCGGATCGAGCGCACCATCAGCGGAAACGACATGACGGCGGTGGCAAGCGCGGCTCCTGCCGTCGAGAACACGAGCTGGATGTCGAACTGGCGGTGGAGCCAGCCGCCGACGGGTCCACGCGTGCCGAACAGTACCAGCAGCAGGTAGCCGACGACGACGGGCGGCAGGACGAGCGGCAGGTGCACGAAGGCGTCGAGCACCGTGCGCCCGACGAAGCGTCGCCGCGTCAGTAGCCAGGCAACCAGGGTCGCGAACGGCAGGCTGACGAGGACGCTGCGTGACGCGACGGCGAGGCTGAGCTTGAGCGCCTCCCATTCGATTGCGCCGAATTCGCCGATCATCGGGCTGTCGGGATGCTGAGCCGTTTCGCGCGGGACTTCTTGTTCCGCCGTGTCGCCGAAACCGGAAGCGCGGCGAATGCCCTGGACGCGGCAGCCCCGGCGCTGCGCTCCGCCCGCCGATACGCCTTGATGACATCGCGGCCGAGTACTGTGACCGTCGCGCCACCGCCTCCTCCGCGGCCACCCTTGGCCATTTCGGCCAACGGCGCGCCGAACAGCTCGTTCACGCTCCTTAGCAGTACCCACGCGCGCTTGTAGCTCATACCGCAATCAGCCGCCGCCGCGGTGAGCGATCCCGTGCGCCTGACGGCCTCGAGCAGGCCGACCTTCCCCGGCCCGAGCGCGCGGCCGGAATGGAAGTCGATACGCAGGCGGACGGACGGTCTGCTCATTGCCGCGCGCCGATCAATAGCACGCCGCGCTGCACTGCGCCAAGAGCGGGCGCGGGCGCGGTTTGCCGCGCGGGTATTCGACACGATATGTTCATATGAACATATCGTACGGGAACCGCGACCATGCTGGGAAAACTGCTTGCACTTGCGGTCTGCGCCGCGGCCTGGACCGGCGCATCGGCCACCGAATCCGGCTCGAAGCCGCTCACGGTCCTGGCTGCCGCCTCGCTGGCCAACGTCCTCGGAGAGCTCGGCAACGAGTTCACGAAGTCGCAGGGCATCCCGATTCGATTCTCCTTCGCGGCGAGCTCGACGCTCGCTCGCCAGATCGAATCCGGGGCCCCGGCGGACCTTTTCGTGTCTGCCGACCCGGAGTGGATGGACTATTTGGAAAAGCGCGGGTTCATCCAGAAATCGACGCGCCGCGACCTGCTGGGAAACCGGCTCGCGTTGATCGCGCCGGTCGACAGCACGGTTGAACTGAAGATCGAGCGCGGATTCGCCCTCATGGCCGCGCTCGGCGGCGGCAGGCTCGCCACGGGCGACCCGGACAACGTGCCGGTCGGCCGCTATGCGCGATCCGCGTTGACGAGCCTCGGCATCTGGAGCGAGGTCGCCGACCGCCTCGTGCACGCCGAGGACGTGCGCACGGCGCTCGCTTTCGTCGCGCGCGGCGAGGCACCGCTCGGCATCGTCTACGAAACCGATGCGCGCATCGAGAAGAAAGTGCGGCTGGTGGCGTTGTTTCCCGAGGATTCGCATCCGCACATCATTTACCCCATGGCGCTGATGACGGATGCCCGACCGGAGGCCGCGCGCCTCGCCGAATTCCTCAGAAGCGATGCCAGCCGTGCCGTGTTCGAGCGCTTTGGCTTCGTCGTGCTGCGTTGACGGCCACAATCAGGACCTGGATTACTGCCCCTAGGAGAACGCCGCGCAAGCGCTCAAACGTGGGTTGCGGGCCGACAAGTGCTGGACCTCGCCCTGGCACGACGAGTGAGACTGGCCGTTCAACCGCCCGCGAGGGACGATGCCCTGCGGATGAAGCTGCCGCGGGTATCGAACAGGGGCGTCTCGACTGAGAGAAGTTCGAGGACCGTATCGTAGACGTCGGGCTGCGTGTACGCGGCGCGTCGCACGATCGAGATGGGCACGGAAGACCTGACGATCAGCGGTATCTGTGCCTGTTCGGGCGGCAGGGCCATTCCGGGCGGCATGCCGTGAAACATCCGTCCGCCGTCCAGCAACGACTCGCCATGATCCGATAGGTAGATGAAGACGTACGGCGCGCCGGAATCGTCGAGCGTCCGCAGGATACCGTTGACCACATGGTCGACGTACAGGATCGTGTTGTCGTACGAGTTGTAGAGCTGCTCGCGCGAGCACTGGTTGGCGACGTCCGCATCGTCGCAAATCGGCAGGAACCTGCGGAACTCGGGAGGGTACCGGTCCTTGTAGATCGGCCCGTGGCTGCCGCCTCCAAGATGCAGCACGACGAGCCGTTGCCCGGTCGAGTAGCTTTCGATGTTGTCACGCAACATCGGGATGACGTCCTCGTCGTAGCACTTGCCGGCGTGCCCGCACCCTGTCGCTTTCGCCTCGCCGACCCCGTTGCAGTTGTCATAGAGCGTGTAGTTCACGTAGCAGGCTGTCGGGATGCCCGCTGCCGCAACGAGCGCCGGCAGCTTGGCGCCCGATTTCTCGAGGATCTCCGGCAGCGCGTCGAGCGTGGAGCCGCGCTTCGCGATTCCGTCCAGGAGTTGCAGGCCGTCTACCCGACGGAGAGCGGGATTCGTGTCCTTGCGCGAGTAGCCGTACAGGCTGAAGTTGCGACGGCGAGACGACTCACCGATTGCCAGCACCACCACGAGATCGCCGGGGGACGCGACGGTAGCCCGCAATTCGGCGTGCGTGTGCGAAGTGAACCAGGGTTTTGCCGCCTTCCAGGCCGCGTTGATGCCTCCCGAGATGACATTGATGGGGACCAGGGAATAGACGATGTACTTGTTCGAGACGTTGCCCGCCCGGATTACCGCGTTGTAGTTGAGGTAAAGAGCTGCGATAGCGACGATGAAGGCCGTCGCGAAGATCTTTGCGGAGGTGAGCAGGTACCGCCCGGATGCCTCGAATGCGATCTCGCCGGCGAGGATGGTGATTGCCGGTGCAATGATCAGGAGTACGACGTACGGCAACATGTGCAGCGACAGCAGGCCGCCGACTTCCGTCGAGTCGGTGTTGACTACGTTCATTATCATCGACGTGTCGACCGCCACATCGTACTTTGCGATGAAATAGGTCGCGGTCGCGCTGAGCACCGTCAGCAGGATCGCCAACGGCTTGACGGTTCGTCGATGCGCGATGACAACGAAGAATGCTACTGAGAGACTGGCTCCGGCGAGCAGGTAGGCCGAAAGGCCGATGATGTCGAGCCCCTCCCCCATCCTGAACCATTTCGCCAGCTTGTCGATGTTGATGGCGTTGCACACCGCGAACAGGGCGAGCGGGAACGCCACGCAAAATGTCGCGTGCGAGCTCCGGAACCCAAGCTTGCGGGCATGCATGGAACCGACCCGGCCCCGGCTACGGGCGCGCCGACGACTTCACGGCCACGGGCACGAGTGCCGCCGCGGGCGCCTGCGCCTGCGCCGGCCTGGGCAGTGGCAAGCGCAAGGCCGGCGCCGGCACTCGGTCGAATTGGAACAAGCGGAAGTGCAGCGCGTCCGAGACTATGAGCATCACGAAGAATGACACTACGACATCCGAGAGAAAGTGCGCGCCCGCCGCGACCCGTGCAGCCGACACGAGAACGCCAAACGCGACGGCGGCCGTCTTGATTGCACGCCTGCAGCGCCCCACGGCGGCGAACGCCAGCGCAAAGAACGCGCCCGCTCCGTCTCCCGACGAGAACGAGCAGTTGCGGCTGCAGTTCGAGCTCATGGCGTAAGCAGGTGTGAAGTGCGACGTTCCCCCAAATTCAACGAGGTCGCGCGGACGCGCGCGGCCAAACTCCGACTTGAACATGGCATTGACGACGAGCCCGGCCCCGAATGCAAGGACGAGAAGCAGGTAGACAACCCTCTTGCCGTCGACCCCCCAGAAATTCCGGCCCGAAAGCCGGTTGAATGCGTAGGCGGCCGCCACGGTGGCCAGTGAACCTGTGACGAACCAGGTCACGCTCACGTGGAGCAGTCGTGTCCAGCCCTGCTCCGCCATGTAGAAGCCGCCATCGTAGAAGAGCCGTGAGATGCGCAGATCCACGCCAGGGAACGCGATCAGCAGCAACGATGTCGAGACAAAGCACGCGAGAATTACCTGCGTGCGCCGCAGCTTCAGGTACGCGAGCAGGGGGTGGGAAAGTTGCAGCGGCATCACCTTCGGTCCATCATCTGGCCAGTCGCCACTGCTTTGACGTCCGCACGCGGCAAAGCCAATCGCCGGACGTAGAGCCAAACCATGAAACAGGTCTCGATCATCGGCGCGCCAACGGACATCGGCGCCGGCTCGCGCGGCGCATCGATGGGTCCCGAGGCGCTTCGCGTCGCGCAGTTGCAGGCGATGCTGGAATCCCAGGGGGTCGAGGTCGCGGACCGAGGAAACCTGCAGGGCCCCGGCAATCCGGGGTTGCCGCCGGTCGACGGCTATCGACACCTGCCGCAGGTCGTCGCCTGGAACCGCTCGGTGTACGACGCCTGCCGCGCGGAGTACGCGCAGGGGCGTCTGCCGATCCTGGTCGGTGGCGATCATTGCCTCGCGATCGGTTCGATCGCGGCGGCGTCGGAACACGCTCGCGCGAAAGGGCGGCGCCTCCGCGTGCTGTGGTTCGATGCGCATGCGGACACCAACACGAACGTATTGACCCCGAGCGGCAACATCCACGGGATGCCGGTCGCGATCCTCTTGGGTCATGGCCCGCGTGAGCTGGTCGAGATCGCCGGGCGTGCGCCCGCGATGCGGCCGTCCGAATTACGACAGATCGGCATCCGGAGCGTCGACATCGGCGAGAAGCGCTTCGTGCACGAGCTCGGATTCGAAGTCTTCGACATGCGCTACATCGACGAGACGGGCATGCGCGCGGCGATGGAATCCGCGCTCGACGGCCTCGGATCCGACACGCACCTGCACGTCAGCTTCGACGTCGATTTCCTCGATCCCGACATCGCGCCGGGCGTCGGCACGACGGTCCCTGGCGGTCCGTCCTACCGCGAGGCGCAGCTGTGCATGGAAATGGTGGCGGACACGGGCCTCCTCGCCTCGCTCGACATCATGGAGCTCAATCCGGCGCTGGACGTGCACAATCGCTCCGCGAAGGTGACGGTCGACCTCGTCGGCTCGCTGTTCGGCAAGAGCACACTCATGAGGCGCGACGACAATGCTTAACCCTCGAGCCCCGCTCACCAGCCTGACGCAGGACCTGATCGCGATCGAGGCAAGGCTCGGCGCCCACAACTACAAGCCTCTCGACGTCGTGCTGGTCCGCGGCCAGGGCATCTGGGTCTGGGACAACAACGGCAAGCGCTACATGGACTGCCTGTCGGCGTACTCGGCGCTCAACCAGGGTCATTGCCATCCGAAAATCCTCGCCGCGATGGTGGAGCAGGCGCAGAAGCTCACGCTCACCTCGCGCGCCTTCCGCAACGACCAGCTCGCGCTCCTGTACGAGGACCTCGCGCAGCTGACGCGCTCGCACAAGATCCTGCCCATGAACAGCGGCGCCGAGGCGGTCGAGTCCGCGCTCAAGGCCGTACGCAAATGGGGCTACGAGGTGAAAGGCGTACCCGCGGATCGCGCCGAGATCATCGTCTGCGCCAACAACTTCCATGGCCGCACGCTCGCGATCGTCGGCTTCAGCACGGATCCCGACGCGCATGGCGGGTTCGGGCCCTTCGCGCCGGGATTCCGCGTCGTGCCGTTCGGCGACTACGACGCGTTAGCGGCCGCGATCAACGAGAATACGGTCGCCTTCCTCGTCGAGCCGATCCAGGGCGAGGCCGGCGTCATCATCCCGCCGCCGGGCTACTTCAAGCGGGTTCGCGCCCTCTGCAGCGAGCGCAACATCACCTTGATCCTGGACGAGATACAGACCGGGCTCGGACGCACCGGCAAGCTGCTCGCCGAGGAGCACGAGGGCATCGAGGCGGATGTCACGCTCGTCGGCAAGGCGCTGTCGGGCGGCTACTACCCGGTATCCGCCGTGCTGTCGAATTCCGAGGTGCTCGGAGTCCTGAAGCCCGGCCAGCACGGCAGCACGTTCGGCGGCAATCCGCTCGCCTGTGCTATCGCGCGGACGGCACTCAAGGTGCTCGTCGAGGAAGGCATGATCCCGAACGCGGAACGCCAGGGCGCCCGCTTCCTTGCGCAGCTCCAGTCGATCAGGAGCCCCATCGTGCGCGAGGTCCGTGGCCGCGGCCTCATGCTCGCCGTCGAGCTCAAGCCCGAGGCTGGCGGCGCACGCCGTTATTGCGAGCGGCTGCGGGAAGCGGGCCTGCTCGCGAAGGACACCCACGAGAACACGATCCGGCTCGCGCCGCCGCTCATCATCACCGCCGACGAGGTCGACTGGGCCTCCGAAGTCTTCACGCGCGCCCTGACGGGCTGAGCCGTCCGCGTCCCGGCACCACGGTCGCCGCATGCTTGCCGCGCTGGACAAGGAGCGCACGATCGCGCCGGCCGGCTATGACCGGTGGCTGGTTCCGCCGGCAGCGCTCGCCATCCACCTGTCGATCGGCATGGCCTACGGCTTCAGCGTGTTCTGGCTGCCGCTCGCGCGCGCTGTCGGAATCCACGAGCCCGCTGCCTGCCCGAGAGCCGGATTTCTCGAGCTCGTTACCACGACACGCTGCGATTGGCCCGTGTCCATGCTCGGCTGGACGTACACGCTCTTCTTCGTCCTGCTGGGCTCTTCGGCCGCGCTCTTCGGACATTGGCTCGAGCGCGCGGGTCCGCGCAAAGCCGGCGTCGTCGCGGCATTGTGCTGGTGCGGCGGCCTCTTCGTCGCCGCGTTCGGGATTTACGCCCACCAGATCTGGCTGCTGTGGCTCGGCTCGGGCGTCATCGGCGGCATCGGACTGGGGCTCGGCTACATCTCGCCCGTCTCGACGCTGATCAAGTGGTTCCCGGACCGCCGCGGCATGGCGACGGGCCTCGCAATCATGGGCTTCGGCGGCGGCGCAATGATCGGCGCGCCGCTCGCGGACCGCCTGATCAATCATTTTGCGGGGCCCGCGTCTGTCGGCGTCTGGCAGACCTTTGCGGTGTTGGGGGGCCTCTACCTGGTCGCGATGCTGCTCGGCGCTTTCGGCTATCGACTGCCACCGCCCGGCTGGCAGCCCGCAGGCTACGCGCCGCCGCAGAACGCGCAGCCACTTGTAACGTCGGGCCATGTGCACGTGAACGAAGCGGTTCGCACGCCGCAGTTCTGGCTGCTCTGGGGCGTGTTGTGCCTCAACGTGAGCGCGGGCATCGGAGTCATCGGCATGGCGTCGCCGATGCTGCAGGAGGTTTTCGGTGGCCGGCTGATCGGCGTGCCAACGGAACTTCCCGGCCTCGGTGAAAGCGAGCGCGGGCAGGTGGCGACGATCGCGGCAGCATTCGCCGGCCTGCTGTCGCTCTTCAACATCGCGGGCCGCATCTTCTGGGCGTCACTGTCCGACCGGATCGGCCGCAAGGCGACCTACATGGCATTCTTCCTGCTGGGCATCGCGCTTTATGTGAGCGCGCCTCTCGCCGGCGAGGCCGGGCGAGTGGCGCTGTTCGTGACCATTTTCTGCGTCATTCTTACGATGTACGGCGGCGGGTTCGCAACCATTCCCGCCTATCTTGCCGACCTCTTCGGAACGCAGCACGTGGGCGCGATCCATGGCCGGCTGCTGACGGCATGGTCGGTTGCAGGAATCGTGGGACCTGTCGTCGTCAATTACATTCGGGAGAACCAGCTCGCACGCGGCCTGCCTCCGGACGAGGCCTACGACGTCACGATGTACGTGCTGGCTGGGATGCTCCTGGCCGGCCTCCTGTGCAACATGCTCATACGTCCGGTCGCCGGTCGGCATCACATGACGGCTGCACAGCTTGCGGCCGAGCGGGCGCGTGCCCGCGACCACGTTGCCGGCCCTGACCCGACGCCCACCGCCGCCGAGCCGCGCTCGCGACGTTCTTTGGTGGCGGCATGGACCATGATCGCCCTGCCGCTCGCCTGGGGTGTCTGGGTCACCCTGTCGAAATCGCTGGCCCTCTTCCGATGACCCGTGTCCGCGCGTTCATCGCCGTCATTGCGGTTCTGCTTCCCGCCCTGAACGTCGCGGATGCCGCGTCAGCACAACAAGATGTCGTAGATGTCGTCAATGCCATTCGCGTACGCGGATGCGGCGGCAAGCCCGCTGTCGAATACCCGTTGCGCCGCGACGACCGGCTCGACCGCGCGGCAGCGGCGCTCGCCGCGGGCGAAAACCTGAAGGAAGCGCTCCAATCGGCGGATTACCACGCGACGCAGGCAGCGCTTCTCGAGGCTTCCGGCGATGCGGAATCGATCGGGCGCGTGCTCGCCGGGAAGGGCTGCAAGGACATCCTCGAGCCCGCGTACCGCGATATCGGATTCGCACGAGGCGGACGCACTTCCTGGATCCTCCTCGCGGCACCGCTGGTCGCGCCCGCTGCGGGGGAAGCGTCGTCCGTGAATTCCCGCGTCCTTGCGCTCGTGAACGAGGCACGACGCCAGAAGAGGCGATGCGGGTTCAAGCGTTTCGAGCCATCGCCACCGCTTGCCGCCTCTGCCACCCTGCAGCGCGCGGCGAAAATCCAGGCCGAGGACATGGCCCGGCGCGGCGTCATGGAACATGCCGGAGGCGACGGCAGCACGCCCGCCGAGCGCGCGACGCGCGCCGGCTACGCGTGGCGCACGGTCGGCGAGAACGTCGCGGCCGGGCAGTCGACGCCAGAGCAGGTCGTCGAGGAGTGGCTCGGCAGTCCCCGCCATTGCGCCAACATCATGAGTCCGGATTACACGGAGATGGGCGTCGCCGTCGCTTCGAGTGCGGCCGGCGTGTACTGGGCGCAGGTGTTCGGCGCGCCGGCGCCCTAGCGCTTGCGGGGCTTCTTCGCCGCGACTTTCACGTCGTACTTGGCGAGCAGCATGTCCACGGCCTCGCGCAGGTAGGCCGCGAGCGGTACCCGCGTGCGCTCCGACAGCGCGCGCAGCGCGTCATGCTGCGGCCGGTCGAAGTACACGCCGGTGAAGACGCGCTTGTCCGTGTCTTTCTTCTGGGGCATTGAGCTCGCCCGGCCGCCTGCGGTCAGGCTGCCGCGACCCGCCAGAGGTCGCTTCCGGAGAGGCGGATCCGCATGCAGCGGCCATTCACGAGCTCGCCGAACCGTATCCACTCCGTGTTGTACGGGTTGTCCCGCAGGCGGAACAGGTCGCCGTCTCCTTCGAGTGGAATGGTGCCGTCGAGCATCAGGCGGCCCTTGAGCACGAAGATTCGCAGGCTCCCGATCCACGGGCTCTCGTTGCGGTAATGTCCGGCATAACTGTCCCAGGCCTTGGGGTACTCGAAGCTTTCGGGCCCGGCGTAACCGGCATTGCGGTACCAGTCACCGCCCCAGCTCACCTCGACGACCGGGCTGTCGGCCTTTTCCGGGTCCTTGCGGCCGAAGGCGAATGCAAAGCGGTCGAATTTCGGGTGGCGCGCGGCGAAGCGGTTCGGATCGGCGAGCCGCTCGAGCGGGATGCGCTCCCCCTCCCACACGACCGTGAGCCGCTCGCCTTCGGCGACGACTTCGAGCGTCCCCTTCTCGCCGCGGTACGAGCCTGCGAACTCGGCGGCGTTCCTGACGGCTTCCGCGACGTCCGGCTCCGGCATCTGCGGGAGCTCCGCGCCACGGCGCCGTGCGCGCATGAGCTGGATCGCATACCGCACGACGGGATTTGGACGATAGCCCTGCTGCGCATTGACCGAGGCAAAAGCACCGACGCCGTCGTCGATGTCCACCATCATCGCCGACATGAAGGACACCATGCCGCCCGTGTGGCGCAGCAGGCGGTCGCCATCCAGCGTATCCACCGCGATCCCGTAACCGTAGTGCGCACCGGGACCGAAGTCCTCCGCCAGGATGTGCGGCATCGAAAAGCGCGAGAAGCCGTCCTCCGACAGCAGCCGCGATTCGCCGATTTTCCCGTGGTTCGCGATCATCCGGACGTAGGCGCCCATGTCCCGCGCGGTCGCAGCGACGCACCCTGCCCCGCCCGTTGCGAGGATGCCCGGTGCCTCGCACAGCCGCCCGTGGCGCGAATAAGGCCGGTCCACCAGGAATGGTGAATAGTTTTTTGCGAGGCGCTCGCGCACGTCCATCGTGATCGCGGGCTCGCTGCGTTCCATGCCGAGCGGCCGCAGGATGCGCTCGCGCAGTACCTCGGGCAGCTCGCGCCCGTCCAGTGTCCACGCGAGGATGCCGAGCACGTCGTACATCGCGTTGTTGTAGTGGAAATGCTCTCCAGGCGCGTAAGCCGCGAGATGGCGAAGCTCCGGGTCTGCCTGGAAGACGTCGCCCGCGCCGGGCAGCCCCGTCGTGTGCGTCAAGAGGTGATGCGTCGTGATCGGCGCGAATCGCGACTCGACGCGCAGCCACGGCAGGTATTCCACCAGCGGCCGGTTGAAGTCGAGCTTGCCCTCGTCGTGCAGCTGCAGGAGCGCAAGCGCCACGAACGACTTCGAGATCGAGCCGATCTCGAACAGCGTGTCCTCGGTCGGCGGTTCGCGGGACTCCAGGTTGCTGAAGCCGTAGTGCGCCACGCGCTGGACCCCGTCGCGATCCGCGAGGACGAGCGCCATGCCCGGCGCGTTCATCTCGCGCAGGTATTGCGCGACGAAGCGGTCGAGCACCGGCCACACGTCGGCATACGCGCTGCTCACAGCCGGCTCGGCCGCTTCGCTCACGCGCAAACGGCCCATGGCGATGAGCGAAGCGCCGGCGGCGCCCGCCTGCAAAATGTGTCTGCGGGAAATTGTCATGGGCCGTATCCTAACCGAATGGCCACGAAGACAATCTGCTTCCCGTTGCTGGCGCTGATCGCGGTTGCGTCCGCGCAGGCGCCCACGACATCGCCGCCGCAAACCCTGGCGCCGGGCGTCGAGCTCCTGCGCGGCGCAATCCTGCCCGGCCGTGGACCCGACGGCAACACGGTGGTCTTCGATGCTCCCGAGGGTCTCGTGGTCATCGACACGGGGCGCCACGACTGGCACAGCGACGCGATCCTGGCGCTGGCACGCGAGCGCAAGCGGCCGATCGCAGCCATTGTGAACACGCACTGGCACCTCGATCACTCGAGCGGCAACGGGCGCCTCAAGACGGCCTATCCCGATGCGCGCGTCTACACGACGAACGCCATCGACCGCGCGCTCGCCATGGGCGGGTTTCTCGCCCGGAATCTCGAGTCCACGAAGGCGATGCTCGACGACCCCGAGGTCGACGACCTGCAGAAAGAGGAGATCCGGCTGTTCGTTGCGACGATGGCGGAGAGCGACGCGCTCCGGCCGGATGTCATCCTTGCCGCGGACGGGCGTCGCGCGATCGGCGGCAGGGAATTCGACCTGCACGTGACGAACGGCGCGGTCAGCGACGCCGATGTCTGGCTGTACGATCGTGCGAGCGGCATCGCCGTCATCGGCGACCTCGTCACCCTGCCCTCGCCGTTCTTCGAGACCGCCTGTCCGGATCGCTGGCGTGAGGCGCTGGATGCCGTCTGGGCCGTTCCCTTCACGACGGCGATCCCGGGCCACGGCGAGCCCATGACCCGCGCCCGGTTCGATGCGTGGCGCGGCTCATTCAATGCGTACATGGATTGCGTTGCAGGCACCGCCACGCCCGGTCAATGCGCTGCGACCTGGGTCGACGGCATTGCGCAGTTCATCAACGATGACGAACGCGCACGCGAGGCCGCCCGGACCTACGCCAAGTATTACGTCGGCATGTTGCGCGAGGGCGGCGGCAAGAGCGCCGACTGCAGGGCGCAATAGTCGGAACGGCCCGCGCGAGGCGGGCCGTTCAGCGGACCATGGAAGTGATTGCGCTCAGTTGAAGTTGTAGCGCAGGCCGAGCGAGAACAGGTCGATGTCGACATCGCCCGCCAGGTCGTCCGAACCGACTTCGGCGTAGCGATCCCAGCCGAGCCGGATCCCGAAGTTCCGGCTGAGGGTGAACTCGCCGCCGATGCCGTAGACCCCGTTCGAACGATCCGTGCCGGCGCTGTCCGAGGCCGACTCGCCGCCGATCGAGACCGCCGCATCGACGTCCACGCTCATGAGTGCGAGGCCGAGCCGGCCGAACAACGAGAAGCGCTCGCCGATCGGCCAGATGCCGAGGATCGAGAATACCGGCCCGCTCGCCGACTGGTCGATACCGAGCCCGGCATCGAACGTGTCGACGCCGTCGGTCACGGTCCCGTTCGCCTGGTACGAGATGTCGCCGAGGTCGACATAGGCGAGTTCCGCGGCAAAGTACGGATTCACCTGGTAGCCGCCGGCGAGGCCGAAGCCCGTGTCGGAGTCGTCGAGATCCGACGTGGCGTCGACGACCGAGAGTCCGGCCGATCCGAAGACGTCGATCACGTTCTGGTCGAGCGTGCCCTGGTTGATGTTCTGGGCGCCCGCTTCGCCGGCAAAACCGACCACATACCAGCCGTCGTCGGCTGCACTCGCGGTGCCGGCAACGCCGAGGCTGGCGCAAAGCGCGGCGGAAACAGCCCATCTGGAAGCTTTCATCGTGAAATCTCCATGCGTCCGCGCCTGTGCGGATCTCCAGGCGGCAATTCTAGGGTCGCCGTTGCCCTACGAGGGGTCGCGGGGTCACATTTCGGGGCGCTTGCCTCGGAAAAATGTGAACCAGTTCCGCCCCCTCGCCGCGCTAGACTGCCGCGGTGAACGAGGGGGTGCAAGGCGAATCGGCACGGCCGACCGTGTTCCTGAGCTATGCGCGCGCCGACCAGGCGCGGGCCGAACTGCTCGCAAAGGCGCTGGAAGCGCGGGGATTCGACGTCTGGTGGGACGCGCTGATCGAGGGCGGCGCCGCTTTTGCGAAGCGGATCGAAAGCGCGCTCGACGATGCCGATGCAGTCATCGTTGCCTGGTCGCGCAGCTCGGTCGCGTCCGACTGGGTGCTCGACGAGGCTGCGCGCGGGCGCGACGAGCGCAAGCTCGTCCCGGTGTCGCTCGACGGAACCGTGCCGCCGATCGGTTTCCGCCAGTACCAGTCCGTTGATCTCTCGCGCTGGCAGGGCGACGTCGAAGCGCACGAGATCGCGGGCGTGTCGCGCGCGATTCGCGCGGCGGCGGGACTCGAAGCCCATGCCCCGCACACGCATGCGCCTCGCATGGGGACGGTCAAGGCCTCGAGGCGCGGCATCCTCGTCGCCGCCGCCGGCGCAGCGGTAGCGGGCGCGGCGGGCCTCTTCGCCTGGCGCGCAGGTTACCTGGGTCGCCGCCCGGCCGCATCCGGCAACAGCGTCGCCGTGCTGCCATTCGTCAACCTGAGCGGGGACCCGGGACAGGATTACTTCTCGGACGGCCTCTCGGAGGAGGTCCGCGCGACACTCGCTCGCAACCTCAAGCTGCAGGTCATGGCGCAGGCATCGTCCGCCCGCTTCCGCGACAGCAAGGACGATGCGCCGACGATCGCCGCGAAGCTGGGTGTCGCGTTCCTGCTCGACGGGACGGTGCGGCGCTCGGGGAATATCCTGCGGATCACGGCGGACCTGATCGAAGGCGCGACTGGATTCAGCCGCTGGTCGCAGACCTTCGACCGGGTCGTCCAGGACGTGTTCGCGATACAGTCGGAGATCGCGAGCACGGTGGCGAACGCCCTGATCGCGCGCGTGACGGATTCGGAGTCACCGGACGGGACGGCGGCGCTCGCGCCCGGATCGACGCGCAGCGTCGCGGCCTACGATGCCTACCTCCGCGGCCGCGCGCTCTATGACCTCAGCGCCGATGAGACCTCCGAGCGCGCGGCGCTCGCGCAGTTCGACGCCGCGATCGCCGCGGACCCCGGCTACGCCGCGGCGCACGCCGCAAGGGCGCGCTCGCTCACGGCCATCGCGAACCAGTACGGCGAAGTCGCAGAACTCGGCACCCTCTACGACGCAGCCATCGCGGCTGCGAACCGCGCGATCGAGCTAGCGCCCGACTACGCCGAGGCGTACTCGACCCTGGGCTTCACGCTCTTCCAGGGCCGACTCGACGCGCGCGCGGCGCGCAAGCCCTTCGAGCGCTCGCGCGAGCTGGGCGCCGGCGAGGCGACCGTCATGGCGCGCTACGCGCAGTACAGCGCCCGCATCGGGCGCGAGTCCGTCGCCGCCGAGGCGATCGGGCGCGCGCTGCTGCTCGATCCCCTCAACCCGCTCATTCACCGGGCCGCCGGCTCCATCGCATATGCGGCTCGCGATTACGCGGCGTCCATACCGCACACCGAGCGCGCGCTCGCCATGAACGCGCGCATGTCGCGCGCCCATGCCGCCATCGGCGACGCGCTGCTGCAGCTCGGCCGGTTCGCGGATGCGCGCGCGGAGTACGCCCTGGAGCCGGTCGAGGACTTCCGCCTGACGGGCGAAGCCATCGTCGGCCACCGGCTGGGCGACCTGGCGGCCGCGCGCGCCGCCCGGGCGAAGCTCGTCAAGAACCTGGGTGACCGCGTCCTCTACCAGCAGGCCCAGATCCACGCACAGTGGGGCGAGCGGGACGCGGCGATCGCCAAGCTCGAGCAGGCACGTCGGATCGGGGACTCCGGGCTCGTCTACCTGCGCAACGACCCCCTGCTCGACCCGCTCCGCGCCATGCCGCGCTTCGCCGGATTGCTCGAAGGCATCGGCTTCGATTAGTCTCGAAGCCGCCTGCAACGCAGGCTTGCACAAGTTCGACACGGGGAGGGTCATGCATGAGGAAGTTAGGCACCGCAGTTGCGCTGGTGGCGGCATCGCTGCTGCTCGCGGCCTGCGCCAAGAAGGAAGAAGAGGTGGCGCCGGCCGCCGATGCCGCGCTGCCGCCGGCTGCCGAACCGGCTCCGGCGCCGGAAACGGCTCCGCCTGCCGACGAAGCGGCTCCGCCCGCCGACAATGCGGACGATGCCGAGCAGTCCGGGGGCGACAAGGTCAAGCCCTGAGGCTGATCGAACGGACTCGCCCACGGCCGGCATGCGCCGGCCGCGGGCGCTTTCACAGCATTTCCGCTGCTAGGGCAGCGCGTTCCGCGACGGATCGATATCCATCGCCTGCCTGATCCACCCCACGAAATCCCCGACGCGCGTATAGACGCCCGGCTGGCCGTCGCCAGTGCAGCGCTTCTTGCCCCAGCTGACGATGCCGACGACCTTCGGCGCGCCGTTTGTGAACGTGAGCGCGCCGCCGCTGTCGCCCTGGCAGGTCGAGCGCTGCGGGTGGCTCGCGCAGATGACCGTCGCGCCGATCCGCTCGGGGCCATATGAAGGCCGGCTGCGGCAGGTCGTGTTGTCCATCGCGCGCAGGTCCACCTTCATCAGCATCGCACTCGGCGCATGGCCCTCGACGGCCTCGGTCTTGCCCCAGCCGGTTCCCGTGACCTCGGCGCCGGCGGTCACCTTGCCTTCGAAGAGCGGGATCGGCCGGATCACCGCGGGATCCCGGCGGCCCAGGTTGCGGTCGTCTACGATGCGGATCAGCGCGATGTCGTTCGCATACATGTTGGGCGGCGGCGCGGGCAGCGTCTTCTGGCCGTACTGCGAGTGCCGGACGATGCGGTCGATCTTGAAGTCCATGCCCTCGCTCTTCGAAATGTCCGTCGCGCCGAGGCGCACGCGGTACCCGGCCTTGACCATGTCCTCATCAATGCAGTGCGCGGCGGTCAGCACCCAATCGTCCGCGATCAGCGCACCGCCGCAGTAATGCTGCAACTGCCAGAGGGGCGTTCCGGC
>Ga0307412_10000882_pt1 | contig 17255 bp, 14 predicted proteins | sample DK1Cmetagenome_3_FD_203823 | JGI IMG/M metagenome (GOLD analysis project Ga0307412, IMG submission 203823) | Maize rhizosphere microbial communities from greenhouse at UC Davis, California, United States - DK15-C-1 | ecosystem: Host-associated > Plants > Roots > Rhizosphere > Soil | place: USA...
TCTCCTGCCCGCAGTTCCGTATCCCGGCGGAAGGAGATCCGGACGGGGCCCTGCAGCGTGTAGCCCTGGCCGCGGACGTGGTTGATGACAACGTCGCAGAGTTCCTCGGCCAGCGGGGTGCCCCATTCCTGGGCCCTGCGGAAGTCGTCGTCGCTGAGCTGCACGTCGAAGACGTTGGGTGCCAGCGTCCGCCCGGCCGTGATGGTCAGGGCCCTGTGGTCCACTTCCCGGCGCAGCCGGCTGGCGATTTCCACTGGTTCAACCTGGGCTTTGGATCCGGTGGAGAAGACGCCCCGGACAGCCTTTTCAATGCCGCGTTCAACTTTGTCCAGCAGGCCCATGGTTCTTCTCCTTTCCCCCCGGATGCGGGGCAGTCCTAGTTCCGGAACTTCTCTTTACGTGCAATGCACAACCCGGCAGTGCACCTGCATGACGCAGCCGCCGCTACATCCGATACTACTGGGCAGGCCTGTGAATGACCTTAATCCACAACGGCCCGCCGCCCGGAAAAGTTCATGCCCAGGGGTCCCGGGCACCTTGTCCGACGGCCGTTTTACCTGCGCGGGCACTGGGAATAGCGGGTGTCTGTATGGGGTTTCACACAGCCCGGCGGAGGCCAATTGGTGTTTTGCGGTATCTGTCCGTTATGCTTGATCTCGCTGCTTTTACAAGACTGCGAGTCCGGGAGACCGGAGCGGTCCGGTGGAAGAAGTTGCGCGCGAGTGGCGGAACGGCAGACGCGCTGGCTTCAGGTGCCAGTGTCCGAAAGGGCGTGGGGGTTCAAATCCCCCCTCGCGCACGCAAACGAAAGAGCCCCGGTCTTAGGACCGGGGCTCTTTTACGTTGTCTCCTGGCGTTGATTCCCGGGCCTGTTCGCGCATCAGTGCCTTCAGGATTCTGATGCGCGAACAAGCTTAGGCGCGGGCTGCAGGGTTCAGGGTGCAGGCGTACGACGGCGGGAGGCCGCCAGGGTGCCTGGGCCCGGCTTATCCGGACGTGCGCGCGGAAGCCTTGAACCGGCGTCGTGAGTTGGCCAGGTGGCTGCGCATGGCGGCGGCCGCCGCGGCCTCGTCACCGTCGGCAATGGCGTCGGCGATGGAGCGGTGCTCCTGCACCACCTGGTCGAAGTGGTCCCGGGCGTAGTGCTCGACGCCGGTCATCAGGCGGGTGCGCGGCATCGCGATCATGGTCTGCCCGAGGGCGGCGAGGCAGTCGGAGTAGTACGGGTTGCCGGAAGCGGCGGCCACTGCCCGGTGGAACTCGAAGTCGGATTTCATGGCGTGGGCCGGGTGCCCGGCGCTGGCGGTGAACTCCTCGAGTGCCGCCTGGACCGCACGCAGCTGCCGTTCGGTGTGGTTGCGTGCGGCCAGGGCTGCTGCCTCCGTTTCCACGCCCATCCTGAATGCGAGCAGGTGCAGCCGGTCCTCGGTGGTGGCCACCGGACGCGCCCCCGGCGCTGCCGCGGGCCCGTCCGAGGGTGGAGTGAGGGCGAAGCTGCCGCGGCCGCGCTCGGTTTCCACCAGTCCCTCGGCCTGGAGCCGGGTGAGGGCGGCACGCACCACGGTGCGGCTGACGCCAAAATCGCTGATGAGCGTGTTTTCGCTGGGCAGTTTCTCACCGGGCTGGATGATGCCGTCAACGATGCGGTTGCGAAGGTCGGCGGCAAGGTCCGCGGTGAGGTTCCGGCTCATGGCTTCAAGATTACGCGCCGAACTCCACTGATTCGGTGGTCCAGGCGCGGGCCTGGTCGCTGAGGGTGACGCCGAGTCCCGGGCGGTCCGGCACGATCATCCGGCCGTCCTTGGTTTCGAGCCGCTCATTAAACAGGGGGTCCAGCCAGTCGAAGTGCTCCACCCACGGCTCGCGCGGATAGGCGGCGGCCAGGTGCAGGTGGATCTCCATGGCGAAGTGCGGGGCAAGGCCCAGGCCGCGTTCGTCCGCGAGGGCGGCGAGGCGCAGGAACTGGGTGATGCCGCCGACGCGCGGGGCGTCCGGCTGGATGATGTCGCAGCCGTTGGCGGCGATAAGGCCCTTGTGCTCGGCGACGGAGGCGAGCATCTCGCCGGTTGCGATGGGCGTGTCCAGCACCTGGGCGAGGTGGGCGTGGCCTTCGAAATCGTAGGCGTCCAGGGGTTCCTCGATCCAGATGAGGTTGAATTCCTCAAGCTGGCGGCCCAGGCGCAGTGCCGTCGCCCGGTCCCACTGCTGGTTGGCGTCCACCATCAACGGGACGTCCCAGCCGATGTGCTCGCGGATGCCCGCCACGCGGCGGAGGTCTTCCTTGCTGTCCGGTAGGCCCACCTTGATCTTGATGCCGCCGATGCCTTCGTCGAGGGACTGCGTGGCGCGGGCCTTCACCTCGTCGAGGGTGGCATTCAGGAAGCCGCCGGAGGTGTTGTAGGTCTGGACGGAGTCGCGGTAGGAGCCGAGGAGCTTGGCCAGGGGGAGTCCGGCGCGTTTCGCCTTGAGGTCGTACAGGGCGATGTCGATGGCGGCGAGGGCCTGGGTGGCGACGCCGGACCGGCCCACCGAGGCGCCTGCCCAGAGGAGCTTGGTGTAAAGCTTGCCGATGTCGTTGGGGTCCTCGCCGATGATGCCGTCGGCAACTTCCTTGGCGTGGGCGTACTGGGCCTGACCGCCTGCGCGCTTTGAGTAGCTGAAGCCGAGGCCGGTGTGGCCTTGTTCGGTGGTGATTTCGGCGAAAAGGAAGACCACTTCCGTCATTGGCTTCTGGCGGCCGGTGAACACCTTGGCGTCGCTGATGGGCACGGCGAGCGGGAGGCGGGCGGTGGATAGTTTGACGTGCCGGATCAGGTCGACGGTGCTCATGAATTCTCCTAGTGGCGGGATGCTGGGCGCCATCGCCCACCTTCCTAGGATACAAGTAGCTAACTTGTACTACAAGCGTCATTCCAAGGGTGTACATCGATCTGTCATCCGTGTCCGGCGGGCACGCTGGCGGTGTATGGACTCCCAAAGGCACGTCGAGCTGATGACGGAGACGGTTTCATAAATGGAAACGCCGGTGTCATCCGCGGAATGGTCCGCGGATGACACCGGCATTTCGGCCTTCGAGCCCAACGGCGCCTAGTTTACGCGGGCCTTGTCAGGTGTGCTCTCAGAGCTGAGGGAGTCTGACTGCTGTTCGGCTTCGAGGCGGCGGACGCGTTTGACGGTTTCCGGAGCCATGATCGCGGAGGCGACCGTGACGACGCCGATGATGCTGAAGTACAGGATCACCCAGCCGGGTTCGCCGTTGCCTGCGTTGAGGAGAGCGACGGCGACGAGCGGGGCGATGCCGCCGGCCAGCACTGAGCCGAACTGGTAGCCCATGGAGGCACCGCTGTAGCGCAGTTTGGTGGAGAACAGTTCCGAGAAGAACGCGGCCTGCGGGCCGTACATGGAGTTGTGAAATACTGCCAGGCCGATGATGATGGCCAGGGTTGCCAGCAGGGCGCTTCCGGTGTCGGTCATGACGAAGTAGAGCGGGAAGAACAGGAGTCCGCCGATGGATCCGAAGAGGTATAGAGGCTTCCGGCCGATGCGGTCTGACAGCGCTGCCCAGAGCGGCACGGCGACGACACCGATGGCGGAGGCGATCAGGACGGACATCGAGCCCTGGTTGGCGCGTTCGGGGCCGAACGTCCGCATGATGTAGACAACCGAGAAGGTGGTGTACAGGTAAAAGGCCGAGTTCTCCGCGAGGCGCATGCCGACCACCAGCCAGACGCCCTTGGTTTCCTTCTTAAGGGCCTCACCGAGCGGGTTGTGCGCCGTTTGCTTCTTGGCTATGAGGTCCTTGAAGTCCTCGGAGTCCTCGAGCTTCGCCCGGACCACCAGGCCCACGACGATCAACAGGACGCTGAGCAGGAAGGGAACGCGCCAGGCCCAGGCGTCGAAGACGTCGGCAGGAACTGCAGCTTTAACGGCCAGCACTGATGCGTTGGCGAACAGCATGCCGGCCGGGACGCCCATCTGGGTGAAGCTGCCGAAGAATCCGCGGCGTCCTTCCGGGGCGTGTTCCGTGGAGATGATGGCGGCGCCTGCCCATTCGGCGCCAGCACCGAAGCCCTGCATAAGGCGCAGTACGGTGAGCAGGATGGGGGCCCAGACACCGATCTGCGCGTAGGTCGGCAGAAGCCCCATGGCCAGGGTGGCGAAACCCATCAGGAGCAGCGAGAGGACGAGCATCGGCTTGCGCCCGATCTTGTCCCCGTAGTGGCCGGCGAACATGCCGCCGAAGGGCCGGGCAACGAAGCCGACGGCGTAGGTCAGGAATGCCAGCAGGAGGCCCGTAGCGGGGTCCTGCTCGGGGAAATACAGCCGGCTGAAAACGCCGGTTGCCGCGAGGAGGCCGAAGATGTAGTAGTCGTACCACTCGATGGTGGTACCGGCGAAGCTGGCGAGTGATACCCGCCACGGCACGCGGTTTGAGTTGCGCGTGTTTACCGCGGAGATCGTCATTGATTTTGTCTTTCGAAGGTCAGGTGGAGATGGGATGTGTCGGTGTCAGCCGTCGGGAGGGTCACCAGTCGAGGGCGATGTATTTGGTTTCGGTGAAGTCCAGCAGGCCCTGGTGGGCGCCTTCACGACCGAGGCCGCTTTGTTTCACGCCGCCGAACGGCGCTGCCGGGTCTGAGACGAGCCCACGGTTGAGGGCTACCATTCCGCTTTCGATGCGTTCGGATACCCGCAGGCCGCGGCGCAGGTCTTCAGTGAAGACGTACGCTGCAAGGCCGTACTCGGAGTCGTTGGCGGCCGCGATGACTTCGTCCTCGGTGTCAAAGCCGATGACCGATGCCACCGGTCCGAAGATTTCCTCACTGACCATGCGCGCATGGAGCGGCACGTTGGTCACCACTGTGGGTGGGTAGTAGTAGCCGTCGCCTTCCGGCAGTTGTCCGCCGGTGAGCAGGCGCGCACCCTGGTCGAGGGCATCGCGCACCAGGGCGTCGACCTTCAGGACACTTGCCTCGTCCACCAGGGGGCCCACGTCGGTGGACGGATCTGTGCCCGGCCCGACCTTGAGTCCGGCCATGCGGCCCGCGAGGCGGTTGGCGAACTCCGTCTGGATTCCGCGCTGCACGTAGATCCTGTTGGCTGCCGTGCAGGCCTGGCCGCCGTTGCGCATCTTGGCGATCATGACGCCGTCGATGGCTTTGTCCAGGTCTGCGTCATCGAAAACTATGAACGGCGCGTTGCCGCCCAGTTCCATGGAGCACTTGAGCACGTTGTCGGCCGCTTGGCGCAGCAGGTGCCTGCCGACGCCGGTAGAACCGGTAAACGAGAGCTTGCGCACGCGGGGGTCGGCGAGCACGGGTGCCATGACGTCACCAGTCCTGCTTGTGGTGATCACGTTGACGACGCCGGCCGGGACGCCGGCGTCGACCATGAGCTGGGTGATGGCCAGCGATGTCAGGGGAGTGAGGGTGGCTGGCTTGAGTACTGCGGTGCACCCGGCGGCAAGCGCCGGCGCGAGCTTGCGGGTAGCCATGGCGGCGGGGAAGTTCCATGGAGTGATCAGGACGCAGACACCGATGGGTTGGTGCTGGACCAGGATCCGGTTGGCACCGGACGGTGAGATGGAAACGTCGCCGATGATCCGTACGGCCTCTTCCGCGTACCAGCGGAAGAATTCTGCTGCATACGCCACCTCGCCGCGTGCATCCGGCAGTGCCTTGCCGTTCTCAAGGGAGATGAGGTGGGCAAGCTGTTCCCGGCGCTCGGTCATGAGCTCGAAGCAGCGGCTGAGGATTTCGGCACGGCGGCGTGGCGGCGTCGCTGCCCACGCGGGAAAGGCCGCTGCAGCGGCGTCGACGGCGGCCAGGCCGTCCTCGACGTCGGCGTCCGCGATAGCGGTGATTACAGTCCCATCGGAAGGATTGACGACGTCGACGGTACGGCTGCCGGCGGCGTCCTGCCAGCCTCCGGCGATGAGCAGCTGGCGGGGGACCGCCAGCTCATCGATGTCGAGCGGTTCCTGGGCGGAAAGAAGTGTCATGGGTGATCCTCAGGTTTTGATCAAATGATGATGAGTGAGGTGTTTTAGCGGATGGTGCGGTCGCCGGCGAAGGCGGCGTGCACGATGGACGTGACGGACTCAAGGTCGAGCGGCACGGGGTTGTTGTCGATGAGCCGCTTGGAGTTCAGCGACAGCCTGGCAATTTGGGCGAGGTCGCCTTCCTGCACTCCGAGGTCGTGAAGCGTCGCGGGGAGTTCGATGGTGGCGATGACTTCGTCGATGGCCTCTACTCCGGCGATCGCAGCGCTCCGGATGCTTAGGCCCTTGATGTCGCGCCCCAGCGCTTCGGCAACCTGTGCCAGCTGCGGTCGAATGGCGCTGAAGTTGTGGCGGACGACGTAAGGAAGCAGCAGTCCGACGCCCACGCCGTGGGGAGTGTGGGTCAGTGCGCCAACCGGGTACTGGATAGCATGGGCCGCCGCCGTTCCGGCGTTGCTGAGTACAATCCCGCCGTAGAGTGCGGCCAGCATCATGTCGGCGCGGGCGTCCGTGTTGCCCGGGTCTTTGTAGGCGGTGGCAAGGCTACGTCCCACGAGCCTGATGCCGTCCAGTGCCAGGGAGTCCGTCAGGACATTCTTGCCCACGAACACGCGCTCGCTGGCGAGCGTGTGGGTTGGTTCCCGGGTGATGGCGGTGAACGATTCGACCAGGTGGACGAAGGTGTCCGCGCCGGTGGCCGCGGTCAGTGGCGGCGGGCAGGTGTAGGTCAGTTCGGGGTCGCACACCGCGGCGAAGGGGATGATGTGTGGGCTTGAGATGCCCATTTTCATGCCGAGCCCGGGGTCGGAAACCACGGCGATGGCTGTCGCTTCGGAACCGGTGCCTGCCGTGGTGGGCAGGGCGATGACGGGCTTGACCGGACCGGGAACGGCGAATTCGCCGTAGTAGTCGCTGGGCTGCCCGCCGTGGGTCAGCAGTACCGAGACCACCTTGGCCATGTCCATGCAGCTGCCGCCGCCGAAGCCGATAACGACGTCGATGTCCTGTCCCTTGAGCTCTTCGACACAGGCAATGATGCCCGGGGTGGGCAGCTCGGCCTGGGTTTCGCCATAGACCCGGACGGACAGCTTCCGGCTCTCAAGGTTTGTGACCAGGGCCTGCAGCTCGTCCGAGGCCGCAAGCCGGGGGTCGGTGCAGATGAGGATCTTGTCGCCGAACTCTGCGGCGATGTCGGCGATGGCAAAACGCTGCTGGGCACCGACGACGATGTTCCGCGGCAACCGCAGGACGCCGAAGGTTACGGGAGGGAGGCCGGCTGCATGCGCACACGACATTGTGACTGACTCCTAAAGATGGGGATTTGGGGCTACCTGGAAGGTGCCGCGGATCCATGGTGTCAGAGTGCTGTGACGCACACTATGGAACTTGTTGCCATAGTGGCCGCTGCTTCATGTGGCAGAACTACACCCTGTGGTGTCCTGGCGGCGCCGGTTCCCCAATCGGCGTCAGGTCAGCGGTGTGCGGATGCCCGCGGACTGCAGTCGCCAGAGCCGCAGGGCTACGTGCACGTCCAGCGACCGTCCGCCCTTGCGCCAGCTGGTGCCCAGGACAGCGTCGATGCGTTCCAGCCGCTGCCGGAGGGTGTTGGGGTGGATGTGAAGGGCCCCCGCAGCCGCCGGGCCGGAGGCGTCGTTTTCCAGATAAGTCCAGGCGGTCAGGACCAGCTGCGTTCCCCGACGCCGGTCATACTCCAGTAGCGGTCCGAGTTGGGCGGCGAGCAACTGCGTTGCGAAGGGCGTATCCATTGCCCCCAGCAGCATCCCGGCGGTGCCAAGGGCGGCCCGGTCGGCCGCCTCGCCGTTTCGCGACAAAGCCTGCAGCGCTCTGAGCACGGCATCTGCCTCGGCATGAGCAGTGGCGAGGCGGGAAAACCCTGTCACTGCTTGTGACGAACCGACGCTGGCCTCGATGCGCTGATGCTTGAGCACGTCGACGAGGGCTTGTCCGCTGATTTCGCCCCGATTGGCTCCGTCGGCACGATCCCGGGGCGAGGCCGGCTCGATGACGCACAGATGCGATTCGTGGAGGGCGGTGATCCCGGGACGGTCCTGGGCATGCCGCTTCAATACTGCGAGTGCTCTTTGTCGCTGGTCCTCTCGAACGCCCACCACCCGGACCACCAGCGGGCTGTTGCCTGCGAGGCCGAATCTCCCGGCCCGCCGTTTCATTGCTTCCGTATCATCAGACCGCGGATTCAGCAGTTCGTCGATGAGTTCGAGCTGCAGCCGGTACTGCGCGTCCTGGAATGTGCGTTCAAAGAGTAACGCCGCACTGAGGACCAGGGCGCTTCGCTCCAGCACTGCAAGCCGGTCCTGGCTGACGTGGCCGGCAACGATAAGAGAGGCCAGGTGCTGGTCGCCGGCGACCGCGGACATCACGGTGTACTGCCGGTCCTTGACCGTGAAAGGGATGGGCAGCGTTCGGGCGGCGGATATCTCCGCGGCGCTTAACGCATCGGGTGAGCCGAAGTCCGGGTTTGCGCCGAGGCCTGCCACGGTCTCGCCCATGGGGGAAACCACGAACACTTCGCTGTCCATCGAATCGGCCAAGAGCAGCATAAGGTTGGGCAGGCTGTCGGCTGACGCCAAGGTCTCCATCAGCCGCTGATCGAGGGAAGAAAGCTCCTCCAACGCCTTGACGTGAGCAAGGTTTTGCTGCTGCGCCTGATCCAGCCGGGCCAGGGCATCGGCCATTTCGGTGAAGTGACGCGCGTTCTCGAGCGCAACTGCGGCGTGGGTGCCTATCGATTCCATGAGCGCGACGTCATCGCTGCTGAAGTTGTGAGCGTGCCGGTCCGCAACGAGGAGCGCACCGATGACCTTGCCCTCAGCCCTCAACGGCACGCCCATGATGGCCTTGACGCCTTCTGCCGCGACCGCCGCGTCACTCGACGCGAGGTGAGATTTGGTCCGGTCGCTTAGGTAGTCCGCGGACTGGGAAGGGGCTTCGCCGGTGGCCACGGCGCCGAGGACGCCCTCGCCCAGGGGCATGCGGATATTCCGGAACAAAGCCGTTGCGGCGCCGTCAGTCACCCGGATATACGATTCCCCGGAAGCGTAGTCATTCAGGCTCAGATAGGCGATGTCGCTGCCGATAAGCGAACGGGTTCTGCGGACAATGGCTTTCAGAACGGCCTCAACATCACGAATGCCGGTGAGGTCCGTGGCCGTGTCGTACAGGACCCGGAGCAGCCCCTCCCGCCGGCTGGCCTCCCGAAGCCTGGCGTTGAGGCTGCGGGCCGCTGCTGCCGTTGCCGGATCTAGCAGCTTCTCAGCCTCCATGGCTGCCAGTTGCATTTCCAAATCCTCAGCGGACACGCCTTCACCAAGGAGAGCCAGAAGCCGACCCAGCGTCATCCCCTCCGGAGGAGGACCGGCACCGGTTGGGACCGGCGGACTCTCTTGGGCATCCATACGGGTCATGGTAGCGGCCAGCGCCCTCCGAACCTTGGGGACCCCGCACCCGGTACTTCAATTTTCGACGCTCCAAGTAAGCCAGACGTCGCCCACTTCTGTCCTCGTGAGCAGTCAGGGATTCCGACTTGTTCGATGGATAAGTGAAGCCGTAGCGGCTAAATCCTGCAAAGGGGCCAATTAATTTAGGCACCTCTAATTCGGTTGCTCGTTCAACAACAATTTCTCAGAGAGATTATAAGCGCCCATACCATTCGACATCGAATGTGCCGGAGTGCGTCCAGTTGGCCCAGATACAGGTATTGAACACCTGTTCAATTTCGGTTAGTGTCCTCGTATGAGCTCAAGCGCTATGCACAATCGACAGGCGCGGAGCGCACCGTGGTGCATTGAATATGTGCCTGTGAGTTGAATTAGGACCGTTTCCCTGCGCAATTCCTCGGTCTCGCTTGGCTGGGGAAGTGCATCAGCGCATTTTGAAAATTGGAAAGAATCGGAACGTCAATACAAATCTTAATGCGATCACGTCATTTTGCTGAACAAGGAGGTTCACCGTGAAAAGACCCATGAGCATTGCCTGCACGAGTATCGCCGTAGCGTCCGTGCTGGCCGTTGCAGGCTGCGCCGCCGCCCAAGGCGGCGGGGGCGCGGAAACCAGTCCTAACTCTGAGGATTGTGCTGTACAGGAGCATGCGATGGGCCTGCGCTGGCAGCAGCAAAGCGCCGAGGCGCAAGCGCTGCAGTCCCAGACCTATCGGATCGCAGGTGAACGCCTTGAGGAGAAGGTCAAGCAGGCCAAGTCCGAAAACCTCGCGCTTATTACCGATCTGGACGAGACCGCGATCGACAACACCGAACTGTTGGCCCGCGACCTGACAGCCTGCCACGACTACAGTGTCTGGGACACTTGGGGGCACTGGGAGCGTGAGGGATCACCGTCGGCTATCCCGGGTGCCGCAGAGTTTTTCCGGAAAGCCGACGAGATGGGTGTTTCGATCTACTACATGTCGGACCGGACCGAAGAGAATCTTGATGCCACCATCGCCTCCCTTCAGGGCCTGGACTTCCCCCAGGTATCGAAGGACCACGTGATGTTGCTGGGCCCGTCGAAGGAGGAGCGGCGCACCAAGATCCAGGCGGAACATGAGGTCATCATGCAACTGGGGGATACCCTGCATGACTTCGCCGGGGACTATGCCAAAGCCGGCCTGGATCAGCAGCGGCAGCTCGTCGAAGAGGACGCGGAACACTTCGGCGACGCCTGGTTCATCCTGCCCAATCCCACCTACGGCTCCTGGGAAGATGCCGAGCTGGACGAGTGGGACGCCGAGTTGGAAGTCGCTAAGTAGTCAGCCCCCCCGCAGCGCCCCCAGTCCCGAGATGAGCGCCTCCAGCCCCAGTCCGAACGCTGTATCGGCGGGGCGCCCGGGGCCGGCGGAGCTGCGGACGGCGGCGGTGAAGTGCGGGTTCGCCTCGGCCATGGACCCCGGCTCGAAGATGTCCCCGGGTGCGGTCACGTCATAGGCGGATCCGAAGATAAAGGACTCCAGCGCCACGATCGCGGACACAATCCGCTCCTCCGGGAAGCCGGCGTCCAGGAACCCCTTGCTCACCGTCTCATACATAGCCAGGGTCTGCGGGGCGTCCGTCACGGGCAGCACGGCAATGACCGGAATCAGGGGAGTGTGCTCGGCAAAGACGTCCCGGTAGCTCCAGGCCCAGGTGCGCACCGCATCCTCCCAGGACTTCGAGCCGAACGCCGAGACATCCACCAGCGACGTCAGGTGGTCCTCCACGAGCAGCAGCACGTCGCGCTTGGACGCCACGTGGTTGTACAGGGCCGACGGCGCCACCTCCAACTGCTTCGCCAGCGCCGCCATGGTGAGCCCGTCATAGCCCTTCCGACTGACCAGGTCCAGGGCCGCCGTCGTAATGCCTGCCTTGTCCAGCACGGCCGCCGACGGCCGGCCGGCGCGCCGGCGCCCCGTCCCGGTCCCCGCGGTGCGTCCTTCTTCGGCTGATACTGCCGGCATTCCTGCCCTTTCTTTGGTGGTCCCCAGCATTATTCCACCCGGGCACTTCCGGTCCCGGCCACTACCAGCTATAGTTCTACTAAATGAACGGTATTCATTTAGTGCTCCCGGTCACTTCGCCGGAGGCAGAGAGGACATCATGCTGAACCTGAACCGCGACGTCGTCGTCGTTGGCGCCGGTCCCTCCGGACTCACCGCGGCCCGGGAGCTCAAGAAGGCCGGGCTCACCGTCGCCGTGCTCGAGGCCCGCGACCGTGTGGGCGGCCGTACCTGGACCGATACCGTGGACGGCGCCATGCTCGAAATCGGCGGCCAGTGGGTCTCCCCGGACCAGACCGTACTCCTGGACCTTCTCGACGAGCTCGGACTCGAGACCTACCCCCGCTACCGCCAGGGCGAATCCGTCTACATCGGCTCCGACGGCATCCCCGTCCGCTACACGGGCGACACCTTCCCGGTGGATCCCGCAACCAAGGCCGAAATGGACCGCCTGGTCGCCCTGCTCGACGGGCTCGCCGCGGAAATCGGCGCCACCGAACCCTGGGCCCACCCCAAGGCGCGGGAACTGGACACCATCTCCTTCCACCACTGGCTGCGGCAGAACTCCGCCAATGAGGAAGCCTGCAAGAACATCGGCCTGTTCATTGCCGGCGGCATGCTCACGAAGCCGGCCCACGCCTTCTCGGCACTGCAGGCCGTGCTGATGGCAGCCTCGGCTGGCTCATTCACCCACCTGACCGACGAGGACTTCATCCTGGACCGCCGCGTGGTGGGCGGCATGCAGCAGGTCTCCCTGCTGCAGGCGCAGGAACTGGGCGACGACGTCGTCCTGAATACCCCGGTGCGCACCATCAACTGGGAGCCTGACGCCGACGGCGGCCACCGCGTCACCGTCGAATCCGACCGCGCCACCGTCAATGCCCGGTTCGTGATCATGGCCGTCCCGCCCAACCTGTACTCCCGCGTCTCCTTTAGCCCGCCGCTGCCCCGCCGGCAGCACCAGATGCACCAGCACCAGTCCCTGGGCCTGGTCATCAAGGTCCACGCCGTCTACGACCGCCCGTTCTGGCGCGACAAAGGCCTCTCCGGCACGGGCTTCGGCGCCGACGCCCTGGTCCAGGAGGTCTACGACAACACCAACCACGGTGACACCCGCGGCACCCTGGTGGGCTTCGTCTCCGATGAAAAGGCCGACGCGGTTTTCGAGCTGAGTGCCGAAGACCGCAAGAAGGCGATCCTGGCCTCCATCGCAGGCTTCCTTGGCGACGAGGCACTCACGCCCGAGGTCTACTACGAGTCCGACTGGGGCTCGGAGGAATGGACCCGCGGCGCCTACGCCGCCAGCTACGACCTGGGCGGCCTGCACCGCTACGGCAAGGACCAGCTGACCCCCATCGGCCCCATCTACTGGGCCTCCTCCGACCTCGCCGCCGAAGGCTACCAGCACGTGGACGGCGCCATCCGGATCGGCCGCCAGACCGCCGCCCGGATCGCCGAAGTGGCAAAGGTGGCTGTCGCCGTCGGATAGCAAATAAGCATGCTTACTAATAGGCTTGCCGGTGGGGAGCGTCCCCTATGCAGACAAGCGAGGTGAGACATGACTGACACCCAGGGCATCAGCAAGGTTACGGACATCATCAACGATTCCAGGATCGGGATGTTGACCACCATCAACGAGAAGGGCGCCCTTGTGAGCCGGCCGCTGGCCGTCCAGGAGGTTAAGGACGACGGCGACATGTGGTTCTTCACCGGGCTCGGCACGTCACAGGTCGCCCACGTCCGGGCCGACGCGCGCGTCAACGTCGCCTTCGGCCAGCGCACCGAATGGGTGTCCGTGGCCGGGACCGCCGAGGTTGTGACGGACCGGGCCAAGATCCACGAGCTGTGGAACCAGGCAGTCGAAGCGTGGTTCCCGGACGGGCCCAACACCCCCGAGGTGTGCCTGCTGCATGTCGATTCGGACTCCGCCGAGTACTGGACCAGCCCGGGCGGCACCGCCGCAACCGTGCTGCAGTGGGTCAAGTCAAAGGTCACCCATGACCGGATGAGTGTGGGCGAAAGCGGCACCGTGGAGCTGTAGGTTTCGGTGAAAGGAAAAGGCGGGGCAGCAGCCCCGCCTTTTTCGTTCTCCCATAATGCGGTGAGCTGCGCAGTGGATATGTCATGGCTGGCCGCGCAGGCTCCGCACGAATGGTGCTTTTCCCAAGGCCGTCCTCTCAAGCCGGTCGACCAGTTCCACGTCCACCCGGGTGTCCATTGCGCCTGCTGTCTTGAGCGCGCCCGTTACAGCGCCGCGAATTCCTTCCATGGAGGCTCCCGGGGTGAGGCCGCAGAGAAGCACGCGGAGTTTTGAGGGCTCCTGGACAACCTGCCACCCGTTCCTGCCAGCTTCGTCGAGGATGTGGTGGAACACGATCGGATGGATCGCCACCCTGCCTGCTTTCCCGGGCAGGTGCAGGACGTCCTCGATCCGGCCTTCGATGTCGTGGAGCAGTGTGAAGGAGCGTCCGCAGGGGCAGCCGCGTCCGCCGAGCTTTATGGTGTCCGACATTTCGTAGCGGATGAGGGGAAGCGTTCGGGAAAACAGAACCGTGACGAGCAGCTTTGCCCCCGTTGTTCCGGCCGGTACGGGTGTTCCGGCCTGGTCTACGGGTTCGACGATCAGCAGGTCCTCATAGACGTGGCGGTTTCTGTAGGTGCACGGAGATGCGATCCCTGCCGTCTCGGTGGCTGCATAGACATCGAAGGGTTTGCTTCCCCATGCGGCCTCCACTTCCGCCGCAGCGTGGGGGCTGAGGATCTCGGATGCGGACATGACGCCCTCCGGGGAGATGTGCAGGCGTCCGGCGCGCTGCTCCGCCGCGAGGGGTTCGAGGGCTGAGGCGTAGCCCACCAGGACCCTGGGTTGGAACCGGTTCAGCGCGGCAACCGTCTCGGCCATTGGCGCGGTAACGTCCAGGCGGAGGGCGGGGACAAGGCTGGAGCGCACTGACGCGCCGACGACGGCGGACTGGTGGGTGGGGACGCGGGAGCTGACAAGGGCCATTTGCAGGGGCTTGGTAAGCCCGACCGAGATCCCGGCCCAGTCGTTCGCCCGGGCGTAGGAGGCCAGGACGGTTGCCCATTCGGCGCGGTTCCAGACGAAGGTTCCGCGCCGGCCGGTGGTCCCGGCCGTTGCTGCCGCCCACCACCTGCCCTGCCAGGGCAGTCCCGGGTCTCCGTCGCTCTGGGCCAGGGCGCGCAAATGGTTTTCAAGGTCAGCGAGCCTCAGGCCCGGTGTTGTGACCGCCTCGTCGAAGTGGTCCATCAGGTCGGCCTTCGTCACCGGCGGCAACTGGTCCAGGGGGGCATCGCGGAGGCCGGCATGGTGGCGCCGGTAAAACGCCGAGCCGGCGTAGGCTGCGCTGCGGAGCTCCTGGAGGGCGCGGTCCTGGTGTGCGGTGATCCGGGCGGCGTCCCAGTGATCCCTTCTCCGCCAGGCGGCGCGCAGGAACACCAGCCGGGAGAAAAGGCGGAGGTCCACGGCTGATGCCTTACCGGGTGCCTGTCGGGGAGCATGGCCGGAGCGGGACGCGCCCGGGGGTGGGGAGATTGCTCATGCCACAAAGTGTCAGGCCCGCAGGTCAGGTCCGGTAGTGCCCAACGTCCCGCCCGGTCAGGGCACCGAGCACGGCGGGAAGCAGTACACCGTTGCGTCCCCACACGGGGTCCAGGATCTCCACGTACCAGGAGTCGGCAAGCAGTAATGCCAGGGCGTCATTGGTCTCGTCGGCCCAATCCCGGATCTGCGCCTCGTCCACCGGGTTCTCGCTTGAGCCCAGCACCGTGGCGACTTCCGTTCCGGCCAGGGTGACCGGGATGGACGCGCTGCTGGCCTCGCCCGGCGCGTGGGCCACCGTGACCAGGTCAGTCCGGGTGGACAGCGCCAGCAGGTCTCCGGCAACGGCGGCGCTGCAGAAGCCTGTCACGTACTCCCGCTGTGCGGCGGTACCGGTCTGCAGGCCCGGCTGGGATTCCTTGGTGAACAGCCCGTTCCGGTTCAGCTCCGCCAAGGCCGCAGCGATGGGTCCCGTCTCCGCGTCGTAGCCCGCGGCGAAGTGCCCGGGCTGGTACGAGCTGCCGCCCTCCAGCCAGCGGGCGGTGAGCTCACCGGCGGCTTCCAGGGTGGTGGCCTGGCGCCACACCCCGCGGTCCTCGAGCAGCCGGCCGAACTGGTCGCGCTCCGGCAATTCCTCTGGCTTCATCTCCGGATGCTATCGCCGGTGCGCCGGAACCTTCCAGCGCCGCCGACACACCACTTAACGTCCGGCCTATGCCTGCTCGGCGGGAATCCCGGCCGCCCGCTCGGCATCGGCCAGCGAGGCAGCAAGGCGCGTGACGGCGTCGGGATAGCCCTGGTGGGCATGGAGGCGCAGCTGGTCCGCCGTCCGCATCGCCTTGATGAACGCCGAGGTCTCCGGCAGGCGCACGTCCGTGAGGGCTGGATAGTCGATGCTGCACGCCGGGTCCAGCTCATAGCGCCGCCACCTGGCGACAACTTCGTCGTGCCGGGCAACAGCCGCCAGGTGCGCGGACTCCTGCTCGCGGCTGTTCTGCCGCGCCGCGCGCCGGCTGAAGTACCGCGGGGTTCCCCGGTACGCCGCAACGCCCGCGGCCACCCCCGCCCCGCCCAGGAACAGGCCGGTCCAGGGCGAGACCAGCGCGGGAATCAAAAGGGCAGGAACGGCGACGCATGCCCCAAGGAACAGGTCCCAGAAGAGCTGGTCCGACCGTTCCGGCTGCCCGTTGCCACCGGCAAGGGCACGGCGCCGGACCACAAAGACGGTGGCCGCGACGCTGGCTACCAGGACAGGCCCTGCCAGCAGCAGCGCCCACACCCCCTGGACCAGACCCTCGAACAAGGATTCCCCCATGGCTGACACCCGACCCTAACAGCGCCCGGGCCGCGGAATCCCGGGCTGGTCATTTAATTGCACAGTGTCCGGGACGCAGGGTCAATGGCCTGGAAGGTTCCCTGAAGCGGGGCTGGAACGTACGGTGAGGAGCATGAGACTCAAAATGTGCAGCATCCACGTCAAGGACCCCGCCGCCGCCCACAGCTTCTATACCGGAACCCTGGGCTTCGAGACCCTGATGGCGATGCCGGAGTACAACCTGTACATCATCAAGGACCCCGGCGCGGACGCGAATTCAGTTGGCCTGCTGCTGGAACCCAGCGACAATCCGATCGCAGCCAACTACATGAATGCCCTGCACGACGCCGGCCTCCCGGCCATCGTCTTCGGCGTCCCGGACGTCCGGGCCGAGTACGACCGGCTGATCAACGAGGGCGTGGTGTTCCGGGGCGAACCGGCCGAGGACCCGTCCGGCATCAGCGCCGTGTTCGACGACGGCTGCGGCAACTTCGTCCAGCTGCACCAGGACTGACATTCCTTAAAGACCAGAGGCTTGTTCACGGGTCCGCGCCTTCAAGGACGGGACCGGCGGACAAGCCTCTGATGCGGGAGAGCCTAGTTGGCCTGCGCGCGGGCTTTCTTTGCCGCCTTCTTCGCGGCCTCTTCCTTCACCCGCTGGGCTTCGGCGCGGACAGCGGCGTGCGTGGCGCGCTCGGTGACCAGCCACTGCGGGGGAGCCTGGAGCAACGCGGTGATCTCCGCCGTTGTCAGCGCGTCCTCAACGCCGCCGCGGGCCAGGCCGCTGATGGAGATGTTCAGCTTCTGCGCCACCACCGGGCGGGGGTGCGGGCCGTTGCGGCGCAGCTCTGCGAGCCATTCCGGCGGGTTGGCC
>Ga0307412_10000883_pt1 | contig 17254 bp, 11 predicted proteins | sample DK1Cmetagenome_3_FD_203823 | JGI IMG/M metagenome (GOLD analysis project Ga0307412, IMG submission 203823) | Maize rhizosphere microbial communities from greenhouse at UC Davis, California, United States - DK15-C-1 | ecosystem: Host-associated > Plants > Roots > Rhizosphere > Soil | place: USA...
TGCCTGCTATCCATCGGCCTGGCCGCTTGCGCGTCGACGCCGCAGCGCGCCGCCGACGGGCAGGATCCCCGTTATCAGCCCGCCTCGGCGTCGGACATCCTGGCGCAAACCAGCTGGGACCTGGCGCGGTGGACGCAGCCGGGCGGCGGATTGCGCACCATCCCGCATCCGTCCTCGGGGTCGCGGCCCCTGACCGTTACCTTCATCCACGACCGGGGCTCCCCGCGCATGTCCGGCTTCGCGGGATGCAACCAGTACAACGCGCCCTATACCGTGGCCAACGGCCAGTTGATCGTGCAGGCGAATCCGGTGGCGACGATGATGGCCTGCGCTGCGCAGAACATGGCGCTGGAGCGCGCCTTCCTGGACGGCCTGACCCGCATCACCGCCACGTCGCTGGACAACACCAACAACCCACAGCGCATGACGTGGGTGCTCAGCACGGGCGAAACGCTGGACTTCGGCCGTCGCGTCGACCCGGTGGCGGGCGGCCAGGCGGGGCCGACCAAGCTGGTCTATGTGAATTCGGAACGCGTGCCCTGCAACGCCGGCGCGGGCCGCACCCTGTGTTACCAGGTGCGCGATAGCGCCGCGCAGCCGTGGCAGTTTTGGTACGGGGACATCACCGGCTTCAATTTCCAGCCAGGCATCCGCTACCGCCTGCGCGTGGTCGAGGTCGCCGACCCGAATCCGCCAGCCAACGGTTCGTCCATGCGCTGGGTGCTGGACGCCGTGATCGAGCAGGAAATCGTTAATCGTTGAGCCGGATCAAGGCGGGCGGCAGGCGGCGCAACGCGCCCACCGATTACTATTACGGGCTTCGCCGTCCGCTTTTCTTCGCTTTGCCATGACTTCCGTCGTCAATATCGCCGCCTACAAATTCGTTTCGCTGGACTCGCTGCCCGACCTGCGCGCCCGCCTGCTGGCTTTGGCCGGCGACGCCGCGCTCAAGGGCACCATCCTGTTGGCCGAAGAGGGCATCAACCTGTTCCTGGCCGGTCCGGCCGAGGGCATCGACCACTTTCTGCAAACGCTGCGCGCAGACGCGCGTTTCGCCGACCTTGAGGTCAAGTTCAGCCACAGCGTAGACGTGCCATTCCGCAAGCTGCTGGTGAAGATCAAGCGCGAGATCATCCGCATGGATCACCCCACGATCCGGCCCGAGGCCGGCCGTGCGCCGGGCGTGGATGCGCAGACGCTGGCCCGCTGGCTGGCCCAGGGCATGGACGATGCCGGCCGTCCCGTCGTGATGCTCGACACCCGCAACGCGTTCGAAGTGGATGAAGGCACGTTCAAAAACGCGATCGATTGGCGCATCGACCGCTTCACGCAATTCCCCGCCGCAGTCCAGGCGCACCGCGCCGAACTCGAAGGCAAGACCGTCGTCAGCTTCTGCACGGGCGGCATCCGCTGCGAGAAAGCAGCCATCTACATGAACGAAGCCGGCATTCAGAACGTGTATCAGCTGGACGGCGGCATCCTGAAGTACTTCGAGGAGACCGGCGGGCCGGGCTACGAAGGCAAGTGCTTCGTGTTCGACGAGCGGCATTCGCTGGACCCGGGGTTGGCGCCCAGCAAGGCTTAAGTCCGGTCGCACAACAAAAAGCCCACCAATTTCTTGGTGGGCTTTGTACTTGCGGGTCGGGTTGCGCGATCAGCGCACGCGCATGCCGGGCTTGGCGCCCGGGAACGGTTCCAGCACGTAGATGCCGGCGTCCACGGCTTCGTCAGCGTGGCTGGCCGCCAGCACCATGCCTTCGGATACGCCGAATTTCATCTTGCGCGGGGCCAGGTTGGCCACCATGACGGTCAGTTTGCCGATCAAGTCTTCGGGCTTGTAGGCCGACTTGATGCCCGAGAACACGTTGCGGTGGCGGCCTTCGCCCACGTCGAGCGTCAGGCGCAGCAGCTTGGTGGAACCTTCGACGTGTTCGCAATTGACGATCTGCGCGATGCGCAGGTCGACTCGGGCGAAGTCGTCGATGGAGATCGTTTCAGCCACCGGCTCGCCGCCAGGCACCACCACCGGGGCGGCGGGCGGTTCGAACAGGTCTTCCAGCATCTGCGGTTCGACGCGCTGCATCAGGTGCTTGAACGGCGCGACGCGCTGCGGCAGCACGGCGGCGTCGGCCCACGTGAACGGAGCCTGGGCGCCGAACAGTTCCAGCGCCACGCGTTCGGTCAGCGACGGCAACACAGGGGCCAGCATCACGGACAGGGCCTTGAAGCCCGCCAGTGAGCGCGAGCAGATGTCCTGCAGCGCGGCTTTTTGCGCGTCGTCGGCGGTAGCGATGCCCTTGGCCAGGACCCACGGCTGAGCCGTGTCGAATGCCTGGTTGATGCCGTCGGCATAGGCCATGATTTCGCGGATGGCGCGGTTGTATTCGCGCGCTTCGAACGCGGCACGGATGGATTCCGCCTGTTCGGCGTATTCGGCGGACAGCGCGGCGGTGTCGCCCGAATAACCCAGTGCGCCGTCGAAGTGCTTGGTGATGAAGCTGGCGGCGCGGCTGGCGATATTGACGTACTTGCCGACCAGGTCGCTGTTGACCCGCGCGATGAAGTCTTCGGGGTTGAAGTCCATGTCTTCGACCCGCGCGTTCAGCTTGGCGGCGATGTAATAGCGCAGCCATTCCGCGTTCATGCCGATTTCCAGGTAGCGCAGCGGCGAGATGCCGGTGCCGCGGCTCTTGGACATCTTTTCACCGCTGACGGTGATGAAGCCGTGCACGTTCACCGCGTCCGGCGTCTTGCGGCCGGCGAACTTCAGCATTGCGGGCCAGAACAGCGCGTGGAAGTACACGATGTCCTTGCCGATGAAGTGGACTTGCTCGGTCGTGCCGTCGGGATCCAGCAACGCGTCGAAATCCAGGCCCTTGACCTCGCAATACGACTTCAGCGACGCCAGGTAACCCACCGGCGCGTCCAGCCACACGTAGAAGTACTTGCCCGGCGCGTCGGGGATCTCGATGCCGAAGTAGGGCGCATCGCGCGAAATGTCCCAGTCGCCCAGCTTGGCTTCGCCGTCTTCGGCGCCCAGCCATTCGCGGGTCTTGGCCAGCATTTCCGGTTGCAGGTGCTTGCCGCCGTGGGCGTTCGAGCCCGTCGTCCATTGCTGCAGGAATTCCACGCAGCGCGGGTCGGACAGCTTGAAGAAAAAGTGGTCCGACGACTTCAGCACCGGCGTGGCGCCAGTCAGCGCCGAGTACGGGTTGATGAGTTCGGTGGGCGCGTAGACGGCGCCGCAGACTTCGCAGGAATCGCCGTACTGGTCCTTGGCGTGGCACTTGGGGCATTCGCCCTTGATGTAACGGTCGGCCAGGAACATGCCCTTGACCGGATCGTAAAACTGTTCGATCGAGCGCGTTTCGATCAGGCCTTGGGCCTTCAGGGCGCGATAGATATCGTGGGACAGCGCGACGTTCTCGGCGGAGTCCGTGGAATGCCAGTGATCGAAACGGATGTGGAAGCCGTTCAGGTATTGCGGACGCTCAGCGGCGTAGCGGGCAACCAGCGCCTGCGGCGTGATGCCTTCTTTTTCGGCCTTCAACATGATGGGCGCGCCGTGCGCGTCATCCGCCCCTACGAAGTGCACCGTGTGGCCTGCCATTCGCATCGAACGAACCCAGATATCAGCCTGGATGTACTCCATGATGTGGCCGATGTGGAAAGATCCGTTGGCGTAGGGCAGCGCAGTGGTGACAAATAGGGTGCGAGACATGGTTGTCAGTAGAGGTTGAGGGGAAAAAGGGGTGTTGGCCGGCCATTTTAGGGCAACGGAGACGACTTGCCCGGCCAGGGGCGCGTCGGTGCCCGAAAACGACGCAACCCGCCTATCGCAACGCTGCGAAGGAGGCGGGTTGAAGGAATGCGGTGACAGGCCGGGCGCTGGCGGTCTGGACGCAGACGCCCGGGCGACACGCCATGCATTGGCCGGCTTGCGCCGCAGGGCGGCGCAAGCGCTCACGCAAAGCCGCCGTCAGCGGATTTCGCGGGCTTCGACGTCGATCACATCGCCGCGCGGTTGCGTGGCGAAGGGGGCGGTGGCGGACTGGAACGGACCCGGTCGGGCGCCTTGGCGCTGGCTCCAATAGGCGCGAACGCCGAAAGGTTTGCCGCGCACCTTGGCGACCACGTACAGGATCGCCACGGCGAGAGCCGTGGACAGCATGAAGACCAGCGCCATCGCCATGCCGATCAAGGCCAAGGCGGCGAATAGGACGGCACGGAAGAAGCGGATAAGTGTGTTGGTCATGAAGGTCGGATGCAAAACGCAGCGAAAGGTTCCCGTGTATCCGCTATCCTTTAGGGGACGGCGGCCCGCAGAAGCCGCGCTGCCTACGGAACCATAGTGACATGAGTATAACGATAGAACACATCCGCGCCGCTTTGCGCGCCGCGCACGACCCCAACACCGGATTGGACCTAGGCGTTTCTGTAAAAGATCGTGACATTCAACTGACGGGCGGCCGCGCCGCCCTGACGCTGGAACTCGGCTATCCGGCCGACAGCGTGCGCGATCAGGTCCGCGATATTGCCGTGGCGGCGCTGGCGGCCGCTGGCGTGGCCGACGCGCAGGTCACCGTTACCTGGAAAGTCGCTGCCCATGCCGTGCAGAAGGGCCTGAAGCCCCTGCCGAACGTGCGCAACATTATTGCAGTGGCCTCGGGCAAGGGGGGCGTGGGCAAAAGCACCACCGCCGTGAACCTGGCGCTTGCACTGTCCGCCGAAGGTGCCAAGGTGGGCGTGCTGGACGCCGATATCTATGGCCCCAGCGTGCCGACGATGCTGGGTATTTCCGGCCGTCCCGAAAGCCTGGACAACAAAAGCATGGAGCCGCTGACGGGCCACGGCCTGCAAGCGAATTCCATCGGCTTCCTGATCGACGCCGATTCGCCCGCCATCTGGCGTGGCCCCATGGTGACGCAGGCGCTGGAGCAGCTGCTGCGCCAGACCAATTGGCGCGACCTGGATTACCTGATCGTCGACATGCCGCCGGGCACCGGCGACGTGGCCCTGACCCTGGCGCAGAAAGTGCCGGTCGTGGGCGCCGTCATCGTCACCACGCCGCAGGATGTGGCGCTGCTGGACGCGCGCAAGGGCTTGCGCATGTTCCAGAAGGTCGACGTGCCGATCCTGGGCGTGGTCGAGAACATGGCCATCCATATCTGCTCGCAATGCGGGCACGCCGAGCACATTTTCGGCGAAGGCGGCGGCCAACGCATGGCCGAGCAATATCAGACGCCTTGGTTGGGCAGCCTGCCGTTGACGCTGGCGATCCGCGAGCAGACGGACGCCGGCACCCCGACCGTGGTGTCGGATGCGGGTAGCGAAGCTGCCTCGCTGTATCGGGGCATTGCCCGGAAGCTGGCAGCGGGCGTCGCGGCGCTACCGCGCGACATGGCCGGAAAATTCCCGTCCATCGTCGTACAGCAACCGACCTGACGCATGCGGTGGGCAGCCCGCGCCTTCTTGGCTGGACTCTGCGTGGTATCGGGCGAGGCGCTGGCCAAGCGTCCGGAGATCATCGTGGACCCCGGCGGCGTGCCGCCGGCCGCGCTGCAAGCGATCACCGAGGCGGTGGACGCGATCGCGCGGCTGGCCGAAGACCAGGATGGCGGTGAAATCAACCGGCTGCGCCGGCGCGCGCGCGACGCGACGCTGGCGGCCCTGGCAACCCAGGGCTATTTTTCGCCCACGGTAACGCTGGAGTCCGGCACCGATATCGGCGGGGAAACCTGGGATATCGGCATCGTCTCCGGCAAGCGCACCACGGTGTCGGAAGTGGACCTGACGTTCACGGGCCGCATCACCCGCCCCGAATTCGCGCAACGCGTGCAGAAGCTGCGCGACGATTGGCAGTTGAAGGCGGGGCAGCCGTTCATCAACAGCGACTGGAACAAGGCCAAATCGAGCCTGCTGGACCAGGTCTCGACGCGCGACTTCATGCTGGCGCGCATGACGGCATCTCAGGCAGACATCCAGGCGGATACGGCGTCGGCCGTGCTGCGCGTCACGATCGACAGCGGGCCGCAGGTCCGCATGGGCGAATTGAATACCGAGGGCCTGAAGCGGGTGCCCGACAAACTCGTCCAGCGTTACGTGCGTTATTCCGTGGGCTCGGCCTACGACCAGAACCGGCTGGACACCTGGCAGCAAGACTTGCAGTCCACCGCGTTTTTCCGTGGCGCGTTCGTCTCGCTCGAACAGCCGGGGGCCGCGCAGCAGCAACCGGCGCAAGACGTGAAATCGGACCGGGCCCGCGCGCCGGGCTCGACCGATCTGGCCGCGGCGACGCCCGCAGGCGACCCGTCCGTGTCCGGCGCCGTGCCGCCGCCGCCCGCCGCCTATGATTCCGACGGCGAGGTGACGCTTCCCGTGCAGGTGCGCGTGGTCGAAGCGCCGCCCAAGCGTTTCACGGCGTCGCTGGGCGTGGACGACGAAGCGGGCGTGCGCGTGGAATCGCTGTACCGGCAGAACGTGGTGTTTGGCCAGCCGGTCACCATGGAGACCGGTTTCAGCGTGGACCGGCTGCGCCAACGCGCCTATGCCGACTTTCTGTTGCCGCCCACCGCGCGCGGCTACAAGGATTCCTTCGGCGTGCTGGCCGACCATTCCGATATCCAGGGCCTGGACGTCACGCGTTACGCGCTGGGCGCGACGCGCCTGCAAGAACGCAAGGGCGCAGGCGACAGCCGGGTGGAATACGAAACCCGCTGGGGTCTGCTGCTGGCGCAGGATCACGTGAAGATCGACGGCGGCGACGAATACACCTTGCCGACGCTGACCGCGACGGCCGAGTGGCTGCGCCGCGATGTGGATAACAAGTATGACCCGCGCGAAGGCCACCTGATCGCGGTGGGCGGCGGCGTGGGCGTGACGCTGGACACGGGCGAGCCCTACACGCGGGCCCGGTTGCGGGCCCAGAAATGGTGGCCGATCGGCAAGCTCGACGTGCTGACCGTGCGGGGGGAAGTCGGCCGGGTCTGGTCCAGCAGCAAGGTGCAGGTGCCGGACGATTTCGGCTTCCGTACCGGCGGCGCGCGGTCGATCCGGGGCTATAAGTACCAGAGCATCGGCGTGCAGCGCGACAACGCCGTCGTGGGCGCGCCCACGCTCGTCGTGGGCAGCATCGAATACGACCACTATTTCAATGAACGCTGGGGCATGGGCGTGTTCGTGGATGCCGGGGATGCCGCGGAATCGTTCGGCGACATGTCGATGGCGGTCGGCTATGGCGTGGGCGCCCGGGTGCGCACGCCGGCGGGCCCGTTGTTCCTGGACCTGGCCTACGGCCAGCGTGAACGCGACCTGCGCCTGCACTTTTCGTTGGGGATCGCGTTTTGAAGGTGTTGCGCAAAATCCTGCGCCAGATCCTGGTTTGGTGGTTGCCGGGCCTGGCGATGCTGGCGCTGCTGGCCAGCGGATTCCTGTTCTGGCTGGTGGGGTCGCAGAACGGCACCCGCCTGCTGTTGACGACGGCTGCCCAGCAATTGAACGGGCAGGCGCTGGCCGTGAACGGTTCGTTGCTGCGCGGCGTGTCGGTGGGCAAACTGGACCTGGATGTGGGCGGCACCCGGATCGACATCACCGATCTGCATCTGGACGTGCATTGGCGTGCGCTGGGCGACCGCCTGCTGCATGTGCGTGACGTCTCGGCGGGGTCGGTGCACGTGACGCTGAGCGCGTCGCCCGAGACGGCGCCCGAGGAAGACGACGGCACGCCGTTCACGCTGCCGTCGCTGCCGGTGGACATCGCCGTGGACCGCGTGGCGCTGGGCGACTTCCAGCTGGACCAGGACGGCCAGCCGCTACCCGTCACGCTGGGCGATCTGAACGCCACCTTCGCGGCGGGCAAGCAGGGAGCACAGTTGCGCATTGCCACCCTGCGCGTGGGCCATGAGGTCGGGCAGGCGGAGGTGTCGGGCCAGGCCGATCTGCAAGGCATGGCCGATCCCTGGCCGTTCACTGCGCGATTGGATGTGACCGCCCGAGGGTCGGGGCCGGATTCGCCGCTGTGCCAGGCGGACAAGCTGAGCGGTGTGTTCGACGCGCGCCCGGCCAACGCCAATATTAAGGCCGACCCCAAGGCCAAAGCCCACCCCAAGGCCAAAGCCGACCCGAAGGCCAAGGCTGATCCCAAGGCCGCCAAGCCGTCCGAGCCCGTTGGCCCGCCCGCGCCCGCTTGTCAGGTGCTGCTGCGCGCGGACGCCGCGGGTTCCCTGGACGGCATCCAGGCCAAGCTGGACGGCGTGGGTTCCGGCTTGCTGCTCGAGGTGGTTGCCGACCTGGCGCCACGCACCGCGCTGGTGTTGCGCAGCGCCCGCGCCAATGCGCAACTGCCCGATAAATCAACGCTTTCCGCGCAACTCGACCTGCAGTCCGATGCCGCCCAGGGCGCGGGCCGCGACCGTATCGTGGGCACCATCAGCGCCCAGCGCCTGGATCTGGCGCCCTGGCTGGGCGAGGCCATTCCGCCCGCCGTGCTGACCGTGCGCGGCGACGTGCAGGCCGATATCGAAAACCTGAGCCAATTGCGGCACGCCGCCGTCGACTTGCGTTTCGAAGACGGCACGCGCTGGAACAAACAGCCCCTGACCGGGGCATTGAAGGCGCAGGTCGACCTTGCCGCGCCGGAGGCCTCGGCGCCAGCCGTCGCGACGCCTGCCGGCAGCGCCGAGCCGGATCCGCTGGCCGGCTTGCGCATCCACGGCCTGGACGTGGACGTGAAGCTGGGCCGCAACCGGATTCAGGCCAAGGGCGAACTGGACGCCAAGGATGGTTCCCTGACCCTTGACGCCCAGGCGCCCCAATTGGACGCCTTCTGGCCCGGCATTCCGGGCGGCGCTGAAGTCAAAGCCAAATTGGCGGGCACCATGAGCGCGCATCGCGGCGAGGTGACCGCCGGCTACACGCCCGCCAAGCCGCTTGCCGGGGTGCTGGGGCAGGCGCCGGCCAAAGCCGACATCGTATTTACCGGCGCCTGGGGCAAGGGCGCCGCCGGTCAGCCCGATGCCGCGTTGCAGGGGTGGCGCGGGGCGTTTTCCAAGCTGACGGCCGACACCGCCGGCTTTACGGTGACGGCGGACCGGCCCGTGACGCTGGCCTATCTGCCGTCGGCCGTGGCGCCGCAGTGGCAATGGCAGGTCGGCCAGACCGCCTTGAGCCTGACCTTGCCTGGCAAGGAACGCCTGACCCTGGCGCACCAGGGGTCGCGCGGCGGCGGCAAGCGCTGGGAAACGGCTGGCCAGGCCGATAACCTGGTCATCACGGCCGCCATGGCCCGCCAGGTAATCACCGCCGTCGATCCCGAGTCGGCCTCGAAATTGGGCAAGGGGCCCAGCCGCGTGAACGCGATGGTTCCCGAGGGCCAGCGCCGCATCGCGCTGGACGTGCTGTGGGACCTGAAATTCGACGGGCGGCTGGGCGGCAAGGCCCGCATCGCGCGGCGCGATGGCGATTTGCTGATTCCGGGCGATCCGCCCATCCCCCTGGGGGTGAAGGCGCTGGTGCTGGACGTGACCGCCACGCCCACCTCGGCAAACGCCAGCCGGCTGGACGCCACGATCAATCTGGCGACCAACAAGATGGGCACCGTCAACGGCACCGGTTCGGCCGTGCTGGTCGTGGACGCCAAGGGAGGCATGGCGCTGGACGCGCGCCAGCCCCTGCGCGCCAAGCTGGATGCCGATATCGCCGACCTGGCCTGGGTCGGCCTGTTCGTGGGCGATTCGATGGAGGTCGGCGGCACGGTCAAGGCCAACCTGGAGGCCCAGGGCACCCTGGCGGGAAAGTGGGCCGCCAGCGGCACGATCCGGGGCGACAAGCTGCGCGTGGTGCGCATCGACGATGGCGTGCGCCTGATCGACGGCACCTTGTCCGCGCGTCTGGACGGCGACCGGCTGGTGCTGGACAGCCTGCGTTTTCCGGCATCCCTGCGGGTGATGCCTGCGGAATGGCGTACCAAGGAATGGATCACCACCAATCCCGAGGCCAAGGGCGGCTATGCCGAGGCCCGCGGCCAGTGGAACATCATCGACGGCGGCGGCGATATCAAGCTGACCTTGCACCGGTTCCCGGCGCTGCAGCGCTCGGACCGCTACGCCATGGTGTCCGGCGTCATCGACCTGAAGGCGGCCATGCCCCGCATCGAGATCGTGGGCGACCTGAAGGCGGACGCGGGTTGGTTCAGCCTGGAGATCCTGCAAGGCGTGCCCTCGCTGGACGACGACGTCAAGGTGGTCCGGGCCGGGCAGGACCCGGCCGCGGTGTCGACGCCGTTGCAGACCAGCATGAACCTGAAGTTCGACATGGGGCCGCGCTTCTATATCACCGGCATGGGACTGGACGCCGGTTTGCTGGGGTCGATCCAGATCCTGCTGAACGAGGGCCGCTTGACTGGGGTGGGCCAGTTGCGCACGCGGGGCGGCGGCATCGAGGCTTATGGCCAGAAGCTGCGGCTAAGCCGGGGCACGCTGACGTTCCAGGGGCGTTTGGACAATCCCCTGCTGGACATCGAGGCGCTGCGCACCGGTGAACAGGTCGAGGCGGGCGTCAAGGTCGTGGGCACCGCGCAACGTCCCCGGATCGACCTGGTGTCGTACCCGGACGTCAGCGACGTGGAAAAGCTCTCTTGGCTGTTGCTCGGCCGCGGCCCGGACGAAAGCGGCAGCGACGCGGCCCTGCTGGTGTCGGTCGGCACGGCGCTGCTGGGGGGCGGCCAGCCGTTCTACAAGCAATTCGGGCTGGACGATGTCAGCGTGCGAACCGGCAATATCGGCAGTTCCGGCAGCATCCTGCCGGACCGTACCGTCGCTGGCGACGTCAATCGGGACAGCGACAGCCAGTTGGCAACCCAATTCCTGGTGGCCAGCAAGTCGTTCGCCAACGGCATCACGCTGAGCGTCGAACAGGCGCTGGCAGGCAGCGACACGGTCGGACGGGCCAGCTACCGGCTGGCGCGCGGTCTGTCCGTGGACCTGAAGGGCGGTTCCGTCAACGGTATCGCGCTGGTCTACCGGACTTTCTGGGGGAACTGAACGCCTGGGGGGCGGGGCGGGATAAAGGCGTCCCGCCCCGCCCGCCGGCGGGTCGGGCGCGCTCGGGATAAAATGAGGCCCATTCCTTCCCCTTAGCACCATTCCCACCATGAGCATCAAAAGCGACCGCTGGATCCGCCGCCAGGCCGAAGCCGGCATGATCGAACCCTTTGAAGCGGGTCAGGTCCGCACGGCCAATGGCGGGCGCATCGTCAGTTACGGCACCAGCAGCTACGGCTACGACGTGCGTTGCGCCGACGAATTCAAGATCTTCACGAACATCAATTCCACCATCGTCGATCCCAAGAATTTCGATGAAGGCTCGTTCGTGGACTTCAAGGGTGATGTCTGCATCATCCCGCCGAACTCGTTCGCCCTGGCCCGCACGGTCGAATACTTCCGCATCCCGCGCAGCGTCTTGACGATCTGCCTGGGCAAGAGCACCTACGCGCGCTGCGGCATCATCGTCAACGTGACGCCGCTGGAACCCGAATGGGAAGGCCACGTCACGCTGGAATTCTCGAACACCACGCCGCTGCCCGCCAAGATCTACGCCGGCGAAGGCTGCGCGCAAATGCTGTTCCTGGAAAGCGACGAAGTGTGCGAGACGTCCTACGCCGACCGCGGCGGCAAGTACCAGGGCCAGCGCGGCGTCACGCTGCCGCGCACCTGACCCGTCAGGCGCCCTGGCCGGGCGCCGGGCGCAGGTAGTCGATATCCCACTCGGTTTCACCGGCCTGGATAAACCCGTGCCGCAGGTAGAAGCGGTTGGAGTCGCTGCCGCGCAGCGCGCCCACGGATACCGGCAGCCCCCGGCTGTCGGCATCCAGCAGGATCCGGCGCATGACCTCGCTGCCCAGGCCTTTTCCTTGCGCGGACGGCGCCACGTACAGGTGGTCCAGCCGCAAGCCCTCGCCGTCCGGCCGCAGGGCGTAGAACCCCACCCGTTGTCCGTTGTGCTCGATCGCCCAGGTATGTTCGGGGTGGAAGGTGTTGCGCAGCCGGGCACGTGCCCGTTCCGGGTCGAAGCGGCCCAGGCGCGTCAGGCTGTCCCGCATGGCGTCGATCCGCAGGTTCGCCAGGGCGTCGAAGTCCGCTTCCGACACTGGCCGGTACTGCGTTGCGCCGCCTGACAGTTCGTCGTAGCCCTGGCCCAGGAATTGCAGGATGCAGATGCCGTGGCCGTACGGGTCGCTCAGGTGTGCGATGCGGCCCCAAACGTGCGAGGCGGCCGGATCTTCCAGGCGGGCGCCCGCCGCGACCGCCTGTTCCACGGCGCGATCCACGTCTTCCACCACCACGTCCAGATGCACGGGCGTCCAGTGCCGCGCGTAGTCGCGCGTCTGCCGCGCCGCGCTGGCCGCAGGCGTGCCGGCGGCCTTTTCCAGCAGATAGATGGGCGCATCGGCGCCCAGCATTTCCGCCGCGTTCGGGCCCAGCCGCCGATGCAGGGTCAAACCGAAAGCGCGCTGATAGAAGCCGATGGCGTGTTCAAGATCGGGGACGTCGATGTTGATCAGGATACGCATGGGTGTTCCTTCAAGGGGGGGGTAGAAACCATATCACGGGCCCGCTGCGGCATGCGGCCCGGCCGAGCCTCGGCGCGCGCTAAAGAAATCCACTGGCTTGGCCGTAAAAAGAATATATGTGTTTGCCGATTTGGCGACGTCATCTCTGCAAGCTGAGCAAGGCCCGACCCCGTGCGTTACCCCCATATTCCCTGGCTGCCCCTGTTGTTTTATCCCGCGCTGCCAGTGGCGGCCGCGGTTGGCCTGATGCTGTGGCGCGATTGGCCGCCGGCGCTGACGCTGATCGTGCCATTCGTGCCATGGGTGATGGCGCTGATCGGCGCGGCCATCTGCCTGATGTACCAGCGTTCGCAAACCCTGGCGTTGATGCTGTGCGCGCTGGCCGCCGCCGCCGTCTGGCCGACGCTGACGCGGGAAGCGCCGTGGGCGCTGGGGCCCGCGCTGGCGTGGTGGTCCGTGGCCTATACGATCAACGCGCTGTGGTCGGAGCGGTCAAGCATGCTGTTGGACATGGCCGCGCGCCTTGGGCTGATGGCGGCGGGCGTGGCGGTGATCGCGCTGGTTGGCCAGGACGGTCTGGCCGACGTCTTCGTTACGCCGGCGGTGCAGGGAAAGCTGGCGCGGCTCGGCGTGCCGGTCGAAGCCCTGGTGGCGCTGCTGCTGACGGGTCTGACGCTCACCCTGCTGCTGTTGCGTTACGGGCGTCCCCAGCAGGCCGGGCAATGGCTGGGCTTCGTTTGCATGGCGTGGGCGTTGCCGCGCGGTGCGGAGCATCCGGTCGAACTGGCCCTGATGTCGGCCGCGGCGCTGACGGCGCTGTGCATTTCGCTGGCGCATGAAGGCTTCCACATGGCGTTCCGTGACGAGCTGACCGGCTTGCCGGGCCGGCGCGCGTTGAATGAACGCCTGCAGCGCATGGGCCGCGTCTACACGCTGGCAATGGCGGATGTGGATCACTTCAAGGTCTTCAACGATACGCACGGGCACGATGTAGGCGACCAGGTGCTGCGCATGGTGGCGTCGCAATTGCGTCGCGTCCCCGGCGGCGGCCAGGCGTACCGCTACGGCGGGGAAGAGTTCACGCTGGTGTTTCCCGGCAAGACCGCGGCGGAAAGCATGCCGCACCTGGAGACCGTCAGGCGCGCCATCGAGGCCTATCAAATGCGGCTGCGCGACAGGCCGGCCCGCCCCAAGGCGGACCAGGCGGGCCAACGCCGGCGCGGATCGCGGGGAGGGCGCAACGCGCGTCCGTTGCGGGTGACGGTCAGCATCGGCGTGGCCGAGCGCGGCGACGCGCTGCGGGCCCCGGACGCGGTGATCAAGGCGGCGGACCAGGCGCTCTACAAGGCCAAGGACGGCGGCCGCAATCAGGTGTGCGCGTACGGTATCCGGCGCAAGGCCGGGGCCTGAATCAAGGCACTGCGTTCACGGCCCTGCACCCACGGCGCTACCTGCCTGACAACGCCAGCGCCATCAGGGTTTCGTCGTAGAGTTGCCCGTTCACGCATAGCGCTTCGCGTTCCGTGCCGTATTCCACAAAGCCCAGGCTGGCGTAAAGCGCCGCTGCGGCGACGTTGTTGGCGGTCACGCTCAATTGCACCTGCCGGATGCCGCGCATGGTCTGCGCATGCGCGATGGCCGCATGCATCAGCAGCCGCCCCAGGCCGCGCCCGCGTTGGGCGGGGGCGACGTACATGCTCCAGATGTGCGCTTTGTGGCGCATCTTCAATTTGCGCTGGCGGCCCACGCCGACCATGCCCGCAAGCGCGTCGTCGGCAAACACCCCGAACATGGCGCCGTCATCCAGCGGCGTGATCCACCCCCGGATATCTTCCAGTGTCAGCGTGTGTTCCTCTTCGTAACTTGATCCGAACGATTCGGGTGTTTCCACCAAGGCATCCAGGCGCAAACGGCGCAGGGACGGGGCATCCGGGGCGGTCAAGCGTCTGACAAGCGGGGCGGGCATGGGCGTAAGTGTTGGGAATACGGAACGGTCGAGGGGGATTCGGGCAGTATAGGCGGGCCGGTTGCCTATAATGGACACATTGCCGCTTGCGGTTTTCACAAAGGAGCCAATGATGTTCGGTTTCCTCAAGATAAACCAGGACGCCAAGCGCGACGAAGTGCAGGAAGAGTTCGTCGCTCGTGTGGCGGATGCCGCGCAAGACTTTGTACAAGCCGCCAGCTCCACGGGCGCGGTGTTGGACTATTCCCTGTCCAGCGTCCACGCGCTGGATGACGCGCTCGAGGCCGCCCACGTCGGGACCTTGCCTCTTACCCCCATGCAGACTGTCGGCGCCGCCGCCTACCTCTACGAGATCGGGCGCCGCGCGCACGGTGGCCTCTACGAGGTCTGCGACGACGAAGACCCGGTCGTGCTGGTTTGCGGCGACCCCGGGTTCGAAGTCTGTTTTGGCGCCATTGCCAAGGTCGAACGGCGCATCCGGTACGGTGCCTCCGAGGCGATCCCCGCCTATTTCGAGCTGTTCACGGCTGCCCTGCAGACGGGCGAAGCCCAGACGATCCGCTAGGTTTGCTCCCCCCGCCGCCGTTGCCGCTGTGCTGAAAGCGCCCGCTTTTGGCGCGATGACAACGGCTGTTCAGGCCTTCTGGGGATTTCCCTTAGGACTGTAAGAAAAACAGCCCTACAATTCCGCCATTCCCGCCTCCCCGGCGGGTGCTCGCGCCGTCTGTCATCAGGCGGATTTTTACTAGAAGTACATTCGCGCCGCGATAAGCGTCCGATCCCGTCTTGCCCCAGGAGCGCCTGCATGAAATTCCGCTTCCCCATCTTCATCATCGACGAGGACTACCGTTCCGAGAACGCGTCCGGTTTGGGTATCCGTGCCTTATCTGAAGCGATCGAGGCCGAGGGCGTCGAGGTGATCGGGGTGACCAGTTATGGCGACCTGAGTTCGTTTGCGCAGCAGCAAAGCCGCGCCAGCGCCTTCATCCTGTCGATCGACGATGAAGAGTTCGACGTGGATTCGCCCGAGGACGTGGCCAGCGCGATCAAGAACCTGCGCATGTTCATCGGCGAACTGCGCTTCCGCAACGCCGACATCCCCATCTATCTGTATGGCGAGACGCGCACGTCGGAACACATCCCGAACGACATCCTGCGCGAGCTGCACGGCTTCATCCACATGTTCGAGGACACCCCCGAATTCGTGGCGCGCCACATCATCCGCGAAGCGCGCAGCTACGTGGATTCGCTGCCGCCGCCGTTCTTCCGCGAACTGGTCAAGTACGCGCAAGACGGTTCGTATTCCTGGCACTGTCCCGGCCACTCCGGCGGCGTGGCGTTCCTGAAGAGCCCCGTGGGACGCATGTTCCACCAGTTCTTCGGCGAGAACATGCTGCGCGCCGACGTCTGCAACGCCGTGGACGAACTGGGTCAGCTGCTGGACCACACCGGCCCCATCGCCGAGTCCGAACTGAACGCCGCGCGCATTTTCCATGCGGACCATTGCTTCTTCGTCACCAACGGCACGTCCACGTCCAACAAGGTCGTCTGGCACGCCAACGTCGCTGCCGGCGACGTGGTGGTGGTGGACCGCAATTGCCACAAGTCGATCCTGCACGCCATCACGATGACGGGCGCGATCCCGGTGTTCCTGCGCCCCACGCGCAACCACCTGGGCATCATCGGCCCGATCCCGCTGGAAGAGTTCCACCCGGACAACATCCGCAAGAAGATCGAAGCCAACCCCTTCGCGCGCGAAGCGGTGAACAAGAATCCGCGCATCCTGACCTTGACGCAAAGCACCTACGACGGCGTCATCTACAACGTGGAAATGATCAAGGAGCAGCTCGGCAGCTATGTCGACACGCTGCACTTCGATGAAGCGTGGCTGCCGCACGCCTCGTTCCACGAGTTCTATCAAGACATGCACGCCATCGGCCAGGACCGCCCGCGCAGCCACGACGCGATGGTCTTCGCCACGCACTCGACGCACAAGCTGCTGGCCGGCATCTCGCAGGCCTCGCAGATCATCGTGCAGGAATCCGAGACCCGCAAGCTGGACCGCAACGTCTTCAACGAGGCGTACCTGATGCACACGTCGACCTCGCCGCAGTACGCGATCATCGCGTCGTGCGACGTGGCCGCCGCCATGATGGAACCGCCGGGAGGCACCGCGCTGGTCGAGGAAAGCATCCGCGAAGCGCTCGACTTCCGCCGTGCCATGCGCAAGGTGGAGTCCGAGTTCGGCAAGAACGACTGGTGGTTCAAGGTCTGGGGCCCGAACCGCCTGGTGTCCGAAGGCATCGGCAACCGTGACGAATGGATCCTGGAAGCCAACGACCACTGGCACGGCTTCGGTGAAATGGCCGAAGGCTTCAACATGCTGGACCCGATCAAGGCCACGGTCATCACCCCGGGGCTGGACATGTCGGGCAGCTTTGGCGAAACCGGCATCCCCGCCGCGCTGGTGTCCAAGTACCTGACCGAGCACGGCGTCGTGGTCGAAAAGACCGGCCTGTACTCGTTCTTCATCCTGTTCACCATCGGCATCACCAAGGGCCGCTGGAACACGCTGTTGACCGCCTTGCAGCAGTTCAAGGACGACTACGACCGCAACCAGCCGCTGTGGCGCATCCTGCCGGACTTCTGCAAGGTTCATCGCCGCTACGAGCGCATGGGCCTGCGCGATCTCTGCCAGGAGATCCACGAGGCCAACCGCG
>Ga0307412_10000884_pt1 | contig 17253 bp, 17 predicted proteins | sample DK1Cmetagenome_3_FD_203823 | JGI IMG/M metagenome (GOLD analysis project Ga0307412, IMG submission 203823) | Maize rhizosphere microbial communities from greenhouse at UC Davis, California, United States - DK15-C-1 | ecosystem: Host-associated > Plants > Roots > Rhizosphere > Soil | place: USA...
GCCGGTCGAACCCTTCTGATCAGGCCGGCCGATTATCAGCGGTGCCATTCGCTCCCAGGCGCTGTCGCTCAGCACCAGCCGATCCATCACTCCCAAGGCCACCTCCAAAAGCAGCCTTGAATCAGAACTCAGCTCAAAAGGGAATCCTTAGAGTCCACACCACCTAGAGGCTGGGGACGGAGCGATGCCAGACGCCTTCATCATTCAATGTATTTTCAATGGTCTGACATTTAATTGACACCAAGTGTCATTTTGATGAGAATTCGAATCTAGGGAACCTCGATTCCGTGAGAAGAGATCGTCATGGCCATCACGCTTCGAAAATTGTCTCCGGCGCTCGGTTACGAGGTTCGCGGGCTCGATCTGACGAGTGACGTCAGCGCCGAGGATCACGCCGACATCCTGCGAGCTTGGGTGGATGCCGGAGTGCTACTGTTCCGCGGCGGGCGTTCGGAAGCGGTCCACATGCGTCTCAGCCAACTGTTTGGGGAATTGCAGCCGTCCGCGCTCGCCGACCTCAATCAGGCGGACAACCCCTATCTGATGTCGCTAAAATATGAGCCCAGCACCGAAAGCGCGCGGAAGAAGGGCTGCCACATTGTCGATGGCGTCGAGCGGGCGGGCTTCCTTGGCTGGCATTGGGATCAAAGCTTCATGCCGGTGATAGTTCGTGGTGCGGTGCTGCGCATGCTGGAGCCATCGCAGGTGGCGGGCGAGACGGGCTTCATCGATGCGATCGCGGCTTATGAGCGGCTCTCACCGGCGATGAAGCAGCGTATCGAGGCACTGGAAGTCGTTTACGAATTCAACGGCGCGCAGGAGCGGAACCGCTTCGGTTTCCCCGACGTCCAACTTCCGCCGGGCCGCGATATCCGGGGCACGCCGAGCGATCCCGATCGCTACAAATTCCCTGCGTCGGTGCATCCGCTGGTGATCACGCAGGCCGAAACCGGGCGGAAGATCCTCAAGCTGAGCCCGATGCATGCCAGCTACATTCTCGGGATGGATCGCGTCGAGAGCGAGGACCTCCTCCACGAACTGGCCGATCATCTCGTCGACGACCGCTTCGCTTATTATCACCGCTGGGAAAAGGACGACATGGTCGTCTGGGATAATTGGCGCGTGATCCACAGCGCCAAGGGCGTCCCGCTCGATTGCACCCGCCGCGCCATGCGGACCACCATTCTCGGCGATTATGATCGGGGCCGCTATCTCGATCCGTCGCTCGATCGCACCGTGATGTACGGAAGATTCGACGATTGAACGCGCTCGCCTTCAAGGTCTCGCGGCGGCTGGTCGCCGACGAAGCACAGTGTCGTCGCCGCCTGGCGCGGTCCAAAAGGGTCCGCAACGCCATTATGGCGACGGCGGTGCCGTTGTCGACCGATCACGGCTCCGATGCGATCACCGTCGAAGAAATCGCCACTGCTTCGGGTATCTCGCGCCGCACGATCTTCCGCTATTTTCCGGCCAAGGCCGATAACGTCCAGGATTGGCCATGGCGGTCAGCTGGTGAGTGTTCTGGCGATGGGTTGCGACGGCGTCCTGCTGGGCACTCGCATGATGGATGAAGCGCCTGTCGCAGCCCATCGTCTCCAGCAGTTTCGGATGAGGCAGGACTGATGGCGCCGACGATGAACTCCGACGAGGTGCAGCCATCGGTCGTGATCGAAATTGTCGATCGGATTGGGCACATCAGGCTCAACGAACCATCCAACCGCAACGCCCTGTCAGACAGCATCAAGAAGGGCCTACTCGACGCCCTTTCGAGCTTCGCTGTCGACCCGGAAGTTCGCGCGGTGCTGATTACTGCCGCCGGCCGCGATTTCATGGTGGGCGCGGATCTCAAGTTGTTTCGCCGCCAGCTCATTGAAGACCGGCCGGGGCACCTCGCGGGTTTCGAACAGCGCGTTCGGGCGACCAACAGGATCTTCAATCTTTTGCGCGAGATGGAAAAGCCGGTCCTGATTGCGGTCCAGGGGGCGACGGTCGGTTTTGGGCTGTGCCTCGTCGCCGCTGCCGATCTCTGTATCGCTGCCGATGACGCATTTTTCATCCTCGCTTACCGGCATATAGGTCTCGCTCCCGACGGCGCCATCACCTATCAGCTGCCTCGGATCGTCGGGGAGAGGAAAGCACTGGAGATTGCGCTGCTCGGTGATCGCTTCGACGCATCGGTTGCGCGAGACCTCGGCCTTGTGAATTGGGTCGCTGAGCGCGACAGCCTCGAAGGCCGGGCGTGGGATGTCGCGCGCCGGCTGGCGTCGGGACCGGCGCTCGCGTTGTCGCGCGCAAAGCAACTCATTCGCGGCTCATTGGACAGAGGCTGGGACGAGCAACTCAGTGCCGAGGTTTCGGCCGTCTCGGAATGCGCGGCGAGCGCTGACCATTCCGAGGGCTTGGACGCATTTGTCGAAAAGCGTGCCCCGGTTTTTCGCTAAACCTCTCGTCCCGATGTTTGCCTGATCAGGCGACGGCCAATGGCATCTTCGCATTGCGCCGGAGCCTCCCCATCGCTAGCATAACACTATCGTGCCGATGCCCTTTGGGGCTTAATTGGGAATGTGGTGCGGGCTATTATGCCCAATGCCACGGCTGTCCCTGCAACTGTAAGCGGCGAGCCATCGAGCCTCATGCCATTGGGAGCGATCCCGAGAAGGCGACTCGACCCGGCTATGACCCGCGAGCCAGGAGACCAGTCGGCGCGTGTCGCTCTTGCCGTGGCTCAGGGATTGGCCGCCGCACGGACTCCGTTGGGCGACAATCAGCAGGCGATCTCGCGCGCAGTGATGCGCGCGGCGATCGGCAATGTCGCGCAAAGGATAGCAATGACCGAAGACGAGATAAACGAACGCCATAACGAGAAGGCGCGCAAGCGTCAGGCGGCGCGGGCCAAGATCATGACTGACAAGACGCAGGAAAAGGGCCTGTTGATCGTCCACACCGGCAAGGGCAAGGGCAAGTCGACCGCCGCGTTTGGCATGGTTTGCCGCGCGCTCGGCCACGGCATGAAGATCGGCATCGTCCAGTTCATCAAGGGCGGTTGGGCAACCGGCGAGAAGGCGGTGTACGAAGCCTTTCCGGGCCTGGTCGATCATAAGGTGATGGGCGAGGGATTCACCTGGGACACGCAGGATCGCGCCCGCGACATCGCATGGGCGCGTGCGGGCTGGGATGAGGTGAAGCGTATGATCGCCGACCCGTCGATCGCCATGGTGGTCGCCGACGAACTGAACATCTGCCTGCGTTATGAATATCTGCCGGTCGCCGAGGTGGTCGCGGCGCTTTTGGATCGCGACGTGATGAAGCATGTCATCGTTACCGGCCGCAACGCGCCCGACGCGCTGATCGAGGCTGCCGATCTCGTGACTGAGATGGTGCAGGTCAAGCATCCCTTCCGATCAGGGGTGAAGGCGCAGAAGGGCATAGAGTTCTGATGCCGGGTCGCGGCTTCATTGTTGCCGCGCCGCAGTCCGGAGCAGGCAAGACCACGGTGACGATCGGACTCCAGCGCGCCTTTGCGCGCCGAGGCATGGCCGTGTCGGGTGCGAAGTGCGGACCCGACTATATCGATCCGGCCTTCCACGCTGCTGCGACGGGACGGCCGTCGATCAATCTCGACGGGTTCGCGATGCCGGCCGCCATGCTGCGAGGGCTGGCGGCTGAGGTTGCGCGTGATGTCGATCTGGTGGTTGCAGAAGGTGCTATGGGCCTGTTCGATGGCGCGCGCAGCGATGATCGCTCGGGCGCGCCAGCCGACATTGCCCGCACGCTCGCCTGGCCGGTGTTGCTGGTGGTCGATGCCTCTGCGGCAGCGCAGTCGGTGGCGGCCGTCGCGCATGGCTTCGCTACCTTTCCCGGCGCACCACACGTCGCTGGCATCATCGCAAACCGCATCGCGAGCGACCGACATGCCGAGATGGTTGCCGATGGCTTCGCACGGATCGGCCTGCCGCTGCTCGGCATGATCCGCCGCGATGACCGCATGAGGATGCCTTCGCGACATCTCGGGCTCGTCCAGGCCGGAGAGACCGTCGATCTCGATGCCACGATCGACGCGATCGCCGATGCTGTGACGGAGCGGTGCGATCTGGATGCGATCGGAGGAGCTGCGGGCATCATGCTGGATGTTCCGTCTCCCGCCCCGACGATCTCGCCACCGGGACAACGGATCGCCGTTGCGCGCGACTCCGCCTTCGCGTTCTTTTATCCGCACATGGCGCGCTGGTGGCGCGCAGCGGGCGCGGAATTGCATTTCTTCTCGCCGCTCGCCGATGAAGCGCCGCCGACCGGCTGCGATGCCTGCTGGCTGCCGGGCGGTTATCCGGAACTCCATGGCGGCAAGCTCGCCGCCAATCGAACCTTTCTTGATGGACTGCGCGGTTTTGCCACCGACCGCCCGATCCATGGCGAGTGCGGCGGTTACATGGTGCTTGGCCGCACGATCGAGGACGCCGAGGGCGTAAAGCATGAGATGGCCGGACTGCTGCCGGTCGATACCAGTGTTGCGAAGAAGCGGATGACGCTGGGGTATCGGCGCGCGGTGCTGCGGCAGGATGTGGCCTTCGCCACCGCTCGCCAGCCGCTTCAGGGCCATGAATTTCACTATGCCACCATCGTGGCCGGGCAGGACGAGGGAGAGCCTTTCGCCGACATTTTTGATGCCGAGGGTAACGCGCTTCCGGTCGCCGGGCACCGTGCCGGGGGCGTCACCGGGAGTTTCTTTCACTTGATCGCATGACCCAAAGTGCCTAACGACGCCACCGCGACAGGTTCCCCGAGAGGGGATCAAAAGGGAATGGGGTTCAAAACCCCGGCTGCCCCTGCAACTGTAAGCGGCGAGCCATCGGGCCTCATGCCATTGGGATTTTCGGATCCTGAGAAGGCGGTCCGTACCGGCATTGACCCGTGAGCCAGGAGACCTGCCCGTCGCAGTCGTTCTTCGTCCGGACAGGGTGTGTCGGTCGAACGGGGATTTCCCTGAGCAACGGCAATGCTGCCGCGCGGGCTTCCGCGCGGATGCGTGGTCGTGTGCTCCGTCGCCCCCGATCCGTATTCGCGTGTCGTCTGTGCGGTCGTTCGTCAACGATCGGGGGACTATGATATGCGAACCTTTGAACTGCTTTTCACGCTTGCTTCCGTTGCCGCCCTCAGCGCGCCCGCATCTGCCGCCGCGCCAATGGCGCCCGATGTCGCAACGCCAGCCGATGCTGAACTGACAAACGATAACGCGATTGTCGTCACCGCGCTGCGCGCGCCGACCCGCCTCGATCAGGTCGCATCGAGCGTCACCGTCATCGACAATGCCGCGATCGATCGCGCGCAGGCTCCTATGGTGTCCGATCTGCTGATCCGTACCCCTGGCATCACATTCACCCGCAACGGTGGCTACGGCACGTCGACGACCATCCGTATTCGTGGCGCGGAGAGCGATCAGACCGTCGTCGTTATCGATGGCGTCAAGCTCGCCGACCCCTCCTCGACCGGTGGTGGTTACAACTTCTCGAACCTCCTGACGGGCGATGCCGGCCGCATCGAAATTCTCCGTGGCCCGCAGTCGGTCCTGTGGGGCAGCCACGCGATCGGCGGTGTCGTCAACATCGTCACCGTCGCGCCGACCAGGCCGCTCGAAGGATCGGTCAGTGTTGAGGCTGGATCGCGCGATACAGAGAATGTCCGCGCGGCGTTGGGCGGTACGAGCGAACGCGTCGATTGGCGCATCGCCGGCAACGGCTTCCACACAGATGGCATCTCGGCGATCTCGCCGCGCTTTGGTGGAACGGAGAGGGACAGTGCGCACAATTACGGCGGCACCGGCCAGGCCGACGTCAGACTGACCGAGGGCGTGTCAGTAGACTTCCGTGGCTATTATTCCAGATCGAAGGTCGGGATTGACAGCGCCGGCACCGTGCCCGACAGCCCCGAATATAGCCGCAACCGGGAATGGCTCGGATATGTAGGCCTGAACGCCGATCTGTTCGGCGGCGCGTTTCACAACCGGCTGTCGTTCAGCAACACGGATACCGCGCGCCTCAATATCAATCCCTCGCGCACCATCAACACATTGACGTTCGATGCGCGGGGTCGGGCCCGTCGTTACGAATATCAGGGCAGCGTCGATGTCGCGCAAGGCTGGGGTGTCGTCTTCGGCGCGGAGCGTGAAGAGCAGCGGATGCGCACGGCATCGCCACCGAACACGCCCGCGGCTTATGTCACGACGCGCGGCAGTGCCGACATCAACAGCTTCTACGCGAAGCTCAATGGCACCGTCGTTGAAGGCCTTACCCTGTCGGCGGGCGCACGCCGCGACCATCACTCGAGCTTCGGCAACAGCACCGTATTCGGTGCCGGTGGTGCCTGGTCGCTGTTCGACGGGAAGACCGTTCTTCGCGCAAGCTACGGCGAGGGCTTCAAGGCGCCGACGCTCTACCAGTTGTTCAGCGATTTCGGGAACAGGGCGCTCGAACCTGAACGGGCGCACGGTTGGGACGCTGGCATCGAACAGCATCTGCTCGACAACCATCTCATCTTGTCCGTGACCTATTTTGATCGCACGACGAAGAGCCTGATCACCTTCAACGGCTGCCCGACAGCCAACCGTCCGCCGCTCTGCTTCCTGCCGGGCACGGGCACGACGACGACGCGTTCGGGCTATTATGCCAATGTGCAGTTTAGCGGGTCACACGGCCTCGAACTCGCTGCGACGGCGAATGTGGGCGACCTCAGCCTCGACGGCAACTACACTTGGATGTCGGCAGAGGATAAGTCGCCAGGCGTCAACTTCGGCAATCAGCTGGCTCGCCGGCCGCGCAACACATGGAACGCGTCGGCGACCTACGAGTGGCCTTTCAAGCTTTCGACGGGCGTAGCACTTCGCCACTCAGGCAAGGCGTTCGACACGGCGCGAACTAGCGCCACAACCCTGCCGTTCGTCAACGCGGCCTATACACTTGTCGACCTTCGCGCCGAACTGCCTGTCACCAGCGCGATCACCGCCTTCGGTCGGGTCGAGAACCTGTTCGACGAATATTACGAGACTGCCCGCCGCTACGGCCAGCTTGGCCGCAGCTATTATGTCGGTTTCCGGGGGCGCTTCTAAGCCCCCGGCTTCCATCAGCATGAGGAGACTTCGATCATGACGACTCTTTCGCCTGCCGTTTCCCGCAATCTGTGGATAGGCCTGATGACCATTGCGAGCACCGTCACGACGCTGGTGCTCGCCTGCGCGACGCCCTTCCCTGCACTTGCGGCGCTGGCCGCTGTCCGTGTCCGTCGAAACGAAGGGCTGTTGCTGATCGGCGCAGCCTGGGTGGCGAGTCAGCTCGTCGGCTTTTGCGTGCTTGATTATCCGAAGAATTCGAACAGCATCGCGTGGTCAGTGGCGTTGGTAATGGCGGCGGTCGGTTCGCTGATTGTCGCACAATTTTCAGTCGCCAAGCTCAACGGTGTCCACGTGATCGCGCGATTGGTCGTTGCCTATGTCGCGGCCTATGTCGGCTTCAAGCTGGTGGTGCTCGGCTGGTCCTTCGCGCTTGATGACGGCTGGGCCGCCTTCTCGGCCAAGATCCTCCTGCGGCAGTTCGTCCGCTATGGTGGCATCCTGGTCGGGTTGGTCATTTTGCACCGCCTGCTGGAGGTCGCGGGCGTCCGCGGTGTCCAGCCGGCGGCGGTTCACGCCTGACCATGTTGCGCTCGGTTGGAAACGGACCGGCGGTGGTGGCCTGCAATACCTGCCGCCGCTCGTCCGATGCGCGCGACGATGAAGAGGGTGTTCGGGGTGGGGCGCGGCTGGTTGCCGCGCTCCGCTCCGTTCATGCCTCCGATCCGCGTTATGCCACGGTCGACATTCAGGAGATGTCCTGCCTCTTCGCCTGCACCGAGTTCTGCACCGTGCATCTGCGCGCGCCTGACAAGGTCGGCTATGTCCTGGGGCGCTTTACGCCCGACGAGGACGCCGCGCGTGCGATCCTCGACTACGCTGTTCACTATGCGGAGAGTGAACATGGCCGCGTTCGCTTTGCCGATTGGCCACAGGGGGTCAAGGGGCATTTCATCACCCGCACCCCGCCGCCGGGATTTGTCGCGGAATGACACTCTTCTCATCGATCGCCGCTTTCGAGGCGGCGCTAGACGGGCTCCCGGCCGCGGATGCCTCGGCGCTGGAAGTCGCTCGGGCCCGGCAGGCGCAACTGACCAAGCCAGCGGGATCGCTCGGTCGGTTGGAGGAGGTCGCGGTCTTCTTTGCCGGCTGGCAATGCCGCGAGAAACCCCGGATAAACAAGGCGCGCGCTGCCATCTTTGCGGGCAATCACGGTTTCACCGTCCACGGCGTGAGTGCCTTTCCCGCCGCCGTCACCGCTCAGATGGTGGCCAATTTTGAAGCGGGCGGTGCGGCCATCAATGCGCTTTCCAACGCGGCCGGGCTCGAATTGAAAGTCATCGCGCTCGATCTCGATCGGCCTACCGCCGATTTCACCGTGGCCCCGGCAATGAGCGATGACGATTGTCTCGCCGCGCTTTCGGCGGGCGCATCGGTAATCGAAGCTGGCCTTGATGTTCTGGTTGTCGGTGAGATGGGTATCGGCAACACCACTGCGGCGTCGGCGCTCTGCGCTCGTGCCCTTGGCGGCGCGGCAGTCGATTGGGTCGGTCGCGGCACCGGCCTCGACGCCGAAGGTGTCGCTCGCAAGATCATGATCGTCGATCGCGCTCTCGACGTCCATCGCGATGCGCCCGCGACGGCATTTGAAGCGCTGCGCAGGCTGGGCGGGCGCGAGATCGTTGCCATCGCGGGCGCGGTGATCGCTGCTCGGCACGCCCGGGTGCCGGTCGTTCTCGATGGCTTCATCACATGCTCGGCCATCGCTCCCCTGATGGCGGTCGCGCCTGCGATCACGGCGCATCTGCTCGCCGGGCATTGCTCGGCGGAGCAGGGCCATCGACGCTTGCTCGATCGCCTCGGTCTCGATCCGATCCTCTCGCTCGATATGCGCCTGGGCGAAGGCAGCGGCGCTGCCGTCGCCGTGGCGGTGATCCGTTCGGCACTCGCCGCCCATGCCGGGATGGCCACCTTTACAGAAGCTGGCGTTTCGCAGGAATGAGCAGCTTCTTGCTTCACCTGATGCGGCACGGCGCGCCGCGGCTTACGGGCCGCTTCCTAGGCCGCACGGACTGCGAGCCGACGGCCGCCGGCATCGCTGCCTGCGTCAATCAGGTTGCCGATCTTCAGGTTGAAATGCTCATTGCGTCCGATCTGAGCCGCGCGAAGCAGGCCGCCGCTGCGATTGCCGCACTGAAGACGCTGCCAGTGGACGTCGATGCCCGGTGGCGCGAGATGGATTTCGGCGATTGGGACGGCCACGCCAGCAATGAGATCGATGGCGAAGACCTCGCGCGATTCTGGGAGGATCCCGACACCAATCCGCCACCGCGAGGCGAGCGATGGTCGGCTCTCGTTGAGCGGATCGGTCTGGCCATCGCTGACCTGTCGCCACGACCGACCCTGGTCGTCACGCATGGCGGGGCAATGCGAGCCGCTCTGGCCGTCCTGTGCGGCTTCAGCCTGCCGCAACTCTGGGCGTTCGACTTGCCATATGCATCGCTCATCTCGCTCAAGGTCTGGCCGGGAAAGCAGCCATCCGCGCAGATCTTGGCGCTGTGGCCGTGAGAGGTCTCGTCATCGCGATCCAGTTCCTCACCAGTCTTCCGACGCCGAAGGTGCGATCCGATGATCTAAGCTTCGCGCGCTCGATGCGCTGGTTTCCAGCCGTTGGCCTGCTGATTGGCGTGCTGATCGGCGGCGCGGCATGGGCCGCCTATCATGCCGATGCCTGGACAGGCGCGCTCGCCGCGCTGGTCATATGGGTCGCCGTGACGGGCGCGCTGCATCTGGATGGACTTTCCGATTTTGCCGACGCCAGCGGGGCTGCTCACAAAGATCGTGAACGATTGCTGGCGGTACTGTCCGATCCGCATATCGGCAGCTTCGGCGTCGTGGCGATCGGCGTTCAGCTTATCGCCAAGCTTGTGCTGCTTCACGGCCTGATCGAGGCATCGCTCTTTCGCGCGATCATCGTGATCCCGTTCGCCGCGCGGCTTGGCCCGCTCGCCTGGGCGCGCTGGCTGCCGCCGCTTCACGAAGGTCTGGCGGCGCGCTTTCGCTTCGCCATCCGTCCCTTCGACATAGTCACTTGGTCGATCGCATTGCTTGCGGCGTCGATATGCGCACCTGCGCTGGCGCTTACACCGCTGCTCATCGTCCTGTGGGGTTGGTGGACAATGCGCACGCTCGGGGGAATTTCGGGCGATAGCCATGGCGCGGGCATTGAACTGACCGAGACGTCGTTGCTGTTCGCCGTCCTGATCTACAAGCATATCCTATGAGCGCGTGGACATTTCACGGCGGCAGATTGCGCGAAGCGCAGGCGGTCTATGGCCAGCCGATCGAGGCATGGCTCGACCTGTCGACTGGTATCAATCCCCATCCCTGGCCCCATGTGGGGGTGCCGATCAATTGGGCAAGACTGCCTGATGAAGTCGCGCTCGGCGAACTGGAATCCAGTGCCGCCCAATATTTCGGCGTCAAACCGGCGAACCTTTGCGCGGTGCCCGGCACGGAGGTCGGGTTGCGCTTGCTCGGAGGCCTCTTGCCTGCACGGCCGGCCTATATTTCTCCAGGCTACCGGACCTACGCGACGATGACGAAAGGCGTCGCCACGCCAGTCGAAAGCCTTATGACCTTGAAAGGGTCATCCATCATCCTCGCCAACCCGAACAATCCCGACGGTCGGATCATCGAGTATGAGGAGATGCGAAAGTTGTTGCGCCGTCTCAGCCGTGGACAGCACTGGCTGATCGTCGACGAAGCCTTTGTCGATGTCGAGCCCGGGCTGAGCGTTGCTGGTCTTGTCGGGGAAGCGCGTAGCCTCGTTGTGCTTCGCTCGTTCGGGAAGTTCTTTGGTCTCGCTGGCGTGCGATTGGGTTTCGTCCTCGGCAAGAGCGCATTGATCGACAAGGTCCGTCATCGCCTGGGGAACTGGCCGGTTTCCGCTGCGGCTCTGGCGATCGGATCGGCCGCGTATCGCGATGCCGGCTGGATCGAAGCTATGCGGACGACATTATGGGATGAGGCTGAGGCGCTTGATAAGCTCCTAAAATCATACGGGTTCGCGGTTTCGGGAGAGTGCCCACTCTTCCGCCTGATCGACGCGCAAGACGCTATGGCTCTCTTCAGGCAACTCGCGCATCACGCTATTTTGACGCGGCCGTTCCGCTATAATCCGCGTTGGCTTCGTATCGGTTTGCCCGGCACCGCCGCCGCCTTCGACCGGCTCGACCGGGCCCTTGCCAATGGTTGAGCCCGCCGCCCTGTTCGCACTCGCGAGCGAGGCCGCGTTCGGCTGGCCCTCGCCCATTTATCGGGCGGTCGGCCACCCTGTCGGTGGCTTTGCGCGCATGATCTCCGCATGTGAGTTGCGCTGGAACCAGCCGACGCGAGCAGAAGCGCATCGAAAGGCGCTGGGCATGGCAACGGTCATGATTCTCTTCATTATCGTGGGCGGCGTGTCGTTCGCGCTCGATCGGTTTTGCTGGTGGCTGTGCGGTGGATGGGGCTGGATCGCGATAGGGCTGCTTGCGGTCCCGGGCCTTGCACAGCGAAGCCTTCATCAACATGTGGACGCTGTATCGTCGGCGCTGGCAACCGGTGACCTGAGTGACGCGAGGGCAGCGGTCGCGATGATCGTCGGCCGAGATACGGCTATGCTGGACGAAGCAGGTGTCTCACGTGCCGCCATCGAAAGCCTTGCAGAAAGCTATTGTGATGGTGTCACGGCCCCTCTGTGCTGGCTTCTGTTTCTCGGTCTGCCGGGTCTTTGGGTCTATAAGGCGATCAACACGGCCGACAGTATGATAGGCCACCGCGAGGAGCGCTGGCGTGCCTTCGGGTGGGCGGCGGCGCGAACCGACGATCTTCTCAACCTGATCCCGGCGCGGCTTGCGGGTCTGCTGGTCTGCCTGTGCGGCGGCGGCTGGAGAATTATGTGGCGGGACGCCGGCAAGCATGCCTCGCCCAACGCCGGTTGGCCGGAAGCGGCGATGGCGGGCGCGCTTGGCGTGCGCCTTGCCGGGTCCGTCGCCTATGACGGCGCGAAGCAGGACAAGCCATGGATCGGCGATGGTCGTGCCGACGCGAGCGCCGCGGACATCGTTCGCGCGCTTCGCGTTTATCGCCGCGCGTGTTTTTGCCTCTGGATAATCGCGGGAGCCGTCGCATGGACATTCTGACGTCTCATGTCTTGATCTCATTGGTTCGCGCATGAACGGGACGCACAACCTGCTCATCCTTGGTGGCGCGCGATCGGGCAAGAGCCGTTACGCGCAGGCGCGTGCGGAAGCCCTCGCTGGCGACCTGGTGTTCATCGCAACCGCTCGGGCGTTCGATGACGAGATGACCGATCGCATTGTGAGGCACCGTCTCGATCGGGGCCCGCGTTGGCGTACCGTTGAAGCACCGATCGACCTCTCCGATGCCGTCACAGCCGAAGCCCGGCCGGGCAATGTGCTGCTTGTCGACTGCCTGACATTATGGGCCTCGAACCTGATGCTCGCCGAGCGCGATCATCTCGCGGAGGTCGATCACCTGATCGCGGCGCTCCGGGCCGCCCGCGCGCCGGTTATTGTTGTGACCAACGAAGTCGGCCTCGGCATTGTTCCCGACAACGCACTGGCGCGCGCTTTCCGCGACGTCGCCGGGACGATCAATCAGGTGGTGGCCGCAGCGGTCGATGAGGCCTGCTTCCTCGTCGCGGGCCTGCCGATGCGGCTTAAATGACCAAGGTATCACGCGTTCATTTCATGTGACGGGGCGATCGATGTCGCGATTTTCAACGGCCCTGCCAGCCGCTGGGCCCAAATACCCGCGCGAGGGTCGATTGATCTAGGTGGTCGAGCAGTCGATGTGACGATCGACAGCCGCCGCCCACGACACACCGATTGTGGGCACCGCCGCCTCTGGCGCCATTTAATATAATGATTTCAGTTAAAGTTGGCGGACACGCCGGGATTCGAACCCGGGGTACCCTATTCAGGGTACGACGGTTTAGCAAACCGTTGGTTTCAGCCACTCACCCACGTGTCCGGGAAGGCAGAGCGGCGGCTATAGCGAGGTCGCGAGCGGCGATCAACACGGCAATCGTCGCTTTGGCATATGATGGCCGTTCATTGCAGCGACAGCGAAAAGACGCTTATGTACGACACGGCATCGCGGTTCGGGAGAAGGATGGATGGGCGTCGGAAATATATTGCGCGCGGCGGTGGCGGCGGCGTTGGTCGTGGCCGGACCGGTATCGGCGCAGATGCGGACGGTCGATCCCAATCAGGCAAACGATCTGGCACCGGTCCCGTCGAGCGAAGCTAATTACGGCACTAAGGTCGTTGACCCGGCGCCAGAACCCGCGCCAGCGAGTGATGCACCCTTGGCCGCGTCGAACGCAACGGCACAAGCGGTTGATCAGGCGGCGGCTCCCGGGGATGCGGCACCGGCCTCACCGCGAGCGCAGGCGGCGGACGCCGCGCAGAATGGCACCTATGCACAGGAAGACGTTGTTAGCGCGGCCGAAGGCGTCTTCGGCAAGGGGGCCGAGGGCCTTGCCAAGCTCGTCGAAAAGGTACTGAAGGAGCAGGGCCAGCCGAGCGGCTATATTGCCGGCCGTGAAGTTGGCGGCGCGATCATCCTCGGGGTGCGCTATGGATCGGGCACGCTGTTCCACAAGGTCGAGGGGCAGATGCCGGTTTTTTGGACTGGGCCCTCGGTCGGCTTCGATCTGGGGGCGAACGGCGCCAAAAGTTTTGTGCTGGTCTATAATCTCTTCGACACAGCCGACATCTTCCACCGCTTCCCTGCGGTCGAAGGGACGGCCTATGTTGTCGGCGGCTTCACGGCGACCTATTTGCGGCGCGGCAATGTCGTGCTGATCCCGATCCGCCTTGGTGTGGGCTGGCGGCTGGGCGTCAACGTCGGCTATATGAACATCACGCGGGAATCCCGCGCGCTGCCGTTCTGATTTTCGGTATCAGCGCCGGGAACAGGGATGTCTACACCCCGATCAGGGAGATTTCCCGACCATAGCCGGGTTCGCCGCGGTGGGTCGCGCGGCGGAAGCTGAAGAAGCGCTCGGGCTGGCCATAGGTATCTTCGCCGAGCGCGACGATATGTGTCAGTCCGGCTCCTGCCAGCCGATGCACGACATAGGCTTCGATATCGAACTGGGCGTGTCCGGGCCGGCAACCCGCGCTGAAGAAGCGCTCATTGGCCGGATCAAGTGCTTCAAACCGCTGCATGAAAGCCTCATCGACCTCGTAACTCGCACGGGCGATGCATGGGCCGATGGCGGCAATGATTCGCGTGCGGTCGGCGCCCAGCCGTTCCATCGCGGCGATCGTATCGTCGGTGACGCCGCCGCTCGCGCCCTTCCAGCCCGCATGGGCCGCGCCGACGACGCCAGCCTGATGGTCGGCGAACAACACCGGCACGCAATCGGCTGTCAGGATACCGAGCAGCAATCCCGGCCGATCGGTGACGATCGCATCGGCCTGCGGTCGCGCATCGTCGGCAAAAGGTCCGGTTGCGATCACCGCGTCGGCCGAATGCACTTGATGGACTGTGACCAAGCTATAGCCAGGCGCTACCGCCTCGACCGCGCGGCGCCGGTTCTCGATGATCGCATCACGATCGTCATCCGAGCCCAGCCCGACATTGAGCCCGGCATGGATTCCCGTTGAGACGCCCCCTTCGCGGCCGAGGAAGCCATGACGCAGCGGTTCGAGCGCGGCGACGCGAAGCGGGGTGATCATCATGCGGCTTGTGATAGAATGAGCGCAGCGGCGGGCGCCAGCGAAACTATGCGGACGACGGTGCCGCGGCGGTACTGAGAAAGCCCGCGGGGGCCGGCCAGCGGGGATGGGTCATCGCCATCACGCGAAACAGCGAACCCATTTCCTCATCGGAGGTAAGCCGCCGATATGCGGTTCCGATCTCCTCGATGCGGTCGGGATGGTGACGGCCGAGCGCGGCGGCACGCGCTGCGATCCCCATGGTGCCGAGAAAGAAACCTTGGGACACCGGCCCCTGCACCTTGGCGCCGCCGTGGGTCATCGCTTTGGCTAATGCCGTAAAATCTACATGTGCAGTGAGATCGTTGGCACCGGGATTGCTGAACACGTCGGCATAGGCATGGGCATTAAGCGCCTGCAATGTGTCCCCGGCGTCATAGTCCTCATGGCCATAATCGATCGCCAGAGCGGCGCCGCCCTGGCGCACGATCCGGCGCGCCAGGGCTTCGCCGATCTCAAGCCCCGCAGGCGACGTCTCATAGATGCTGCCGGCATACGCGTCGTGAAGATGGGCGGGGACGACATCGTCGGCAGGCACATTGCCCGGCACGGAGCAAAAGCCATCGGGGCCGTGCGATACCATCCGCTCACGCCAGCCGGTGTAGGTCTTGATATATTGGCGATAGGGCAGTGCATCGAAGAATTCGTTGGCGATAATGACGATGGGCGCATCGGTGGGAAGCGTTCCGATATCGTCGTGCCAATGCGCGTGTGGTACGCGTTCCCGCTGCAGTTTGCGCAGGAGGGGGCTGGTTTCGACGAAATGGACATCGGGGGTGAGGCTCATCGCCCCCATGGCGCGCAAGGCATCGGCCGCCAATGTCCCGCGGCCTGGGCCAAGCTCGACATAGTGGATCTTGTCGACCTCTGCCCGCGCCCACAGATCGGCAATCCAGATGCCGATGAGCTCGCCGAACATCTGGCTGACTTCGGGAGATGTGATGAAGTCGCCCTTGACGCCAAAGGGGTCGTGTGAGTTGTAATAAAAATCGTTAGCCGCAGCCATATAGTCGACGACGGGGACCGGACCGTCGCGTTCGATCCTCTCGATCAACTTTTCGGCCAGCTGGGCGGGGCTCTCCATGCGCGCTTCCTAGTACAACATGCTTAGCTGGCGGTTAATCGGCGGGCGCGGTGACGATCCGACGGCGTGGCGCGGTTGCGATCAGCCAGATACCGCCGGCGATCATGGGTAAGGTGAGCGTCTGTCCCATCGTCAGGCCCCAGCTCAATACACCCAGCTGGATGTCCGGTTCGCGGAAGAATTCGACGAAGAAACGGCTGAGGCCGTAGCCGAGCAGGAATATGCCCGCGAGTTTGCCGGGCTGGTTGCGGGCGTCGGTTTTCCAGAAGAAGAAGCTGAGGACCAGCCCGAGGAGCAAGCCTTCAAGCGCCGCTTCGTAGAGCTGGCTAGGGTGCCGCGCAATGTTGCCGGCATTTTCGGCCGGGAAAACCACCGCCCAGGGAACATCGGTTTCACGGCCCCATAACTCGCCATTTATGAAATTGGCGATCCGCACGAGGAAAAGGCCGAAAGAGGCGCAGCATACGACGTAATCGCCGACACGCAGCCAGTTCAGCTTCTCCCTGTGGGCAAACCACAGCACCGCCACGACGACCCCGAAGGCGCCGCCGTGAAATGACATGCCGCCCTCCCACAGCTTGAAGACATCGAGTGGGTGGCGCAGGATTTCGGGCTGATAGAAGATGACATAGCCCAGCCGTCCCCCGAGCAGGATGCCAATCGTCGCATAGAAGACGAAATCGTCGGCATGCCGCCGCGCCATCGGCGCGTTGGGCTGAGCAATCAGCTTGGTCAGATAGGCCCAGCCGAGCAGGATGCCGGCGATGTAGCCGAGCGAATACCAGCGGATCTGCAGGAAACCGAGATCGAGCGCGACCGGATTGAGGCCGAGATCGGTGAAATGGATCGCGGAGGCCGCGTCGGCGAGGATTGGAAGGAGCAAGGATTTTCCCCGGAGCGTCAGTCGCTCATGGGCATAGCCGCGACCGTCGCCGAGGAAAAGGGGCGCTAGCTACGAAGCCGGTATCCTGTCCTGAACACCCAATGGATGAATCCGGTGCACAGCAGCAGGAACAGGATGAGCAATCCCGCGCTCAAGCGGATGTCGACATCCGACGTGCCGTAAAACGCCCAACGCAGCCCGTTCACCAGATAGACGATCGGGTTGAACAGTGTGATCGTGTTCCACGGGGCGGGCAGCATATCGACCGAATAAAAGGTGCCGCCGAGAAAGGTGAGGGGAGTGATCACCATCAGCGGTACGATTTGCAGCCGTTCAAATCCGTCGGCCCACAGGCCGAGAATGAAGCCGAACAGGCAGAAGCTGATCGCGATCA
>Ga0307412_10000887_pt1 | contig 17212 bp, 14 predicted proteins | sample DK1Cmetagenome_3_FD_203823 | JGI IMG/M metagenome (GOLD analysis project Ga0307412, IMG submission 203823) | Maize rhizosphere microbial communities from greenhouse at UC Davis, California, United States - DK15-C-1 | ecosystem: Host-associated > Plants > Roots > Rhizosphere > Soil | place: USA...
GCGACCACCTGCAATAGTCGTTCGCCCGCTTCGGTCGGCGCGACACTGCGCGTGGTCCGCGACAACAACCGGACCCCCAGCCGCTCCTCCAACTGACGCATCGCCCGGCTCAGCGCGGGTTGCGAAATGCCGAGCTTGGCGGCGGCGCGGGTGAAGCTGCGCTCCTGGGCGACGACGGAGAAAATGGCGAGTTGGTCGTAGCGTTCTGTGGTCATTGATCCGCCTCGGGTATGAGCAGGCAGGGATTATGAACAGCAATGGCTGGAATGACCCAGCCCCGAATAATCGAAAACTCAAGGTTAGGCACATTCAACATGCACGCGATACCGGATACACCGGTCAAACCGGTCTTCCGGGTTTTCGTACGCTTCCAACTTTTCCAGAAAACCCGTGCGCTCAAGGCTGGCCAAGTCCTCGAGCGTCCAGTCAAAAGGAAAATCGCTGGAGAATGTCTTGCCTTGATGTTCAACCCAGTGATCGACCGGGAAGGGCATGTAGCCGAGCCATTCGGATTGATAGGTGATTTCGTCGCAATCGCCTGCGATTACAACGGCGCGGATCTGGTTCCTGATGGCTTGTTGACGTTCATCCATGGTGTTTCGATCCTGGTTGATGATTGGACGCCGGAATCAGGCTTTGGGGTAGGCATACACCAAGCGCCCGATATTCTTGCTATTGGCTGCGCGCCTTAATCGACCTGACGCTAACCCACATAATACTTGTCCCAAAGCTTGTTCCCGAATCGCCCCTGCGGATCGAACCGTGCCTTGACCGCAAACAACCGTTGCGCACCGGGATAGGCACGAGAGAACTGTTCTCGCGTGGCATGCAGCTGATAGGGCAGGTAATACGTGCCTCCGAACGCCAACGCAACCTCGATCAGTTCACGCGTCCATTCACCGACCTTCTCCCGGTCGGCCACGCCAACGTCTTGCCAGTAATAAAGCACCAGGGAAAAGACTTCTTCCCGTGCCCAGGACAGATATGAGTCCGGGGCGGGCGGTGCGTGGCGGATGGAGACGTTGATGGCGTTTACATCATGAGCCTTGAGCAGATTGGCCATCCTGATTACAAACGCGTTCAGTTGGGCTGCCGGTACAAAATATTCCTGTAACGCGTAGGTGGTGGTGCGCGTAGCGATGGGCCCGAGGGAGGCGACGTCCCTGCTGGCCTCGTAGTTGCGGTGTACCACCGGGTGGCTGAGGTAGCGCAGTGGGTCGATCACGTCGTTGCGAATCAACGGGCCGCCGGGGAGTTTGGCCACTCCCCAAATGATGGTTTGATCGAGCGCGTACGATTGTCCCGGCGGGACCAGTCGATCTTGTACTGTCAGCTCTTTTTCCGTGGAGCACCAAGTGATGGCGGTGGCCTGGTCAAAGTGGGGCGGCGCCAGATCGGCGTTGTGCAGGATTGCCCGGTCGTTGCCGCGGACCTGGTCATTGAAGAAGGCGGGATAATCGGCAATCGGCATGTGCTGTACCTGGCGTTCCATCGTGACGTTGGGTACCAGGTCCAGTTCGATTTCAGTAATGATCCCGATTGCGCCATAACCTCCGATGGCTGCATGGAACAGCTCGATATTCAAGGCGCGAGACGCTTCCGTGACTGAGCCGTCGGCGAGCACCAGTTGCAGGGCGCGTACCGAGTTGCTCATTGGTCCGGCACCGACGTAACGCCCGTGAGCGTTGACTGCCAGCGCCCCGCCGACCGTGAAGTTGGCAAAACTCTGCATGATCTTCACCGACAAATCATCAGGGTCGATGACCGTCTGCAGGTCGCGCCAGCGCATCCCCGATTGCACGCGTATGACTTGGTGCTCAGGTGAATAATGGACCACCTGGTTGAACTGACGCATATCGACATGCAGGCTGTCTTCGGTGGCAATCTGTCCGCCCATGCTATAGCGGCCGCCGCCGATGCTTACCGGGCCTGACCAGGTAGCCAGCGCCTGCCGTATTTCAGCGGTGGTGCGCGGAGCCAGCAGGCGACTCACCCAGATCGGGTTGAGCAGTGTCACGTCATTGACCGGTACGCCTGAAGAGCTTGCCCATGAGGACAAAGGCGACAGCGCACCGAAGGCCAACCCGGTCATGCCCGCCTGGAGGAGCCTGCGTCGACTGAAACAGGACGGCGCGCTCGACGGGACAGGCGCCTTCGCGTCATCGCTCATGCAGCACCCCTTGATTGCGAATCGAAAACGATGCGCACGACCGGACTTTTCAGCAGGCTTGCCGGTGTGACGGTGCGACGTTGCCAAGGAATTCGGCCGAAGTACCACAGCTGCCAGAAGGCGAGGTTCGGATCAGCGTTGTCCTGCAACAAGGTCGCGAACGTTTCCACGTTGCCAACCTGGATATTTGTCGCCTCATCGATGACTTCACGAACGAAACGAGAGCAGAACTGGCGCCGCGAGTCTATGTTGAAGCCGGTGTCATAGAACGTGCCTAGCCGATGATCGGCGGCCTTTTGCACTGCCTTGCGTTGCGCGTCGGTGAGGGGGAGCGTGAGCCTCGCGACGGCACAGCGTCCGTGCTCGGAGCGCTGGATAAATCGGGAGAGTGACGTGGTGCGGGAAAATGGAAAGGTACTTTCGGCAACCAACGGTTCGTCGCCGGTGTCGTCGACCACCACGCCCACGTGGTTTGTCCATGAGTTCGTCGCGCTGGCGACCTCTAGGAAGGGGCCCGCGCTGACCCGGATGAACACCATGTCCCCAATCTGCAAATCAGCGGTGATGAGGCCGCCTGCTGTGGGAAAAACGTACGCTGTGTTTTGGATAGACATGCTGGCTTCTCGGCGTCTTTGAGTCTCAAGCATGCGGACCGGGTGGTGAAATACGCAACGTTTTCGTTTGGTTTTCGCTAAGCTGATACCAAAAGTATCGGATATCAATACCTGTGACTCAGATTGCCCCGCTCATCGCCACCCTGAAGCAGCGTCTCAAGGCCGCCGGCATGACCTATCGTGACGTGGCCCAAGCGCTCGACTTGTCGGAGCCCAGCGTAAAACGCTTGCTCGCCAATGGTCGCCTGTCGGTGGAGCGACTCGCCCAGCTCTGTGAGTTGCTGGGCGTGACGATGGCGCAATTGCTTGAAGAGGCGGAGCGGTCGGTCCCGCGCCTGCAAATGCTGACCCGTGAACAGGAAGCACAACTGGTTTCGAACGAAAAGTTGCTGCTGGTGGCGGTGTGTGCGCTGAATCACTGGTCCCTGGAAGACATTCTGTCTGCCTACTGCGTTTCCAAGGCCGAATGCATCAGCCATTTGATCGTGCTGGAACGCATGGGTCTGGCGGAGTTGAAGCCGGGAAATCGCATCAGGTTGCTGGTAGCACGGGATTTCGATTGGCTGCCGGACGGCCCCATCCGAGGGTTTTTCCTGAAGCAGGGCTTGCCGGATTTCATGACCTGTCGATTCGACGGCCCCGACGAAACCCTGCACTTCGCCCATGGCATGCTGACCCAGCCCGCCTACGCCCAGTTGCAAGTCGAAATACACAAGTTGCGCAGCAAACTGGCGGTGCTTCACAACGAATCGTTGAATGCGCCTCTGTCCGAAAAGCGTGGGACTGCGCTGTTGCTGGCGATGCGCGTCTGGGAGCCACAGGCGTTCCGGAAGCTCAAGCGGGGTTAACCGATAAGGAGGGGTTTATTGGGCTGGAACAGGGTTACTTCAGGTTGCTCTGGAAGAAGCCCATCAACTTGTCAAACGGAACCAGATCGACCCGATCATAAAGATCGACATGTCCGGCCCCAGGAATGATCACCAATTCCTTGGGTTGACCGGCGAGCTTGTAGGCCTCTTCGCTGAACTCCCTGGAATGCGCATCGGCGCCGGCACACTATCGACAAGGACATGGTGGCAGCGCCGATAGGCCCTGCATCGCGAATGGCCGCTGTGGCGTCGCCTGGGTACTTCGCCACTCGCGCCGTTCCCAAAGGTCCGCGCGACCCGCTAGGCCATCGCTGTATCAACCAGCGCATGCCGACCTCAGGCGGGCTATACGTCTGGGATTTCGAGCGGCGCGGCAAGCAGGTCAACGTTCGGGTAGACGGGCAGCTCATCTTCAACACCTCGACTCATATCGTCGAGGCCGCATTGGCGGGATTGGCGGGATTGGGCGTTGCGTACTTGCCAGAAGAGGAATTCGAGCCGCATCTCCAGGCCGGCCGACTGGTTCGGGTCCTGGAGGACTGGTGCCCGCCGTTTCCAGGCTACTGCTTGTACTATCCTAGCCGACGGCAGCCTTCGCCTGCGTTTACCCTAGTAGCCAATGCGCTGCGCAATGCCGATTTTTGACCTGATTAGCTCTTTCAGGGCAAACACTTGCACGCATGTTCTTTACGACGTTGTGAAACGTGTCTGGAAACAAAAAAATCTAAAGAACTGTCAGATATTACAGGTTCGTTGATCTTGTTGTTAGGGCATCGTTTAAGCCGTATCGAGGTTTCGACCTTAATACCAACTCGGCGACAGGGTGGTTAATAACCTACTCGCTAACCAAAAATATGTGGAGGGGCTAGAAAATGAATATTTCTAAATCGTGCATTGCGTTGTTTATTTTTTTTGCGTTGCAATATAGTCATGCGCAGGCTGCAGGTCATGATCCGGCTTGCGAGGCTGCGTGGGACCAGTCGTCAGCGAGAGCGAGCTGCAGCGGTCTGAATTGGACAACTCAGAATCCAGTGAATATGTGTAATTTTAGCCGACGTTGTGCTGGAACAGGGACTCACCCAGCGCCAGGCGCCAATGCAGGACAGTACAGAGTGGAAGGAAACAATACGGACCAATATGTCAGTTTCCCCCTTCAGGACGTGCCACAACTAAGCAATTGCAATGGCATATTAAAGGTAGGGTCCTGTTAGGGGCTCGGTATTTGACTTCAGGCTTCAGTAACGCATGGTAAAAGTTGGGGTGAGGGCACTGATTAAGTAGACGATATTCGTGTCGCCGATGTCATCACAAAATCAGTGCTCTTTTGCGCTATTGATATTGCATGTCCTTTTGCCAACTTCCCTATGCCTATCATCTGACGTGACAGCGGCGATGGTTTGCTATGGATTCCCACCTGGACGCCCTAGTCCAACTCTGATCGTTATCTCTATATTGCCTCCATGCCGTATACCTTGATAATCGGCGGCATCGTGATACTCGCTATAGTTTTACCTTTGCGCTCCGGTAGAGTCACCTCCATTGATTCGGTGTCTACAATCGGACTCATGAGGCCTGGGCGACATCGTTTGTCTACTCAAGTCGCTTTCAGAACACGTTTCGTCGTCCATGTGCAATCGCCAGTCCCCGGGAGTGGCAAGCTGTGAAGATGCCCCGGACCCAGTGCGCCAAAGACACTTGGCCGGAGAGCGAGAATGGCGATCGGAGTGCCACGCTACCGTGACGTGGGCCGCACGCCCCAGCCAAGACTCCGAACGACCAGCGCCACGCGGCGTTGTCGTTCGAGATGCCGAGGTACGTTTATGCCTGATGAGACGCTTCACCTGCCTCTGATTCACAGCGTGCTGGCGCGCGAGAAGGACACCCCCGGTGCCTTGCTGCCGATCCTCCATGCCATCCAGGAAGGTTGCGGGTACGTTCCCGACACAGCCGTCCCTGAAATCGCCCATGCCCTCAACCTCAGCCAGGCTGAAGTGCGCGGCGTGATCAGCTTCTACCATGACTTTCGCACCACGCCACCGGCGCGCCACACCCTGCGCCTGTGCCGGGCCGAGTCGTGCCAGAGCATGGGGGCCGAGGGCCTGGCGGCGCAGTTGCGCGAACAGCTTTCGCTGGACGATCACGGTACCAGCGCCGACGGAGCCATCAGCCTGCGGCCGGTCTATTGCCTCGGCGCCTGTGTTTGCTCGCCGGCACTGGAACTGGATGGGGAGCTGCACGCGCGGTTGACCCCGGAACGCCTGCGTCAATTGGTGAATGGTTGCCTGGAGGATGGTCCATGCTGACCCTCTGCATTCCCCGTGATTCAGTGGCCCGCGCCGTTGGTGCGGACAAGGTGGCCGATGCGCTGGTCCGCGAGGCCGAGCGGCGTCAATTGCCACTGGAGGTGCTGCGCACCAGTTCCCGTGGGCTTTATTGGCTGGAACCGCTGGTGGAACTGGACACGCCGGAAGGGCGCCTGGGTTTTGGTCCGGTCACGGCACAAGACGTACCGGGCCTGCTCGATGCGCTGGCGAGTGATCCCGGCAGCCATCCATCGGCGTTGGGGTTGGTTGAGAACATCCCCTACCTCAAGAGCCAACAACGCCTGTTGTTTGCCCGTGCCGGCATCACCCAGCCGTTGTCCCTCGTTGACTACCGCGCCCAGGGCGGGTTCCTCGGCCTGGCCCGAGCGATCCAGATGGACGGCGCCGAGGTCGTCGCCCAGGTGCTGGATTCAGGCCTGCGTGGCCGGGGCGGGGCGGCGTTCCCGGCGGGCATCAAGTGGCGCACCGTGCGCGACGCCCCGGGGCCGCAAAAGTACGTGGTCTGCAATGCCGACGAAGGCGACTCCGGCACCTTCGCCGACCGCATGCTGATGGAAGGCGACCCGTTCCTGCTGATCGAAGGCATGATCATCGCCGGCATCGCGGTGGGCGCGACGATGGGCTACATCTACGTGCGTTCGGAATATCCGGACGCCGTCAGCACGCTGAACGACGCGCTGCGCATCGCCCGCCAGGCCGGTTACCTGGGTGCGGATGTGGGCGGCAGTGGTCGCGCCTTCGAGCTTGAAGTGCGGGTCGGCGCCGGCGCCTACATCTGTGGCGAGGAAACGGCGCTGCTCGAATCCCTCGAAGGCAAGCGCGGCACGGTCCGCGCCAAGCCGCCGCTGCCGGCGTTGCAGGGCCTGTTCGGTTTGCCGACGCTGGTGCATAACGTGGTGACGCTGGCCTCGGTGCCGGTCATCCTGGAAAAGGGCGCGCAGTTCTACCGTGACTTTGGCATGGGCCGTTCCCTGGGCACCATGCCGTTCCAACTGGCCGGCAACGTCCTTCGTGGCGGCCTGGTGGAGCGGGCGTTCGGCCTGAGCCTGCGCGAATTGGTGGAGGAGTACGGCGGCGGCACCGCCAGCGGTCGTCCGCTGAAGGCCGCGCAAGTTGGCGGGCCGTTGGGCGCCTGGGTGCCACCGGCGCAGTTTGACACGCCGCTGGACTACGAAGCGTTCGCCGCCATGGGCGCGATGCTCGGCCACGGTGGCGTGGTGGTTGCCGATGACAGCCTGGACATGGCCAAGATGGCCCGGTTCGCCTTGCAGTTCTGTGCCGAGGAATCCTGCGGCAAATGCACGCCGTGCCGCATCGGTTCGACCCGCGGCGTCGAGGTAGTGGATCGTTTGCTCGCCAGCACCGACGCCAATGCCCGCCAGGAACAGGCGTTGTTGCTGCATGACCTCTGCGACACGCTGCAATACGGCTCGCTCTGTGCCCTCGGTGGGATGACGTCCTACCCCGTCGCCAGTGCCCTCAAGCATTTCCCCGCCGACTTCGGTCTGGCGACCTCGGAGGCCGACCAATGATCACTATCTTCGATCCAGCCAGCGACATCGACCTGGGCACCCCGGCCCGGGAAAGCGACGTGCAGGTCAGCCTGACCATCGATGGACGGGAAATCAGCGTTCCCTCCGGCACCTCGGTGATGCGCGCGGCAGCCTTGCTCGGCACGACCATTCCTAAACTGTGCGCCACCGACAGCATGGAAGCCTTCGGCTCCTGCCGCATGTGCCTGGTGGAAATCGACGGCATGCGCGGCTATCCAGCCTCATGTACGACGCCGGTGACGGCCGGCATGGTGGTGCGCACGCAAACGTCAAAGCTCGCCACCCTGCGGCGCAACGTGATGGAGCTGTACATTTCCGACCACCCGCTGGATTGCCTGACGTGTCCGGCCAACGGCAACTGCGAATTGCAGACGGTGGCGGGGCAGGTGGGCTTGCGCGAGGTGCGTTATGGCTACGAAGGCGCCAATCACCTCGCCGAAGCCAAGGACGTGTCCAACCCTTATTTCGATTACGACCCGAGCAAATGCATCGTCTGCAGTCGCTGCGTGCGCGCCTGCGAGGAAATCCAGGGCACCTTCGCCTTGACCATCAGTGGGCGCGGCTTCGACTCCCGTGTGGAAGCGGCTGGCGGTGACAATTTCCTCGATTCCGAATGCGTGTCCTGTGGCGCCTGCGTCCAGGCCTGCCCGACGGCCACGTTGATCGACAAAAGCGTGGTGGAGATCGGCCAGCCGGAACGCAGCGTCATCACCACCTGTGCCTATTGCGGCGTGGGTTGCTCGTTCCGCGCCGAGATGAAAGGCGAACAGCTGGTGCGCATGGTCCCGGACAAGAATGGCCAGGCCAACCACGGCCACTCCTGCGTCAAGGGCCGCTTCGCCTGGGGGTATGCGACGCACCCGGACCGCATCACCAAGCCGATGATCCGCAAGCACATCAACGATCCGTGGCAGGAAGTCAGCTGGGAGGAGGCGGTCACCTACGCCGCCAGTGAACTGCGGCGCATCCAGCTCAAGTACGGGCGCGACTCCATCGGTGGCATCACCTCCAGCCGTTGCACCAACGAAGAAACCTACCTGGTGCAGAAACTGGTGCGCACGGCGTTCGGCAACAACAACGTCGACACCTGCGCCCGGGTCTGCCATTCGCCGACCGGCTATGGCCTCAAGCAAACCTTGGGCGAGTCAGCCGGTACCCAGAATTTCGACTCGGTGATGAAAGCCGACGTCATTCTCGTGATGGGCGCCAACCCCACCGACGCGCACCCGGTATTCGGCTCGCAACTCAAGCGCCGCCTGCGCCAGGGTGCACGGCTGATCGTCATCGACCCACGGCGCATCGATCTGGTGGATTCACCCCACGCCCGTGCCGAACTGCATTTGCAACTGCGCCCGGGCACCAACGTGGCGATGCTCAACGCGTTGGCCCATGTGATCGTGACTGAAGGCCTGGTTGACGAACCTTTCGTCAAGGCACGTTGCGAGGCGACGGACTTTGCCCGCTGGCGCGACTTTGTCAGCCAGCCGGAAAACTCGCCCGAGGAACTCGGCCCGGTCTGCGGCGTGCCTGCCGAACAGATCCGCGCCGCCGCGCGCCTCTACGCCACCGGTGGCAACGCGGCCATCTACTATGGCCTCGGCGTCACCGAACACAGCCAGGGCAGCACCTCGGTGATGGGCATCGCCAACCTCGCCATGGCCACCGGCAACATCGGTCGCGAAGGCGTGGGCGTGAACCCGTTGCGTGGGCAGAACAACGTCCAGGGCTCGTGCGACATGGGTTCGTTCCCCCATGAACTGCCCGGCTACCGGCACATCTCCAACGAAGCGGTGCGCGCCCAGTTCGAGCAGGCCTGGAACGTGACCTTGCAACCCGACCCGGGCCTGCGCATCCCGAACATGTTCGAGGCGGCGCTGGACGGCACCTTCAAGGCGCTTTACTGCCAAGGCGAAGACATCGCCCAGAGTGACCCGAACACCCAGCATGTGACCGCCGCGCTGTCTGCGTTGGAATGCGTGATCGTCCAGGACATCTTCCTCAACGAAACGGCCAAGTTCGCCCACGTGTTCCTGCCGGGCAGCTCGTTCCTGGAGAAGGACGGCACCTTCACCAACGCCGAGCGCCGCATCTCTCGCGTGCGCAAGGTGATGGACCCGTTGGCCGGCAAGGCTGATTGGGAAGCTACCATCGCCCTGGCCGAGGCCTTGGGCTACAAGATGGACTACCGCCATCCTTCGGAAATCATGGATGAAATCGCTCGGTTGACGCCGACCTTCAGCCGCGTCAGCTATGCCGAACTGGAGCGCCACGGCAGCCTGCAATGGCCGTGCAACGACGCCGCGCCGGACGGCACGCCGACCATGCACATCGAGGAGTTCGTGCGTGGCAAAGGGCGCTTCATGCTCACCGGCTACGTGCCCACCGAAGAAAAGGTCAACAGCCGCTATCCGCTGTTGCTGACCACCGGACGCATCCTCAGCCAGTACAACGTCGGCGCCCAGACCCGGCGCACCGACAACGTCGCCTGGCATGAGGAAGATCGCCTGGAAATCCATCCGACCGACGCCGAGAACCGCGGGATTGTCGACGAAGATTGGGTCGGTATCGGCAGCCGCGCCGGACAGACCGTGCTGCGGGCCAAAGTGACCGAGCGGGTGGCGCCGGGCGTGGTCTATACCACGTTCCACTTCCCCGAATCCGGGGCTAACGTGATCACTACCGACAACTCCGACTGGGCTACCAACTGCCCGGAATACAAGGTCACGGCGGTGGAAATCGTGCGGGTCAGCCAGCCTTCGGAATGGCAGAAGCGCTACCAGGCCTTCAGCGACGAGCAAAGTCGCTTGCTCAGGGAACGTCGCCACGCCGAAAAAGCCGAGGTGCGCCGATGAGCTCGCAAAACCTGATCAAGATGGCCAACGAAATCGCCCGGTATTTCGCCACCGAGCCAGACCAGGCCCTGGCGGTGAGCGGCATTCGGCAGCACATCAAAAGCTTCTGGACGCCAGGGATGCGCAAGGATTTGCAGAACTGGGAGGAAAAGCATCCGGATGCGGTACTGCATCCGTTGGTGTTGGCGGCGTTGAAAGAGCCGGAGGGTGCCACCTGAAGCTTGCTCCCGCTGGGCTCTGTAGGAGCTGCCGAGCGTAGCGAGGCTGCGATCTTTTGATCTTCGCGCGAAATTCAATCGAGCTCGGAAAGATCGCAGCCTCGCTTCGCTCGGCAGCTCCTACAACACAGCCGAACGGGAGCAAGCTCCCTCACCACGGCGCGAGGCTCAGGCTTGGGGCTGTTGTGCGGCCCAGTGTTTCATCTCTTCAGCAATAAAGTGATTCACCAGGTCGCTGTACATTTTCTCGATGGCATCCGGGCTCAGTCCCTCGGTCTCGGCCCATTCCCGCCGAGTCGCCAGCATCGCCTTGAAGCGCTCCGGTGCACGCACCGACGTCGCCGATGTCTTGAACTTCGACGCCGCGAGCACGTACTGAAAGCGCTTGCCCAACAGTTTGATAATGGCTTGGTCGAGGGCATCGATTTCTTGGCGGATCTCTTCCATGCCGGTGCATTGCGCAGGGGCCATTCGGTTGCAGACTTCCATGTAGATCACTCCATTGGTTCGAGTTGGATCGGCCCAGCCTGGGCCGGTTTTGCGGTGGGAATCAAAAATGCCAATCTTCAGCGCGAACGACCCGGCAGAAAGGGCCGGCCAGCGTTGCATTGTGATGCGCGATGATTGCTTGGGCGTTCAAGGCCGGCGTATCGGAGCAGGTATGCCCCTCGGCGATCAGCACTGCATCGAAGCCCAGGTCCCGGCCGGCGCGGCAGGTGCTATCGATACAATACTGGGTTTTCATGCCGGCGATCACCACGCCTTTGACGCCCTGCGCCTGCAACTGCTCGGCCAAACCCGTCATGGCGAAGGCATTGGGGCGTTTTTTTTCGAAGATCACTTCGTTGCCTGCCAGTTGCAGTTCCGGCACCAGTTGCGTCAATGGACTTCCAGGTTCAATGGGCGAGCCTGGCGGGCCTACATGGCGAGCCAGGAATACCGGAGCACCCGCGCTGCGAGCCTTGCTCAGCAGGGTATTTAAAGTCTGCAACAGCGCTTCACCTGCCCAGGGCTTGTCCGGGCCATGGAACAAGCCAACTTGCATATCGAGAATCAACAGTGCGTGCATGGTGCTTTCCTTGCGTTTGAGCCAGCGACGCAAGGGCAAAAAGAAAGGCCCTTGCCATCACTGGCGGGCCTTTGGGATTCGTGTGTCAGGTGCTCACGACATCTCACGGCCCGCGTTGGCGGTCGTGGTCGTGGTGGTCGAGGAAGTCTGGTCGAGATTCATTGCCCGACGGTAGCTGAGGCTGTATGGCTTGGCAAGCAGCGTGTTGGCGCTACTTTGATTGCTGAAGGAGTTTCCCTGTAGGAGCGAGCCTGCTCGCGAAGGCGGTGGGTCAGCTTGCAGCTTCATTCACTGTGCCGCCGTCTTCGCGAGCAGGCTCGCTCCCACAGTGGGGTCAGCCTTCGAGACCGCGTTGTTCGATGACGCCGAATACATCTGTCGCGTCTTGCACGAGAATCCGGGCGACGTTGGTCAGGGTGTTGATGTCGCTGGTGGAGGAGTCGCGCAGGCTGGAGCAGGCCACCAGGGTCAGGAAATCAAGCGTGGCGTGCAGGCGTTCGCTGACGCAGGCGTGGAGTTCGGGCAGCGGGGCGTGGCTGTCGATCAGTAGGACGGGGTGGGTGGTGGCGGTTTGGGTGAGAGGGGTGTAGCGGGGTAACGGTTGATCAGCTGTCATGAGATTACTTCCTTCAATAAAAGAAATGCCCCCTTTTCGCTGCGAAACAAATGGGTGGCAGTTGCGCGCAGGTTCGCAGACCGAGGAAGGAAGACCCGGCAGACCCGAAAGTCTCCCGCACGCAACCGCCATAAAATGAAAGCGGGCAAGTTTGCCTGAATTTCACTCAACGGTGCATTTCCTTTGCTATCGGGCTGCGAAACCCAGTCACTGACGAAAGCCAGCGACGCCCCAACTATAGAAGCCGCCCCCAGCCCCCACAACCGACCTGTAGGACGCCCCCGATCCCCCGTGGCGAGGGAGCTTGCTCCCGCTCGGTGGCGCAGCCGCCGCAAAACCGGGCGCTGCGGTGTGCCTGGAGAAATGGAGTCGCTGATTTGGGGCTGCTTCGCAGCCCAGCGGGAGCAAGCTCCCTCGCCACGGGTCGTCATTTCCTACAACATTCTCGGACCGAAAAATCGCGCCATACATCCTGTCATCCAAGACGCTTCACATCTCGGCGATGCTGGCCGACAATGCCCGCTCTGCTCCGGGGTAGTTCAGCGGTAGAACACCTGGCTTCTAACCGGGTGGGCGCTGGTTCGAATCCAGCCCCCGGACCCATTCTTCGCAGGGTCATCAGCGCATATGCTCAAGGACGACACCGAATCTGACGGAACACAGGGCATTGGCGTCGGCTATGCGGCCTTCCAATTGGCCAAGGCGCTCGTCGCCCAAGGCGCCGATTCCGAGCCAGAAGCCCAGGCCAGGTTGGCTCAGCGGATCGCCCGTTGGCAGCAGGTGTTAGCGCACGCCGCGCAGGGGACTCTGCGATACGGCGCCCGGATGCCGATAGCCGATATTCCGGTCTGGGTGACGTTGGAAGTTGCCACGGGCGGATTTGCCACGGGGCACCTGCTGGCCGGTGGTGAGCTGAATGAGCACGAGCAAGGGCTGGCAGCATCGATCCCGGGCGTCCGTCCGGGTTTTGAACGTCTGGATCTCAATGCGTGGTATCTGACGGATGAAGGGCTCGACGTCTTGCGGGGGTATCTGGCGAGGGGCAATTACCGCGTCGATGTTCCGGAAGAGTCGGCCCTCCTGAGCGTGGCGTGGCTGCTGAATCAAGGTCAAGTCGATGAGGCCTGGGCTCTCATCGAGACCATCACCCCGTTCTTCGATCGCTTGCGCTTCTTTCCATCGCCTTGCGCAAAACCGCAATCTTCTTCGGCGCAAGTCCATGTATTCAACGTTGGTGAGATTCGCCAACGGCTCTTGAAGTTGCGGGCTCAGCCACGTCTGGCGGTCCAGAAGCAGGTGATCGAAATCTACCTGCCACTGTACGACGCTGCCGTCGCCCATTTCCTTTTGACTTACCAGGATGAATGGCCGTGCAGGGTTTATCCCGAGGGCTGGCACGAACAGGCCGCTTCGCTTTGCACGCGCTTCAACGCATTCCGCGATGCCGAAGGGCACACCATTGGCGCTTCTAAACCACGCCTCTCGGAACTGTTCGCACTGCTCGAACAATGCTCTGGCGACCCAAGCTCGTTGACAGGCCGGCAGGTCGGCCGGATTCGTCAGATCGTTGGGGATTTCGTGCGCAAGCATGGTTTGCCCGACTCCAGCCTTTATCGTGAGTACCGGTCCAGACAGCGCGAGGATGTCGCCGCGCCGGGCCACCACGTGCTCGCCAAGGCGGTTGCCAAGCGAATGGAACATTATCCGGCTGATGATGGCGTATCGGATTTGACGCCCTTGCTTGAGCCGGTCACTGCGCAAGAGGCAAACGCATTTGCCCTTGCGGTTGGGGCTGACCTTCCTCAGTCGATTCGTCAGCGCGTGGAGCGCTGCGGTAGCGGTACGATTGCCGAACTGATTGAACGCGGCTTGATTACGTCGGGCGATACCGTCGCGCGGGTATTGCCGGCGATGACCGCAGACATACGGAGCGCCGGGTTTCGCGACCCCGCCTTGGGCAACCTATACGCGGCGACTTATCGTGCTTTTCGCCAGCGCCGCTCGTTGTTGTTGGTGGATCTCCAGAGCCAGGTCAGGCTGGGCGAGCTGCCCTGGGTGGCGCTCATGGAAGGCCAACGACAACGTCACTCCCTCGACGCGGACATCGCTCGGCAGGCGCTTATCGAGGCATCAGCGCTGACGCTGACTGCCTTTCCCCAGGCGATCCTGCCCAACAAGCTGCTCAAGGAACTGCGTGCCCTCGCCGAAACGGCGGGGCTGGACCTTCCATTCGTGGACGAAGTCGCTTCGGACATATTCATGGGAGAGTTTTCCAACAAGTTCATCGACGCCGCGAGACGTGCGGGCAAGGCGCTGACAGGTACCCTGTACGCCCGTTACTACGATATCGATACTCACATCCTGGCGACGCTTCCCGACAAACCCAAGTCGAGAGCGAGCCAACCCTTCTGGCGACGTTCGCCAACAAGCACCGACGCCTTGACGACCTTGTGCGCGCGGCGTGCAAACGCAGAGCTGGGTACCTGGCGTCCCGCAACCAACGGCACCATTATTGAACAGCAACAGATAGTGACCACGCAGAATCTCTCGATACTGTTCTGCGAGCTCGATCTGAAAACAGTGTTGCATCCGCGCGTGAGCTCACTCGCCCAGGCGTGTTTTGAATGGGTCTGCAGACGCCAACAGATGCGTATCGAGCATTATCACGGGCGCTTGATCATGCTCAAGAACACGGCTTACGCCTGGCGCCAGATGATTTTTTACCTGTCGATACTCGATGAATCCGAGACGGCGTCGGCTATCGAAGGCATCGAAGCACACTTCGTTAGCCAGCCGATTGCTTTTCAGGAGAAATTTCGACCGGTGATGATTGGGCTGCGCCTGGCAGTAGCGGGACGTCGCTTGCCGCAGCAAGATCAAACCATCGAAGGTGCGCGTGTTTTTCTGGGGTGGACGACGGAGTCGCATTGGTTGCGATAAGGCGTGCGGTGACGAAGGGCAATCCCTGTGGGGAGATTGCCTTGCTCATCGAAAGGTTCGAATCGCTTAACGGTAGTCCCGAAAAAAGGCCCGAATATCCTCTGCCAACAGTTCAGGCTGCTCCAGTGCCGCAAAATGACCACCCCGAGGCATCTGCGTCCAGCGCTGGACGTTGTAGCCACGCGCCACCCAGCTGCGTGGCGGCAGCGGCAGCTCCTTGGGAAACAGCGCGACCCCCAGTGGTGGTTTCACCCGCTCACTGCTATTGAGCTGCAGGGGCCGCCGACTGCCTTCCACATACAGGCGAAACGACGAGCCGATGCAGTTCGTCAGCCAGTAGAGCGTCACATTGGTCAGCAGCCATTCGCGGTCGATGGGGGCGCTCGGATCGCACCACGACAGAATCTTTTCGCCCATCCAGGCGAGCAGTCCCGCAGGTGAGTCGTTCAAGCCCACGGCCAGGCTTTGCGGCTTGGTTCGCTGGATGTGCGCATAGGCACCTTCGGCTTCGCTGAAGGCCGCGGCGCGTTGCAGGAACGCCGTTTCTTCTTCGCTCAACGGCGGGTCGGTTTCGCCCAGGGGCGGGCGGTAGGCGCCGGGAATGTAGTTGAGGTGGATGCCAGTCAGGCGCTCGGGAAAGCGCACGCCCAACCAACTGGTGACAGCCGCGCCCACATCGCCGCCCTGGGCACCGAACCGCTCGTAACCGAGCCCGGTCATCAGCTCCTGCCACAAACCGGCCACTTCATAAGGGCCGCAACCGGTTTGCTTGAACGGCGCCGAAAAGGTGTAGCCCGGCAATGACGGCACCACCACGTCAAAGGCATCTGCGGGATCGCCGCCATGGCTGGCCGGGTCCGTCAGCAGGTCGATGATGCGCTGCATCTCGATGAACGAGCCGGGCCAGCCGTGGGTGAGCACCAGCGGCATGGGATTGGGCCCGATCCCGCGCTGGTGGACGAAGTGAATCGCTTGCTCGCCCAAGGTGGCGATGAATTGCGGCAGGCGATTGAGCGCTGCTTCCTGGGCGCGCCAATCGAAGGTTGTCGTCCAGTGGGCGAGGAGGTCGCGCAGCACGTCCGCGTCCATGCCTTCGCACCAGCCCACGCCCGCCAAGGGCTGCGGCAAGCGGGTGTTTCGCAGGCGATCTTTCAAGTCATCGAGCGCGCTTTCGGGGAAGGCGATTGAGGAAGGTCGGACGAACATGCTTCGCTCCCAGCGGGGCAGTTTATTGAATTTATGCGGTGGTCATTGAGTCTTGATAAATAGATACCGTAACGGATCCACGATCAACCCTGGCGTGGCTTAGTGTGGCTGCTGCGCTGAACTTCTCCATCCTGCGCAACAACCGTTGACGGCGCGTAGTCAGGTCAACGCTGCTTCGACCCCCCACCAATCTGCCAGACATACGGCGGTTCCGTCCCGTTGATCTCCCAATCCCCGATGATGCGCTCCTTGTAGATCAGCGGATTATGGGACGCCGCCGTGCGGGCGTTGCGCCAGTGGCGGTCGAGGGCTTTGCCGGTGCTGGTGGCGGAGGCGCCGAGGGCGTTGAACAGGTCGCTGGTGGCGCGCAGCGTCAGGTCGGCGACCACCGCTTGGGCCTGGGCCGATTCGAGTTCGGCGAGGATGTTAGCGGTGTGTTCGGCTTCGGTGTCCTGGCCGAAGCGGCTTTCATAAGCCTTTTGCGAGGCGCTGGCGGCGCGCAGGGTCGTGGCTTCGGCGGCGTAGACCTGGGCCGATGCCTTGCCGATCACTTGCTGGACTTGGACGTCCTGGCTCACTTCGCTGGCGTTGCCGGTGCTGAAGACGCGGGTGCGTTGGCGCACGTGTTCGCTGAAGTCCTGGACCGCGGCGCGGCCAGCGCCCGTCTGCACGGCGAGCAGGACCAGTTGATAGAACGCGGTCTGGTATTTGAAACGGCTGGAAAAATCGATGAGGTTTTCAGCCTCCACCACGGCGTTCTCGAACACCGATGTGCCGCTGC
>Ga0307412_10000889_pt1 | contig 17192 bp, 13 predicted proteins | sample DK1Cmetagenome_3_FD_203823 | JGI IMG/M metagenome (GOLD analysis project Ga0307412, IMG submission 203823) | Maize rhizosphere microbial communities from greenhouse at UC Davis, California, United States - DK15-C-1 | ecosystem: Host-associated > Plants > Roots > Rhizosphere > Soil | place: USA...
TGAAACCACAAAAGACGAAAATATTTACATCAAATATCATGATACTCTGGAAAAAGAATATGCTTTCTGGATGAACGGAGAAGAAAATTTGAAATACGGTTCAAGTAAAAACAGAGTGGTAAAAACTATTAACGGAGATATTTTAAACCGTTATTACGACACAGAAAACGAACCTCGCCCTGAAAGTTATTTAATTGATATTGAAGACAGTGAGAATGCGGGCGAAGAATTTTACAGAAACATAAGAAGTGCCTGCGAATCGGGTTGGGATTTCTCCAGCAGATGGTTTGCAGACGGCGAAAATATAAAAACTATTGAAACATTAAGTCTCGCTGAGGTTGATCTGAACTGTCTTTTATGGCATTTGGAAAAAACATTAGTGAAGTCTTCAGCACTTAAAAATTTCACTGAAAAAGAAATTGAGTTCTCAGAAAGAGCAGCAAAGCGAAGACAAATGATTGATCAATATTTCTGGGATGAAAACTCAGGAACTTACAAAGATTATCACACGAAAAAAAACACACAAACACCGTCCGAACATATTGCTGCTCTTTATCCTTTATTTCTTCAGTTGGCGAGTGATGAACAGGCAAAAGCCGTCTCAAAAATCATCGCTGAAAAGTTTTTGTATCAGGGCGGATTGGTCACAACAACCAAAAATTCCGGGCAGCAATGGGATCTTCCCAACGCTTGGGCTCCGTATCAATGGCTAGGTTTTAAAGCAATGAAAAACTACGGTTTTGAAGATTTAGCCCAGAAAATAAAGAATAATTGGTGCTCAAATGTCGAAAGAGTGTACAATAACACCGGAAAACTGATGGAAAAATACAACGCTTTAGACACAGAAACAATTGCCGGGGGCGGAGAATATCCGAATCAGGATGGTTTTGGCTGGACGAATGGTGTTTATCTCAAATTAAAACAAAATTAAAACTATAATAATATGGCTATGAAAAAAAGATCAATTTTCTTATTTGCCGGTATTGCAACGCTTTATTTTAATAACACGTATGCACAGGAAACTCCTATGGATTCCACAAGAACGGCATCTATTGATCAGGTAGTAATCACGGGTAACTCGAATCCGAAAAAGAAAATAGAATCCAGCACGGCGATTTCTACGTTCAGTGCGAAGGAAATTCAGAAACAAAACCCGATCAGTGCGGCTGCTTTATTGCAGAGAGTTCCCGGTTTTGCGGTGGAAACTTCGGGTGGTGAAGTGGGAAATAACCTTTTTGCGAGAGGGATACCTTCTGCGGGAGCTTACGAATTTGTGCAGGTTCAGGAAGACGGACTTCCGGTTTTTGAAGACGGAGCTTTACAGTTTGCAAATGCAGATAATTTCTTCCGTGTTGATAATTCCGTGAGCAGATTAGAAGCTTTGAGAGGAGGTTCAGGATCTATTTTTGCGACCAATTCTCCAGGAGGTTTAATCAACTTTATTACGAAAGAAGGAAGCAACGATTTCAAAGGAACGGCGAAACTGGAAACAAGTACGTACGGTTTAATGCGTACCGATGTCAACTTGGGTGGCGCTTTGGTTCAGGATAAATTATTTTTTAGTGTCGGAGGTTTTTACAGGACAGATAACGGAATCAGAAAAACCGGATTTAAAGCAAACAACGGCGGACAAATCAGGATGAATCTGAAATATGTTTTCGATAAAGGATATGCTAAAGTATATTATAAAAAATTAGACGACAGAAACACGTTTTTCCTTCCGATTCCTTTGGTGCAAAACGGCAATGATTTAAAAGAATTTAACGGTTTTGATCCTAATTACGGAACATACAGCTACAGAGCGATCAGCCAGTTGAATATTCCTCAGGCCGGAGGTGGGTTTTTCAGCAGAAATTTAGAAGATGGAATTCATCCGAAAGTTGATGTTTTGGGAGCAGAATTTAAATATGATCTGGGAAATAATTTCTCTGTTTTAAACAAAACGAGATACACAAATATCAATATGAATTACACGGGGATTTTCCCTGCAGGCGGACCGCAATTGGCTGCTGATTTTGCTAATTCAAACGGAATTTCAGGAAATAATTTCCAATATTCTTCGGTAAGTTCAGGGGCAATCGTGAATCCTGCTTATGTTCAAAAATTAGGTTTCTGGGCGATCGACAAGCAGATGAATAATTTTGTGAATGATTTGCAATTCAATTATAAATTTGATAAAGGAAATGTAACGGCAGGTTTCTACAAATCCAACTGGAAATCCCATCAATACTGGAACTGGAGTAATATTTTAACAACAGCAACGGACAGACCGGAACTTCTTAATCTGGTAGACACTTCACTTGCTCCAACCGATACGGGATATTCAAAAACGTATAACGGAGTTACGGATATGTCTTTCTTAATCAGAGATTCGCAGATTCAGGGGAGTTTGAATGATTTATATTTAAATTTAGATTATAACATCACAGATAATTTAAGTTTTAACGGAGGAATCCGCTACAGCCGTGATTTCTACAAAGGATATGGTGTAAGCACGACCACTGCAAACTTAAATAATTCAGGCCTGACAACAGACGGAACTCACACTTTCTTAACAACGACAGCCGATGATAATATGTCCGTTTTAGGAAATAAATATACGTATTGGAATTATGACGTAAACAGGGTTTCATTCACAACCGCTTTGAATTATAAAATCAACAGAGAAAATGCTGTGTACGCCCGTTTTTCCAACGGTTTCAGATCTCCCAACGAAGAAGCGTATTATAATAATATGAATAATCTTTCGGCGATAAAACCAGTAACGACCAATCAATTGGAAATTGGATATAAATATTATTCAAGAACATTTGATGTGGCGGTGATTCCTTTCTATTCTACCTTGAAAAACCTTTCGTTTACGGATGTTTTCTCTGATGGAACTTCAGAAAATAAATTCGCCAATACCACCAATTTGGGAGTGGAGCTGGAAGGATATGCGAGACTGTTTAATAATCTCTTGGAAGTGACTTTCAATGGAACAATCCAGAGTCCGAAATATCAGGATTTTACAGGAAGAAATGCGGATGGAACAACATTCGACTATGATGGAAACTCAGTAAGAAGGATGCCGAAGTTCTACTTTAATATTTCTCCTGCCGTGAATATCACAAAACAATGGAGAACGTATGTAAGCATGAATTATTACGGAAAACGTTTCCAGGATGAGAAAAATACACAAACACTGCCTGCATTCTCAGAATTTGGGGCGGGAACTTCTTATCAGTTTGGAAAAATCCGTTTTGCAGTTGATGGAACCAATATTTTCAACACAATTGGCATTACGGAAGGTGATCCAAGAGCCGGATCTCCGACAGGTGACGGAATTATTATGGCAAGACCAATAATGGGTGCTGCTGTGAGAGCTTCCATTACTTTGGATTTTTAATCTTAGTTTTCTTTATTATAAATTGATAAACCGCCGGAAATTTCTGGCGGTTTTTGTTTTATCTAATATTGTGGAAATAAAATTTACTTAAAAAACGGATTATATTCCTTCTCAAAACCAATCGTCGTGGGATTTCCATGGCCGGAAAAAACCTGTGTTTCATCATCAAGAACAAAAAGTTTTGTTGTAATTCCTTGAATTAATTGCTCGTAATTTCCTTTGTACAGATCCGTTCTTCCGATGCTTCCTTCAAATAAAACATCACCGGAAATCATGAATTTCTGATTTTCATTATGATAAACCACGCTTCCAGGAGAATGCCCCGGAACATGATATATCTTGAATTTTTCTCCGTCAAGATCAAGTTCATCGTCCTCTTTAATATATTCAATATCAACATTTACAGGATTGATCTGAAAACCAAACCTCATGCCGCTTGCCTGAAGCATGTCCAGAACTTCTTTATCATCCTGATGCATCGTTACGGGAACTTTATAGGTGTCAAACGCCCACTGCAAACCTAAAACGTGATCAATATGAGCATGAGTCAGTAGGATTTTCTGAATTTTCAAGCCCTTTTCTGTGATGAAATTCGAAATAGTCTGAGTTTCCTGCTCGTTCATATTTCCCGGATCAATCAGCCAGGCATTTTTATTTTCGTTGTAAATGACGTACGTATTTTCGCTTGCAAAATTGAATACGAAACCTTGAATCTGAAGCATGTTCTGAATGTTTTTAATTAAGGCAAATTTAACCATATTTTTAATTTAATATTTAATTATGATTAATGTTAAAAAAACAAACTGCCTAATAAAGATCTCCTGTTTTTATGGTTTAAAATTGATTTTTCGCTATCTTCGTCATAATGAAAACTTTGCGAATACTTTTACTTTCTTTGGGCGGGTTGGTTTTTGGACAAAACATCCAAAGTATACAGTTATTTAATCCTCAGACGAATGACGAAACGCCTGTCATTAATTTTAATCAGCAATTGGTGTTGAGTTTTGACGACCTTACCAATGCCAGCGAAATCTACAGATATACAATTAAACATTATAACAGAAATTGGGAGGATGACAATCTTTTCTTTACCGAATTTGCCAACGGAAGCCTGAACGGTTTATTGGATAAATTTCAGTATTCCTTCAATACATTGCAAGCATATACACATTATAAACTGACGTTTCCCAACGAAAAAATACAACCTAAGATTTCGGGGAATTTTGAGATTATTGTGTATAAAGATTCTGCGGAAAAACCTCTTTTTAAAAGAAGATTTTATGTAGTGGAAGATGCTGCTACTTTAGCCTTAAATATTTCAAGAATTTCCGATGCAAGAAATCCTGATGCGAACCAAAGAGTGGAGGTGAAGGCTGTTCCTAAGGGTGGAGATCTGGCTTCTAATGTCAATTCAATGACGTTGAATGTGATGCAGAACAACAACCCGAATGTTACGGTAAATAATTTAAAACCAAGCACAACATTAGGAAATCAGTTACTTTTCCAGCAAATGAATCTGGTTTTTCCGGGTAATAATGAATTTTATTATTTCGATAACAAAAATATGAATCTGGCTGCCGATATGGTTCGTTCCACGGAATTGAAAGATGGAGTAAACCAAACATATCTTCATCCGGTTTGGGCTTTTCCACTGAATTATCAGTATCAGCCGGACGTGAACGGAGCCTGGTATTACAGGAGAAATGATATTGGAAGAGAAAGGGATGCAGAAAGGGAAGCGGATTATTCCTGGGTATATTTTTCTATAGATTCTGATCCTGTGGATAAAGAAATTTATGTATTAGGAGGTTTTAATGATTTTAAACCAAGCAAAGAAAATCAAATGCAATACGATGCTGCAACTAAGCAGTATGTAGCAAAAATGTATTTAAAACAAGGTTTCTACAACTATATTCTGGCCACGAAAGAAGCTAACGGACGACTGAACTTTGGTGAAGTAAACGGAAATTTCTGGCAGACAGAAAATCTTTATCAGGCATTCTTATATTATGCACCTTTCGGAAGAAACTATGATGGATTGATGGGATATGGGGAGTTTAGAACGCCGGTGAGATAGATGATTTAATTTAAAATTTAAAATAAAAAAACCTCCACATCGGAGGTTTTATATTTTTAAACCAAATAAAACTCATTCAGTTTTTCTTCGCATAAAGTTTTCACAACTTCTATCCATCGGTCTTCATCGTTCAGACACGGGATGTAATGGAAATTTTCTCCGCCTCCGTGTAGAAATTGTTCTTTACCTTCGACCGAAATTTCTTCCAACGTTTCCAGGCAATCCGAAACGAACGCCGGACAAACAATAGCAAGGTTTTTTACTCCTTTTTTCGGAATAGTTTCCAACGTTTCGTCGGTGTAAGGCTCGATCCATTTGTCTTTTCCTAATCTTGACTGGAAAGAGACGATGGTTTTTTCCTTTGGTAAATTAAGTTTTTCGATGACCTTATTAGTTGTATCAAAACACTGATGACGGTAGCAAAACTGATGGCTCGGATTGTTTTCTCTTGAGCAGCAGTCGTTTAAATTACACGTTTTTGTAGGATCTGTTTTATAAATATGTCTTTCCGGAACCCCGTGATAAGAAAACTGCAGGGCGTCGAAGTTCTCAGGAAGTTTTTCCTTAATACTTTCCGCAAGGCAGTTAATGTAAATATCTCTGTTGTAAAAAGGTTGAATATAATTGATTTTTACACCCGGGAATTTCTGTTTCCTTACTTCTTCCGCTTTTTCGATCACCGTTTCCGTTGTACTCATCGCATATTGCGGATACAGGGGAAAAAGTACGATCTCAGAAACGCCTTTATCCACCAACTTTTGGATTCCGGTTTCAATGCTCGGTTCTGCGTATCTCATTCCGATTTCCACAGGAATATCAACCAGTTTTTGTAATTTTTTCTGAATTTTTTCAGTAATGACAATCAAAGGTGAGCCTTCATCTGTCCAGACTGTTTTATAAGCTTCAGCGGATTTTGCGGGCCTTGTTTTTAAAATGATTCCACGAACGAGAAGCGCACGGAAAATCCATCGGTAATCAATTACCTTTTCGTCCATCAGAAATTCGTCAAGATATTCTTTTACATCATTTACTGCAGTTGATCTTGGTGAACCGAGATTTACTAATAAAATTCCCTTCATTATTTTAGATTTTCCAGTTGCCCATCAATAGTCGGACCATATTTCTTTTTTAAACGTAAAATATAAATTTCAAGTGCAAAATGCTTTTCTTCATCAGAAAGACCAAAAGATTTTAAGTATTCATCACTTTTTTGAGTAATTGTTTTTGTAAACATCTTTTGATATTCTTCATCGGCATCGTATACGAATTCTTCTCCTTTTAATTTTTTTATTTCATCGTGAGCCTCTTTATCCAGCACATAATAATGATGAAAATAATAATCAAGAAACGTCGTGTTTTTCTTGTTTAGTTTTCCCAGAATGGTATCCATTTTCTGAAGACTGTCCTTCGCAACGCCCATTTCAACAAGGTCGTCATGAATTCCGTCATTCATTTGTGGCTCTTTTTTGCATGAAAAAAGGCTTATGCTAAAAATAATTAAAAGAAAAAATATTCTCATAGATGATTTTACCCGTTTACAGCTTCCACTCTTTCTACTAAATCCGGAGCGAATTGTTTTAAAATATTTTCGATTCCGTTTTTCAAAGTAGCAGTGGAACTTGGGCAGCCGGAGCATGCGCCTTGTAAAAGCATTTTTGCAGTTTTATGTTCCTTATCGTATTCCATCAGGGAAATTTTTCCACCGTCATTTTCTACTGCAGGAGCAACATATTCATTTAAAATATCAGAAATTTTCTGTTCGTCTTCCGTATAATCTCTGTTGATGAGTTTTTCAACAGGACTTTCGTGTTTTTGAGGTTCAAGGTTCGAAATCTCACCTCCGTTTTGAAGATAGTCCGCAATAAGAGCACGAACAGTCATCATCACCTGATGCCATTCTACAGAATGATTTTTGGTAACTGCCACAAAATTATCAGAAATAAAAACTTCAGTAGCAAAATCAAACTCCTTGAAAATAGCCTCAGCCAATGGTACTCCTTCTGCTTTATCTCTGGATTTTACTTCCACAAAACCATCTAATAATAGCTTGCTTGAAACAAATTTCATTACATTCGGGTTCGGAGTCATCTCAGCATAGATCTGGTACATTTCCTTTTTCTTTTGAAGATAAATTCTTGGATTTGCCAGTAACTCGTCTTCAACAACATTTTTAAGGCTTTCCGCCACATGTTCCCATTCTACGGTATCCTGCTTGGCAACGGCCACAAAATTTGCCGTAATGAAAACCCTTTCCACAAACGGATAATTGAAAAGTTCCTGCGCCAAAGGAATTTCTGAAATATCTGAATTTCTGTCCAACTCTAAAGATCCCGGGATCAGGTTGTAATCCGCAACGAATTTCATTACTTTCGGGTTTTCGGTTGGTTCTATAAGTATAGTATGCATTTTTTCGTTAAATTTGAGATACAAAAATACGCAATTAGAAATTAGAAGCTGGAAGTTAGGAGTTAGATTTTTGCTATTAACGTCATTTAGAAATTGTGAAGTAAAAATTTAATTTTCAAATTAACTCATTTTCAAATTATCACATTAATTTCATCAAATTAAAATTATGGCTTTAATAAAAGAACTTTTAGGAAAAACACCACAAATAGGAGAAAATACTTTTCTGGCAGAAACCGCAACCATTATCGGAGATGTTACAATGGGAAAAGACTGCAGTATCTGGTATAATGCGGTGATCAGGGGAGATGTTCATTACATCAAAATGGGTGATAAAGTGAATGTTCAGGATAATGCGATGTTGCACTGTACCTATCAGAAACATCCTTTAAATATAGGAAATAACGTTTCTATCGGTCATAATGCTATTGTTCACGGATGTACCATTCAGGATAATGTTTTGATTGGGATGGGAGCTATTGTAATGGATGCCTGTCTTGTGGAAGAAAATTCTATTGTGGGTGCCGGTTCAGTGGTGACTCAGGGAACTCATATCAAATCCGGAGAGGTTTGGGGTGGTGTTCCTGCAAAAAAAATTAAAGACATTAATGCTCAGCTTTTAGAAGGCGAAGTAAACAGAATTGCAGATAATTACGTGAAATATTCTTCCTGGTATAAAGACAATGTGAAGCATGTGAACGGCGAATAATAAATGGTGAATAGTGAATTTTGCTTCGCAAGTGAATTTGACATTGTTAAAATTGACAACGAAGTTAATTGACTATTCACCATTCACATTATAATAATTCACAAAAAAAATCTCTGTCAAAAAGTTGACAGAGATTTTTTTATGAGTTCACCAGCTCAGCTTTTCCGTTGACACATTTAATGGAAGTCGGTGGCATGATCATCATACAATCCGACATGATGTTGTATTTTTGATTAAAAGCTTTCACTTTTTCCGTATAATCATTGATTTTCGGAAGAATTGTAGCTTCCAGTTTTTTAGGATAAGCGACATAGGATTGAGGTCCGCCGCAAGCTTTTGCACCCATCGGAGCAAACGTCCATTCATTAGCATCGGCACATTTTTCTTTGGAAATTTCTGTTTCAATAGATGCTTTTATTTTATCCAGTTGAGCCTGATCGTATTTCTGGCTGTTTTCATCGGCCGGTCTTTCCGAAATATCTTTGGGTAAATTAGCATTGGCATTTTTTGCTGTATTACACGAAACTAAAGTTAAGCTAGCACAAAATACTAAGGCAGATATTTTTAGGAATAAATTTTTCATAATAATTTTTTTTCTGAGCAATAATTTTCAAAAGTTGTGCCAAGATAAAAAAAAACAAATTCATTTTCCGTAATTTTGACGACGATGAACAATCATTTTTTTGACTTAATAGAACATACCAACCGAAGCGTATTTTTAACGGGAAAAGCGGGAACAGGAAAGACTACCTTTCTTAATGATTTTGTAAAACGTACACGCAAAAAACATATTGTAGTAGCTCCGACGGGGATTGCTGCGATCAATGCGGGTGGCGTTACCATTCATTCCATGTTTGGGCTGCCGTTGAGGACTTTTTTACCGACCACAGAGAGGATTGATACCAGCTTGGCGAACAATATTGCCGATCTGATGCCGCATTTCAAATATCGAAAAGATAAGCTTAAGCTTCTTCGTGAAGTTGAGATCATTATTATTGATGAGGTTTCCATGCTTCGTGCCGATGTTTTGGATATGATGGATTTTTCTTTGCGGTTTATCAGAAGGAACAATCAGCGTTTTGGGGGAGTTCAGATGCTGTTCATCGGGGATTTGTATCAGCTTCCGCCGGTGGTGAGGGACGAGCACATCCTGAAAATGTATTACAATTCACCTTTCTTTTTTGATAGTCTGGCAATTAAAGAAATTCCTTTAATTACGATTGAATTAACGAAAGTTTACCGTCAGACCGATGAGGAATTTCTTGATGTTTTGAATGCAATCCGTAACGGAGACGTTGACAATATTGATTTTGATCATTTAAATGAAAGATATGATCCAGGTTTTGATATGGGTGCCGAGTCTTACGTTTACCTGTGCTCGCACAACAGAATGGCGGACGAAATCAACCAGGAAAAATTAACGGAAATAAAAACTGATGCGAAAATCTATCAAGCCAAACTCTTTGGTGAATTTAAAGAAAATCAGTTTCCGAACGAGCAGTTTTTAGAGTTAAAAATCGGGGCGCAGGTTATGTTTATCCGAAATGATATTTCAGGGGAAAAGAAATATTTCAACGGAAAATTAGGTGAAATATCTGCTTTGGATGAAAATGAAATCAAAGTAATTCTCGACGGAAGCGAAAGAGAAATCACGGTAAAAAGAGAAGTCTGGGAACAGAAAAAGTATTTCCTGGACACTGAAAAAAATATTAAAGAAGAAGTTCTCGGAAGCTTTGAGCAATTTCCGATAAAGCTTGCCTGGGCGGTGACGATTCATAAAAGTCAGGGTTTAACGTTTGATAAAGTGATTATTGATGCGGGGAAAAGCTTTACGGCGGGACAGGTTTATGTGGCATTGTCGCGTTGCCGAACGTTGGAAGGGATTGTTTTAAAATCCAGAATTACACCTGAAGTTATTTTTAAAGATAACAGAATTTTAAGTTTCCATACGGATACAGTGGCGAACGATCACGTAGAAAATATTTTAAATAAAGAAAAATACGATTACAGCATTAAGAAAGTCCTTCGAACAATCGACTGTCAATGGCTTCTGAATGAAGTAGAAGAGTGGAATAAATTGTCGATTGTAACAAAAAGTATTGATAATTTAAAAACCAATCAGCTTTATCAACAGTTGAAACCTGAGATTGTAAACCTTGGAAAGATATTTGAGAAATTAGACAGGGTAATTTCTCAAAAGGTTAATAATTTTATTGAACAGAAAGAAGAATGGTCTGAAATTGAAAGTAAAACAAAAGGAGCGGTTAATTTCTTTTTTACCGAAATCCGTGATAAAGTTTTCAGTCCGTTGAAAGAATTTTATGCTGAAATAAAAGGAGCGAAAGGTTTAAAACAGTACAATGAAGAATTCAGAGTCTGGCTGGAAGATATCGAAGAATATCTGAATAGCTTGAAAGAAATTCATCTGTTGGAAACCAAGTTACTGGACGAAAAAAATGACAAAGAAGTCAGCATGAAAATTGCGAAAGTTCCGTCCCAGGTTCTTACTTTTCAGTTGTTTGAGCAAGGAAAAACAATTTCCGAGATTGCTCTGGAAAGAGGGCTGGTAAAGGAAACAGTGATTGGTCATTTGGCGAAATTTGCTGAGCAGGGATTGTTGGATATTTCGAGGGTGATAACTTCCGATAAAATCAAAGCGTTTGAGGAAATTTTCTACAAAGATCCTAAAGAAACCTTAACGGAGTGGAAAAATGTGCTCCCGAATGATTTTGAATTTAATGAGATCAGGATTTTGATTAATCATTTTAATTATTTGAAGGAGAAAAAAAGTAGTTAATAAATCTGAATTTCACCTTCAATTAATGTTTCATATTCAAAATCAGTATGATCAAAACCATCGTTTAATTTCCATTCTTGATTATAAATGAATGAAATGAAATCTCCAATATATGGTCTTGGCTTATTATGCATTATAGGATGTTTGTATTCTAGCCAAATTTTTAAAAAATCATTTTTTTGTGCTGAATAATTTCCAAAAATTTTTGTGGAATTCAGTAATGATACAATAGTTTCAGCCAAAAGTCCGTTATTTAATTTGTGCCGTGATGATTGGTATTGATAGAATTCAAATCCAAGATCATCTCTTAATTTTGATGATGATAAATTCCAGAAAATTGTCGTTTCGTAATATTGAGACGTAGTTAATTTAAGTTTATATCTTCTTGAATTTTTATTGTGAATAATTTCTTCTTGATTGGTTGAAGAACTCCCATCTTTTATAATGAATTCAATTTTATTATGTGAATATATCATTACGGAAAAATTTTACCTTAAATATACAACTTCCATAGTTTTTTCCTGAACTAACCAATCAATCCTATCAATTACAAAAAGTAACTAATGCAATTTATATGTTTTACATTTGTCTGGTTTTAAACCTAAAATTTAAAATATGAAAAATTTTGAAATATCAGTGTTGGATCTTGCCCCTGTAAAACAGGATAAGAGCATTCACGATACTTTTCAGGACAGTTTATCTTTAGCAAACCATACTGAAAATTTAAATTATAAAAGATTCTGGCTCGCCGAACATCACAATATGGAAAGCATTGCCAGCTCTGCAACTTCGGTTCTCATTGGTTTTATCGCCAACGGAACAAAAAAAATCCGTGTTGGATCGGGAGGAATTATGCTTCCGAATCACAGTTCACTCGTTATTGCCGAACAATTCGGAACCTTGGAATCACTTTTCCCCGGAAGAATTGATCTTGGGTTGGGAAGAGCTCCCGGCACAGACGGTCTTACAGCTCAGGCGTTGGGAAGAAATCCGGCAATTATCAACCAACAATTTCCCAGACAAATTTTAGAGCTTCAAAAATATTTTTCCAAAGAGAATTCTGATTCATTAGTGCGTGCTATTCCGGGAGAAGGATTGGATATTCCGTTGTATATTTTGGGATCAAGTACAGATAGTGCATTTTTAGCTGCAGAATTGGGGCTTCCTTATGCTTTTGCAGGACATTTTGCTCCGGAGCAAATGGAAATGGCCTTTAATATTTACAGGGAACATTTTGAACCTTCCAAACAATTGGCTCAGCCTTATATTTTAGCCTGTGTGAACGGAGTTGCTGCCGAAACTTCCGAAGAAGCACACAAAATTTCTACCACTTTATTTCAGGCTTTCATTAATATTGTGAGAAACGACAGAAAACCTTTTGCACCGCCGGTTGATGATATGGATGACATTTGGTCGCCAATGGAAAAGTCAATGGTTTTACAGAAGTTAAGATATACATTTATAGGAAATCAAAGTGAAATTGAAGAAAAGCTTAAAAATTTTCAGGAAAAATTTAATGTTGATGAACTAATTATCAATTCTCACATTTACGATCACCAGAAGAGATTGGAGTCCTACGAAATTATCAGAAAAGCAAAAGACTCTTTATTCAAAGCATAATTAAAACCGATAAAATTTAACGACAAAAAGAAACAAAATACATCTTTTGTGCCTTTTGTGGTTAAAAATTATCATGTCATAAATACAAAGCGTTTACATTAATTGGAAGATGCCTTTTTTTATAAGTATCTTTGCAAAAATTTTAAAAAGTAAAAATGTCAGATATTAAACTAAATACTATTCCGGAGGCTATTGAAGACCTTAAAAATGGTAAAATAATCATAGTAGTAGATGATGAAGACAGAGAAAACGAAGGTGATTTTCTTTGTGCTGCAGAATTGACAACACCGGAAATCATCAATTTTATGGCCCTTCACGGAAGAGGATTAATCTGTATGCCGCTTCCTGAAAAGAGATGCGATGAATTGGGACTTGACGTCATGGTAAGCAGAAGCAGCGACCCGAAAGAAACAGCTTTTACCGTTTCTGTTGACCTTTTGGGGAACGGAACTTCAACAGGGATTTCTGCAAGTGACCGTGCGAAAACGATTTTAGCTTTAATGGATGAAAAATCAAAGCCGACAGATTTCATGAGACCTGGCCATATTTTCCCGCTTCGTGCAAGAAAAGGGGGTGTTTTGAAGAGAGCCGGACATACGGAAGCAGCGATCGATCTTACTTGTTTAGCAGGTTTGAAGGAAGGTGGAGTGATCTGTGAAATTATGAATGAGGATGGTACAATGTCTCGTTTGCCGGATCTTTACGCATTTGCTCAAAAGCACGATATGAAGATCGTTTCTATTGAAGATTTGATTCATTATCAGCTTAAAAAAGGAAACCTTATCGAAAGAATCGAAGAGAGAAAAGTGAAAACCGCTTACGGAGAATATGATTTCTTTGCTTTCAGGGAAACTTCCAACGATCAGATTCACTTTGCGTTAACGAAAGGAACTTGGACAGTTGATGAACCTGTTTTGGTGAGAGTTCAGTCTTCTGATTCTTATTTTGATGTCTTGACAAGATTGAATAACGGTGAAAAACCTTTATTGGAGAAAGTAACCAATATGGTAAATGCAGCTGGAAAGGGAGCGATTATTTTCATTAATAATGTTTCAAATTCTGAAAATACATTAAGAAAATTACAGCAATTTATCAATTATCAGGATGGTCAGGAACAGCATCCAACGTTGGCTTACAACTACAGAGACTACGGAATCGGAACCCAGATTTTAAAGAATCTTGGAATTAATAAGTTTAAAGTAATCACTCAAAATTCAAATATCAAACCTCAGGTTGGAGGTTATGATGTTGAGGTAACGGAGATGGTGCAATTATAAATGTGAATAGTCAGTGGTGAATTTAAACTTCGTTGTCAATTTTAAAACGTCTTAACTTCACTTTCAAAGCAAAATTGACTATTGACAATTGACATAAAAAATGGCTTGATTTCTCAGGCCATTTTTATTTCTTCGAAATTTCTAAAACCGTTCAGAAAATCTTTTATATTCATTCTTTTTTTTCCTTCTAATTGCAGTTCTAAAGGAAAATAAACTCCATCTTGAGTATAAATCTTAAAATCATTTTTTGAGATTTTTAAACTGCCGGCAGGTTTTCCGTGATCAATAATTTCAAATTTTCCACCGAATATTTTCAGCCCTTTTTCCTCTTCCCCAATTTTTAAAGTCGTGAAAGCTGCAGGATAAGGCGACATTCCCAAAATAAACTGATGAATTTCCTTCGAATTTTTATTCCAGTCGATTCTTGTGTCTTCTTTAAAAATTTTAAAAGCATTTTTTGGATGCTCAACGTGTGGCTGAGGTTTTTCAATAATTGAATTTTCTGCCAATCCATCCAAAGTTTTTACCACTAATTTAGCTCCCATTTCCATTAACCTGTCGTGAAGGCTTCCTGCATTTTCATCAGGTAAAACAGGTAATTCTTCCTGTAATAAAATATTTCCTTCATCAATTTTTTCGTTGATAAAGAAAGTGGTTGCACCGGTTTTTTCTTCGCCATTAATGACAGCATAATTAATCGGAGCAGCGCCTCTGTAATCTGGAAGGAGGGAAGCGTGAAGGTTGAAAGTTCCCATTTTAGGCATTTCAAAAAGAACTTTAGGCATCATTCTGAAGGCAACGACCACAAAAACATCAGCATCTAATTTTTTTAATTCTTCCAAAAATTCTGGATTTCTTAATTTTTCTGGTTGAAAAACCGGAATATTATTTTCTACGGCAAAAACTTTCACCGGTGACTGATTTATTTTTTGTCCGCGACCGCTTGCTTTATCGGCAACGGTTACAACGCCTACAACTTCATGATTTGATTGATAAATGGCCTCGAGCGAAGTCTTCGCAAACTCCGGAGTTCCTAAAAAAACGACTTTCAATGATTTCATTTTGCAAAGATAAAGATAAGTTCTTTGATTTATAAGTTATGAATTATGAGTTATGAATTGAATTACTCATGTTAATGCGTACGTTCTGAAATTCAGCATTTTTACCTTTCCTGAATCAAGTAAAAATATTAAATTTTCTAAAATATTTTCCTTTGAATGATAATTAAGCTGGATAGAAAGCTCTTCTATTGTGGAAGGTTTTTTCGCTAGCAAATTGATAATCTGAACAGAAATATTTTTCCCGAAAATAGATTGTTTATTCTTTTCACAAACAGAGCATTGACCACAATTTTTAGAATTTTTTTCTCCAAAATAAGCAAGAATTAACTTCATTTTACAATATTGATTATCTTCAATGTAAAATTTCATTTCTTCCCATTTCTGGATTTTATTTTTTTGAATATGCTCAAAAAGTTTCCAATAAACCGAATTATTTACTCTTTCATCTCTTGGCTTTAAAAACTTGATGCTTGACAAAGCACCGTCAACATATTCTACATAGCCTTTCTCCTGAAGCTCTTTTAATCTTTCCTTGATTAACAAGATGCTTACCCCGATTTTATTACTAACCTGCTGCTCACTAAACATTACTTTATGGGTAGTAATTCCTGATATTGTGCGAAGCATTAATTCTATAAAATAAGCGTCCTTCCTTGGCAACTGATCTATTTCATCAGCCTGCATCAATAGTTGTAATGATGAAAGGCTTTTGTTGTCGTTGAAATAAATAATTTCCTGGTTATGGAGAAAATTTAATACGTTTTTAATTTTTGCAGTCGATAGTTTCGTAAAACTTTGAATTCCATTGATATTTAATTGAAAAACTTTTTCCGGCAATTCAAACTCAGCAACTTGAAAAATAGAGTACAGATAAGTTATGATTTTTAAAAACTCTGCTTTATTCGGAATTTGATTTTTTAAAATTTGATCAAAATTTGAAAGCTCCTGCTTATTCCAGAGCATAAATGCGAAGCTGTCTTTTCCATCTCTTCCGGATCGTCCGATTTCCTGATAATAGTTTTCAATAGAAGGAGAAGGCGAAAAATGGATCACAAAACGTACATTATCTTTGTCAATCCCCATTCCAAAGGCATTGGTTGAAATTAAAACATTATTATTGCTATTATTCCAAATGGTTTGCTTAGCATTTTTTTCTTTTGTTGTTAATCCTGCATGGAAAAAATCAACGTTTTTTAATTGATTTTTATGTAAATATTCAGTGAGCTGCTCAGCTTCTTTTCTAGTTCGGACATAAACAATTCCTGATTCATTAGTATATTTCAGGACATCAAAAATTCTTTGAAATTTATCTGAAACTTCCTCTGTGAAGATTTTGATATTCTCCCTTCTGAAACTTTTTTGAAAAACTTTAGGATCTTTAAGTTCAAGTTTAATTTTTATCTCTTCTAAAACTTTTGTAGTTGCCGTAGCAGTTAAAGCCAGGCATGGAATTTTAGGATTGTTTTTTCTAAAGTCTTTAATATTCTGATAACTTGGTCTGAAATCCTGTCCCCATTCTGAAATACAGTGTGCTTCATCCACTGCAATAAATGAAAGCTGAATTTCCTCAATATTTTGAAGAAATTGTTTATTGGTAAGTCTCTCCGGAGAGACGTAAAGCATTTTTGTTAAGCCATCTTTACAACGGTCATATATTGTTTCCGCATCATATTCATCTAACTCGGAAGATAGATATTCTGCTTCAATTCCTTTTGATTTCAATTGATTTACCTGGTCTTTCATTAATGCCAAGAGTGGTGAGATGACAAGGCATGTTCCTTCTTTTAACAAAGCTGGAAGTTGATAGCAGAGCGATTTTCCTGCGCCTGTAGGTAAGAGTACAAGTGCATCTTTTTCATT
>Ga0307412_10000890_pt1 | contig 17185 bp, 21 predicted proteins | sample DK1Cmetagenome_3_FD_203823 | JGI IMG/M metagenome (GOLD analysis project Ga0307412, IMG submission 203823) | Maize rhizosphere microbial communities from greenhouse at UC Davis, California, United States - DK15-C-1 | ecosystem: Host-associated > Plants > Roots > Rhizosphere > Soil | place: USA...
GGCCGCCGCCCAGGTGGCGCTCGATCTCTCCAATGCGGCCGCCACCTGGAACAAGGCGCTGCTGGATAATTCCGCGCGCCCCTCCGGCGCGCTCGTCTACCAGCCCAAGGAGGGCGGCAATCTCTCGCCCGATCAATATGAACGGCTGAAACAGGAGCTCGACGAGGGCTATTCCGGCCCGATGCGCGCCGGCCGGCCGCTGCTGCTCGAAGGCGGGCTCGACTGGAAATCCATGGGCCTTTAGCCCAAGGACATGGACTTCGTCGAGGCCCGCAATGGCGCCGCCCGCGACATCGCGCTCGCCTTCGGCGTGCCCCCCATGCTGCTCGGCATCCCCGGCGACAACACCTACGCCAACTACCAGGAAGCCAACCGCGCCTTCTACAGGCTGACGGTGCTGCCGATGCTGACCCGCACGCTGGCGGCGCTATCCTCCTGGGCGGCGCAAGGCTATGGCGATGGGCTGCGGCTGGAGCCGGATCTCGACAAGGTCGCGGGTCTCTCGGCCGAGCGCGGCGAGCTCTGGAAACGCGTGGGCGAGGCGGCGTTTCTGACGGATGAGGAGAAGCGGCAGGCGGTGGGGTATTGAGGGGGGGGCGTATGGCCAATTGCAGGCATGGAGTGTAAATTATAGCGATGCACTCAAAGCTTCCTCACGGTCTGACATACCAGCCGGGTTTCATCTCCGAGGATATGGCTGACGCGCTCGTCGCGGCGCTGGATGGATCGCGCTGGGACGAAACCCTGAAACGCCGCGTCCAGCATTTCGGATACCGCTATGACTATCGCGCCAGGGCGGTGACCGGTGATGCCTATCTTGGGGCGCTGCCGGATTGGCTTCGCGACGTGGTTGCCCGCCTGGTATCGGGTCAGCACTTCGTACAGCCGCCCGATCAGGTGATCGCCAACGAATATCATTCGGGGCAGGGGATCAGCGCCCATGTCGATTGCGTGCCGTGCTTCGGCGACAACATCGCCTCGCTCAGCCTGCTGTCACCCTGCGAAATGATTTTCCGTCATCCTGCTACCGGCGAGAAGCGGAGGTTGATGCTGGAGCCGCGTTCGCTGCTGAAGATGGATGGCCCGGCGCGCTATGAATGGACGCACGAGATTCCAGCGCGGCTTGCCGATATCGTCGACGGCGAAAAGCGCGTACGGCGGCGGCGGATATCGCTGACGTTTCGCAATATGGTCAAGACGACGGATGAAGGGATTGCGTTGAGGCCCGCTTCGAAATTTGTTATACACCGTATTACAAATCGAGGAGCCAGCCGATGACCAAGCCCGTTCTCTCCGACCCGATTGCCCTGCGCATTCCAGAAGACATGCTGAAGGACATCGAGACCATCGCCAAGGCCACCGACCGCAGCCGCAGCTGGGTCATTGTCCGGGCGCTGAAATATTACCTGATGGAAGAGGGGAATGATGTTCTGCAGACGCTGAAGGGCGAAGAGCAGATCCGCAATGGCGAGACCGTCGATTTCGAGGAGTTCATGCGGGAGCTGACATCCTCTCCCAGAGATGACGCGGCATGATGAAGGTCATTCTTTCCAAGGATGCCGCCGACTATCTCAGCCACGAATATGGCTATCTGAGCGCGTTCAATTCCCGCGCTGCCGACACCGCCATGGCGCGAATTCAGGGCGGCATCAGAAGGCTCGCCGCCTATCCTCAGATCGGTGCTCCTGTGCCAATGCTGTCGGGACGCCGTCAGTTGGTCGTCGGCCCCTATATCATTACCTACCGCATTGGCCGCGATGCTATCATGGTCTCGGACATCACTCACGGTAGACAGCGCGAGCAACTGGACAGGGATGACGGGCTCGACGAGAGCGACTGACGCGTCAAGAGCACCGCGCGGGTTTTGAACCTTGTTGGGCCGATCTCATCGGCAATTGATTCATCGTGTGAACAGCCGGACTCAATCTTGGAGCGGCTGTCCGCAACAGATTCAAAAGACAGCAGAATTGAACCGGCCGTAGCATCGCTGCGACGGAAGACGCGCGTCTCTCGCGCACCCACACACCCCCACCACAAAGGCCCAAACCAATGGCCGATTTCTCCAACGATACCAGTCTCTGGGCGACCAGGGCGCTGGGCGCGTCGGCGGGTGCCGCCGTGTCGCTGATCTATCTTTTGCCGAAGAGTCGGCGCGAGGCGGCGAGCCGGTTTTTCACCGGGCTTTCCTGCGGCATCGTCTTTGGCGGCCCCAGTGGGATCTGGATCGCCGAGCGGCTGGATCTGGTCGGCCAGCTCTCCGCGGTCGAGGTGATGCTGTCGGGCTCGGCCGCCTCCAGCCTCTGCGCATGGTGGGGCCTCGGCATTCTCCAGCGCATCGCCGGCCGATACGGCGCCCGTAACCGGTAAGGCACCGGCCAAATATCCATGAAACGAGGAGCATGATCATGACCGCAAGCCGCGCGCTGGCGCGAACCCCCACGCGCTTGTCCACCCGGGCCATTCCCGGCGCGGATACGCGCAAGTTCGCCAATCTGGAGCTGCGTGGCCTCAGCCGCGATGGCACCTTTTCCGGCTATGCCAGCGTTTTCGGCGAGGTCGATCTCGGCAAGGATGCGATCGAGCGCGGCGCCTTTCTGCGCTCGCTGAAGACACGCGGCGCGGCGGGCGTGCGCATGCTCTTCCAGCATGACCCGGCCGAGCCGATCGGCGCCTGGAAGACGATCCGCGAAGATAGCCGCGGGCTCTATGTCGAGGGCGTGCTCGCCGATGGCGTCAGCCGCGCCCGCGAGGTGCACCAGCTTTTGAAGAACGGCGCGCTGGATGGCCTGTCGATCGGCTTTCGCACCGTCCGCGCCAAGACCGACGCCAAGTCCGGGGTGCGCCGGATCCTGGAGGCCGACCTCTGGGAGATCTCGGTGGTGACCTTCCCCATGCTGCCGTCCGCCCGCGTGCAGAACATCAAGAATGCGCGGTGGTTCCGCGACAAGGAGACCGAGCTCGTCCGCGCCATGCGCCGGGCCGCCCGGATGATGCTGCAAGACACCTTCAAGTAGACCTTCAAAAAAGGATGATTCCGCAATGACCAACACGCAGATTGCCGAGAAAATCGCCCCCGAGATCAAGGCCGCGCCGGAAATGACCGCCGCCTTCGACGAGTTCATGGAAGCCTTCGAGGCCTTCAAGGAAACCAACGACGCCAGGCTCGGCGAGATCGAGCAGAAGCTGACATCCGACGTCGTCACCCGCGACAAGATGGACCGCATCAGCCGCGCGATGGACGAGCAGAAGAAGGTGCTGGACCAGCTAGCACTGAAAAAGGCCCGCCCGCCGCTCGGCCGCACCGCATCGTTGGGCGCAGAAACCACCGAGCACAAGCAGGCTTTCGAGCAGTATATCCGCCGCGGCGACGAGGCCGGCCTGCGCGAGATCGAGGCCAAGGCGATGTCATCGGGCTCCGGCGCCGATGGCGGCTATCTCGTGCCCGACGAGACCGACAGCGCCATCGGCCGTCGCCTCTCCGTCGTGTCGCCGATACGCTCGATCGCGACCGTGCGCCAGGTCTCCGGTGCTGTGCTGAAGAAGCCCTTCGCGATCTCCGGCATGGCCTCCGGTTGGGTGGCCGAGACCGCGGCGCGGCCGCAGACCAATGGCGCCCAGCTTGCCGAGCTCTCTTTCCCGACGATGGAACTCTACGCCATGCCGGCCGCCACCCAGGCGCTGCTGGACGATGCCGCCGTCGATATCGAGGCGTGGATTTCGAGCGAGGTCGACACGGTCTTCGCCGAGCAGGAAGGCGCGGCCTTCGTCGCCGGCGATGGTGTCAACAAGCCGAAGGGGCTGCTGGCCTATACCGCGGTCGCCGACAGCGCCTGGAGCTGGGGCAATCTCGGCTACATCGCCACCGGCGCCGCCGGCGGCTTCAAGGCGACCGGGGCCTCCGACACGCTGATCGACACGATCTACTCGCTGAAGGCCGGCCATCGCCAGAACGCCAACTTCGTGATGAACCGCAGAACCCAGGCCGAGGTGCGCAAGCTGAAGGACGCCGAAGGCCGCTACCTCTGGCAACCGCCGGCAACGGCAGGCGAAGCCGCCTCGCTGGTTGGCTTCCCCGTCGTCGAGGCGGAGGACATGCCTGACATCGCTGCCAATGCGATGGCCATCGCCTTCGGGGATTTTCGTGCGGGCTATCTGGTGGTTGATCGCACGGGCGTGCGGGTGCTGCGCGACCCCTATTCGGCCAAGCCGTATGTGTTGTTTTACACGACGAAACGGGTTGGCGGCGGGGTGCAGAACTTCGAGGCGATCAAGCTGGTGAAGTTTGCGGTGAGTTGAGTGGGTGAGGGGGGCTCCGGGCGCGGTGCGGCTGAGGTTGTGCCGCGCGGCGTCGAATGCGGTTGGCGTAGTACCTAGTGGCCCGAATGTAGCTTGTGTCGCGCCCGGAGCCCCTCATCCGACCCTTCGGGCCACCTTCTCCCCGTGGGGGAGAAGGGGAGGTCGGCGCGAGCGGCCCGCCCCGAGTCTCTTCTCCCCAGCGGGGAGAAGGTGCCGGCAGGCGGATGAGGGGGCCACTTGCTCCAGCCTCTCACAGGCACCCATCACACCATATCACCAGGAACCCCACCCATGACCTACGCCCTCGTCACCCCACCCGCATCCGAACCCATCACCCTCGCCGAGACCAAATCCCACCTCCGCCTCGACGACACCAACGAGGACACGCTGCTCGCCGCCCTCATCCGCACCGCACGCGAGCACCTGGAGCGCACCACCGGCCTCAGCCTCATCACCCAGACCTGGCGCCTCTATCTTGATTCAGTTCCTGAAGACGGCGTGATTCAGATCGCGAGAGGTCCGGTCCAAGCCATTGAAAGCCTGACACTTTACGACGCCTCGGGCGAAGAGCTCCAACTCCCGTTGACCGGCCATATCCTCGACGGCCACGCCCGCCCTGCGCGCCTCGTGCTCGGCCGCGCCGTCTGTGCGGGCCAGCAGATCAACGGTATCGAGATCGACTTCACCTCAGGCTTCGGCGAGAGCGGTGCCGAGGTGCCGGATACGCTGAAGCGGGCGATGCTGATGCATGTCGCGCAGATGTTTGCGTTCAGGGGCACGGTCGCGGCGGAGGATCAGCCGGCGGATATTCCCGCAGGCTACGACCGCCTGATCGCCCCCTTCATGATCAGGAGGCTCTGATGCGCTCGGTCTTCTTCGACCCCGGCCAGATGACGGCGCGGCTGGCGCTGGAAGCGCCCGTCGAAACCTCGGATGGCCAGGGCGGCGCCACCGTCTCGTTTATCGAGACTGCCTCATTCTGGGCCCGCATCGAACCGGTGAGCGAACTGCGCGAGGAACAGGCGGGCGCCGATGTCTTCACGCTGACGCACCGCATCTGGCTGCGCTTCCGCGACGATATCCAAGCCGGCATGCGGCTGCGCAAGGGCGCGCGCGTCTTTGCGATCCGTGCCTGGCGCGACCCCGACGAGCGTGGCAACTATCTCGCCTGCCTGTGCGAGGAGGAGGGCCGATGAGCGCCGCCAACCAATTGCTGACTGCCATCCAGGCGCGCCTTGCCGACGACACGGAACTGTCCGCCGTGATCGGCCCCGAAGGCCTGCGCGACCGCTTGGTCTCCGGCCGAAAACTCCCCGCCATCATCGTCGCCGATCTAGTAAGCAACGACTATTCCACGGCGACCGAAACCGGCGCCGAGCACCTGCTGACGCTCGAAATCTGGACCGACGCCGGCGGCCGGAAAGAGGCCGCGACCATTGCCGAACGCCTGCACGCCTTGTTGCATGACGCGCCGCTATCGCTGGAAACGCACCACCTGGTCGGCCTGCTGCATCTTTCGAGCCGCACCCGGCGTGAACAGAAGACCAGGCTGCATGTCGCCGAGATCCGGTTCCGGGCGGTGACGGAGGCTGTCATTAGCTGAGTTTGCGACGTGTGCGCTGGCTCAGGCGACCTGAATAACCGGCTTCGCGCGGCGGATAAGGCTTGCCAGCATCAGCACGAGGCCGAAGGCGAGTGCTGCGAGCGTGCAGCACAGGGCCATCACCATGCCGGCGCCGGCGCGGTCGAGGATGGCGGTGAAGATGATGGGGCCGGCGGCGTTGGCGATGTTTTGCGGCAGCGACAGGCGGGCGGCCTGCAGGCCGTATTCGCGCGGCGAAAACAGCGCCAGCGGCAGCAGCGCGCGGGCAACGGCCATGACGCCGGCGCCGAAACTGTAGATCACGATGAAGCCGACCAGAAGCGATGTCGAGGGCGGGACGATGAGGATCACTCCGAAGCTCGCCACCATCAGGCCGATCCCGGCGATGGCGCTGACGATGGGGCTGCCGCGCTTGCCGAGCAGCATGTCCATGCCGCGCGCCGTTATGCCGATGACCCCACGCGCCGAGCCGAGCTGTAGCGCGAGCACCGGCGCGGCGCCGTATTGGCGCAGGACCTCCAGCAGCGATGGCGCCAGGCCGAAGGTCACGAAGCTCGATAGCGTCGTTGCCGCCGCAAGCAGCAGGAAGGCCTTGCGGCGATCGTCAGGCGAAAGATCGACCGGCGCCGCATGCATCTCGGTGGATCCCTCTTGCGCGGCGGCCGGGCGCGGCAGGCCGAAGAGATAGAGCGGCAGGCAGACGCACAATTGCAGCGCCGCGCAGATGATGAAGGTGATCCGCCAGCCGAACTGGGCATCGAGCATGCTGAGGATCGGCCAGAACAGCGCGCTGGAGAGCCCGGTAAAGAGCATCAGGATGGCGATGACGCGTTTGCTGTTGAGGCCCTCGCGCTCGACGACGGCGGTATAGGTCGGCGTCGTCAGGCCGAGCGCGCCGCCGATGCCGATCACGATCCAGGAGATCGTATAGAGCACGATACCCTCTGTCGCGGCCAGCATGAGAAGGCCGGCGGCGAAAGTGACGGATGAGGCGGCAAGCACGGGCACGGCGCCGTGGCGCTGCAACAGCCGGCCGATCGTCGGGCCGAGAAGCGCAAGGACGACCATCATCACGGTCAGGCCGCCAAAGACGATTTCGTTCGCCAGCCCAAGATCGGGCGCGATCACCCGGCCCATGACACCAAGCATGTCGAACGTCGTGCCCCAGCCGATGAGCTGCGTCACGGTGAGCACGGCAATCATCTGTGTCGAACGCAGCGGGAAGGCCCGGGACATGGTGTGGATTTCGGCGAAGGGAAGGGATCAAAGCGGTCGTAGCATCTTCGCCGCCAGGTTCAAAGTGACAAGTCGATGACATCGCGGGCGTCCCATCGGGGCGCCCTTTTTCGTGAAAGGGATGAGGCCATGGTGGCGCAGAAGGGCAAGGATCTGCTGTTGAGGGTTTTCAACGGCACGGATTATGAAACGGTGGCGGGGCTGCGCTCGAAGCGGCTGGCCTTCAATGCCGAGACGGTGGATGTGACCGATGCCGAAAGCGCCGGGCGCTGGCGCGAGCTTTTGGGCGGCGCCGGCGTGCAGCGGGCTTCGGTGTCGGGTTCAGGCATCTTCAAAGACGCGGCCTCCGACCAGCTGGTGCGCAACGCCTTCTTCAATGCCTCGATCCTGAGCTGGCAGATTGTCGTGCCGGATTTCGGCAGCGTCACCGGGCCGTTCCAGGCGAGCGCGCTCGAATATTCCGGCCAGTATAATGGCGAGGTGATGTTCGAGCTGGCGCTGGAATCGGCCGGTGCGATCAGCTTCGAGGTGCTGTGATGGCGGGCGGGCGGCAAGGGGCCGCCATCGGGCGAAGAGCCAACCGCCGGCGTGGCGAGATCGAGGCCGAGATCGACGGCGAGCGGCGGGTTTTGTGTCTGACGCTGGGGGCCTTGGCGGAGCTTGAGACGGCGTTTTCGGTCGATAGCCTGAATGGGCTGGCCGAGCGTTTCTCCGGCGGCCGGCTGAAGGCGGCGGATATGATCCGCATCATCGGCGCCGGCCTGCGCGGCGGCGGCAATCTCTATTCCGACGAGGATGTGGCGGAGGCCGATATCGAGGGCGGCATCGGCGGCTATGCCGCGATCGTCGGCGATTTGCTGACGGCGACGTTTTCGGGGGATGGCGCGGACGCCTCCGCGCGCCCCCTCTAGCCGCAGCGGGCATGAAGACCACGGACAGTGCGGGGCCCACGCCTTTCCCCTGGGCGCGGGTTCTGCATGTCGGTCTCTGCCTGCTGCGGCTTCCTCCGCAATCCTTCTGGGCGATGACGCCGGTGGAATTTCACGCCGCCGCCGGTGGCCTCTCGCCGCCGCGTCCCGCCGTCTCCCGCGCCGATCTCGATGGGCTGATGGCCCGTTTTCCGGACAGCCGGACGATACACGAAACGAGGAACGACCATGACCGATGATCAGACGGACCTCTCAGCCATGACCGACGAGGCGGCGACGCTGCGGCGCGCGCTGGACGATCTCGAGGGCCGCTCGCGCTCCTTCGGCTCGGCGCTGTCAGGGGCGCTGCGCAGCGCGGTCTCGGGCGGCAAGGGGCTGGACGATGTGTTGCGTGGGCTGGCCAATCGCATGACGGATATCGCGCTACAGGCCGGTCTGAAGCCGTTGGAGACGATGCTCTCGGGCGCCGCCTCCAGTCTCTTCGGTGGCGCCGGCAAGCTGCTGCCCTTCGCCGATGGCGGTGTGGTTTCGCAGCCCACCTATTTTCCTCTCGGCGGCGACATGGGGCTGATGGGCGAGGCGGGCAGCGAAGCGATCCTGCCCTTGCGGCGCGGCGCCGACGGTTCGCTCGGCGTCGCCGCTTCGGGGGCGGGCTCGCAGCCGCAGATCGTCTTCAACGTTAGCGCGACGGATGCCGAGAGCTTCCGAAAGAGCGAGGCGCAGATTTCCTCGATGCTGGCGCGCACCGCGATGCGCGGCCAGCGCAACCTGTGAGGTGATGATGTCTGGTTTCCACGAGGTGCGCTTTCCGCTGCGCCTGTCTTTGTCGACAAGCGGCGGGCCGGTCAGGCGCACCGATATCGTCAATCTCTCCAACGGCCGCGAAAGCCGCAACAGCCGCTGGCGCGATGCGCGGCGCAGCTATGACGCCGGCTCCGGCCTGCGTTCGGTGGCCGATCTCTACGAGGTGTTGGAGTTCTTCGAGGCCCGCAGCGGCGAGCTTTATGGCTTCCGTTTTCGCGATCCGATCGACTGGAGTTCGACACGCCCGGGCGCCGAGATCGGACCCGGCGACCAGTCGATCGGCATCGGCGATGGCGTGGCCGTCGCGTTCCCGCTCGCCAAGACCTATGGCGATGCCGGGGCCAGCAGCACGCGCTGGATTGAGAAACCCGTCGAGGGCTCGGTTGTCGTCGCGGTCGATGGCGTGCCACAGCCGGCGTCCGCCTTCATGTGCGACCCCACGACCGGTATCGTCACTTTCGCGGCGGATGTCGTTCCGCCGGAGGGTGCGTCGGTGACGGCGGGGTTCCTGTTCGACGTGCCGGTGCGCTTTGCGACCGGGCGCATCGACATCAACCTCTCGGCCTTCAATGCCGGGCGCATTCCCACCATTCCGCTGATGGAGATCATGCCATGAGGCATATTCCGGACGCGCTCGCCGCGCATCTTGCGGGCGACGCCACGACGCTCTGCCACGCCTGGCGGGTGACGCGCCGTGATGGCGTCGTGCTTGGGTTTACGGAACACGATCACGACCTGACCTTCGCGGGCACGACCTTCCTGGCGGCGAGCGGCTTTTCCGCCAGTGCGGCGGAAGAAGAAGCGGGCTTGCCGGCCGCCACCAGCGATGTCGCCGGCGGCTTTTCCAGCGCGGCGATCACCGAGGAGGATCTGACGCGCGGCCGCTATGACGGCGCCCGCGTCGAGGTGCATCTCGTCAACTGGGCGGACCCTGGCCAGCACATGCTCTTGAAGGTGCAGGAAATCGGCGATGTCACGCGCGATGCCGGCCAGTTTCAGGCGGAACTGCGCAGCTTCGCCAGCCGCCTCGGCGAGCCGCAAGGCCGCGTCTATGGCCGGCGCTGCGACGCCACGCTTGGCGATAGCAGATGCGGCGTCGATCTCTCGGCACCCGCGATGCGTGCCGAAGGCGTGGTGGTCTCGGTGCCGGATGCCAGCCGGCTTTTGCTCTCGGGCGTTCGCGCCGTGCCGGACGGCTTCTTTCGTTTCGGTGTGCTCAGTTTTCTCGATGGCGACAATCAAGGCCAGCGGTTGGAGATCGAGACGCATGCGGTGAAGGACGGTCTGCTGGAGGTGACGCTTTGGTTGCCGCTCGAGGCCACCCCAAGTGCGGGCGACCGCGTCGTGCTGACGGCGGGCTGCGACAAGGCTTTCTCCACCTGCCGAACGAAGTTCGCCAACCACCTGAATTTCCGCGGTTTCCCGCACATCCCCGGCACCGATTTCGCCTACACCTATGCCGATGGCGAGACCCTTCATGACGGGAGCGCGCTGTTCAAATGACCGACATTTCAACACAAGTGCTGCGGCTGGCCGAAGGCTGGATCGGCACGCCCTACAGGCATCAGGCCTCGCTCAAGGGCGTCGGCTGCGATTGTCTCGGGTTGATCCGGGGCATCTGGCGCGAGCTTTACCGCGCCGAGCCGGAGCGCCCGCCGCCCTATGCGCCGGATTGGGCCGAACGCGGCGGCGGGGATCGGCTGATGGAGGCCGCACTCCGGCATTTCGGCCCGCCGCTGCCGCTTGTCGAAGCAAGACCGGGTGACGTGCTCCTATTTCGCTGGCGCCCGCAGCTCGCCGCCAAGCATGCCGGTATTCTGTCGGGCGAGCGGCAGTTCATCCATGCCTATGAGCAGGCGGCGGTGGTCGCTTCACCGTTGGTGCCGAGCTGGCGCCGCCGCATATCGGGCGTCTTTCGTTTTCCGGAGAGATAGATGGCAACGCTCCTCTTCCAGGCCGCCGGCGCGGCACTCGGCAGCGTCTTCGGCCCTGTCGGCGCCATCATCGGCCGCGCGGCGGGCGCGCTTGCCGGCAGTGTCGTCGATCGCGCGCTGATCAACGGGCGCTCCACCGTGCGCGGCGCGCATCTGTCGAGCGCCCGCATTCCCGGTGCCGACGAGGGCACTGCGATCAACCGCGTCTATGGCAGTGTGCGCGTCGGCGGTACGCTGATCTGGGCGACGCGCTTCGAGGAGGAGGTGACCAGCGAGCGGCAGGGCGGCAAGGCGACCGGCGGCACCCGGGTGGAGAGTTTCCGCTACTTTGCAAATCTCGCGGTCGGCCTGGCGGAAGGGCAGATCGGGCATGTCAGGCGCGTCTGGGCCGATGGCAAGGAACTGGATCTCACCAGGATCGAGATGCGCGTCTATCGTGGCGATGACACGCAGCTGCCCGATCCGCTGATCGAGGCCAAGCAGGGGGCGGGCAATGCGCCTGCCTATCGCGGGCTTGCCTATGTCGTCTTCGAGCGGCTGCCGCTCGATGCCTATGGAAACCGCATTCCGCTGCTGCAGTTCGAGGTCGTAAGATCGGTCGGTGAGCTGGAAAATGAGATCAGGGCCGTCTGCATCATCCCCGGCGCCACCGAGCATGGTTATCAGCTGGCGCAGGTCTCGGAGAGCCTCGGTGCCGGCAGCGCCCGCATTCTCAACCGTAACAGCCTGCGCGGTACGAGCGATTGGGATATCTCGATCGACGAGCTGATGGCGCTTTGCCCCAATCTCGAGCGCGTGGCGCTCGTGGTCTCGTGGTTCGGCACCGATCTGCGCGCCGGCCAATGCCGTGTGGTGCCCGGCGTCGAGGTGGCGAGCCGCGCGGAGGAAAGCGCTCCGTGGTCGGTCTCCGGCATCGCGCGCGGCGCGGCCCATCTCGTCAGCCGCAACAATGGCGGCCCGGCCTATGGCGGCACGCCTGATGATGCCAGCGTGCTCTCGGCGATCGCCGATCTCAGGAGCCGAGGCCTTGAGGTCTATCTCTATCCCTTCGTGATGATGGATATCCCCGCCGATAACGGCCTTGCCGATCCCTATGGCGGCGCGCATCAGGCGTCCTATCCCTGGCGCGGCCGCATCACCTGCGATCCCGCACCGGGGCGGCCTGCTAGCGCCGATCGTACTGCCGCCGCGCGCGGGCAGGTTCAGGCCTTCGCCGGCAATGCGCAGGCGGGCGATTTTACGGTCGCGAACGGCCATGTGGCTTATCATGGTGGCGAGGAGAGTTACCGGCGTTTCGTCCTGCACTATGCGCAACTGTCGCGCCTTGCGGGCGGGGTTGATGGCTTTCTCATCGGCTCCGAACTGCGCGGCCTGACGCAGCTGCGCGATGTTGGCGGTGCCTTTCCCTTCGTCGAGGCGCTGGTGCGGCTGGCGGGCGATGTCAGGGCGCTACTGCCGGCGGCGAAGATCACCTATGGCGCCGATTGGAGCGAGTATTTCGGCTATCACCCGGCTGACGGCAGCGGCGACGTCTATTTCCATCTCGACCCGCTCTGGGCTTCGCCCGATATCGATGCCGTCGGGATCGACAATTACATGCCGCTCGCCGACTGGCGCGACGACGATCTGGCCAGCGCCAATCCCGACGGCTTCCGGCTTGCCGACGATCGGGACGCGCTGACGGCGGCGATAAGCTCCGGCGAGGGCTTCGACTGGTACTACGCGGATGGCGATGCCCGCGAAGCCCGGCAGCGCAGCCCGATCACCGATGGCCTCGCCGGCAAGCCCTGGGTCTTCCGCTACAAGGATATCGCCGCCTGGTGGGCCAATCCGCATCATGAGCGCATCGGCGGCGCCGAGCGCGCGGCACCGACGGCGTGGATCCCGTCGGGCAAGCCGGTCTGGTTCACCGAACTCGGCTGCGGCGCCGTCGACAAGGGCGCCAACCAGCCCAATGTCTTTGCCGACCCGAAGTCGGTGGAAAGCGGGGCTCCGTATTTCTCGACCGGCATGCGCTCGGACAGCATGCAGCGCCGCTTTCTCGAAGCGCACCATCTCTGGTGGGCCGGCGATGACGCGCCCGCCGACATGGTCGATCCCTCGCATCTCTTCGTCTGGTGCTGGGATGCGCGGCCTTTCCCGGCCTTTCCGCTGGCAACGGATGTCTGGTCCGATGGTGGCAATTGGCGCACCGGCCATTGGCTGAATGGTCGGCTCGGCGCCGGCACCCTGGCCGATGTAATGGCGGCGGTGCTGCGCGACCATGGCTTTGTTGATTTCGACGTCTCCGAGGTGAGCGGCGACCTGATCGGTTACGTCAAGGGCGAACTCGGTTCGGCCCGCGATCTGATCGAGCCGCTGCTGCAGGCGTTCCAGATCGATGCCTTCGAGGATGCCGGCCTGCTGCGCTTCCGCTCGCGCACGCGCGCCAGCCTGCCGGCGATGCGGATCGAAACGCTCGTCGACAGCGAGAATGAACCGCTTTGGCAGGAGACGCGCGGCCACGACAGCGATTTCGCCGCCGAGGCGGTGATGACCTTCTACAATCCCGATCTCGACTACGAGCAGGCAAGCGCCCGCTCGCACCGCGCCGGGCAGGCGACGAGCCGGCTGATCAAGCAGGATCTGCCCGCCGTCCTTGCCGAGGAAACGGCGCTCGATGCGGCCGAGGCTCTGCTGCGCGACGTCAGAATCGCCCGCCGCTCGCTGCGCTTCTCGCTGGCACCCGGCCGGCTCGATGTGCAGCCGGGCGATGTCGTCTCGCTCGCGGATGGTCCCGATGGCCGCTTCCTGGTCTCGCGCATCGAGGATGGCGATGCCCGTCGCATCGAGGCGCGAGCCTTTGCGCCATCCTCGGGCGGCGCTCCGCCTGCGGTGACCGATGGCCGAAATGGTGGTGGCAGCGCCTCGAACCTGTTCAAGCCGCTCGTGCATCTCATGGATCTCCCGCGCTTCGACGGCGAGGCAGCGACGAGCTTCGCGCGAGGCGCCGTCTTCGCCAAGCCCTGGCGCACCGTCGGCCTGTCGTCATCGGCGACGACGGAGGGCTATCGGGGCAGGGCGGTGCTCGACCGTCCGGCAACGATGGGGACTCTTGCGTCCGCATTGGCACCGGCTGTTACCGGCCGCTTCGATTGGTCCCAGCCGCTGATCGTCGATCTGGCTTACGGCGAGCTGTCCTCGGCGGCCGAGATATCGGTGCTGAACGGCGCCAATCGGTTGGCCGTGCGCTCGATGAGTGGTGTCTGGGAAATCCTGTCCTTCCTGCAGGCCGACGAGATCGCGGCCGGGCGATGGCGGCTCGGCGGCTTGCTGCGCGGGCTTGCGGGCACCGAGGATGCGATGGTCTCGGGCATTCCCGAGGGTGCGGCGGTCGTGTTGCTCGACGAGGCGGTCAAGCCGCTCGGGCTGCGTGGCGACGAGGCCGGCCTGTCGCTCAACTGGATCGCCGAGGCAGCCGGTTCGCTTGCGATGGCGGGACCGTTCATGTTCGCGGGCGGCCTGCGCGCCGAAACACCGCTCGCCCCGGTGCATCTGCGCTGCCGACGCACGGATGCCGGCGATACCGTGATCGCCTGGACAAGGCGCGGACGCGACAATGCCGACAGCTGGACCGGTGCCGATATTCCGCTCGACGAACCCTTCGAACGCTACCGGGTCGAGGTGCTTGATGGCGCTGACATCGTGGTCCGGACGGTAGAGGTCGCGACGCCGGAATGGACCTATCCGCTCGCCGACGAGGTGCTCGATTTCGGCGAGCGGCAGACGAACCTTGCGGTGACGATCCGTCAGCTTGGCGAGCGCGTGCCGCTGGGACTGCCTGCGCGGGCGATCTTTCAGACGTGACATTTCAACCGAAGGAGAAGGACGATGCCTGATTTGAAAAACTGGTACAGCTCGAAGACCATCTGGGGCGCGGTCGTTGCGATCCTCGCTTCGGCTTTGCACTTTACGGGTGTGGATATCGCATCCGGCGATCGCGGCCAGATCGTCGATGCGATCGTCAACATCGCCGGCGCGCTGGGTGGCCTGCTTGCGGTCTATGGCCGGGTGACGGCGAAGTCCGCGATCAAGCCTTGAGTCCAGGGGCGATAGCGGCACGGTGGCGCGAATGCCGCCGCCAACCGTGCCTTTCCGGCCACAGCAGCCGCGTCGGGTGCCTCGCGGCATGCTCTCAGGCACCTCCAGGGACCCGACATTACCTTGCATTCATTTGCCATTCAGGTCTCCTGAGTACATAGTCAGGTCAAGTTGGTATCCATTGAAAGCATAGCACATGGCCTCTCCTCTGAGCGTCGCAGCGTTGGCCGTTTGGCTGACGGTACCGTCGCCCTCACCGGATAATACGCACAACCTTTTGGTGCGCGTAGCAGGCGATTGCAGTGAAGCCGCCCAGCAGGTTGTCGAGAAGACCGGGGGGCAGCTGCTCTCCGTTCAGCCCTCCGGCGACAGCTGCATCATCACCGTGCTCGTCCAGGGCAACGGCCAGCGACCGCGTAAAGTAACCGTCAAGGTTCCGATGTAGGCAGAATCGCCCTATTTAGACATCGAAGACATAAAGCGGAGTAGAGCGGACCGATGCGCATCCTGGTAGTCGAAGACGACGTCAATCTGAATCGTCAGCTGAGCGAAACCCTGAAAGAGGCCGGCTACGTCGTCGATCAGGCGTTCGACGGCGAGGAGGGACACTTCCTCGGCGATACCGAGCCCTATGACGCGATCATCCTCGATATCGGCCTGCCCGAACTCGATGGCGTCAGCGTTCTGGAAAAGTGGCGCGGCGCCGGTCGCGGCATGCCGGTGCTGATCCTGACGGCCCGTGATCGCTGGAGCGACAAGGTCGCCGGCATCGATGCGGGGGCCGACGATTACGTGACCAAGCCCTTCCACGTCGAAGAAGTGCTCGCGCGCATCCGCGCACTCATCCGTCGTGCCGCCGGTCACTCTTCATCGGAGATCGTCTGCGGGCCCGTTCGCCTCGATACCAAGACCTCGAAGGCCGTGGTCAACGGCGTGGCGCTGAAGCTGACCTCGCACGAATACCGGCTGCTCGCCTATCTGATGCATCACATGGGCGAGGTCGTGTCGCGCACGGAGCTGGTCGAGCACATGTACGACCAGGATTTCGACCGGGACAGCAACACGATCGAAGTTTTCGTCGGTCGCCTGCGCAAGAAGATGGGCGTCGATCTGATCGAAACGGTGCGCGGTCTCGGCTACCGCATCCAAGCGCCGACCAATGCGAATTAAGTCTCTTACCGCACGCGTCCTGCTTCTGACCACGATCTGGTCGACCGTGGCGCTGGTGGTGATTGGCCTGTTGATCTCGACGCTCTATCGCAAGAGCGCCGAGCGCGGCTTTCAGGATCTGCTGCGCGCGCAGCTCTATAACGTCATCAACTCCGTGGCGATCGGCGATCAGGGTGCGCTGTCGGGCAGCCCGCAGCTCGGCGACCTGCGCTTCGCCCAGCCGAAGACCGGCTGGTACTGGATGGTCGAGCCGCTGGGAACCTATACGGCCCCGCCGCTGGTCTCGCCCTCGCTCGGCGCCACCACCATCCCCGTTCCCTCCGTGCTGGAAGCGCCGTTCGACAAGAACTACGAGCGCTACTACCAGGTGACGGACACCTCGCAGAACCGCATCCAGGTCGCCGAGACCGAAGTGGTGCTCGACACCGATGGCCGCGCCGCGCGCTTTCGCGTCACCGGCAATGTCGATGTCGTCGAGGACGATGTACGCAACTTCTCCCACAGCCTCTATCTCGCACTCGCCGGCTTCGGCGTCGGCAGCTTGATCGTCAACGCGCTCGCCATTCTTTATGGCCTGAAGCCGCTCGACAAGGCGCGTGCAGCACTCGAGCGCATCCGCGCTGGCGAGAGCGAGCAGTTGAAGGGCGAGTTCCCGCGCGAAATCCTGCCGCTTGCCAACGAGGTCAACGCGCTGATCGACAGCAACCGCCGCATCGTCGAGCGCGCCCGCATGCAGGTCGGCAATCTCGCCCATTCGCTGAAGACGCCGATCGCCGTGCTGCTCAACGAAGCCCGCGTCTTGGAGCGCTCGCATGGCGAGCTGGTCAAGAGCCAGGCGGAATCGATGCAGGGGCAGGTGCAATCCTATCTCAACCGCGCCCGCATCGCCGCCCAGCGCGAATCCGTGCTCGCCCGCACCGACGCCGAGCCGGCGCTGGAGCGGCTGGTGCGCGTCATGCGCCGCCTGAACGTCGACAAGGAATTCGACCTACTCGTCAATCCGCCGCATCTGGCCGTGGCGCTGGAGCAGCAGGACTTGGAGGAAGTGGTCGGCAATCTGCTCGAAAACGCTTCGCGCTTCGCCGTCCACAAGGTCAGGCTTTCGGTCGCCGAAGCCCCCGATGACGTCAAGG
>Ga0307412_10000892_pt1 | contig 17180 bp, 12 predicted proteins | sample DK1Cmetagenome_3_FD_203823 | JGI IMG/M metagenome (GOLD analysis project Ga0307412, IMG submission 203823) | Maize rhizosphere microbial communities from greenhouse at UC Davis, California, United States - DK15-C-1 | ecosystem: Host-associated > Plants > Roots > Rhizosphere > Soil | place: USA...
CGGCTTGAGGAAGCCGCGCGAGGCATGGACCATCGACATCGAATCCTCGACGGTGATTGCCTGCAGCCCGGTCGCCTGTTCGTCCGCCTCGGTGCGGCCGATCACCGGCAGCAGATAGGTCGTGCCCGCGGTGAGCAGGTGCGTGCGGTTGAGCTTGGTCGCGAGCGAGACGACGAGATCCAGCTTGCGGAAGCCCTCGAAGCACGCCTTGGGATCGGGCGCCGCCACCGCCAGGTTGCCGCCCAGACAGATCGCCGCCTTCGCCGTGCCGTCGCGCATCGCCGCGATGCTGTGCACCACCGAATGGCCGAACCGCGTCGGCGGATCGAAGCCGAACGCCTTGGTGATGCCGGCAAGCAGCGCGTCGTTCGGGATTTCGGTGATGCCCACCGTGCGGTTGCCCTGCACATTGGAATGGCCCCGCAGCGGGCAGATGCCCGCCCCGGTCCGCCCCATATTCCCGCACAGCAACAGCAGGTTGGCGATCTGCTGGACGTTGGCGGTACCGGTACGGTGCTGGGTGATCCCCATGCCGTAGCAGACGATCGCCGCGCTCGAGCGGGCATAGGCCGCCGCAATGCCGTGCAGGTCCGTACGGGAAAGCCCGCTGCTCGCCTCGATATCGGCCCAATCCGCCTTGTCGAGATCGGCAGCGAAGCCCTCGAAGCCCGCCGTATGCCCGGCAAGGAAGGCGTGATCGAGCACCGACGCAGCATCGGCCGTGCTCGCGGCGCGGTCCATTTCGACCAACGCCTTGCAGATGCCCTTCAGCGCCGCCGCGTCGCCGCCCACCTTCACCTGGTGATAGGCCGAGGCAATCGGCCGCGACGTGTTCGTCGCCATTTCCAGCGGCTCCTGCGGCGCCTGGAAGCGTTCGAGCGCGCGTTCCTTGAACGGGTTGAGCACGATGATCGTCGCCCCCCGCCGCGCGGCGTTGTGCAGCGCCGTCATCATCCGCGGATGGTTGGTCCCGGGATTATGGCCGATCGAGAGGATGAAGTCGCAGGCATCGAAATCGTCGAGGCTCACCGTCCCCTTGCCCACGCCGATCGACTTGGGCAGCCCAACCGAGGTCGGCTCGTGGCACATGTTCGAGCAATCGGGGAAATTATTGGTCCCGAAGCCGCGGGCGAACAGCTGGAACAGGAACGCCGCCTCGTTCGATGCGCGGCCGGAGGTGTAGAATTCCGCCTGGTCGGGATGGTCGAGCGCGTTCAGCCGGGCGCCGATATCGGCAAAGGCCTCCTCCCAGCTGACCGGCACATAGCGGTCGCTGTCCCGATCGTAGCGCATCGGGTGGGTCAGCCGGCCCTGGCCTTCCAGCCAGTGATCGGACTGTGCCCATAGCCGGCTGACGGTGTGTTCGGCGAAGAAGGCGGGCGGCACCCGCTTGGCGGTCGATTCCCACGTCACCGCCTTCGCGCCGTTCTCGCAGAATTCGAAGGCGGAGGTGTGCTTGGGATCGGGCCAGGCGCAGCCGGGGCAGTCGAACCCGTCGGGCTGGTTGTTGGCCAGCAGCGTGCGCGTGCCCTGCACGGCGATCTGCTCGCGCTTCAGCGCAACTGCCACCGCCTGAAGCGCGCCCCAGCCGCCGGCGGGCGCGTCATATTCGCGGATGCCCTCGGGCCGCTTGCGGCTCATCGACCGGCGCCCGCAGATGCGGCGCGAACGGGATCGTCAAGCCGAGCATGGCTCGGCCAGCAAGCACCTGAAACCACAATGATCCTCCTCAACCGCAGCCCTGCAGTCGACCGCGAGATTCGCGGCCGACCATCTCGATGGAGAGATCCGCCGTGACGAGGGTCATCCTATCTGGCCCGCCCGGCGATGTAAGATAAACGTTGGTTTGTCCCGCCATTGCCCGGCGCTCACCATCCGCGGCCGCGCGCGATTTCGGCGAACTGCGTGCGGCTTTGCGGCTTGATCAGGCAGATGACCACTTCCGGATGCGATTGCTTGATCGCGCGCTCGATCGCTCCGACGGCCGTCTCGATCGACGCCGTCGTCCCCGTCTCGACGAACTCGACGCTGATCGCGACGAGGACCTGATCGGGCGCCAGGTGCACGGACATCAACCCGTTGGCGCGTTCGACGAGCGCGTGCGCGGCGGCGATCGACAGGATCGAATCGGCAGTGGAGGGCGCGGCCGGCAGGCCGATGAGGAGATCCTTGCTGTTGCGGGCGAGCATCACGGCGGTTGCGGCGAGGATGAGCGCGATCACGATCGAGGCGACCCCGTCGAAGCGCGGCTGCTCCAGCCAGGTCGCGGCACCCGTACCGATCGCCGCCACCATCAGGCCCAGCATCCCGCTGACCGAGCCGAAGATCACCGTCAGCGATGTCGCGTTCCGGCTTGTCCGCAGATAGCGTCGCCAGCTTTGCCGTGGATGGTCCAGCCCCGCGGCCCGCAACGCACCGTATAGCGAGGCGACTTCCGCGACGAGGGCAAAGCCGAGCACGACATAGATGGCCACGGGCGATCCCAGCGGCTCGGGCTTCACATATTGCCGGATGCCGTCCAGCAGGCTGGCCCCCGCGCCGACCGCCAGGATCATCAGCGAGACGATAAAGTTCCAGAAATAGATCTCTCGCCCGAAGCCGAACTGGTGGCGTGCGGTCGATGGTCGGCGCGAGGCTCGAAGCCCGTAGAGCAGCACGATTTCGGTGAGCGCGTCGACGGTGGAATGAATGCCTTCGCTGCGCATCGCCGAGCTGCCGGTAAGCGCGGCGACGACGAATTTGGCGAGCGCGATCAGCAGGTCGCTGGCCAGCGCCACGACCACCATCGTCCTGCTGGAGCGATCCCGCGCGGCGTGGTGCGCGCCGCTCGCGTGGAACAGTTGCCCCCTCACAGTCGCAGCGAACTGCGCAGGCCTACGACCAGCGCGTTCTTCCGCCGCATGCCGCCCCCCGCCCCGGAGAGCGAATCGGGCGAGGTCGGGTGCACGATCCATTGCAGGTTCGGCTGCAACGCGACGTTGCTGCGGACCGCGATCTGATAGCTCGCCTCCACCGCCAGTTCCTCGCGCGCGGGCAGACCCCCGCCATTCGGCTGCGGCCGGCGCAGCGCCGGAGAAACCCACGCCGCAGCGACGGCCAGACCGGCGACGTCGTCCGGCCGACCCGACAGAAGCCCCTTGGCGGTGAGCCCCGCGTCGACGTAGCGGCCGATCGCGTTGCGATTGTCCGGCGAGAGTGTGACGCGCGCGAATCCGCGCAACTTGGGCCGAAGCCGGACATCGGCGATCATATAGGCGGCAGGATTGCCGGAACGCGTAGCTCCGGAGGGTGACCAGAGGTCGCCCGTGCGCGCGAAGTTCCACCAGCCACCGAAAACGACCGTCCATGCCGGATCATTGCCCCCCGCGCTGCGGACGAGCTCGGCGATCGCCAGCGGCTTTCCGCGGAAGCGCCACCCGGCCAGTCCGCGCCGATCGAGGCCGGGGGGATTGGCTGCGAACAGTGCCGCGCGGAAAAGGGTTCGCCCATCGGCACCGCTCGCAGCGAACCGCGCGCCCGGCACGGCGATCGGGTAGGCCGGTCCGCCACCGGGCAGATCGGTCGCGAAACTACCGGGCCATCCGAACGTCGCGTTGACGAAGAAATTGGCGGTCGGCGCGATCGCGAATTCCTGCCCTGCGGTGAACTGGCCCAGGCGGATCGATCCCGTGGCACCCAGCTTCTGCTCCACCCACAGGTTGAACAGCCGCAGCGCAGGCGCCGCTTCGATCCCGCTGACCGTCAGCAGATTGTCCACTCGGCTCGCCGAAAGACCGGTGCCCTGGATCGCCTGTACGCTGGCGTGCAGGGCGGCGCCGCCCCAGCCGATCAGCCGGTCGAGATCGGCATCCGCGATGCCGCCCAGCCGCTGGAGATACGCCGACCCGCGGCGCGCGCCCCCGGCCACATCGGCATTGGCGTCGCTGGTATAGGTCAGTGTCAGCTTCACAGCTGCGGCGGAACGCTGCGCCTGCTCGCCATTCTCATCGCGATGCTGCGCCGCCTGCGGTGGTGCCGCATCTTGCGCAGCTGACCGATCCGGTACGCCGAGCATGAGCAACGGGAGCAATGTGGAGAAGCAGGATTCGCATCCACGCGTGCGGCGGTTTTTCATGCCCGCACTTTAGATTTCCAGCAACAGCTGAGCACTCATACAGAGATATACGGAAACGATATTATGGCTTTACTGCAGTGTGGCAGCTTCGATCGCATCGAGCAGCGCATCGGGATCGATCGGCTTGCCCAGAAACGCCCGTGCGCCGGCGGCGATGGCGCGGGCACCCGCCGCCTCGGTGGGGAACGCCGTCATCACGATCAGCGGCTGCCTGCAGCCGCGCCGCGCCAGTTCCATCTGCAGATCGATGCCCGACATGCCCGGCATATGCAGGTCCGTGACGATGCAGTCGAACTCCTCCAGCCGTTCGGATTGGAGCAGGTCTTCGGCCGCTGCAAAGGTTAGGCCCTGCATGCCGGCCGAACGCAACAGGCTGTGTACGCCGCTGCGGACGGCAGCGTCGTCGTCGACGATCGCGATGATGGGAGAACGGGACACGCGCTTACTCCGATGGGTTAGCGCCTCGCGCCGGACCTTCGGCAAATGGGGCAGCGGGCGGCCATACACCATCATACTCAGATGTTATATCGGCGGATGGTCGCGTCGCGCACGCCCAGCTGCTCCGCCATGCGCACCAGATCGGCCAGGGACTGCGCGGCCATTTTCCGCATGACGTTGCCGCGGTGGATCTTGACGGTGATTTCGCTGAGTTCCAGCCGCGCGGCGACCTGCTTGTTCATCAGCCCGGTGACCACCAGCGCCATGACCTCTTTTTCGCGCGCGGTCAGCTGGGCGTAACACGCCTCGATCTCCGCATTTCCCGCCGCCTCCGCCAGCCTCCGCCGATCGGCGTCGAGCGCGGAGGCTACCGCCTGCAGCAATTGCTCGTCTTCGAACGGCTTGGGCAGGAAATCGATCGCGCCGGCGCGCATGCCGCGCACCGTCATCGGAATGTCGCCATGGCCGGTGATCAGCACCACCGGCGTCATGTCGCCGCGCTCGGCAAGCTGCGTCTGGAAGTCGAGCCCGCTTTCGCCGGAAAGCCGAACGTCCAGCAACAGGCAGGAGGGCGTATCGCCTGCTGCCGCCGAATAGCTGGCGGTGCTCTCATACAGACTCACCGCATGGCCGCTCGCCCGCAGCAAGTTGCCGATGGCGCGCCGCACTTCCGGATCGTCGTCGATCACGCTGACGATCCCGCTGGTCGAATAATCGTTCATGCAGCGCCGCTCGACCCGGCCTGGACGGCATACGCATGGGAAGCGCGCCGCATCATGCGTCCGCTTTCAGATGCAGGCGGAATCGGGTGCCCGGCGCCGCATGTTCCCACGCCGCGCTGCCCCTGACCCGCCGCACCGTCGCATCGATCAGCCGGCCACCCAGGCCGGAATCGCCGGAGATGCCCGCGCGTCCGCAACCGCGATCCTCCACGGTCAGCCGCAGCTCGCCGCCCGGATATGCCGCGAGCGACACGATCACCGCACCGGGCACGTCGCTCGGATAGGCGTGCTTGCAGGCGTTGGTGATGAGTTCCGCTACCAGCATGCCGAGGGCGGCAGCGGTTTCGCCGCGCACCCAGGCGCGATCTGCCGAGACGAGCAGCGGCCGGTGCGGCGGAAGGCTTCGCCCTACCTCGGCACAGAGCTCGCGCAGATAGGCGCCAAGCTCGACCTCGTTCGCGGTGTCGATCGCATGGAGCTGGCGATGAATGCCGGCGATGGCGGCAAGCCGCGCCTGGGTGCGATCGAGCGCCGCCCGCCCGGCGGCGTCCTCGACCGTGCGTGCCTCGCCGGCGATCAGGACGGACAGGAGCTGCAGATTGTTGGCGATGCGGTGATTGGCCTCATCCGCCTCGCTCGGCGCGGTCAGCGGCGGCAGCAGCATCGCGGGCATTTCGCCGGTGTTCAAGTTCGACATCGTCCTGACGCCCATCGCGCCCTCCTGTCTTGCTGTTCAAGCACGACCCGGGTTTCGCCCGTCACGGCCACCGACGCCATCATACGCACGTTTACCGCACCCATCAGACGCGTCGCCTAAAGGCATGTAAAACCAATGTATGGCTGCGCTTGCCCCAGCGTTCTGTAGGCTCGAGCGCGAACGGCACCGCCCCGGGGCCCGTCCGAACCGTTGCAGCAGGACAGCGACCATGACCCCCGCACCGCGCGATATCTTCACCGAACCGAGCGATGTCGATCCCGACACGCTCGCCAATCTCGGTCCGCTCCGCCCGCTGGCCGGCCGCTGGCGCGCGCGCAAGGGCGTGGATATGGCACCCAAGCCAGAAGGTCCCGAACGCCGCGTGTTCATCGAGAAGATCGACTTCCAGGCCATTGATCCGCAGGCCAACGGCCCGCAGCTCTTCTACGGCCTGCGCTACCACATCCACATCACCACCGAGGAAGAGGACATCACCTTCCACGATCAGGTGGGGTACTGGCTTTGGGAACCGGCAACCGGGCTGGTTCTCCAGACCGTCGCGATCCCGCGCGGCCAGGTCGCCATCGCCTCCGGCATCGCCAAGCCCGACGCCAAGGAGGTTGTCGTTTCGGCCAAGCGCGGCGAAACCGAATATGGCATCTGCTCGACAACCTTCCTCGACCAGGCCTTTCGTACCGACAGCTACCGGATCACCCTCAGCTTCCATGACGATGGGACGTGGAGCTACGTGACCGATACCGAACTGATGGTCGAGGGCCATGACGCACCGTTCCCGCATCAGGACCGCAACACGCTGCACCGCGTGGGCGAGGCGCTCCCCAATCCCTGGGCGGCCATTCTGGCCCGGCGCAAGACGGCGTGATGCTTGCCCGGCTTCGACAGATTGGCTGGCGCCGGGGCGCACTGGCAGCGCTGCTGCTGGCGGCCGCGGCGGCGCTGGTCGCGCTGGCGCTGAGCTGGCGGCCGGCGATCGCGCCGATCGCTCCGCCCGCGCCCGGTAGCTTCGCGCCCGAACAAGTGGCGCGCGGCGCAATGCTGGCGAAGCTCGGCGATTGCGCAGTCTGCCATACGCGCGACAGCGGCCGCCCGCTGGCCGGCGGACGGCCGCTCGCGACGCCGTTCGGTACGCTCTATTCGGACAACCTCACCCCCGATCCGGAAACCGGCATCGGCACCTGGTCCGCCGCCGCGTTCCGCCGGGCGATGAAGGATGGCGTGAGCCGCACGGGCGCGCATCTCTACCCGGCGCTGCCGTATGAACATTTCACGCACGTCGCCGACGCGGATCTGGATGCGCTCTACGCCTTCCTGATGACGCGCCGCCCGGTGCACGAAGCGGCGCCCGCCAACCGGCTGATCTTCCCGCTCGGCTTTCGTCCGCTGCTCGCCGGCTGGAAGCTGCTGTTCCTGCACCAGGGCCCCACCCCGACCGACCCGAGCCGATCGGCCGAATGGAACCGCGGTGCCTACATCGTCGAAGGTCTCGGCCATTGCGGCGGCTGCCACACCCCGCGCAATCTCGCCGGTGGCGAAATCCGTTCGCGGGCCTATGCCGGCGGCGTGGCGGAAGGCTGGCGCGCCCCCCCGCTCGACGCCTCCAATCCCGCGGCGCGGCGATGGACGCAGGACGCGCTGGTCACCTATCTTCGCACCGGCATCTCGCCCGATCACAGTGCGGCGGCGGGGCCGATGGGACCGGTGGTCGACAGCCTCTCGCAAGTTCCCGAGAGCGAGGTGCGCGCGATCGCCGCCTATATAGTCTCGAAGATGGGCGGCGGTGCGAGTGCCCCCACCGCACCGCTGCCCGATCATGCCGAAGCGGCCGCTCGCCGCTTCCCGGAAGGTGCGGTGCTGTTCGCCGGTGCCTGTGCTGGCTGCCACGGCCCCGGCGCACCGATGATGGGCCAGGGGCGGCCCGTCCTCTCCCTGGCTACCGTGCTCCGCGACACCGAGCCGACCAGCGCCGCCCAGGCGGTGCTGCAGGGCATCGAGCCGCCGGTCGCCGGTCGCGGCCCCAAGATGCCCGGCTTCGCCGATGCGCTGACCGACGATCAGATCGCCGCGGTGCTCGGCTATCTCCGCGCCCGCTACACCGATCGGCCGGACTGGAAGAAGCTGCCCGCCACCGTCGCCAAGGCCCGCAAGGAAGGCGCCCAGCCATGACGCTCACCATTACCGTGAACGGCACCCGCCACCAGGTGGACGCCAGCCCCGAAACCCCGTTGCTCTACGTGCTGCGCGACGACCTGGGGCTCAACGGCGCCAAATATGGCTGCGGCCTGGGGCAGTGCGGCGCCTGCACCGTCCAGCTCGACGGCAAGGCGGTGTTCTCCTGCGTCACGCCGGTCGCGGCGGTGGGCGAGCGGGCGGTACGGACCGTCGAGGGGTTGGGCACGGCGGATCGGATGAGCCCGCTCCAGCAGGCGTTCCGGGAGGAGCAGGCGGCGCAATGCGGCTATTGCATCGCCGGCATGATCATGCGGGCGCAGGCGCTGCTCGACGCCGACCCGCACCCCGACGAGGCCAAGATCCGCGCGCACATGCAAACCAATCTCTGTCGCTGCGGCACCCATATGCGCATTCTCCGCGCGATCCGCCGCGTCGCCGGCATTCCCAACGACGGAGCCGCCGCATGAACGCCAGTCGGCGCCAGCTGCTGGCCGGCGGCGGACTGCTCGTCGCGTTCAGCCTCGCCGGACACGGGCTCGCCCAGCTTGCGGGCGGCGGCGAGGGAGGCGGGGCGCCCAAGCCGGTGCGGCCCGATCTGCCCGGCAGCCTGAAAAGCAACCCGGTGCTCGAAAGCTGGGTACACATCACGCCGGACGGCAAGATCACCGTCTTCTCGGGCAAGGCCGAACTGGGCCAGGGCATCCGCACAGCGCTGCTCCAGGTCGCCGCCGAAGAGCTGGACGTGCCGCCGGCCGCGATCGACTTCGTCACCGCCGACACCGCCCGCACCCCCGATGAGGGCCTGACGGCAGGCAGCCATTCGATGCAGGACGGCGGCACCGCGATCGCCAATGCCTGCGCCAATGTCCGCATGCTGCTCACCCGCGCCGCAGCGAAGCGCTGGGGCGTCGCGCCGGACGGACTCTCGACGAACGGACGGGCGCAGGTGACCGCCCCCGACGGCCGCAGCCTCGGCTATGGCGCACTGGCGGCCGATCTGTCGCTCCAGGTCGAGGCGGTGCCGAACGCGCCGCGCCGCGACCCCCGCCACTACCGTACGCTCGGCCATGATCTGCCGCGCGTCGACATCCCGGCCAAGCTCACCGGCGGCGCCGCCTATGTCCAGGACCTGCGGCTGCCCGGCATGCTGCACGCGCGCGTCGTTCGCGGCCCGAGCTACGGCACCCACCTCGCCAAGCCGCAGCTCGATCGCGCGCGGAAGATGCCGGGCGTGGTCGCGGTGATCGCAAATGGCCGCTTCGCCGCCGTGGTCGCCGAGAAGGAATGGCAGGCAATCGAGGCCATGCGCGTCGCACAGGACAGCGACTATGTCCGCACCCTGCCGCCGCTGCCGGTGGAGGACGGGCCGCACCGCCTCCAGAAGCTGCCCACCCGCGAGATCAGCGTCCTGGACACGCACGACGGCGCGCGGCCGGCGTGGAAGACGGTGCGCGGCAGCTATAGCCGCCCCTGGTACAGCCATGGCTCGATCGGCCCCTCCTGCGCCGTGGCACTGGCGAAGGACGGCAGCCTCACGCTCTGGTCGCACAGCCAGGGCGTGTTTGACATGCACCGCGCCGTCGCCGAACTGGTCGGCCTGCCGCCGGAAAAGGTGCGCTGCATCCACACGCCCTCGGCGGGCTGCTACGGCCAGAACGGCGCCGACGACGTGACCGCCGAAGCGGGCCTCATCGCAATGGCGCTGCCCGGCCGGCCGATCCGGCTGCAATGGATGCGCGAGCAGGAATTCGGCTGGGAACCTTGTGGCTGTGGCATGGTCACGCAGGTCGAGGCGGCGATCGGGCCGGACAAGCGGATCGCGCACTGGAACTACGAAGTGTGGAGCAATTCGCACAACAACCGCCCGGTCGGCGCGGGCGGCTATGCGGTGGCACAGCAGATCACCCCCGGCTTCCCGGCTCCGCCACCCAAGCCGATCCCCATGCCCGAAGGCGATGGCGACCGGAACGCCAACCCGCTCTACGTTTTCCCCAACATGGACGTGCGGTATCATTTCGTGCCGGAGATGCCGCTGCGCGTCTCGGCGCTGCGCTCGCTCGGCGCGCATCTCAACGTGTTCACGATCGAGAGCGTGCTCGACGAGCTGGCGCTGGCCGGCGGTGTCGATCCCCTCACCTTCCGCCTCGCCCATATGGAGGATCCGCGTGCCCGCGCGGTGATGATCGAGGCAACGACCCGCTTCGGCTGGGCCAAGCGCCCGCGCGGCGATGGCCGGCGCGGCTGCGGCATGGCCTTTGCCCGCTACAAGAATATCGGCGCCTATTGCGCGCTGGCGATGGAGATCGAGGTCGAGCGCGAAACCGGCGCGATCACCGTCCACCGCGTCCAGGCGGCGGTGGATGCCGGCCAGCCCGCCTCGCCCGACGGCATCCGCAACCAGGTGGAAGGCGGCATTATCCAGTCGCTGAGCTGGGCAACGCGCGAAGCGGTGAGCTATGACGCCACCCGCCGCACCAGCTTCGATTGGGGCAGCTACCCGATCCTGCGCTTCGAGGAGGTGCCGGGCTCGGTCGCCGTCCATGTGATGGACCGGCCGGGCGATCCGTTCCTGGGCGCAGGCGAGACGGCGCAGGGCCCCACCTCCGCCGCGCTCGCCAACGCCATCGCCGACGCCACCGGCGCCCGGCTGCGCGACATGCCGTTCACCCCGGAAGTGGTGAAAGCGGCGATCGGGCTGGGCGGTTAGCGCTCCACGCTCGCATGCAGCGCGTCGGCCAGCGCCTGGATGAAGGCACGGACCTTGGCCGGCACCAGCTGCGCGGTGGGATAGACCGCCCAGATCGCCAGCGGATCGGCCACGCCGTCCTCCAGCGCGATCTCGACCAGCGCGCCGCGGCGGATCGCCGGATCGACGTCCCAGCTCGATAGATTGGCGATGCCGAGGCCGCCCAGGCAGGCCTGGTGGATCGCCTCGATCGAATTGGCGGTGAAGGGGCCCTCGATGCGCTGCCGGATATGCTTGCCGAGCTGGATGAACTCCCAGTGCGTAACGTTGCTGGGCAGCAGGCAGTGATGCGCAGCCAGATCCTCCATCCGCCGGGGCGTGCCCCGCTCGGCGAGATAGGCCGGCGCCGCCACCAGCCGGCGCGGATTCTCCGCCAGCTTGCGCGCCACGAGATGGTTGTCGCGCAGCTTGGCGATCCGCACCGCGACGTCGATCCCGCGCGCGACGATGTCGACCTGCTCGTCGGTGACCAGCAGTTCCACCTGCAACGCCGGGTGCGCGCGCATGAATGCGGGGATCATCGGCGCCACCACCTTGCGCCCGAACGCGGCGGAGGCGGTGATGCGCAGCATGCCGCTCAGCCCCGCCGCGCTCGGCCGCACCGCCGCAAGGCCCTCGGCCTGCGCCTCCAGCATCGCCCGGGCATGCGGCAGGAACGCTTCCCCGGCGGTGGTGGGCGCAAGCGAACGGGTCGTTCGGTGGACCAGCCGCGCGCCGACCTCCTGTTCCAGCGCCGCCAGCCCGCGCGAGGCTGCCATGGCGCCGATCCCCAGCCGCCGCGCCGCGCCGGCGATGCTGCCGGCCTGCACCGACTCCACGAAGATCGCCAGCTCCGCCAGATCCATTCTATCGCTTTCAGTTATACTGCCCTAACCGATTGGATGAGTACCGCCACAGGTGTTGCAATGCCATCTCCGTGGCATCGAAAACCGCCGACATGGCTGCCCCGACACAATCATCGCGCCAACGCCGGCAAGCACTTCGTGAGGACCACGCATGCAAGCCACCACGCTTTCTGCCGGCACCGTCGCGCCTCGATTGGGCCGCGGGCTGAACTTCGCCATGGCGGTTGCGGCCGGACTGGCCGTCGCCAACATCTATTACAACCAGCCGATGCTCGGCATCCTCGAAGGCGAGATGCCCGGCAGCCTGACCGGCCTCGTCCCCACCGCCACCCAGCTCGGCTATGCGATCGGCCTGTTCGCGCTGGTGCCGCTGGGCGACCTGGTCGAGCGGCGCCGGCTGATCGTCGTCCAGTTCCTGGTGCTCGCCGCCGGGCTGGTCGGTGCCGCGCTCGCCCCCTCGTCGATGATGCTTCTCATCGCATCGCTGCTGCTCGGCGCCTCGGCCACCGTGGCGCAGCAGATCGTGCCGTTCGCGGCGCAGCTCGCCGCGCCGGAGAAGCGCGGCGCGACCGTCGGCACGGTGATGTCGGGCGTGCTGTGCGGCATCCTGCTCAGCCGGACATTGGCCGGGTTCGTCGCCGCGCACGAAGGCTGGCGCGCCATGTTCTGGCTGGGCGTGCCGCTCGCGCTCGCCGCCGCGCTGCTGATGGCGGTTACGCTGCCTCGCAGCAAGCCGAGCAGCGACCATAGCTATGCCAGCCTGCTCCGCTCGCTCGTGCATCTCTGGGGTGAGTTCGGCCAGCTGCGGCTTGCCGCCGTCACGCAAGCGCTGCTGTTCGGCGCGTTCACCGCCTTCTGGACGATTCTGGCGCTGTATCTGCAAACGCCGCGCTTCGGCCTCGGTTCGGAAGTCGCCGGGCTGTTCGGCATCGTCGGCGCGATCGGCATCCTCGCCGCACCCATCGCCGGCCGCTATGCCGACAGGCGCGGGCCGCAGCGGGTGATCCTGGCGGGTACGCTGCTTACCGTCGTCTCGTGGATCGTCTTCGGCGTGTGGCACACCGTCATCGGCCTGGTCCTTGGCTGCATCCTGCTCGATTTTGCGGTGCAGAGCGTGCTCGTCTCCAACCAGCACATCGTCTACGCGCTGCGGCCCGAGGCCCGCTCGCGGCTGAACACGATCTTCATGGGATCGATGTTCCTCGGCGGCGCCGGCGGCGCGGCCGCCTCTACCGCGGCCTGGAATGCCGGCGGCTGGAACGCGGTCTCCGCGCTCGGCATCGGCCTCGCCCTGCTCGCTTCCGCCCTGCAGCTCGCCGGCCGCCGCAAGGCCGCCTGAGCGCTGCACGCCCACCCTCGCCAAGGAATCGGATCATGCACCCCACGCTCTTCACGCCGGTCACGCTCGGCCGGATCGAACTTCCCAACCGCATCGTGATGGCACCGCTCACCCGCTCGCGCGCCGGCGCGGGCAACGTGCCCACGGCGATGAACGTCGACTATTATCGCCAGCGCGCCAGCGCCGGCATGATCATCACCGAAGCGACCCAGATCTCCCAGCAGGGCCAGGGCTATGCCTGGACGCCGGGCATCCACAGCGACGCGCAGATCGCCGGCTGGCGCAAGGTGGCCGATGCGGTGCATGCCGAAGGCGGACGGATCGTGATGCAGCTCTGGCATGTCGGCCGGGTCTCGCACCCGACATTCCAGCCGGGCGGCGGCGCGCCGGTCGCCCCCAGCGTGATGGACGTGCCGGGCAAGACCTTCATCGTCGATCCGGACGGCAACGGAGTCTGGGCGGACATCCCCCTCCCACAGGAACTCGACATCGCCGGCATCGAGGCGATCGTCGCGAACTATGCGCAGGCCGCGCGGAACGCGATCGCGGCGGGTATGGACGGGGTCGATATCCACGCGGCGAACGGCTATCTGATCGACCAGTTCATCAACAGCAACAGCAACCACCGCACCGACGCCTATGGGGGGTCGATCGAAGGCCGGACGCGCTTCCTGTTCGAAGTGGTGGATGCCGTCACCGCGGCAGTGGGTGCCGATCGCGTGGGCGTGCGCCTCACCCCGATGGGACGGTTCATCGGCATGGGCGACGACACGCCCGAGCAGACCTTCGGGCATATCGCCCGCCATCTCGGCGAGCGCCGCCTGGCGTATCTCCACCTCGTCGAGCCGACCACGCTGGGGGTGGAAACCGATACCGCCTATGATCCCCGCTGGAATGCCATCATCCTGCTGATGCGCACCCTCTATCCGGGCAAGCTGCTGCTCGCTGGCGGCTATGACCGGGCCAGCGCCACCCGTGCGCTCGCCGAGGGGCGCGGCGACGCCATTGCGTTCGGCAAGCTGTTCATCGCCAATCCCGATCTGCCGCACCGCTTCGCGCAGGGCGCTTCGCTGAACGCGCCCGATGGCGGCAGCTTCTTTGGCGGCGATGCACGCGGCTACACCGACTATCCCGCCCTCGCCCACGCCGCTTGAGCGGCCGGGCGCGCTTTCTCTGAAGAGCCTCGGGAAAATGCCGCGTCGAGGGATCCTCCGGCGGATCCAGTCCGCCCCCGATCTCACGCGGTCTCGCAACTGAATTCCCCCGGAGACCAAATCTCCGGGGGAAAACAGTCATCTCATCACAGGCGCAGCGAAATGCCCGCGACCAGCTGGCGGCCCAGCAGGTCGTAGCCCATGATCGTGTTGCCGCGCAGCAGGCCGATGCGGCTGCGGCTGTCCGGCACGATCGGCGGGTCGCGATCGAAGATATTGTTCGCGGAAATCCGGAACGTCATCCGCTTGTTGACGTCGAAGGTCAGCGCCAGGTCGAACCAGTCATAGGCCTTGATGCCCTGGAACTGGTCGCGCTTATCGCCTTCCGGCAGCGCCGGGATGCCGGTGCTGGCAGGCGCATAGACCGTCCGCAGCATGCCGCTGCGGTGCCGCCAGTTGAGCGACACGCTGGCGACCCGGCCCGGCGCCATCCAAGTGGTGCGGAACTGGTGCGCCCAGGTCGGCATGCTCTCGCCGCAGCCGCTATCGAAATAGCCGGTGCAGTCACGCGGGGTGATGTCCGGCGCGCCCTGGCTGCCGACCAGCGTCATCAGCGTGCCGTTGAAGCTCATGTCGAGCGAGCCGATGCTGCCAAGGCCGGTGTTGTACTGGCCCTGGAAGTCCCAGCCATGCGACTTCGACTTGTAGCCGTTGGTCGAACCGCGCGAGACCCAGCCGGTTGACGGGCTGGTCGCCGGCGCGCTCGACAGCGTGCCGTCGGCGTTGCGCTTGATGCCACGGCAATAATAGTCGTTGCCAGTGGTGAGGCAGCCGTTGATCCAGTCGAGCGGGTTGAAGAACTCGAGCTGGTCCTGCAGGTCGATCAGCCAGCGATCGACCGACACCGTCAGGCCCTTCACGAACCGCGGGCGAAGCACCACGCCGAACGTCTTGCTATAGGCGGTTTCCGGCCGCAGCGCGAAGCCGCCCTCGCGAACGGTGCACGCATCGTTCGGGCAGATCAGCGTGGCGCTGTTGTAGAGATTGGTCGGAAGGCCGGTGCGGGCGCACTGCTGCGGCGTCCAGGACGGCGCGACGCGCGGGCCGTTCGGGTTCGACGCATTCACCTGCGGGGCGCAGGGATCCGCGTAGAAGCCCGTGTTCCAGAAGATGTTCGACGCATTGGCCGCCGCACCGACGCCCGGCGCCGCCTGCGACTTGTTGATCGAAGCGCGGAAGGTGATGTCTTCGATCGGCGCCCAGATGCCTTCGATCTTCCACGTGCCGAACTTGTCGTCCAGGCGGTTGTACTTGGAGAGACGGTAGCCGCCGTTCAGCTGGAGCAGGTGGGTCCAGGACTGACGCTCGACCAGCGGCGCCTGGAGTTCGACGTTGCCTTCCAGGATGGTCTGGGTGGCGCGGGTGTTGGCGCCACCGTTATTCTCGATGAAAATCGCGTTATAGTCGGTGCGATCCATCTCGTCGCGATATTCGGCGCCGATGGCGACAGCGAGGCCCTGCTCGGCGAAGGGCGAGGTGATGCCGTATTTGCCGAGATCGCCGCTCACCGTGCCGACAAACTGCAGCAGGCGCGGGATGCGCTTGGCGATGCCGCCGGTCGCGCCGCCGAACAGATAGTTATTCAGCGCCGCATCGTTGTTGAACGGCGTGAAGGCGTTGAACGGCACGCAGCTCGGGTCGGTACCATTGACGACCGAGCGGCACGTCGGGCGACCGTTCACACTCGTCACGTCGAGCGCGCGATTGACCTTGTCGTAGGTCGCATACGGCACGTCGATCGTGTCGAGCTGGGCACGCGAGAGCATGCCGGCCACATCGTAGGACCAGACATTGTCCAGCACGCGGCCGCGCAGACCGGCGACAACACGATAGCCGGCGTTGACGAACTCCTGACGCACCAGCGGCTGCGAATCGAAGCGGTAGCGTACGTCGAGCGGCGCGTACTGCCCCGCCACGCCCGCATTCGCGCCGCACAGCGTCTGGCCCTGCGACGCCGAGAGGAACGGGTTGTCGCAGTTCACCTGGTACGGCGTGCTGCCGAACGCAGTGTAGGAGTAGTTGCGGTTGAGCTGGGTGTTGTACGACTTGTCGCGGTACCACATCACGTTGCTGTACAGCTCGACGTGATCGTCGAGCTGCGCCGTCAGGAAGCCGCCGGCATTGACGCGGTTGAACGGCCGCTGGAACGCCCAGTCGTCATACGGATTGGCCGAGCTGCCGGCCACGCCGCTGTTGATCGGGATGAAGGTGCCGTTGCCGTTGGGATTGTTGACATACTGGGTGCCGGCGTTCGGGCCTGCTCCCGGGATAATCGTGCCGGCCGGCGTGTAGCTGGCGCGCGAACAGGCGAGCGGCGAGGTGCGGCTGCTGGTGATCACTTCGCACGTAGCGTTCGAACGGTCGCGCAGGCGGACCAGGCTCGACTGGCGATAATCGGCGAAGGCCGAGATGTTGACGCGGCCGTCGAACAGGTTGGTGCCGGCGGCGATGCTGACGTCGGCACGGCCGCCATCGTTGGTCATGCCGCTGACCGAATTGAACCCGGCGCGCTTCGCCGCATCGGTCACCGCGCTGCTGCGGTTGTTATGATTGAAGAAGCTGTAGTTACCGTCGATGCGGATGCCGCTGAAGTTCTTCTTCATGACGAAGTTGACCACGCCCGCGACCGCGTCCGACCCGTAGACCGACGAGGCGCCGCCGGTGAGCACGTCGATCCGCTCGACCAGCGCGTTCGGGATGATGCCGACGTCGACGCTGTTGGGCAGGCCGATGCGCATGCCGTCGATCAGCATCAGCGTGCGCTCATAGCCCAGGCTGCGCAGCTTGATGCGCTGGCGACCTTCGGAGTCGCTGAAATTCTGTTCGGAATTGACCTGCACCTGCGGCAGGCGGTTCAGCACTTCCTCGATCGTGG
>Ga0307412_10000893_pt1 | contig 17163 bp, 14 predicted proteins | sample DK1Cmetagenome_3_FD_203823 | JGI IMG/M metagenome (GOLD analysis project Ga0307412, IMG submission 203823) | Maize rhizosphere microbial communities from greenhouse at UC Davis, California, United States - DK15-C-1 | ecosystem: Host-associated > Plants > Roots > Rhizosphere > Soil | place: USA...
ACCTTGCTGGTCACCCTGTTCTCCAGCCACGACCCGCGCCAGCTCTGGGACATCACGCGGGAGGCGCGGGCATGAACGCGCCGCCGCGGGCCAGCGAACTGGGCATGATGTCCTGCCATGTATGCCGCTTGGTCACGGCATACACGGAAGACCCGCATGCGCACTGCCCACGCTGCGGCAATGCGCTGCACGTGCGCAAGCGCGGCAGCATCGCACGCGCATGGGCCTTGCTCGCGGCGGCGGCGATCTTCTACATCCCGGCGAACGTGTTCCCGATCATGCGCACGCAGAGCCTATCGTCGAAGGACGACAACACGATCCTCAGCGGGATCGCGGAGCTCTGGCGCGCGGGCTCCCCCGGTCTCGCGGTCATCGTCTTCACGGCGAGCATCATCGTGCCCGTGCTGAAGTTCGTCATCATGGGTTACCTGCTGGTGTCCGTGCAGCGTTCCAGCGGCTTCGTGGCGAAGCAGCGGGCACGGTTGTACCGCTTCGTGGAACTGGTCGGTTATTGGTCGATGCTCGACGTGTTCGTCGTGGCGATCCTCTCGGCCCTGGTCCACTTCAAGATCCTCAGCCGCGTCGAGCCCTTGCCCGGCGTGGTCTATTTCGGCGTGGTCGTCGTACTGACGATGCTATCGGCCATGAGCTTCGATCCCCGCCTGATCTGGGACAACAGGAAATCGCAATGAGCGACACCAACGTAGGAAACACGCCTCCGCCGGAGGACCTCCCGCAACCGGTCGTACGCCGGTCGAAGATGGGCTTCTCGCTGATCTGGCTGGTGCCGATCGTGGCCGCGCTGGTGGGCATCTCGCTGCTGGTCAACCACTACATGTCGGCCGGGCCGCGGATCACCGTGACCTTCCTCACCGCCGAGGGCATCGAGGCGGGCAAGACCCAGGTCAAGTTCAAGAACGTGGTGATCGGCAAGGTCACGACGATGCGCCTCTCGCGCGACCGCACGCACATCACGGTCATGATCGACCTGGAGAAGGACGCCAGCGCCTTCGCCACCAAGGGCACCCGCTACTGGGTGGTGCGCCCGCGCATCGGTGCCAGCGGCGTATCCGGTATCGACACCTTGCTCTCGGGCGCCTTCATCGGCGCGGACGCCGGCGATTCGGACGAGGAGCAAAGCGACTTCACGGGCCTGGAAACACCACCGGCGGTGACCCACGGCGCGCCCGGCCGGCGTTTCGTGCTGCATTCCACGGACCTGGGCTCGCTGGATATCGGCTCGCCCGTGTACTACCGGCGCATCCAGGTCGGCCGGATCGTCTCGTACGAGTTGGACAAGGACGGCAAGGGCGTCTCGTTGCAGCTTTTCATCGACGGACCCAACGATCGCTTCGTAGGGAAGGAAACGCGCTTCTGGAACGCCAGCGGCGTCGACGTGTCGCTCGGTGCCGACGGCCTGAAGATGAACACGCAGTCGCTGGCCACGGTGATCGCCGGAGGCGTCGCCTTCCAGGACCCGCCGGGGCCGCACGACGAAGCGCCCGCACCGGAAATGGCGGAATACACCCTCTTCAACGACCAGGCCACGGCGCTGGCGCCACCGGATGGCAAGCCGCGCTACATCCGCATGCGCTTCGAGCACTCGCTGCGCGGGTTGACCGTCGACGCGCCCGTCGAACTGCTCGGCGTGAAGGTCGGCCGCGTGGTCTCGGTGAACCTCGACTACGATCCCAAGACGCAGACCTTCCCGGTCATCGTGGGCGCGCTGGTCTATCCGCAGCGCCTGGGCCAAGCCAACGAGAAGCTGGCCAAGGCGGTCGGTGGTGACGAAGATAGCCTGTTCCCACGGATCATGGGTGGCCTGGTCGCGCACGGACTGCGTGCACAGGCGCGCACCGGCAACCTGCTCACCGGCCAGCTCTATATCGCGCTGGATTTCGATCCGAAGGCGCCCAAGGTCGCTTTCGACGAAAAGGCCAAGCCGGTGGAGGTGCCGACGACGCCGGGTGATTTCGACCACCTGCAGGAACAGCTTTCCAGCATCGTCGACAAGGTCGAGAAGATTCCGTTCGACTCGATCGGCAAGAACCTCGATGGCAGCCTCAAGGAACTCCAGGGCACCTTGAAGCAGGTCAACGGCGACCTCCTGCCCGAAGCGAAGAAGACCTTGCAGGGCGTGAACAGGACGGTGGGCACCGCCAACGACGCCCTGTCCGAGAATTCGCCGTTGCAGCAGAACATCGCCAACACGCTGGAGGAACTGCAGCGCACCGTGCGTTCGGTCCGCGCCTTCACCGATTACCTGGGGCGGCATCCGGAAGCGCTGTTGCGCGGTCGCGGCGCCGACGCGCCGCCGAAGATCAGTACCCCGCCGTCCACGAAGCAGGGCAAGGAAGTACAGCCATGACGCACACCCTCCGCCTCGCCGGTGCCACCATCCTGATCGGCTCGCTGGCCGCCTGCACCTCCGCGCCGACGCATTTCCACACGCTGGTTCCGCCGTCGGCGCCGATGGCGGCGGCCTCCGCGGCCTTCGTCATCGACGTGCAGCCGGTGGCCGTGCCGCCCCAGGTCGACCAGCCGGCACTGGTGCTGCGCCAGGGCGCCAGTGGCATCGCCGTGCTCGATGGCGAACGCTGGGCCTCGCCGCTGGGCGACGAGATCCGCGGCGCGCTATCGGCCGACCTGGCGGCGCGGCTAGGGACGCACGACGTCCACGGCTTGCCACGGGCGAAGGACAGCAAGGTGGTGAGCGTGCGGCTCGATGTCCGCCGGTTCGATTCGGAGGTGGGTGGCAACGCCACGCTCGAAGCCTCCTGGTCGGTGCGTGGCGCCGAGGGTGCCGCCGCGAACTGCGCGTCGCGCGTGACCGAGCCGGCAGGGTCGACGTACGACAGCCTCGTGGAGGCCCACCAGCGTGCCCTCGGCAAGGTGGCCGACCAGGTCGCCGTGGCCGTGCGCGCCGTGGCCGCCGGGCAGACCGCCCCTTGCCAGTAGCTTCGCGGGGCCCTGGTGCGTATGTGTGGGAGCCGCTTCAGCGGCGATCCCGCGGCAGCGGGCCAGTCCTGGGCAAGCACCCATCGCCGCTGAAGCGGCTCCCACAAGAGCGGCCTCCCCAAGTGCTCTCTCAAGTGCTTCGCCGGGGTGCCGGAGCGGCTCTGCCCCGGCCCGGGGTGGCCTCAACACTTGGCCCGAAGGGCCCCGTGGGATAGTCTCCCGCGATTGACCGCCGCGTTTTCCCCTGCGGCCAACCGAGCATTCCATTGGTACCGAACTCCATGCAGGACACCCACGATCAGGGCACGCGCGAGCAGGGCGGTTACGCCCCGGACGTCGTCGAGACGGCCGCCCAGCGCTTCTGGAACGAAACCCGCGCCTTCGAGGTCACGGAAGACACGTCCAGGCCGAAGTATTACTGCCTCTCGATGCTGCCGTACCCCTCGGGTGCCCTGCACATGGGCCACGTGCGCAACTACACCATCGGCGACGTGATCAGCCGCTTCCAGCGCCAGCAAGGCAAGAACGTGCTCCAGCCGATGGGCTGGGACGCCTTCGGCCTGCCCGCCGAGAACGCCGCGATCAAGAACAACACGGCGCCGGCGAAGTGGACCTACAAGAACATCGAACACATGCGCGAGCAGTTGAAGCGCATGGGCTTCGCGTACGACTGGACCCGTGAGGTCACCACCTGCAAGCCGGAGTACTACCGCTGGGAACAGCAGATGTTCACCCGGCTGATGAAGAAGGGGCTGGTGTACCGCAAGAACAGCGTCGTGAACTGGGACCCGGTCGACCAGACCGTGCTGGCCAACGAACAGGTGATCGACGGCCGGGGCTGGCGCTCCGGCGCGGTGGTCGAGAAGCGCGAGATCCCGCAGTGGTTCCTGAAGATCACCGCCTACGCGCAGGAATTGCTCGATGGCCTCGACGCGTTGCCGGGCTGGCCCGAAGCGGTCAAGACCATGCAGCGCAACTGGCTGGGCCGTTCCGAAGGCCTGGAGATCACCTTCGACGTGGACGGCCAGGACGAGCCGCTCACCGTGTTCACCACGCGGCCGGACACGCTCATGGGCGTGTCCTACGTGGCCGTGGCCGCCGAGCACCCGATCGCCACGCGCGCGGCCGAGGGTAACCCGGGCCTCTCTGAGTTCATCGAGAGCTGCAAGGCCGGCGGCGTGTCCGAGGCCGAACTGGAAACGCAGGAGAAGCGCGGTTACTACACCGGCATCGATGCCACGCATCCGCTCACCGGCGAAAAGGTGCCCGTATGGGTCGCCAACTTCGTGCTCATGGGTTACGGCACCGGTGCCGTCATGGCCGTGCCCGGCCATGACCAGCGCGATTGGGAGTTCGCCCAGAAATATTCCCTGCCGATCAAGATGGTCGTGGTCGACCGTGGCGTCGTCGACGCCGTGGCGGAACTGAAGCGCGATCTCGCCGCCGAAGGCACCGACACGGTACAGAACGCGCTGGAGGGCGGTTCGTCCGACGCCTACCAGTCGTCGGCGGCGGTCGAGACGATCAAGACCTTCGAGAACGGCATCCAGACCGCCGGCGCGTACACCGACTACGGCACGCTGATCAACTCGGGCGAGTTCGACGGACTGGAATTCAAGGCGGCGTTCGACGCCATCGCCGCGAAGCTCGAGGCCGCCGGGCGCGGCGAACGCCGGGTCAACTGGCGCATCCGCGATTGGGGCGTCAGCCGCCAGCGCTACTGGGGCTGCCCGATCCCGGTGATCCATTGCCCGGCGTGCGGCGCCGTGCCGGTGCCCGAAGACCAGTTGCCGGTGGTGCTGCCGGAAGACGTGGCCTTCTCCGGCGTGCAGTCGCCGATCAAGGCCGATCCGGCGTGGCGCAAGACCACCTGCCCGGACTGTGGTGGCGCCGCGGAGCGTGAAACCGACACCTTCGATACCTTCATGGAATCGAGCTGGTACTACGCGCGCTACACGAGCCCCGGTGCGAACGGGCAGGTGGACGAACGCGCCAACTACTGGACCCCGGTCGACCAGTACATCGGCGGCATCGAGCACGCGATCCTGCACCTGCTGTATTTCCGCTTCTACCACAAGCTCATGCGCGACGAGGGGCTGGTGGATAGCGACGAGCCGGCGACGAACCTGCTCTGCCAGGGCATGGTGATCGCCGAGACGTATTTCCGTAAGGAAGCCGACGGGTCCAGCACCTGGTTCAACCCGGCCGACGTCGACGTGCAGCGCGACGAACGCGCACGCATCGTCGGCGCGGTGCTGCGCGCGGACGGCAAGCCGGTGGAAATCGGTGGTGTCGAGAAGATGTCCAAGTCGAAGAACAACGGCGTGGACCCGCAGTCGATGGTCGAGAAGTACGGCGCGGACACCGTGCGCCTGTTCTCGATGTTCGCCGCGCCGGCGGACCAGTCGCTGGAGTGGAACGAAGCCGGCGTCGAAGGCATGGCGCGGTTCCTGCGCCGCCTCTGGCGCGATATCCATACGCACGCCACGTCCGTCGCTTCGGGCGAGGGCGGAGCGGGCGCGGCCGCGCGCAAGACGCTGCGCCGCCAGTTGCACGAGACGATCCAGAAGGTGAGCGACGACATCGGCCGTCGCCAGTCCTTCAACACCGCCATCGCCGCGCTGATGGAGTTGCTGAACGCGCTGGGCAAGTTCGACGACGCCAGCACCCAGGGCAAGGCGCTGCGCCAGGAGGCCTTCACGGCCATCGTCCAGCTGATCAACCCGTTCACCCCCCATGTCTCGCACGCGCTGTGGCAGGTGCTCGGCCATGGCGAGACCCTGGTCGAGGACGCAGGCTGGCCGCAAGTGGACCCGGCGGCGCTGGTCCGCGACTCGCTCACCTACGCGGTGCAGGTGAACGGCAAACTTCGCGCTACCATCGACGTGCCGGCATCGGCCTCGAAGGACGAGGCGGAAGCCATGGCGCGGGCCGAACCCAACGTGGCCCGCATGCTCGAAGGCCAGACCGTGCGCAAGGTGATCGTCGTGCCCGGCAAGATCGTCAACATCGTCGCAGGATAACCATGAGCCCGAACCTCCTTCGTTCGCTTCGCATCGCCGCGCTGGTCTCCATCGCGGCCCTGGTCAGTGCCTGCGGCTTCCATCTGCGCCAGAGCGCGGCGTTGCCCCCGGGGATGAAGAAGATCCACCTCACGGTGTCCGGCGGCGGCAAGCTGGAACGCGAACTCACCCGGGCGCTGGAAAATTCCGACGTGACGATCGTGGACAAGCCCTCGATCGACGCGGCCGAACTGGCCGTCACCTCGAACACGTTCCGCACCGATTCGCTGACCGTCAGCGGCACCGCCCGCGTCACGGAATACGCGGTGCGCTACCACGTCGACTTCAACGCGAAGGCGGGCGACGGCACGGTCATCATTCCGTCGCAGGCGGTCGATATGTCGCGCGAGTTCAGCTACGACGCGACCAACACCATCGGTACCGCGAGCCAGACCGAAGAGCTGCAGCGCAGCCTCATCGGCGACATGGTCCAGGCGATCCTGTTCCGCTTGCAGGCGGCTGGCGCGCATCCGGCCATGGTGGCGCCCGCGCAGGCGCCCGCCACCTCGAACTGAGCCGGCGCGTGCCCTTCAACCCGAGCCAGTGGCAGAAGCATCTCGCGGGCGACCGCATGGCGCCGGTGTACCTGCTGGTCGGCGAGGAACTGCTCGTGCTGGAAGCGGCCGATGCCGTGCGCGCCATGGCGCGCCGGCTCGGTTACTCCGAGCGCGAGGTGCTGGAGGCGGACAGCCGCTTCGACTGGGACGACCTGGCCCGTGCTTCGGCGGGGTTGTCGCTGTTCGCCACTCAACGCCTGCTCGACCTGCGTCTCGCCGGCGGCCGTGCGGGGAAGGACGGCGGCGCGGCGATCTCTGAATTCGTGGCCAATCCGCCGCCGGATACGACCTTGTTGATCACCGCCACCGAGTGGAGCAGCAAGCACGAGGCGGTGTGGACCAAGACGGTCGACCAGGGCGGCATCCAGGTGGTGTTCAACGCCCCACGGCCGCATGAATGGACACAGTGGATCGGCGCGCGGCTCGCCTCGCGCGGCGTCAAGGCCACCCCCGACGCCGTGGCGATGCTGGCCGAGCGCGTGGAAGGCAACCTGTTGGCCGCCGCCCAGGAGGTGGACAAGCTCGTCGTCCTCGCCGGCGATCAGCGCCTCGACGCCGCGACACTGGAAGGTCTGGTCGCCGACAGTGCCCGCTACGACGCATTCAAGCTCACCGACGCCGCCTTCGCGGGTGAGGGAGGGCGCGCCCTGCGCATCCTCGCCGGCCTGCGCGCGGAAGGCGACGAACTCATCGCGTTGATGGGTTGGCTGGTCAACCAGCTGCAACTCGCCATGCGCCTGGCCAATGCCCGTGATTTCGGCGCGCAGGCCAAGGCCGAACGTCTCTGGCCCGCGCGTGAGCAACTCTTCCGCAAGGCGCTGCGCCGCGCGCCGCGCGAGCACTGGATGGCTTGCCTTGCCCGGGCCGCGCGCATCGACCGCATGGCCAAGGGCCGTGAGCAGGGCGATCCCTGGCTGGAAGCCGAGCGCCTGGTCGCCGCCATCGCCGAGCCGCGCGCGGCCACCGTGTTCGCATGAGCCGGCCGCACCCGCTCGCCATCCTCGGTGGCACCTTCGATCCGGTCCATCACGGGCACCTGCGGGCCGCCTGGGAGGCGGCCGAGGCGCTCGACGCCGAGGTGCGCCTGGTACCCGCGCGCACGCCGCCGCACCGGCCGCCGCCGGTCGCCGACGCCAGCGGCCGTGTCGCCTTGCTGCGCGCGGCGCTCGCGGGGCAGGATCGCCTCGCCCTGGATACCCGTGAACTGGACCGCGATGGCCCCTCCTATACGGTCGATACGCTGGCCTCGCTGCGTGCCGACATCGGGCCGGACCGGTCGCTGGTGCTCCTGGTGGGCGCCGATGCGTTCGCCGGACTGGCGTCCTGGCACCTCTGGCGTGACCTGTTCGCGTTCGCCCACGTGGGCGTGTTGACGCGGCCCGGGACGACCCATCCGTTGTCGGGTGAACTGGCCGCTTTCATCGCCGGGCGCCGGGTGGAGCGTTTGCAGGGGCCGGCCGGGCAGGTGGTCGACATCGCGATCACGCCCCTCGACATCGCCGCCACGGCGATCCGCGAGTCGTTCGCGGCGGGCGGCGAACCGCGCTTCCTGATGCCCACGGCGTGCTTCGCGGACGAGGCCCTGCTGGCGCCGTATCGCGCCCTCGGGCGCTGATCGCCGACAAGTCGGCTTCCCACCAGAGCATCGCTCCCACCGGGGCGGCGCTGCCTGCTCTGGTGGGAGCCGATTCTATCGGCGATGCTCTTGCCCGGCGGCAGGCACCCCGACCCTGTCGGCGATGCTTTTACCTGCCCAGGCATTTGACGCACCCCAGACCCCCGGGGGTTATACTCGCCACAACCCCGGCATTCCGCCGCATGAGGTTTCCGTATCTTGAGTTCGACCGCATCCCGCAAGGCCAAGTCCGCCGCCACCAACGAACACCTGCGTCAGCGCGTGGTTGCCGCCCTCGAAGACCTCAAGGCCAAGGACGTCCGTGAAATCGACGTCCGCGGCAAGACCTCCATCGCCGACATCCTGTTCATCGCATCGGGCACCTCCGCCCGTCACGTCAAGTCGATCGCCGACGAAGTCATCAAGTTCGCCAAGGAAGCGGGCGTGATGCCGCTCGGCGTCGAAGGACAGACCGAAGCCGAATGGGTGCTGGTCGACCTCGGCGACATCATCGTCCACGTGATGATGCCGCGCATCCGCGAGTTCTACGGCCTGGAGCGTCTCTGGACCGTCGGCGACGACGGCGCCGAAGCCGCGAACGCCTGAGCCCGCCGTGCGGGCTCGCCTCATCGCGGTCGGCGAACGCATGCCGGCCTGGGTGGCCGAAGGCTTCGCCGAATACCGGAAGCGGCTGTCCCACGATTTTCCCCTCGAACTGGTCGAGATAAAGCCCGGTGTACGCGGCAAGGGCCGCGACGACGCGCGGGCGACCCTCGACGAGGGCGTCGCCATCCTGGCGACGCTGCCACGCGACATCCACGTCGTCGCCCTCGATGGGCGTGGCAAGACATGGTCCAGCGAAGATCTCGCCCGGCAGCTGGAGCAATGGCGCATGGGTGGACGCGATGTCGCCTTCCTCATCGGCGGCCCTGACGGCCACGCGCCCGACGTACTGGCGCGGGCGGACCAGACCTGGTCGCTGGGGCCGTTGACGTTGCCGCACATGCTCGTTCGCCTCGTGCTGGCCGAGCAGTTGTACCGCGCCACGACCCTCGTGGCCGGCCATCCCTATCACCGCGCCTGAAGGAACCGCCGTGCTGTACCTGGCCTCGCAATCGCCCCGCCGCCGCGAACTCCTGGCCCAGATCGGCGAAGACCACCGGATCATCGAGGTGGACGTGGAGGAGATCCGCGAATCCGGCGAGCCGGCGGACGCCTATGTGTCACGCGTGGCGCGGGACAAGGCGCGGGCGGGATTCGCGCGCGTGACGGGCGAACCGGGCGCACGGGTGCTGGGGGCCGACACCGAGGTGGTACTCGGCGACGAGGTCTTCGGCAAACCCCGTGATGCCGCGGACGCCGTGGCCATGCTCGGCCGCCTTGCCGGCCGCGAGCATCGCGTGCTCTCGACCGTATGGCTGGTGGAGGCCGGCGGGGAACGACAGGCGGTGTCGGTATCGACAGTGCGCTTCGCGCCCCTCTCCGAGCGCGCCATCGCGTCCTACGTGGCCACCGGCGAATGTTTCGGCAAGGCGGGCGCCTATGCGATCCAGGGAGCCGCGGCGGCCTTCGTGGAACATCTTTCGGGCAGTTACTCCGGCGTCATGGGCCTGCCCTTGTTCGAAACCTTCCAGCTCCTCCACGGTCAGTGACAGGCTGTCGACGCGCGGGCTATAAAGCACGATGACTCAAGGAAAAGGGGCGCCGGTGAGCGAGGAAATACTGATCAATGTCACGCCGCGTGAGACGCGGGTGGCGATCGTCGAGAACGGCATGCTCCAGGAAGTCCACGTGGAGCGTGCGCAGAAGCGCGGCTACGTGGGCAACGTGTACAAGGGACGCGTCCAGCGCGTGATGCCCGGCATGCAGGCCGTGTTCGTGGAGATCGGGCTGGAGCGTGCCGCGTTCCTGCACGCCTCCGACATCGTGCGTCCGCCGTTGCCGCCGACCGATGCGCCCGTGGACGGCAAGGGCAACGGCCATGGGCCGGTTCCGTCGATCTCCGAGTTGGTGCACGAGGGACAGGAAATCGTCGTGCAGGTGGTCAAGGATCCGATCGGCAGCAAGGGCGCGCGGCTTTCCACGCACCTGTCGATCCCGTCGCGCTACCTCGTCCTCCTGCCACACTCGCGCACGCTGGGCGTGTCGGTGCGCATCGAGGAAGAAACCGAGCGCCAGCGGCTCAAGGACATCCTCAACCCGCTGATCGGCGAGAACCACCTGGGCTACATCGTGCGCACCAACGCGGAAGGCCAGTCGGAGGAGTCGCTCGCGTTCGACGTGACCTACCTCGGCAAGGTCTGGCGCGTGGTGCAGGAGAACATCCAGAAGGCCAAGGTCGGCGAGCGCGTGTACGAGGAACTCTCGCTGCCGCTGCGCTCCCTGCGCGATTCGCTCAACGACGGCATCGAGAAGGTTCGTGTGGATTCACGCGAAACCTACGAGAAAACGGTCAAGTTCGTGCACAAGTTCATGCCGGTGCTGTCCGACCGCATCGAGCACTACGCGGGCGAACGGCCGATCTTCGACCTCTATGGCGTGGAGGACGAGATCCAGCGTGCGCTGCGCAAGGAAGTGCCGCTGAAATCGGGCGGCTACCTGATCGTCGACCAGACCGAAGCGATGACCACCATCGACGTCAACACGGGCGGCTACCTCGGTACCCGCAACCTCGAGGAAACCGTGTACCGCACGAACCTCGAGGCCGCGCAGGCGGCGGCTCGCCAGCTGCGGCTGCGCAACCTCGGCGGCATCATCATCATCGACTTCATCGACATGATCGACGACGAGCACAAGCGCCAGGTATTGCGCATGCTCGAGAAGGGCCTGGCGAAGGATCACGCGAAGACCACGGTCTATCCGATGTCGGCCCTGGGCCTGGTCGAGATGACCCGAAAGCGCACCACCGAAAGCCTGGAACGCCAGTTGTGCGAACCGTGCCCCGCGTGCAGCGGCCGCGGCACGCTGAAGACCGCCGAGACGGTGATCTACGAGATATTCCGTGAGATCACGCGTGCGGTGCGCCAGTTCAACGCGCAGAAACTCCTGGTGATGGCCAGCCCCAAGGTGGTCGGCCGCATCCTCGAGGAGGAATCGGCGGCTGTCGCGGAACTGGAAGAATTCATCGCCAAGAGCATCCGCTTCCAGGCGGAAGAGCATTATTCGCAGGAACAGTTCGATGTCGTCCTCCTCTGAACCCGGCGCGCACCGCCGGAACCCAGGCCGGTGAATCCGCACTGGCGCCATCGCGCACGACGCCTGCGGTTCTTCTTCCTGGGTCTGGTCGCGAGCCTCCTGGTCGCCCTCGCGATCGTGATGGCGCTCGGCCAGTTGTTGCTGCCCCTGGCGGCACGCTATCCGGAACGCGTGGCCGCCATGCTCAGCGAGCGCCTGCATCGTCCGGTGCGTTTCGCCTCGCTGGAAGGCTTCTGGCGACCGTCCGGCCCACTGTTCGTGATGCGCGACGTGACCATCGCGCCCGTGGAGGGCGGTGAACCGCTGCACCTGCCGCAGGCGGCGGTGAAGCTCGATTTCGGTGCGTTCGTGCTGCCATCGCGGCATCTCATCAACCTGCGCCTGAGCGATCTTCGCCTCGGCTTGCGCCGGGCCGTCGACGGCCGCTGGAGCATCGACGGCTTCGGTGCGGGAGGCGGCACCCAGAAGGTCTCCCTGGGCAACCTGTCGGCCGACCTCTGGCTCGGCAACCTGCACCTGGACATCGCCGACGACACTACCCAGCGGCACTACGGCCTGGTGGCCGACAAGCTGCGGATCAGCCTGCAAGGCCGGACCATCCATTTTGGAGGCACCTTGCGTCGCGAACATGTCGGCGGGCTGCTCAGCGCCACGGGCCGGTTCGCCGACGACGGCTCGAACGGACGCGTCTACGTGAAGGGCGCCGACGTCGATTTCGCGGCGCTCACCGGCGATTTCGACGCCGACGGCTATGCCCTGGCAGGCGGCAAGGGGCGTTTCGAAACGTGGCTGGACTGGCGCGATGCGCACGTGGTGCGCGCGACGTCGCGGCTCGACCTCGACAACCTCGCCATCCGCGGTCCCGCACGCACGGTCAGCACCGCGGGCTTGCATGGCATCGTCGATTTGCACCGCACCGCGGATGGGCAACGTATCGACTGGGCAGGGAATGATGGCAGCGACCTCGCCCTCGTGCTGCGCAAGTCCGGGGAGCGCAGCGACGGTACGCTGGTCGGGCGCACGCTCGACCTGGCGCCCTTGCTGCCCTGGGCAGGCGTCTTGCCGCAGGTGTCGCCATCGCTGGCGCGCTGGCTCGGCGAAGGGCATCCGCATGGACGCTTCGACCAGCTACGCGCCGACTGGAACTCCGTCGACGGCGTGAGCTTCGCTCACGGCACCTTTTCCGGCGTGGGCATCGACGCCAGTGGCGGCTTGCCTGGCGTGTCCTCGTTGAAAGGCGAGGTGTTCGGCGATGGCGAGGCACTGGCGCTCAGCCTGCCGAAGCAGCCCACCACGATCGACGCCACGGGGGTGTTCCGCAAACCATTCGTCATGGCCTCCCTCGGCGGCGACATCGCGGTGTACAAGGACGAAGGTGACTGGCACGTCGGTGTCGACCCGCTCGATTTCCGCGGCGAGGGATATGGCGGCCAGATGCGTGGCGAGCTCGTCCTGCCGGCGGCCGACACCGGCCCGTTCATGGACATATATGTCGCGCTCGGCGAAGGCGAGGTGCCGGCCGCCAAACTCTTCTGGCCGATCCACTCGATGTCCGAAGGTGCCCAGAACTGGCTCAACCGCGGCCTCGTGTCCGGTCGCATCGAGGGAGGCTCGGCGTTGCTACGCGGCAACCTGCGCGAGTTTCCGTTCAAGAACCAGGAAGGGCGCTTCGAGGCACGCGCCGCGATCGCCGACCTGGTGCTCGAATACGGCACGGGATGGCCGCGCGCCGAGGGCGTCGCCGCCGTCGCCAACTTCATCGGCAACGGCATGTACGTCGAGGCGACCGAAGGCCACTCGCTCGGCAACGCCGTGAGTTCCGCGTCGGCGGCCATTCCCGACTTCGCCGATGGCATCCTCGATCTCAAGGTGAGTGGCGCGGGAACGGGTGGCAGCTACCTCGACTTCATCAAGAACAGCCCGGTCGCCAGTCGCAGCCGCGAGGCGCTCGACGCGATGAAGCTCGGCGGCACCGGCGAATTCGGCTTCAACCTGCTGATGCCCCTGAAGAGCGCGAAGGACTTCACGCTGGAAGGCAAGGCCACCATCAAGGACGCGGATCTCGTCGCCGACGCGTGGAAGCTGCGTCTCGACAAGATCACCGGGCCCATGACGTTCGACGGCACGGGCTTCTCCGCGAAAGGCCTGAAGACCGCCTATCGCGGCCAGCCAGCCGATCTCGACGTCGCCATCGCGGGTGCGACGGGTGATCCGGCGAAGATCGTCGATGCATCGCTCACGGGCGCCTTCACGGTCGACGAGATGGTCGGCGGTTTCGAAAACCTGAAATGGTTGGGTGACGTCGCGAAGGGACGCGGCACGTTCCGCATCGGCTTCGACCTGAGCAAGACGGGGCAGGGCGACACCACCGCGCAGATGCTGCGCGTCGATTCCGACCTGCGAGGCGTGGAACTGACGATGCCCACGCCGGTGAAGAAGCCGGCGAACACCGCCACGCCGCTCTCGGTACGTGTCGGGCTTCCCGTGGATGGCGCGCGCCTGGATGTCGCCCTAGGCGACGTGGTGCGTGGACGCCTGCGGCTGCCTACCGACACGGCTCCTATCGCCGCGGCGTTCAACCTCGGCAGCACGGTGCCCGCGACGATGCCCGCGCAGGGTTACCTGATCGGCGGGCACGCTCCAAGGCTCGATGTGTCCGGCTGGGTCCAGTACGTGGTCGGTCTTTCCACCGGCGGCAGCGGGCCCGGCTTGTCGGCGTTGGACGTGAGCGCAGACGACGGCGAAGTCTTCGGCCAGCATTTCGCCAACATGCACCTCGTCGCCCGTCCCGGTCCGCAAGCACTGTCATTGCGCGTGGACAGCGACGCCATGGTCGGCCAGATGACCGTGCCGAACGATGAACTGCGCCGCCGTGGCATCACCGCGCGCATGGATCGCCTGTGGTGGCCCGCCGCCGACGACGCGGCCGATGCCGCGAAGAAAGGCAAGACGGCGGCGGGTGCCGCCACGGTCACCGCCGCCACGGTGGCCAAGGCGGACGAGGCGAAAGCAATACCCCCGCAGGCGCAGAAGCCGCCGGATGCGAACGAAGCCGGCGTGGCTCCCGCCAGCCTGCCGCCGTTGCATCTGCAAGTGACCGACATGCGGCTGGGCAAGGCGCGCCTCGGCGAGGCACGGCTGGAAACCTGGCCGACCGACGAAGGCATGCACATCGACCAGCTGCGGGCGCAGTCGAAGAACATCCAGATCACCGCCACGGGCGACTGGAACGGTGACGAGAAGCGCAGCCGCACCCACCTGTCGATGGACTTCGCTTCCGAGGACGTCGCACGCATGTTCGATGCGCTCGGCTTCGCCGGTATCTTGCAGGGTGGCCGTGCCGAAGCACGGCTGGATGCGGCGTGGCCCGGCGGCCCTTCCGCGCTGGCGCTGGCGAACATGGATGGCACCCTGAGGGTCGACGTCGCCAACGGACGCATCCTCGAAGTACAGCCCGGCGTGGGCCGGCTGTTCGGCCTCGTCTCGGTCACCGAACTCCCACGGCGCCTGTCGCTGGATTTCGGCGATGTCCTGGGCAAGGGCTTCGCCTTCGACTCGATCACGGGCGATTTCCGTTTCGCCGACGGCAACGCCACGACGCAGAACCTGAAGATCCGCGCACCCGCCGCGGAGATCACGATCACCGGCCGCGCCGGCCTCAAGGCGCGCGACTACGACCAGGAGGTGCTGGTCGTTCCGCACCTCGGTAGCAGCCTTCCGGTCGTGGGCGCCCTCGCGGGCGGCCCGGTGGGTGCGGCGGCGGGCCTGGCCGTGCAAGGCATCCTGGGCAGGGGCCTCAACCAGGCGGCGCGCAAGCGTTACCACGTCACCGGCAGTTGGGATAAACCTGTCTTCACGCCCATCGACAAGGGCGGCCCCTCGACCTCGACTGAAGCGCGCTGACGCCAGCCAGCGCCGCGCGCTGGCAGATCGGTAAAATCATTGCGAATAGTATCGTAGATCGTTATTATCGAGCGGCGTTACTATCCATGAAAGGAGAGCACGAGATGCGTGAGGTTCCCTACCCGCACCCGGGAGAGATTCTGCTCGAGGAGTTCCTGAAACCCATGGGTATCACCAAATATCGGCTGGCCAAGTCCATCGGCGTTCCGGCCGTGAGGATCGGTGAAATCATCGCGGGCAAACGTGCCGTCACCGCGGACACGGGACTTCGCCTTTCGCGCTTCTTCGGCATGTCCGACGAATTCTGGACAGGACTGCAGGCTGACTACGATCGTGAGATGACCAGGCCACGAATGGCGGAAGCACTCGCGGCGATCGTGCCGTGGGCGGAGCTTTCCGTGGAGGCCCCTTCATCGAAACGTCGTCCTTCTTCCGAAAGGACCTGATCGTCCTCAACGCTTCTGCCGGCGGAACGGAAATAACTGTTGGGAAACGAAGCCGTCGGGCATGTAATCGCCGACGACGCCATATTTCTCCGGAAACCGCTTCGTCGATCTCACAGCGGTGCCGAAGATGTGATCGAGGAAGGCATAGTGCGCCGCGTAGTTCTTGTCGATCGCCTCGTCATCCGACGCGTGATGCCAATGGTGGAAGTCCGGGGTGACGAGGACGAATTTCAAAGGTCCCCATGGCAGGTGGACGTTGGCATGATTGAACACGGCCTGGAAGCCTACGACGATGATGTATGCATTCATCACCGCCTCGCTGAAGCCGAGAACATAGAGGGGCGCAAGAACGAGCACGCGCGTGACGATCAATTCCAGCATGTGTTGGCGCGACCCCGCCAGCCAGTCCATCGTCTTCACGCTGTGGTGCACGGCATGAAACCGCCAGAGGAAAGGGACTTCGTGATAAGCGCGGTGTGTCCAGTACTGGGCCAGGTCCGCCACCAATACGCATAGCAGCAGCTGTGGCACGAACCAGATGCTCGCGATCATGCGTTGGAACTCGCTGTTCACCAGCCAGCCGAAGGCGTGGTGAATAAGGAAGTTCACGATCAGCAGCGCGAGGCCGACGATGAAATGGTTCACGGCGAAGTGCTTCATGTCGGTTTGCCATTCGAACCGGAACAGCGTCTGCCCGCGATACAACGGGAACAGTTTCTCGATGATCACGAACAGTACCGTCGACCCGAGCAGGTCGAGGATGAACCAGTCGAGCCCGATGTAAGGCGTGTGCGCAGGGAAATTGCCCACGGGCACGCGGGACCCACCCAGCACGACGGCGACGAGCACCAGCAGGAACGCGGCGATGTTCAGATTGCGTTTGCGTCCCAGCACGACGTTGGCCAGCGACAGGCCTCCCGCCACCAGGAGGCCACCCAGAAGTATCTGGCGCAGCACGTCCACGGAGTACTTGTGCCTGAGGTCCGGTGTCGTGAGGTACTGCGGAAAGTGAAAGGCCAGGACGGCCAGCAGGGACAGCACGCCGAGTGAGAGCGCGATAGCCGTACTGACCATCGCCTTGCGAGGATCCAGTTCGCCGCTCCGCTTCAGCAAGTCGCGCGTCTCGTCGACCACGGACTCGGCGCGGTCTATCGGCGCCTTGGCCAACCGCCGGGCGAATGCCCGCTTTCTTCCCTCGCTCATGGAGCATCCTTATCCGTCAAGCCCGCCACATCCTACCATTCACGACAAAGGCGGCGGGGTTTAAGCTGGGCACCCTCGGCCCCAGATAAAGGGCCTCCCGATTTCCCTACCGGCTGCCCAGATGGATTCCCTGATTTCCCTCGCCGAACGTCGCCTGCTCACGCCGGGCGGCCTTGCCTCCAACGACCTGGACCGGGTGTTTTCCCAGCTCATGGGCCCCTCGA
>Ga0307412_10000895_pt1 | contig 17152 bp, 30 predicted proteins | sample DK1Cmetagenome_3_FD_203823 | JGI IMG/M metagenome (GOLD analysis project Ga0307412, IMG submission 203823) | Maize rhizosphere microbial communities from greenhouse at UC Davis, California, United States - DK15-C-1 | ecosystem: Host-associated > Plants > Roots > Rhizosphere > Soil | place: USA...
GTCGTCAGCGTCTGGAGAGCGGTATTGTCGGCGCGAGTCGGGGCGTAGGCGATGCGGCGCAGCCAGCCATTGAGCGGTTCAGTCCCGGTCGGGTTGCTGTTGCCAAGCCGGAACTCGGTTAAGCCGGTCGGGACTGTCGTTGTGCCGGTCGTCAGAGGCGTTGCACCGTCGCGCGCGAACGCCACGCTGTTGGTGGCCCAGGCGACGGCGCAGCGGGTCGCCACGTTGGGCGTTAGGGTGCCGGCTTCCCGGAGACTGATCTGTGTGACGCCGCCAGTCACGATCAGGGCCTGGGCGTTGCCGCTGTTCCTGGCACGGAGTGAAACCCGGTTGTTGGTCGTGCCGTCCGACAGCAGCCACCCGCCGGCATTCAGGCTCGTCGTGGTGTCGAGGGTGACGAGGTCGGCGAGCACGGCCCCTTGGGCGGCGTTGAACGACGGGATGGCGCTGGTGGCAATTGTGCAGACATCGGCGGCCCGCGTGACCGTCGAGCCGACCGTGACGATCGGCGATGTGGCATAGGCTCCCAGCTCCAACTGGACGTTGGTGCAGCTCCCCGACACCGTCAACGTCAAGCTTCCAGCGGTCGGTGTGAAGCTGAGGCTGACGCGGGCGTTGGCTGCGGTGCCGACCAGCGGCCCGGCGGTCGAAACGCCCGTCAGCGTGATCGTGCCGGTGCCCCAGAAACTCAGCGTGTTGGCTGCCGCCGCGACAGTGCAGCTCTGCGTCACGCCAACGGCGGAGTTGAGGAACAGATTGGCCCTCGCGCCCTCAAGCAGCAGGCCGCGCGCGGTGCAGACGGTGACGGCGCTCCCGGCCGTTGCGATGTAGGCGGTGGCGCTGCTGCCGGTCTCAAGCTGAGCACCCCAGAGGTGCAGCGTGCCGGTGCCGTTGCCCTGATAGCTGAACTCGCTGTCCGCCGTCGCCATCCTGATAAAAGCCTGGATGGTGCCGCTATCGGCGCTGGCCGGGATGCCGGTCAGGGCGCAGCGATACCAGCCGCTGCCGGCGTCCGTGATGGCAACGACAGGGCTGGCCCCGGTGCCCTCGGTGGTCGTGCTGCCAACCACGCCGGTTGTCAGGTTGAACCACCCGATGATGCTGTCTGCGCCAGTGTTGAGCATCAGCCGCAACCAGCTTCTGGTGCCCGCCTTGGCGTAGACGCTGAAGGTCTGCGTGACATGGGTGTCAATGGCGACGCCCTGCAGCGTGCCCCGGCTAGTCGAGCCCGAGTTTTCGGTCAGCGTGTCGGCGGTCGTCGTGCCAAGCGGGTCGGTGACGGTATCGGCCGTGACGCTGACTTGGCCGGCGGTCCAGACCCCAGCATTATCCTGATTACTTGACCGGAGAATGAGATTGGTGCGCGCCGTCGTCGGGTCGTAATCGAACCGGGCGGCATCGGTCGCGGCACTGGTCAGGGTGCCGGCGGAATTGAAATACCAGCCCGTGCTCGCCCGCGTGAAGGTTTCCAGGCCGCCCAAGGCCATGGTGCTGACGTAGTTGTAGTCGAGCGTCGGAGTGAACGGCGTGCCGCCGGCACTGACCACGACACCCGATGCCACACCCCGAACGCAGCCCCGCACGGGAGCCGTGATGACGCTCACGTTATTGGCTTACTCTATACGTTACGGTGCCGCTGGTGTACGCCGTGCAGTTCAGGCGGTACAGCGTGTCGCCCTCGACCTCCTCGGCGATGACGCCGCAGGGTGCGGTGAACGTCGCCGCCGTGCCGCTGCTGTCGCGCGAGACGCCGGCCCAATTGGTGCCGTCGAACGAGCGCTCAATGGCGACGGTCGCGACGAATGTCCCGCGCAGGCTGACGTTGAACTTGCCGATGGGGCGGAACGAGCTGCTTTGGCCGGTCGCCGTGAAGGTGCCGCTAACAAGAACGGTTGCTGACATTTAGGCTACCTTCCAGGAGTCGTGGTCGTCTGTGTTGCCGAAGGTGCGCGCCCAGCGGTCGACCGGCGCCTTGGGCTTAGCGGGCCGCGATCCCGCGACCATGTCGTCAAGCAGCCGGCCGAGCAGGGCGAGCGCATCACAGTTATGGGTCAAGACCCCGTTCGCGTAATACACGTGAGCGTCGCGGACGGTGATGTTTCGGACCCTTGCCGGGAGGTCGAGGACCTTTAGCCCGGTAATACTGACTGCAGGCTTCGCTGCAGAACTGCGACTTCTCAAGCCACGCCAGATAGGCGGCGCCACAGCAGACGCATACTCGGTCAATTGGCTGTCGTTTGGCCCATCCAGCTTTCCCGTTGGCGCTATGCCACTCATAACCGGCTTCGCTGGCGTGCCATTCCGCCGCCTTGGGCTGGATGCGCTCAAGATGCTGCAACTGCTGCTCCAGCCGTTCGCCGACCATGGGGTGTTTCCGGCGGTGCTCAGCGGTTGAAATGCATTCAAGATTTTCCAACCGATTGTCGGCCGTGTCTTCGTTGACGTGATGGACTTCATGGCCTGCTGGAATGGGACCGTGAGCATCTTCCCAAACATGCCGATGGAGGAAACCGCGCCGAGGTTCGGTGGCGTAATAATAGCGCTGGTGATGCAAGTGTTTGCTGTCCGGATAACGCCGGTAACGATTGCCGCGATACTCGACCACTTCCGCTTTTGATGTGCCGCGCCGGGCCATAGCTGTGCTCCAAGAGTTTGAACCACATCCATTATAGCGAGCGTGTCCACGCGCACAAAACCACGGCCTTCGACGTAAACCGGATGATTTCCAGTGGCTACAAGGCTTTTCCCATCGCTGAAGGTGATCTCGAATACCTCAGCCGCGTCCGCCGTGACGGCGCTGGCTGATACCTCGCACGGCCCTTGCGGCGTTGCCACCAAATCACCCACCTGGACCGCCTCAATGGGTCGTTCGGTGCCGTCCGCCATGGTGATCAGCGTGCCTTCAGCGACGCATTGATCATCATGCTTGCCGGCGGGAAAGCTCAGCAGCTCGCTGACGAGGTCGGTTGTCCAGGGCGCGTTGCGCGGCAGGTAGACCTTGCCCATCGCCATGCGGGCGCGGATGCTCTGCGCGCGCGTTGCCTTGTCGCGCACGCTGACGAACTGCTGCCGGCTGAAGTACACCCGGCGCTCGTTGGCGCGCTGCTCCAGAAACGGGCCAATCGACTTCAGGATCTGCCCCTGCTCCTCCGCCCAGTCCATCGGCCGCCATTGGTCGGCCAGATCGAGCAGTGCTTCCACCCACCGATCCGACGCCGTGCGCTGCCGCCACAGATCGAGGACGTACAGATTGTCATCCGGATCGACCCCGGCCACGACATGCACCGTCCAGTCGCCGCCGTCCGCCGTCACCGCGTAATCGCTGGCACCGTAGATGTGCAGGGTGCTGCGGGCGGGCGGATCGTTATAAAACCTCATCCAGGTTTTGAGGAAATAGGTCCCGGTATCCGGCGTCGGATGCTGCTGGTAGAGCGCCGACCAGAAGCGCGGCAGGGTGTTGCGCTTGATCCGCTCCAGCGCTTCGATGGGATAGGCCGCCGGCCAGAGTGCCTCGCCATCGTCGCTGATGGCCGGCAGCTCGACCACTTCCCACGTGTCGCCGCCCGCCGCCTGCTGCGACAAGAGACGCCCCTGCAGGTCGTCTTCGGCCATTCTGTGACCGATCACGACAATGGCGCCGCCGGGCATCAGGCGGTTATAGGCCGAGCCGGTATACCAGTTCCACACGGCCTCGCGCGTCGTCTCACTCAGTGCGTCTTCCATCGAGGCAAATGGATCGTCGATCAGCAGGATATCGGCGCCCTTGCCGAGCACAGCGCCGCCGATACCAACCGCGTAATAGATGCCGCCCGCCTGCGTGTGCCACTTGCCTTTGGCTTGGCTGTCGGCCGCCATCTCGACGTTCGGGAACAGCGCACCGTACTCCTGGCCGCTCATGATGTTGCGGACTTCGCGCCCGAAGTCGGTTGCAAGGTCGCTCGTGGCGCTCACGCTGATGAACTGGCGCTTTGGGTTGCGGCCGAGCGCGAAGGCAGGGAAGCGACGTGACGCCAGCTCGCTCTTGCCGTGCCGAGGCGGCAGCATAAGCATGAGCCGGTCAATCTCGCCGCGCTCGACCCGTTCCAGGGCTGCCGCGATCTGGCGATGGTGCGGCGCCGTGGCATAGTCGGGTTTGGTGTAGGCCGTGAAGTCAATGAGTCGTTCCCGTGCAGCTCGCCGTGTCTTCAGCTCCTGCTCCGCCCGTAAGCGCAGCAAGTTCTGCATCGCTGATCTCTGCGATGCTGGTAACGCGGCGGACGGCGACATTTGAACTGCTCAGCCTCGGGTGCATGTACGGCGCGCAATCCCGCGCCCGGTCAGCGGCGGCGGCCAGATCACCAGCCTCGTATTTCTGCCGCATGTCCTCAATCAGGACCTCCAGCGGGGTAACGCCGGCGGAGAGCTTATCGGCTACTTTGCGGGTTTTTTGCGTCAGGGCGCCTGCCTTTCGGCCTGCTCCGGCCCGTGCTCCGCCTCGATTTGTCGTCATGACCAGCGGCTTTGATTAAATTCAGTCACGGCGCGCGGGCGACAATCCGGCGCTTGGCGGCGTCGACCTCGGCGCGCGGCCGGTCCTCAAGGTCGACCAGTCGGTCATCAGCCCCGGCGACGGCGCAGATCAGCGCATCCAGCTTGATTTGGACGGCAATGGTGTCCCGGTTTTGTGTCGCCTGGATCAGGAACACCATCAGGAACGTGACGATGGTTGTTCCGGTATTGATGATGAGCTGCCACGTGTCGGAGTAGCCGAACACCGGCCCGGTCAGCGCCCACACGACAATGACCGCCAGCGCGACGCAGAAGGCGGCCGGTCGGCCGGTCCAGTCTGCGGTGCGCTTGGCGATCTGATCGAACATCAAGTCCCATGAAAAAACCCCACACGGATCGCTCCGGTGGGGCTGATTTCAGCGGCAGGTATGCACGCATACTCCCTATTGGCACATCAGCGGCCCGCACGTCAAGCTTTCTGCAACGTCCGCGTTCACCGCAGAATGTTGTGGATGATTGCGACACCGGAAACAACCGCGCCGATCACGGTCACGAGGGCCAGGACCGGGGCGAGCCATCTGTCGCGGTCGAATTTCTGCGCCTCGGATATCAGCTTGCGCTGCTCGGCGGCGAACTTGTCGCTCTCGGCGATCAGCTTGCGGGTTTCGGCGCGGAATTTCTCGCTCTCGTCCAGCATCCGCTGAAGACGCAGGATCTGTTCCGAAATGTCAATCTGATCAGGGGCTCCAGTCATGACGGCGATTTTCTCATAGGCCGTAGAAATCTGCCAGCACGTCCAAAGATAGCTTCAGGATCGCCGCCCAGCCTTTCCTGTCGGTACCACCGCCGCGTTCGTTTGCGAACCTTTCGACGGAGAAGTCCTCGATCACGATTGCAAATAAACAAGGCCACATCCTGAGCCCGACCGCTTCCCGCGCCCGCCGGTAGCTGGTGGCGGCGTCGAGTTGTCTGTCACGGTAGCCACCAGGATCGGGAACGGACGAACCTCCCGCTTCCGCATCACGGGCGCAGAGAATGCCGAGTGCCCAGTCCTCGTACAGCAGCACCGCCGCCCGCGCCTGCCGGACAGTAATCTGCCCACGCTGTGCCATCCGCTCGATGCAAGGCTGAACGCGCGCCCTGCTCCCGAACCCGTCGCTGAGCTTCTCGACCAGGACGCGGTTATGCCGCTGCCGGTCGTCGCTGACGAGCGAGCGGCGAAGCGCCAGCGTTGCGGCGAGGTCCTCGTCCTTGTTCATAGCGCGCCGTGAGCCAGCAGCACCGTGACGATGCGCGCGTGCAGGTCGGCCGCGCGCTTGTCGCGTTGCGGCCGGTCGCCGAGGTACACCTCAATCTCCTTCATCATCGCAATTTCGACCACGATGTGGCGGGGCGGCGGCGGCTGCGGCTTCATGCTGACCTCGAAAAAATGCGCCACGATAGCGCCAGGAGGCCGTCAGAAGCCTCGTGAGTGCGGTGAACGGTCGGGAAGGCAAAATCACGCATCGCACAGCTCCCCGGCATCCAGCGGCTTCCCAGCGAGCTTTCCGACCATCGGCACCCGTTCCAGCCTCAAGGCCGCCTCGACCTCGTCCAGCGACCAGCAGACGTAGACGCGATGCCCGAGGCTTTCGAGCGTCGAGCGGAACAGCACTTGCGCGTCGGACTCCTTGCCGCGCCCGGCCTTGAGCTCGATGCCGAAGCTGTGGCCCTCCGGCGTCCAGATCAGCAGGTCGGGGATGCCGCGCTTGACGCCCATGGCCTTCAGGATGCCCGCTTCGGCCGGCGTGCGGTACCCGCCCGATGGCACGTGACAGAATGCCAGCAGGTGCTTCGCCTCGTAGATCGCCAGCAGGGCGCACACCGCCCGCTGCAGCTGCTCTTCCGCTTTCAAAACATCACCTCCAGACAAACGATCACCGCCAGCCCGATCAGCCAGAGCGCCGCCATGACGACGCCGAGCGCCTGCACGGCGCGATGAACGCGCATCTCGGCCGCCTCGATCCGCGCCATCCTGGCCCGTTCCTGCACCTCGGCTGCCAGCGTGGCCGCATCCTGCTGCGCCCGGCTAAGACGCACGCTCTCGGCCGTCACCGTCCGCTCGGTCATGCCGGCACCCGATAGTCCGCGAGCTGATCGATGCCCGCCTCCGTCAGCCGGCAGCGCTCGCCCCAGAACCGGCACCAGCCCTGCATCTCGGCATGGTGCAGCGGCTGCCAGTTGCTGCCCGTGCGATTGACCAGGAAGCTGTTGGATCCGTGGACCCGGTAGGCTTTCAGCATGACGGCGAGCGCCGCATGCCGGTGCGTCGTTGCGATGCTCAAAACAGCCGCTCCTTGGCTTCCAGGGTTTCCAGCGTCGCCAGCACCGCCTCCATCGTCGCGATCTCGCGGGTGGCCCGCTCGGCCGTCATGCGCTCGCCGGCGACCATGCGCTGATAGACCCGGCGCCGGGCCGTCAGCTCGCGCTTGATGCAGGCGATCTGCTCGTCGAGCCGGATCATGCCGACCTCCGCTTCCGCTTGCCGGCCTTCGGCGCCGGCACCCAGCGCAGCGGGTTCCAGCGCTCGATGTAGTCCAGCCACAGGCTCGTGCCCATCAGGTCGGCCGCGGACCAGACGTCCACCGCATCGTCGTTGGCGCTGCCCGCATGCATGGCCGCGTCGGTCAGCGAGCAGTCGCTGCAGCTCATCCCAGGCCGTGTGATCATGCTACCAGCTCCCTCGGATCGACGCCGACCACCACCCGGCCCGGCGTCCTGGCGTTCGTCGTGTGCCAGAACGCGAGCCGGCACTCGGGGCAGCGCACCCGGTTGACGGTGCTGTCCGGACGCTCCAGCCGAAAGCTCATCCCGCACCGGGCGCAGTGGTGGCGCTCAGCATCGTCCGTCACGCTGCCCTCCGATCCGTTGGCGGCCGAAAGTCGTCGAGGTCGATGATCTGCGCCGATGGCCGCCGCTCGTACAGGCTCGACAGGAACGACAGCCAAAACACGTACCAGACCAGCGGGCTCATGACGGCACCTCCGATGCTGGAGGCGGCGGCGGTCCATGCTCCGGCGGCGGATGGTCGGCGTTGAAGGCAGCCGCGGCTTCCTGCATCTGCTCCGGCGTCGGACCTGGGTTCGTCGGTCGCTTGACAGGCTTGGCAGTTTTGGCAGCCGCATCGATCTCGGCCGCCCGCAACCGCCGCTCCTCGTCCTTCCGCCGCGCCTTGGCTCCCAGGTCGATCTGCTCGTGAGCGTAGGCTTTCAGCCGCTTGACGTATTCCTTCGCGGTTTCCTCGGGGTCCCGCTCCGGCATCGGCTCGTCGGCCGCCCACTTGCCGGCAGCGGCGTCACGTTCCGCCATGATCGCGACCAGCTCGGCGCGTTCCCGATCCTGCTTTTCGCGGAGGTATTGCGCGTGGTCTTCAGCGCCGCCGTCCGCCCATGGCCGGCTGGTCCTGGGCGCTCCGGCGGCGCGCGTCCCGCCGTCGACCACCTTCCAGGCACGCTCGGCCTTGACCCGCACCTCAGCCTCGATCCGCTCCATGAACTCGATCAACTCCCCGGCAGACGGCCAGAACGATTTGAAATGCTTCTGCGCCCGGCGGAGCGTCCCGTCATCGAAGCAAAACGCCGGCTTGTCGGCCAAGGCGAAGGCGAATGCCCCCATCTTGCCCTGGATCATTTCCTCCGAGTGGTTGCCGCTCAGCCCGAATAGCAGCTTGGACAGCCACACCCTGATCCGGCCGTCCTGCGCCGGGGCATCGCATTTCTGCATCGCCTCCAGCCAGCGGCGGCATTCCAGGATCATCGGCTCGGTGACGACCGGCGGATGTTTCCAGACGCCCGGCACAACGCGGCATTCCGCCCCGTCACCAAGGGTTTGAACCTCCTGCGGCGTCTGCAACCCATCCCGCGCAATGGGACTTAACGTAGGAAGCAAAGTCCCCATGGCCCCGTTGCCGCTGATGGTCGTGACGTTGCTTGCCATGGTCCCGCTCCCACTTCAGATTCCGGTTGATCCATCCCTGCCAGAGCTTCAGCCAAACCGCCTCGCTGTTGGCCGCATCGCGGTCCCCCCGATCTCTCTTCCCGAGCCAATGGGTGTGGAATTTCTCCGCAGCACCTTCGGGATCGTGCCAGCCAGCCTTGATCGCCAAGAGGTACCAGTCGTTGGGCAGCGTCCAATCGTCGGGTATTGGCAGCACCTCCGAGCTGCGCCCCGGCTGGAACTGCACGATGTTGGTTGCTTTTGTTGCAGAAGAAACCGGCGGAGCCTGTGTGAGTACCGCCTCGCGCACGGGCGCGCACGGGGTAGACTCCAACGACACACACGAGTCCACTTCTCTTTCTTCTGCGTAAGCAGAAGAGTAAGGGGGTTGGGTGCTTTCGGTTTGCTTATGCAAACCAGAACCATTAGGTTTTGGTGTTTCGTTATTTTCCAATGCGTTAGCGTCGTGAGTTTGGGAAAAGTCCTCGCGGCTGGGCGCGGGGGAATCTGGCCCGTTTTGCGGCCCGTTCTTGCGCGGCCTCCCGCCCTTCATCCCCGCTTCACGGCGCGCCGAAATTTTCTCTTGAACGTAATTCCACTCCTTTTCCAGACGCTGATTCCGCCATGTGCCGCCCGACAGATCGAAGAATTGGGCCAGGACCGGCTTGAGCTTATTTGCCCAGCGATCCTTCGCAATCGATAGCCGCTTCGCCATTCTGGCGTCGTCGTCAAGCAGCGGCTTACCGCCCGTCGCCCAAGTGATCATCAAGATCATCAGGTACGCGCCGTGCTCTTCAAGCGTCAGGTCGGTGGTGTCTTTGAGGTAGTCGCCGCAGAACAGCGGCATGGAGGGAATGCTCATGACAGCCCCCTCGTGAACGGCTGCAGGTAAGCGATCACCTCATTGGCACACCGCCGCGCGTCCCGCTGTATCTCGCGCCCGGTGAACCGGAAGACGCGATAGCCGGCTGCCGTCATGGCCCGGTCCCGCGCCCGATCGTGCTCCGCCTGCTCCGCCGTCCGTTCGTGGAACTGATGGCCGTCGCATTCGACAACTACCCAATGCGGGGTGGCGTCAGGCGCAGCCATCGCGCCCAGCAGGAAGTCAGCGCGGTAATGCAGAACCGTCGCCTGCTGGTAGATGAAAATACCGCAGCGTTCCGGCGCCCCTTCGCAGTCCGCCGCAATCTGTTTAGGGTCGACACAAAGCCTCCCCGACTTGCGCAGCGCGGCCAGCAATGCTTTTTCAATGTGGCTCTCACTACGGTCTTCAGCAATCGCCGCCCGCGACCGCGCAAGCTTAAGATAAGGATCAGTCGGCGGTTCAGCGTCCCCCGGCCGCTCACCCTGCACCATAAGCTTTAGCATCAGATTGTATTCAGCGGATTTTTCGTCCACCTCTTCTTGCGAGCAACCGCGCTCGCACATTTCGGCAAGGGTTTCGTCTACCTTCAGGACAAGGAACGGCCAGACCCGATCGAGTTGTTTGGCGGCGAACTTGCCTTCGAAGGGCGTGGCCCCCCGCCTTTCCTCTTCCGTGAACAGCGTTTCCATAACGCTCCGGACATGTTCCGGGTCTGCCCCCGGCGATCCGGAAACCAACTGCCAGCGGTGCATCACATGTTCTGCGACCTGAAGAACGCGAAACGCTTCGTGATGCAATGCCTTCCATGTCGGATACAGATCGGTCCCGAAGACGTCGTTCCATTTGAGTTCATGTAACGGCTTTTCGTCAGGCATCTCGCTCTCCATCGAAGAGCGGACGCACTCCGCGCACGAGCCCACTTGACGATTGGGCACAACGCAGCCATTCTCGGAACCGTACCAGGGTTCGAGGCGGGGTGCTTCCGCTTTGACCAGCCATCCCCCAGCGGGATAGCCAGCCGCCGCCAGTGTGTCGAGCACGGGCGGCGTTGCTGTTTCAGGCTCCCACCGATTTGGCGGATGCGCAAGTCCTGTCATCGTTGATCCTCCCCGGAAGTTTGTTGATTGCCGATGCTCACCGCGACACCTTCAGCGCCGGAACGTCCGGCGGCGCCGGATAAATGCGCAGATGGCGGTCCTCCAACTCGTACTGCCGGATTGGCCAGCGCGAGGCGATGAAGGTGCAACCGTTGTTATCCTGCTTCCAGCCGACAACCAGATTGCCCCCGCTCGACAACGGCGACGGCAGCAGCGCCGAGACATAGACCGTGTGCCCCCGGATATCGCCCTCCCAGCCGAAACGGGCCGCTGCGCCCGCTGCCTCCATCACGAAAACCAGAGTTTTGATGGCGAGGTCCGGGTCGACCGCGTCGGCGAAATAATCCTCTTTCGGGTCTCGCGGGATCTGGCAGCGCTGAACGAAATGATCGAGCCGTTGCCAGCCGGCCCAGTCATCGATGGCACACAATCTGTAAACGTAGACATCCCCTATCGGGAAAATCGGTGTCGTCATGGCTTTCTCCCCTTTACCGCACTGAAGTTGGGAGGATCTGCCGATGGAGCAGTGGCAAGCCTGTCACGGGCAGACAAAACGATATGAGGAATGCCAATCCCGCCATCGACGGGCTTGTTCTGCACGATCCGTTCGGCGTGCATGCTGTCCGTGATGAGATGTCGCGCCAGACGCTGGGCACAGGCGGGGTGCAAGTGGACGAGGTTGTTTTCCCCCTCTCCGGCAAGTCCGCTCCAGTAGACCATCACCCGGCGGATCTCGCCGCCGCACAGGAAGCAGTCGACATGCTGCTTGCCGCCCAGGATCATTTCCCGGCCGTGCTCGTCACGGCGCGCCAAATCCACATCGGCAATCGCCATCACGCCACCTCCGCCTTCTCCGCCGCCTTGTCGGGCGAGATGATCTGGAACCGCAGCCCGTCCATTTCGAACTCGGTGATGCCGCGCAGGTGTTTGCGCACATCGATGTCGGTGCCCTCGGCGATCCGCCGGGCATGCGCCTTGACCCAGTGCAGGATCGGGCGCTTCCGGCCCGTCTCGGTGACCGGCAGGTTGCGAGCGTAGAACAGGCTCTTGACGTGCTCCTCGGCGACCCCGAGGGTCAGCGGCGTTTCCAGGTGATCGATCACGTGGTCCTTGGTCCGGACCTGCCACAGACAGCGCCGATCCGCCCAGGCGTTGAAGACCATCGCCGGCCACACCACCGAGACGGCGTTCCACATCGCCTTGCGCTGCCACTTGATGCGGGTGGCCAGCCCATGGACGACGCGGTCGTCGGGCGTCACCGTCAGGTAGCTGTCATAAGCCACCAGCACGTCGCCCTCGTTATCGAAGAACCGTTTCTCGTGCCGGTTCGAGGCGGGCGACCGATCCCAGCAGACGTATTTGAATTTCGCCCCGGCGGCCGGCGCCGCGACGCCGAGCGGAAAGCGGTCTATCCGGCGGACCTGATGGACGGACACCGACTCGTTGCGGTACACGTCGAATATCGCGGCGTGGTTCGGCAGACCGTCGTTGCGCTGATCGACCTGCTGGGCATAGGTCACCCGCTTGACGCACGGCAGATACAGGCCGTATTGAAGCAGATCGACGATGTCCTGATTAAAACCCTCATGGCAGCCCCACGGGTTGCTCTGGTAGCGCTTCGCCATCAGGGTCAGGAAGGCGCGGTACGCAAGGTCGGTCAGCTCTTCGCTGTCGAGCACCTCTTCGCCGTACTCGCCGAACTCGCGCGGGATTTCGCACCGCCGCTTTTCCGGATCCGCCTCGGCCATGTTGATAAACGCGCCACTCACTGCGTCATCCTCGGGATGGTTGGCGCGTAGGTCAGCACGTGCAGCGTGGCGTCGGCGTCGTCGAGGTCGAAGTGTTCGGCGACCGCGGCGACCGTGTCCGGCCAGATCGTGCGCATGGCCACGCAGATCGCGCAGGCGCACTCAGGCTCAAGCGCCCGCATCATCGCCATTCCTCCGCCGCGGCCTTGCCGCTCTTCCGCCGCGTCCTGCGCCGCCAATGCCGGGCGTAGCTGCCGAGGATGTCGCGCTGCTTCAGCGCCGGCAGCCGGTCGAACTCCAGGCGGGCCAGCTCGAGGTCCTCCGGTTCGCCGGACTCCGCGTCGCACAGGACGTCGTGGAGCGGGTGCCCAGGCTTGACGTAGCACTGGACGAAGGCCCGCAGCGTGCGCAGCCGCGACAGCATTTCCGAATGCGAAATGGCCGGCGAGAACGGACCCCATCGGGTTCGCTCATCAGCCGTCATGTTAATTTCTTCGGCTTCGATTGAGGCTGCGTCAGGCATTGGCGGGGTCCGGCTGCGGGAAGGGAGCGGCGGCACAGCCGGAACTGCGCCGTCGCGGGGCGGGATCAGTCGGCAGGCACTGGGGCGACCGCGTAGTCTTTGTGGATGAAACCGTTCTCGGCGACGCCGACCAGACAGGCGTGGACGAACGTCTTGCGGTCCTCGCCCAGCCGACGCTCATGACCGCGCCGCCAGTGCAGCCGGGGCGAGGCGTGCGTGCCGCCCAGGCCTTCGGCCTTCGCCTTGGCCCAGGCCGGGATTTCGACGATGCGATACTCGAAGATCGGCGGTCGGCCCTTCTTCGCCCGCTGCTTGTTCAGCTTGGCCGGCGCCGGAAGCGTGCGGATTTCCGGACCCTTGCTCGACAGGGCCGCCAGTGCGGAGACAAAGAAACTAAGGGCGCCGCGAGTAAACATCTGGTCGAAGTCGGGGCACTGCCCGTCCGCAAATTCGGGAAAGGCTTCCGACGGCTCGGCAATCCAGTCCGTCGTCCACTCTGAGCCCGACTGCCCATATCGGTATGCCGCGCTGAACCCGTAGAAAAGCCAAAGTGAGGAAGGAGAAGCGCGCGAATAGGCCGTTAAGCTGAAAACGGCCCCGGTGGCGTCGCGCCGCTCTCGGATCAGGAAGGCCTCTTCCAGAACACCCTGCTCGTCACCCCATCTCCGACAGAAGACGACGTCGGGGTAAGGCAGGCGCGCAATCCTGCTGGCGAGCATGTCCTTCCCGGTCTCCAGGAGGACGTCAGACAAAGCCGTGTTCCTAGACGGCCAGCTCGAAAAATCGAATTTATGCGCCGTCGAAATCGCCTGCCCGTCCCGCCGGACCTGGGCAAGAACCCAGTGCTTCGGATCGTCCAAAGGCGGCCTTCCGGCCTCAAGAGAGGCGAGGTCGTGGTTGTAGGGCTTGATGAAGATGGCGCCGCTCTCGATGTCCTCGATCAGGGTGTGGACGGCGCAGGGAGTGTGCTCTCCAGTCATGCTCAGCCCTCCTTCGACGGTAGATCGCCGGGGAAATCGTCGCCATCGCCGAGGAACTCGTGCACAAATTCATCCGGCTCGGCGTCGGGGTCGGGCTCGTCGGGCGGCCGGAGCTTCTCGGCGACATAGGAGCGAAGCTCGGCAATCTCTTCGGCGAGGTCGGTGAACCGGGTCGCGATGTCGTCGAGGATGCCGTTGTTCAGACGCACCACGTCGAAGTACTTGTCGTTGACCATCTTGCTGATCTCGGCGAGCGCGCCCTTGGCGCCGCCCCTGTTCCGGGGGAAGAGGACCGGCTCGCCGCCATACGGCACGGTGACCGCGAAGGTGGGCGGCGGCGGAGCCGGCGGAGCCTCCAGTTCAGGCACGGCTTCGTGCTCGATGACGACGCCGCCGGCCTCGACTGCCTTGCCCTCCATCTCCTCGGCGCAGTAGTCCGCTTCCTCGGGAAATGCCGCCCGCAGCGCCGCGGCCTTGGTGACCTTGGCCAGCTGCATGCGCGGGCGGCGCGCCCACATGTCGGTGGGCAGCTCGCTGTCCCGGCCGCCGGTCGTGGAGTAGGACTCCTCCCAGAACACCCGCTCGGTGAAGGGACGAGGCTGCCCGCCGACCAGACGGTATACCGTGATCTCGCACCACTCCGGAAAATGAACCTCGACCACGACCGGCTTCCAGCCGCCATCGCTCTTGCGGTTGCCCTTGAAGACACGCCGGATCATCGGCCCGTACTTCGGGGTGTCCATGCCGGCCCACGCATTCGTCCTCGCCGCGGTGGTCTGGATCTCGGCGATGCCGGGCCAGATGGTCTCGACCTCGCGCTTCAGTGCCGAGTTCCAGACCGGCACGATGTGGATCATGCGCTTCATGACGTCGAGGCCGCGGGCGCGGCAGTAGTCAACCGCCAGCAGGATCGACTCCGGGTTCTTGGCCCCCGGAAAGATGACGTCGCACAGGACGCGCCACTGGGCCGGCGCGATGCCGCGGGATGTTGCTCCGGCCGGCATCGGCAGGCGGGCGGGCACGGCGACGGCGGGCAGATTGGTGACAGTCGCAGTCATGATCACATCCCGATCGAGTTGCGGCCCGAGCGCATTTCGCTCCGGTGCCCCTGCGCGTTGCGCTCCCGGCGATAGCTTTCGACATCCATGCCGCGCCGGGCGGCGTTCTCGGCGTCGGTGCGGTCGCGCCACGCCAGGACCTTGGCGACGGCCCGCTCGGCCCCGGCCGCCTCGGCCGCAACGATGGCCTCGCACTCCGCCGCCAGATCGCTGCGCAGCCAGTACTCGGCGCTGTCGCAGGCCGTGACCTTGCGGGCGAGCACGTCACCGGCCGGATCATGCCACTCGACGATCTCGCCCAGCCGCTCGCCGCGCAGCGGTGCCGCCCCCTGGGCCAGCGTCTCGCGCTTCGGCACGACCTTGACAGCCCGGTGCTTTTTGATCCCGCCGGACGCGAAGAACGCCCAGTGGACTTCCCTAGAGCAGTGCTTCATTCCGACCTCCCCTTGGCGCTGGCGATGGCGGCGCGGACCTGCTCCAACACGTCCGGCGGAACCTCGCTCGGGAATACCCTGGCCAGCTCGGTCAGCCAGTTCTCAGCCCGCATCAGCGCCCGCAGCATCTCGGCGTTGACGACGTGCAGGCGGTCGTTCTCGGCGCACAGCATGTCGAGGTCGCGCTCGGCCGACTGCAGCAGCCATTCCTTGGTGGCGCTCATGACTGCACCGCCTTCTCGGCCGCCGCGTCGATCAGGTCGACGATGGCCTCGCAGAACGACCAGTGGTCGGTGCCCTCGACCTCGCCCCAGAGGTATCCGCGCTCGTCCTTCGGCGGCATCGGCGCGCCGGGCATGGTGCGGTACAGGTAGATGATCCAAGTCATGCGGCGGTTCGACCGCTCCCGGCGGCTCTCCCGGCTGTCAGCCGGTTCGTTGCCGTAGGCGTCGTCGGGGATCAGCTTCTCCATGCGCCGGTTCATGACAGCACCTTGACCGGCAGGTCTTCGTGCCTCGGGGCAAACTCGGCGTTCGCGAAGGGGTTGTCCCCGCCGCCAACGGCGCGCTCGCCGTTCAGCGTCGCGGCGAGCTGGGAATATTCCTCGCTCCAGCGTCTCGCCAAGCTGGCCGTGCCAGGGCATCCCGCCTGCTCAAGGATGCCGGCGAGGTATTCCATGCGGCTTGCGTCGATGTGGGCGAAGGTCGTCGCCAGATCGCCAACGCTGTGCGCGCGGCGGTGGATGATGCAGGGATGTGTCATAGACCCATTGCCTTTTAGTTGGTTTGGGCCAAAATGCTGTGTGTCGTGCATCTTGTTTGCCCTCGTCAGCACCATTCGCGGTGCCAGCCGCTTTTGGTGCTGACAGGCAATATGGACTGTAATATGGTACGTTGCAAGCGATAAAAAGCAACTTGGAGCGAAGAACGCAAAATGACGCCAGGACAGTTGAGAGCGGCGCGCGCCCTTGTCGGGATCAAGGTCGAAGAGCTGGCCAAGCTCGCCGAGGTCGCGCCGAACACGATCAGCCGGTTTGAGCGTGAGGAAGGATTGATGCGGCGGGCGACTGTTTCGGTTCTCGCCCGCGTGCTCGCCGACCGGGGCGCGGAACTGACGGCGGACGGCGGCGTAAGGCCTGCCCGGCAGGCGCAACCCATCGCCGCCTGACGCACGCGAAAAGCCCCCGCTGCCTGGAGACCGCAGCGGGGTCGAGGTACGTGGGTCATCGAACAAGGAGGAAACGCTGTGCGAGCGTCCAGCGCAGCGTGCGCCTGTCTGAGTCCGGGCGCAATGTTTACTTGCGGAACGGCGGCGCAAAAAAGCCCCGCGCCGACGTGTACGCGACGCGGGGAGTGAATTTCCGCAGATCTCAGACACTACCTGTACAATAGGAAGTGGTTGAGCGGCAGACCGTGGACCTATAAACGCGCCACCGGCAAGGTAACTGCGTTGAAAGGAGTCTGCCGCCCGGCTTTCCTCTACCACGGCGCGCGCTGCGGCGCAATGATTAATCGCGCTCACGGCTCGCCCCGCTGGGCATAGTAGATTTTCGCCGCCCACTGTCCGGCAACACAGCCAGAACACGAGGGAAAGTTCCTCATCAGCGTCTGCTGGGTGTCGGGGCTGTAGCACAGCGCGCAGGCGACGCCGTCATCGTCGGCCTCCCGGCGGTAGCAGCCGGGGATGCCGGTGCTGGACGGCTGCGCGGTCGGGCGGGTGAGGCGATAGGGGCCGGTCATGACAGCCACCCCAGCACGGCGTAGACCAGCGCGAAATCAAACGCCAGATTGCCGAGCAGGATGGCCCGCAGCAGCCGGCGCGAGCGCCAGACCTCGGATCGGCCAAGGCCGACCGACTGATCGCCTGACGGCGGGATGACGGAGCGCCCGGCGCTCATGGCCGCCCGAACCACTGTGCGACGACCACGGCGGTAATAGACCAGCCGATCACCGCCGTGCAGACGTAGATGCCCATGCAGAGCGCG
>Ga0307412_10000896_pt1 | contig 17152 bp, 10 predicted proteins | sample DK1Cmetagenome_3_FD_203823 | JGI IMG/M metagenome (GOLD analysis project Ga0307412, IMG submission 203823) | Maize rhizosphere microbial communities from greenhouse at UC Davis, California, United States - DK15-C-1 | ecosystem: Host-associated > Plants > Roots > Rhizosphere > Soil | place: USA...
TCTACGGCCAGACCTCCGCGCTGGGCGGCTACCAGGTCACCGGCCTGGTCAATGCTGACAGCGTCTCGTCGGTCAGCCTGGCGAGCGCTGGCGCTCCGGCGACCGCCGGGGTCGGCGACTATGCGATCACCGCGTCCAATGCCTTGGGCAGCGGCCTGTCGAACTACACGATCGGCTATACCGGCGGCACGCTGACGGTAACCCCGGCGGCGCTGACGATCGCGGCGGGGGATGCCGCCAAGATCTACGGCCAGACCTCTGCGCTGGGCGGCTACCACGTCACCGGCCTCGTCAACGCCGATAGTGTGTCCTCGGTCAGCCTTGCCAGCAGCGGGGCTCCGGTAACGGCCGGGGTAGGCGACTATGCGATCACCGCGTCCAATGCCTTGGGCAGCGGCCTGGCGAACTATACGATCGGCTACACCGCCGGCACGCTGGCGGTAAGCCCGGCGGCGCTGACGATCGCGGCGGGGGATGCTGCCAAGATCTACGGCCAGACCACCACGCTGGGCGGCTACCAGGTCACGGGCCTGCTCAACGCCGACAGCGTATCCTCGGTAAGCCTCGCCAGTAGCGGTGCCCCGGTGACAGCCGGGGTAGGCGACTACGCGATCACCGCGTCCAACGCCCTGGGCAGCGGCCTGTCGAACTACACGATCGGCTATACCGGTGGTACGCTGGCGGTAAGCCCGGCGGCGCTGACGATCGCGGCGGGCGATGCCGCCAAGATCTACGGCCAGACCTCCGCGCTGGGCGGCTACCAGGTCACCGGCCTGGTCAATGCTGACAGCGTCTCGTCGGTCAGCCTTGCCAGCACGGGTGCTCCCGCGACCGCCGGCGTCGGCAACTACGCGATCACCGCGTCCGACGCCCTGGGCTCAGGCCTGTCGAACTACACGATCGGCTATACCGGCGGCACGCTGGCGGTAAGCCCGGCGGCGCTGACGATCGCGGCGGGCGATGCCGCCAAGATCTATGGCCAGACCACCACGCTGGGCGGCTACCAGGTCACCGGCCTGCTCAACGCTGACAGCGTTTCCTCGGTAAGCCTCGCCAGCGGCGGCGCTCCCGTGACGGCCGGCGTCGGTAACTATGCGATCACCGCGTCCGATGCCCTCGGCTCCGGCCTGTCGAACTACACGATCGGCTATACCCGCGGCACGCTGGTGGTAAGCCCGGCGGCGTTGACGATCGCTGCGGGCGATGCCGCCAAGATCTATGGCCAGACCTCCGCGCTGGGCCGTTACCGGGTCACGGGCCTGCTCAACGCCGACAGCGTCTCTTCGGTGAGCCTTGCCAGCACGGGAACTGCCGCGACGGCCGGTGTCGGCAATTACGCGATCACCGCGTCCAACGCCCTGGGTAGCGGTCTGTCGAACTACACGATCGGCTATACCCGCGGTACGCTGGCGGTAAGCCCGGCAGCGTTGACGATCATCGCGTCCGATGAAACCAAACGCTTTGGTTCCAGCGCCCGCCTCAATGGTTTCACGGTCGTCGGATTGATGAATGGCGACACTGTGTCCGCCCTTTCGATGCAAAGCCCGGGGGCCGCGCCAGAGGCCGCCCCGGGCACGTACACGATTGTCGCTGCAAGCGCTTCTGGGCAGGGACTTTCAAACTACCGCATCAGCTATAGTGACGGCACGCTGGCGGTGCTGAACATTGTGTCCTCCATGGATGCCATGACCATCGCTCGCGCTGTGCAGGCTGCAAATCAGCCGCCGAGAGTCGACGTGGTTCTTCCAGATGACGGTTCGTATTCCGAACCCGAGATTGATGCTTCGCTGGCCTCTGCTGCATGTATCGGGGGAAGTGGCGTTGCACCGGCGGTATGTTCCGCGCAGTAAAAATCTGTTCAATCCGGTGAAGTCGGGCGCACCTTCTTGGTGCGCTCCATGCCTGCCGGCTTTCTCTCCGGACGCGGACGATCTCCGATCGATGGCTCAGTGTGCTGCTAGTCGATCGGGGTCATGCGGGCTTCGAAAAATGCCCAGTTGCCATCCTTGTCCTTGAAGTCCGGCCCGTCGGCCCAGGCTGACTGGAGCGACGCGAAGTCCTGCATCAGAAACATGATCGTCTCGCGGTGTCCCTCTGCGATCGTGATCGTCTGATGCTGCTTCGCGATGAGCTCGAACTTCGGGCTTCCCGCCGGCCAGTCATAGGTGTGGATGTCCATTTCCACCAGTATCAACGAAGACGGTGTGTTCTTCAGATGGATGGTGAGTTGCGGCCGCTCGATCGAGTAGGCGCTCTTCTCCTCCTTCTCGAAGATGAGATCGAACCCGGCATATAGATATTGGCCGTCTTCGAACTGACCCATGCCGACGAAGCTCGGGCTGGTATATTCGATCCAGCCCTTGTCCGCGACGAAGGGGCGATCCGGGCGCAGGGTGAGCCACGGGGTTTTCAAATCGTACGGCGTTGTTTTCCCCAGAAGCTGCGCAGCGCGGATGCCGCGTGTTCGAAGAAGCTCTGCCCGGCGCTGCGGATCGACCCGCATCTTTTGGGGATCAAATGGCTTGGCAGTCACGGTCCGGAGGATTCTTGGAGAGAGCATCGTCGAGTCTCCTTCAAGGCTGCCGAATGTCTCGCAGAAAAAATGGAACAACTATAGGATTATTTGTGTGGCCCAGAGACGCGCGCAGACTCAACCCCTCGGTCCGGGCGCCAATGCGGGCATCACCGCAGGTTCTCCGCAAGGAAATCCACGAACACGCGGACGCGCGCGGGGATGTTGGGACCGGAAACGAAAACTGCGTGGATGAGCTCGACGTCCCCTGGATTGAAATCCTCTAGCAGCGGGACGAGGGCGCCGCTCGCAAGCTCGGCGGCGACGCTGAACGCGCCCACGCGGGTGATGCCCACGCCGTTCGCTGCCAGCTGCCCCAGGGTTTCGCCGTTATTGGCTTCGATATTGCCCTTCATGCTCAGCGTGAAATCCTGGCCTGCGCGGCGGAACGGCCAGGTCGGCTCCGCGCGGCGGAAATTGAAGTTCAGGCAGTTGTGCCCGTGCAGTTCTTCGGGCGTGCGCGGGGTGCCATGGCGTGCGAGATAGTCGGGCGCGGCGACGATCACCCTGCCGGTCTCGCCGATCTTTCGCGCCGTCAGCATGCTGTCGGCGAGCGGGCCGAAGCGAACCGCGACATCGGCCTGTCCACCCGCCACGTCGACCAGCGCATCGGTCAGCGCGATATCCACCAGAATATGCGGATAGTTTCGCGCGAAGGCGCCCAGCAGCGGCACGACGCACAATCGGCCATGCGATAGCGCGGCGCTCACGCGCAGGCGGCCGCGGGGCGCACCCTGATCGGCGATCGCCTGTTCGGCATCGTCCAGATCGGAGAGGATGCGGCGGGCGGCGAGAAGATAGGCCTGGCCCTCGGCGGTGAGCGTCAGCGTGCGGGTCGAGCGCAGCAACAGGCGTACGCCCAGCCGCGCCTCGATCCGGTCGATCGTGCGACTGACCCCCGAGGGGGTCAGATCGAGCAGGCGCCCGGCTGCGGAGAAGCTGCCCGCGTCCACCACCGCCGCGAAGATTTCCAGCGCCCGCGCGCGATCGGCGCTCGACGATATCTTTGCCTGCATATCAAAAATCCTTAGCCGCGATGGGTGCTACTGCGGCGCATGCCGCGCCGCCATTTATGCGTCCGACGATAAATCGAAAGGGCGACACGATGGAATACCGGCAATTGGGCGCTTCGGGCCTGCGCGTTCCCGCGCTGAGTTTCGGCACCGGCACCTTCGGCGGCGAAGGACCGTTGTTCAGCGCCTGGGGACAGAGCGACGCACGCGATGCGCGGCGGCTGATCGACATCTGCCTCGAAGCCGGTGTCACGCTGTTCGATACCGCAGATGTTTATTCCAACGGTGCCTCCGAAACGATTCTGGGCGAGGCCATCAAGGGCCGGCGGGACACGGTGCTGATCTCGACCAAGACCGGCCTGCCCATGGGCGACGGCCCCTCCGACTGGGGTGCCTCCCGCGGGCGGCTGATCCGGGCGGTCGACGATGCGCTGCGGCGGCTCGGCACCGACCATATCGACCTGCTGCAACTCCATGCCTTCGACGCGTCGACACCCGTCGACGAGTTGATGGGGACGCTCGCGCAGCTGATCGCCGCCGGCAAGCTGCGTTATGCCGGTGTGTCCAACTATCCAGGCTGGCAGCTGATGAAGGCGCAGGCCCATGCCGCCCAACACGGGCTGCCGCGCTTCGTCGCGCACCAGGTCTATTACTCACTGCTCGGTCGCGCCTATGAGCACGATCTGATGCCGCTGGCCGCGGACCAGGGCATCGGCGCGCTGGTCTGGAGCCCGCTCGGCTGGGGGCGCCTTACCGGCAAGATCCATCGCGATCGGCCGGTGCCCGAGGGCAGCCGCCTCCACGCGACCGAGCAATTCGCGCCGCCGGTGACGCAAGAGCATCTCTATCGGGTGATCGACGCGCTCGAAGCGATCGCCGCGGAAACCGGCAGGACCGTGCCTCAGATCGCAATCAACTGGCTGCTGCAACGCCCGACCATATCCTCGGTCATCATCGGTGCGCGCAACGAGGAACAGCTGCGGCAGAATCTCGGGGCGGTGGGCTGGGCGCTGTCCCCCGAGCAAATCGCCGCGCTGGACGCCGCCAGCGACGTGCTGCCGCCCTATCCGCACACCCCCTATCGCCAGCAGGAGGGCTTTGCCCGCCTGAACCCTGCGCTGGTCTGAACGGAGCCCCTGCAATGAAGCGCAATCCTGGCTTGCTCGCCCTCGCGGTGGGCGCGTTCGGCATCGGCGTCACCGAGTTCGCACCGATGGGGCTGTTGCCCGTCATCGCCGGTGGGCTCGGGGTCTCGATCCCCGTCGCGGGGCTGCTGATCAGCGCCTATGCGCTGGGCGTGGTGATCGGCGCGCCGCTGATGACGCTGACCACCGGGCGGGTGCCGCGCCGCACGCTGCTGATCGCACTGGCCGGCATCTTCACCCTCGGCAACCTGCTCGCCGCCGTCTCGACCAGCTATTGGATGCTGCTGGCCGCGCGTGTCCTCACCTCGCTCAACCACGGGGCCTTCTTCGGCGTCGGCTCGGTGGTCGCCGCCAGTCTCGTGCCGCCGCAGCGGCGGGCGGGGGCGGTCGCGGCGATGTTCATGGGGCTGACGATCGCCAATGTGATCGGGGTGCCGCTCGCCACCTGGGCGGGTGAGCATCTCGGCTGGCGTGCCGCTTTCTGGGGCATCGCCGGGCTCGGCGTGCTGACCATGGTCGCGCTGCGGCTCACCCTGCCGACGCTGCCCGTTCAGGCCGGCGGCAACGCGATCGCCGAGCTGCGCGTCCTGACGCGCGGCCGCGTGCTCGGTGCCCTGGCGCTGACGGTCGTCGGCTCCAGCGCGATGTTCACGGTCTTTACCTATATCACGCCGATCCTGCGCGAGGCGACGCATGCCTCGCTCGGGTTCGTCACGGCCATGCTCGTTCTCTATGGGATCGGATTGACGGTGGGGAACTGGCTCGGGGGGCGTTTTGCCGATCGCTCGGTCGATCGCACCCTGGTGGTCACGCTGGCCAGCCTGGCCGCGTTTCTGGTCGCCTTCGCGGTGCTGATGCCCTTTGCCGCTCCGACGGCGGTGCTGATTTTCCTCTGGGGCGTGGCGAGCTTCGCGCTGGTCCCGCCGTTGCAGCTGCGCGTGATGACGGCGGCTGCCGATGCACCCAATCTCGCCTCGTCGGTCAACATTGGCGCGTTCAACCTCGGCAACGCGATCGGTGCGGCGCTGGGGGGCGGGGTGATCGCCATGGGGTGGGGCTATCCGGTGGTGGCCCTGGCCGGTGCCGCAACCTCGACGCTTGGACTGGGGGCCGTTCTCTTGACGGCCAAAGCGAAGCTTCGGCCGGGCGGGGCCAAGCTTTCCGAGGCATAGGCTGAAATGTTCGACGCGGGAACGGATCGGATCGCCGTCGCCGCTACGTAGCGGACCGGCTATGCAAGCGCGCCGCCGCTTGCCACTATCGCACCCAACAGCGCGGGCCAAACAACGACATGCCCGCCGAACAGGGAGAGAGTGCGATGGCGATCCGCCAGCCCGATGCCGTACCGGAGCATCACGTAGCGGCCCGAAGCGAGAAACTGGTGATCACCGCCAGTTCACTCGGCACGGTTTTCGAATGGTATGATTTCTACCTGTACGGCCTGCTGACGGCGATCATCGCCGCGCAGTTCCTCACCGGGCTCAATCCCACGACCTCGTTCATCATGGCGCTGCTGGTGTTCGCCGCCGGCTTCGTCGTGCGGCCGTTCGGTGCGCTGGTGTTCGGGCGGATCGGCGACATGGTCGGCCGGCGCTATACCTTCATCATCACGCTGCTGGTGATGGGGCTCTCCACCTTCCTGGTCGGCTGCCTGCCCACCTACAAGACCATCGGCGTCGCCGCGCCGATCCTGCTGGTGGTGCTGCGCATGTTCCAGGGCCTGGCGCTGGGCGGCGAATATGGCGGGGCGGCCACCTATGTCGCCGAGCATGCGCCGGAGGGGAAGCGCGGTTTCTACACCGCCTGGATCCAGATCACTGCCACGGCGGGCCTGGCGATGGCGCTGCTGATCGTCATCACCGTCCGCTCGCCGGTGACCGGCATCGGCGAGGCGGCGTTCGCGGCGTGGGGCTGGCGCATTCCCTATCTGCTCTCCGGCCTGTTCCTGGTGGTGGGGCTGTGGCTGCGCCTGAAGCTCCACGAATCGCCTGTGTTCCAGAAGATGAAGGCCGAAGGCACCGCGTCCAAGGCGCCGCTGACCGAGGCGTTCGGCCAGTGGAAGAACCTGAAGATCGTGCTGATCGCCTTTTTCGGCGCGATCGCCGGCCAGGCGGTGATCTGGTATACCGGCCAGCTCTACGCGCTGTTCTTCCTCGAGAAGATGCTGAAGGTCGACGGGCTGACCGCGAACACGCTGGCGATCACCGCGCTGATGCTGGCGACGCCGTTCTTCCTGTTCTTCGGCTGGCTGTCGGACAAGATCGGCCGCAAGCCGATCATCCTCACCGGCTGCGCGCTGGCGGCGGTGACGCTGTTCCCGGTGTTCCACGCGCTGACCAACGCCGCCAACCCGGCGCTCGCACGCGCGCTCGCCTCCGCACCGGTGACGGTGCGCGCCGATCCTGCCGAATGCTCGTCGCAATTCGATCCCGTCGGCCAGAACAAGTTCGACACGACGAGCTGCGACATCGTCAAGAACGCGCTCGCCAAGGCCGGGGTGAATTACGAGAATGTCGCGGCGATACCCGGTACGCTCGCCACGATCACCATCGGCGGCAAGACGTTCACTGCGCCGGACCCCGCCCAGGTGACCGGCGATGCGCGGAAAAAGGCGATCGCCGCGTTCTCCGCGCAGGTGATTGGCGCCCCCGCCACCGCCGTCAAGGGGAGCGAGCCGGCCAAGCCCGCCATTACCGGCGAACTCGCCAAGGTCGGTTATCCGGTCAAGGCCGATCCGGCGGCGATGAACAAGCCGCTGGTCGTCGCGCTGCTCTTCTACCTCGTGCTGCTGGTGACGATGGTCTACGGCCCGATCGCGGCGATGCTGGTCGAGCTGTTCCCCAGCCGCATCCGCTACACCTCGATGTCGCTGCCCTATCATATCGGCAATGGCTGGCTGGGCGGGCTGCTGCCGGCGATCGGCTTCGCGATGGTCGCGGCGAACGGGAACATCTATTTCGGGCTCTGGTATCCGGTCGTGGTTGCGGCGGCGACGCTGGTGCTCGGGCTGCTGCTGCTGCCCGAGACGTTCCGCCGCAACGTCGACGGCTGACCGGCACGCCGGCTATTCGCTGCGCAGCGCCCAGGCGGGCGAGGCGCGGCTGGCGCGCAGCGACTGGCCCAGAACGGTGAGCACGGCGATCGCGGTGGCGATCAGGCTCGCGCCAAGGAAGTAGAGCGGGGAGAGGTCGATCCGATCGCCGAACCCCGCCAGCCACGCGCGCGAGGCGGCCCAGGCCAGCGGCCAGGCGAGCAGGTTGGCCAGCAGCACCGGCCGCAGGAACTGGCCGACCAGCAGCCGTGCGACGTCGCTCGCCGATGCCCCCAGCGTCTTGCGGATGCCGATCTCCTTCACCCGGCGCGCGGTGCTGAACGCGGCGAGGCCCCAAAGGCCGATGCAGCCGATCAGCACGGCGAGGCCGGTGCCGATCCCGACGAGCCGCATCGCCCGCTCATCCTCGGCGTAGAGGTCGGCCATTCGCCGGTCGGCGGTGTCGCCGCGGAACGGCACCCACGGGATCACCCGCCGCCAGCTTTCCTGCACCTTGTCCAGCATCGCGCGGGGATCGCCGGCGAAGCGCACCGCGCCGACGTGCAGGAAAACCGCATTCGGCGTGTACATGTAATAGGTGCCGATATCCGGCGTTCGCGGCGAGAAGAAACGGAGTTCGTCGACCACGCCGATGATCGTGCGGGGACGGGGATTGCCCACGGTCTTGCCGATCGCTTCCTCCGGGGTGCGGAAGCCGAGCGCGGTCACCGCACGGCGATTGAGGATGACGTTGCGGCCCATCGGCCAGCGCTTCCAGTCGCTGGCATCGTCGGCGGCATGGGCATCGTCGAACAGGCGGCCGGCCAGCAGGCGCGGCCGATAGGTCTGGAAGAAGCCGGGTCCCACGCTGATCAGCCGCAGCATCGGCCCGGTGCCCGGGGGCCCCGGCTGTTCGACGATATCGATATTGCTCGTGCCTTCGCCGCCGGGCGCGCTGTTCGCGGTGCCGACGCTCTGGACGCCCGGCAGCGCCTGCAGCGCCCGGAGCATGGTCCGGGCCTGGTCCTGCCCGATCTTGGGATCGGCGAGCGAGGCGATGGTGATCAGCCCTTCCCGGCGGAAGCCGAGATCGGCCTCGCGCAGGTGGCGCATCTGCACGGCCATCACCACCGTGCCGATGAGGAAGGCGATGGCGAGGCCGAACTGCAGCACCACCAGCGCCCCGCGCAGCCGCGCGCCAGCCTTGCCGCCGCCCGGCGTACGGGCCGATGCGAGCACCGCGGCGGCGGGGAAGCGCGACAGCACGAGCGCAGGATAAACGCCGGCGGCGAGCCCGACGACCAGCGTCACGCCCGCGAGCAGCGGCAACGCCCAGCCATAGGGCATGGCGAGCGCGGTGCCGCCCGCGGCATTGACCAGCGGCAGCCCCACCTCCGCCAGCCCCAGCCCGAGCAGCGCGGCAATCGCGACGGTGGCGATCGCCTCACCTAGGAACTGGCCGATCAGCGCGCCGCGGCTGGCCCCCACTACCTTGCGCATCGCGACTTCGCGGGCGCGCAGGCCGGCGCGGGCGGTGGCGAGGTTCACATAGTTGACGATGCCGATCAGCAACGTGAGTAGCCCGATCGTGCCCAATGTGGTGATCATCAATTGGCGGCTGGCGCTTTCGGCACCCATCGGCTTCAGATGCGTGTCGGCGAGCGGGACGAGCGGCAGGGAGAGCCACTTGGATGCGCCCGGCCCGATATCGGCCTTGGCGCGGCGATCGATGAAGGACGGCAGCCTGGCGGCGAAGGCACGCGCGGCCTCCGGCGTCTCGAACCGCAGCCAGGTGGTGAGCGACGCGGTGCCCCATTTGTACCAGGTCCATTCGGCGGGCGGCGGCGTCTTCGGGATCGGGATCAGGATGGCGAGGTGCAATTCGCTGTTCGCCGGCAGGTCTTCGAACACGCCGGCCACGCGGTAGTTGGCGGGCGCATCCATGCTGACGGTGATCGTCTGCCCGATCGGATCGGCGCTGCCGAAATAGCGCCGTGCCGCCGATCGGCTGAGCAGGGCGGAGGTGGGATCGGCAAGCGCGCGGGCGCCGTCACCCTGCACCATCGGGAGCGCGAACACCGCGAAGAAGCTGGGATCGACCTGTGCGACATCGTCGATCGTCGCGATCCCGCCGCGCACCACCGCGCCCCCGCGTTCGCCGGTGCCGCGGTCGCCACCGCGGATCCGCGTGCCGATCAGGCCGGGAAAGTCTTCCCGCAGCATCTCCAGCATGCCCGGCATGGTTGCCGGATAGGCACCGTTGAACGGGCTGCCCGGGAACTGCACGGCCGTATCCATCCGATACACCCGGTCGTAGCGCGGCACCCAGCGCTCGAAGCGCGTCTCGAACCGCACATAGAGCGCGAGCACCAGGAAGGTGGCGATCCCCACCGCCAGCCCGCCGATGGTGAGCGCGGCGTAGAGCTTGTCGCGGGTGAGCGAGCGATACAAAGCGAGCCAGGTGAGGCGGGGCATGGGGTTCGCTCCTATTCGTAGCGCAGCGCGCGGGCGGGCTCGGCGCGGGCGACGCGCCAGGACTGGCCGAGCACGGTGACGATCGCGATCAGCACGGCGAGGGTCGAGGCAAGCAGGAAGTACCACGGCGTCAGCGCGATCCGATCGTCGAAGCCGGAGAGCCAGCGCTGCATCGCCACCCAGGCGAGCGGCCAGGCGATCAGGTTGGCGATCAGCACCGGCCGCAGAAAGGTCGCCACCAGCAACTGCAGCACGTCGCGCGTCGAGGCACCGAGCGCCTTGCGGATGCCGATTTCCTTGATCCGCCGCTCGGTATCGAACGCGGCCAGGCCGTACAGGCCGATACAGCCGATCAGTACCGCCAGCACCGCGCCGGCGGTGAACAGGCGGGCGCGCTGGAGGTCGGCGCGCAGAAACTCCTCGTACAGCATCTGGTCGACCGTCAGTGCCTTGAACGGCACGGTCGGGGCGATCCGCCGCCAGACGGTTTCGAAGCGATCGAGGATCGGCCGCGCGTCGTCCCCCGTATAGCGCGCCGCCAGAACGGGGGCGAAGAGGCCCTGCGTCTTGAGCGCGTAGCTTTGGGGCTCGACCGGGTTGCGCGGCCCCATGAAGCGGATGTCGTCGACCACGCCGATCACCGTCACCTGCGCGCGATCCGCTCCGGTGAGGGTGCGCCCGATCGCCGCAGCAGGCGTCGCGAAGCCAAGCCGGGCGGTGGCGGTGCGATTGAGGAGGATGTTGTACGCGCTTTTGGCCCCGGTTCGTGCGGCGGCGTCGTCACTGGCAAAGCGGGCGGGATCGAACCAGCGCCCCGCCAGCAGCCGCGCGCCATAGGCCTGGAAGAACCCCGGGCCGATTTCGTCCTGCACGACATTGGGATCCTGCCCGGTCGCGCCGTCGCGGTGCATGGTGGCGATGCCATAGCTGCCGCCGCCGGCCGCGACGGAAGACTGGGTGACCGCGGTGACGCCCGGCAGGGCCGACAGCGCGGCGATCAGATCATGGCGCTGGGCGGCGTCCAGAGCGCTGTCCCCGAACGACGGCACCATCACGAGACCATCGCGGCGGAAGCCGAGGTCGGCGGACTGGAGGTGTCGCGCCTGGGCGAGCAGCACGCCCGTGCCGATCATGAGCGCGACCGCAACGCCGAACTGGAGGATTACCAGCGTCCCGCGCAGCCGCCGACCGGTCCGGCCACCGCCGGTCGCGCCCGATGCGGCGAGTACCGCCGCAGGCTGGAAGCGCGACAACAGGATCGCGGGATACAGCCCCGCCAGCAGCCCGACCGCGACGACCAGCGCGATCATCGGCGGGAGGATCGATTCCGCGCCCAGATAGCGCAGCGCGAGATCGGTGCCCGCCGCGGCGTTGACCAGCGGCAGCGCAACTTCGGCCAACGCCAGGCCCAGCAGTACCGCGATGGCGGCGGTGGCGATCGCTTCGCCCAGGAACTGGCCGATCAGGGCGGTGCGGCTGGCCCCCAGCACCTTGCGCATCGCCACTTCGCGGGCGCGGGTGCTCGACCGGGCGGTAGCCAGGTTCACATAATTGCCGATCGCCACCAGCAGCGCGAGCAGCCCGACCAGGCCGAGCGCGGCGACCACCATCCGCTCTCGCGGTTCGTCCAGATGCAGCGATGCGAGCGGTACCAGCTTCTCGGTCATGCGCAGCTTGTCGGGCGGACCCTTGAAATCAGGGTCCGGATGGCGGCGATCGAAACCGGCCACGCGGGAAACTGCCGCCGACACCGCAGCGGCGGTATCGAGCCGCAGGAAGGTGACCAGGCCCTTGCTATTTAGCCCAAACAGATCAGCGTCGGGGGCCAGCGCGATGAAAATCGCGTTGCGCTGCGTCAGGCTGGTCGGCAGGTCGCGGATGACGGCACCGACGCGTACCAGACGCGGCTTACCGTTGAGCGCCAGGCTGAGCGTGCGCCCAATCGCGGGCCCGCCGGCAAGGTAGGTTCGGGCGATGCTCTCGGTGATCACCGCGCCATCGGGCGTTCGCAGCGTCGCCGTGGGATCGCCCGCGACGATCGGCAGGGGGAACAGGCGGAAGTAATTCGGATCCACTTGGCCGAGTTGTTCGGCCACGCTGCCATTGCCCAGGCGCACCGCCGCCTGGGTGGACAGTAATCGCGTGCCCACCAGTTGCGGATCGTCCGCCTTGAGCAGCGCCAGCATCTCGCGGCGGGAGGGGATGTTGACCTCCGGTGCGCCGGCGAACTGCATGGTGCGCTGGACCAGCCAGGTCTTGTCCCAGCCGGGCAGGGCGTGGTCGAAGGTCGTTTCGTACCTTACGAACAGCGCGAGGATCAGGAACACCGCCAACGCCCAGTGCCAGCCCGCCGACATTGACGGCCGTGAACAGCTTGTGCCGAGTGAACGAGCGATAGAGGGCGAGCCAGGCGAGGCGGTGCATCCAGCGGAGTCCTTATTCGTAGCGCAGCGCGCGGGCGGGTTCGGCGCGGGCGACGCGCCAGGACTGGCCGATCACGGTGGCGACGGCGATCAGCACGGCGATGGCCGAGGCGAGCAGGAAATAGGCCGGCGACAGGCCGATCCGGTCGTCGAAGGTCGACAGCCAGCGCTGCATCGCCACCCAGGTCAGCGGCCAGGCGATCAGGTTGGCGATCAGCACCGGCCGCAGGAACTTGCCCAGCAGCAGCTGGAGCACGTCGCGGGTGGAGGCGCCCAGTGCCTTGCGGATGCCGATTTCCTTGATCCGCCGCGTCGTATCGAAGGCGGCAAGGCCGTACAGGCCGATGCAGCCGATCAGCACCGCCATCGACGCCCCGATGGTGAACAGCCGCGCGCGTTGCGAATCCTGCTCGTAATAGCGCTTGAACAGGTTTTCCTCGACCGTGCGGCCCTCGAAGGGCTCGGTGGGAGCGATGCGCTTCCAGGTTGCCTGGATCGCGTCGGCGGTGGCGCGCGGGTCGCCGGTGGTGCGGATGGTGGCGAAGGCGTCGATGAAGGGGCGGCTGTTGAACCGATAGACGACGCCGCCCACCTCCTCTCGCGGGCCGCGGAAGCGAAGGTCGTCGACGACGCCGATGATGGTCATCGGGCCGTTGCTGTCGACCGACTGGCCGACCGCCTCCTGCGGGCTGCGGAAGCCGAGCTGGCGCACGGCATTGCGGTTGATCACGACGGCCGTGGGCGTGGTGCTGCCTTTCACCTTGGCGGCCAGATCATCGCTCGGATGCGTCGGGTCGAATAGCCGCCCGGCGATCAGCCGCGCCCCGAAGGTGCCGAAATAATCCTCGCCCACCCGCACGTGCATCAGCGAGGGATTATTGGTCGCCTCCATGCCTGGACGGTGGGTCGTGCTATGGTTGGTGGTGTTCTGATCCCCGGGGGCATTTTCCGCATTGGTGACATGGCTCACCCCGGGAAGGGCTGCCCAGGCGCGCAGCAACGCGGTCTTCTGTTCGGGCAGCAGCGAGCCCGAGGTGAAGGAGCGGACCACGTACAGCCCGTCGCGGCGGAAGCCGAGATCGGCGGCGCGAACATGCGCGGTCTGGGCGATCATCACCGTGGTCCCGATCGCAAAGGCAATCGCGATCGCGAACTGCACCACCACCAAAGCGGCGCGCAGGCGGGCGCCGGTGCGGCCGCCGCCGGGTGCCCGGGCGGCAGCCAGCACCGCTGCGGGACGGAACCCCGCGAGCACCGCCGCCGGATACAGGCCGGCGATGGCGCCCACCATGATCACCAGCAGCAGAAGCGGCGGCAGGATGCTGTCAGCACCGAAATAGCGAATTTTCAGCGCGATGCCGCCCAGCGTGTTGACCAGTGGCAGCGCGATTTCGGCGAGCGCCAGCCCGATGATCGCGGCGAGCGCGACGGTCAGCACCGCCTCGATCAGGAACTGGCGGATCAGGGCGCGGCGGGTGCCCCCCAGCACCTTCCGTACCGCGACTTCACGGGCGCGGAGTCCGGCGCGGGCGGTGGCCAGGTTCACGTAATTGACGATGGCGATCAGCAGCGTCAGCGTGCCGACCACGCCCAGCGTCGTCACGATCGCGCGGTCGCCGGGATCGTATAGATGATGCTCGGCCAGCGGTCGCAACGATTGCTCCCATTCGCCCTTCTTCATGTTCTCATCGTACACGCGCCGTGCGGCAAAGCGGGGCAGCTCGGCCTCGAAGGCGCGGGCGGCTGCGGCGTCGGGGAAGCGCAGCAACGTGACGAGCGAGGTGCTGCCCCAGTGATCGAACCATTGGCTGGCGAACCGCGCGGTATTCATCGGCACGAAGATCTGGCCGGTGAAGCTCATGTCCTTGCGCATATCGGCGATCACGGCGCCGACGCGGTAGTTGAAGCTCTTGTCGCCGATCACCACCGTCAGCGTCCGCCCCAGCGGCGACTGGGTGCCGAAATAGGTAGTGGCGGCGCGCTGGGTGATGACGATGCTGTCCGGGTCGGCCAGCGTGCGGGTCGGGTCACCGGCCACCACGGGCAGTTGCATCAGCTGAAAGAAGTTGGGGTCGACGACGATGATGTTCTCGCTGCTGTTCACCGCGCCCTGGCGGACGAAGCCGCCCTGCGGCCAGAAGCGCGTGCCGACCAGTTGCGGATAATCGGCGCGCAGATGGGTGAGTTGGGCACCCATAGTATACGGGTTGGCATCGTCGGGGACGCCCGGCAGGTGATAGCGCTCCTGGATGATGTAGAGCTTGTCCGCCCCCGGGATCCACCGGTCGAAGCCGGTCTCGAACCGCACGAACAGGAACAGCACCAGGAACACCGCGATGCCGAGCGCCAGCCCGCCGATGTTGAGCGCGGCGAACAGCTTGTGGCGGGTGAGCGAGCGATAGAAGCTGGTAAGCGCGGACGTCATGGCGTCACTCCCGGTTGGCGGGTGTTCGACAAATGGCGGAGCAGGGCGACGGCGAGGAGCACCAGCACCAGCACCGTCAGCACACGGTCGAGCTTCATGCCGCCCGCCGCACCGCGGAGAGGATCCGTCCGTCGAGCATGTGGATCGTCCGCTTGGCGATATCGGCATGGGCGGGCGAGTGGGTGACCATCACGATCGTCGCGCCGTCGGCGTTCAGGCGGGTAAGGATGTCCATCACCTGCGCGCCGTTTTCGGTATCGAGGTTGCCGGTCGGTTCGTCCGCCAGGATCAGCTTCGGCTCGCCCACGATCGCGCGGGCGATCGCGGCGCGCTGCTGCTGGCCGCCCGAAAGCTGGTGCGGATGGTGGTTGCGGCGGTGCGCGATGCCTACCCGGTCCATCGCGGCATCGACGCGGTCGCGCTTCTCGCGCGACGGCATCGAACGATAGGCGAGGGCGAGCGCGACATTCTCGGCGATGGTCAGCTCGTCGATCAGGTTGAAGCTCTGGAACACGAAGCCCAGCCGGTCGCGGCGGAGCCGGGCCAGTTGCGCCTCGGGCACCTTGGCGATGTCCTCGCCCTCGAACAGGTAGGCGCCGCTGGTCGGGCGGTCGATCGTGCCGAGGATGTTTAGCAGCGTCGACTTGCCACAGCCCGAAGGCCCCATGATCGCGACGAATTCGCCCGCCTGCACGGTCATGTCGATTTCGGCGAGCGCGGTGGTTTCGACGTCGTCGGAACGGTAGGCACGGTGGATGGCGTTGAGTTCGATCATGGCGGGCTCCTATCGGATGAGCAGGGTCTGGTAGGGGGCGTAGGTGGCGAGCGGGGTGGTGACGATGCGGTCGCCCGGCGCGAGGCCGGCGGTCACTTCGACCTGGTCGGGGTTGCGGCGGCCGGTGGTGATCGCCCGGCGCACGGCGCGGCCCTCGCTGGTGACGACGAACGCGGTGGTGCCGCCGGCATCGAGCCAGCCGCCCGAGGGCGCGACCACCGCCGGACGATCGGCGCCGAGGGTGAGGCGCACGTCGAGCGTCTGGCCGCGGTTGAGGCCGGTGGGCGCGGCACCCTTGAAGCCGAGCTCGACACGAAATCGCCCTTCGGTGACTTGCGGCAGCACCTTGATCACGGTCATCGGCAGGCTGCGGCCGTCGAGATCGGCGGTCGCGGAAAGCCCGGTGCGGACGCGGCCGAGATAGAATTGGTCGACGTCCGCTGTCAGTTTCCAGGCGCGTTCGGAATCGACCTGGCCCACCGCGTCGCCGGGCTTGATCATCTGGCCCGGCTGGAGGGTGAAGGCGGTCAGCCGCCCCGCAACCGGCGCGCGGACGACGAGCGCGGCAAGGCCGGCGCGGGTCATCGCCAGGCTTTCGCGCAGCTCGCCGGCGGTGGCGTTCACGCCTGAGGACTGATCGGCGAGCATCTTCCCCGCTTCCGACGCGCTGCGGGTGAGCGCGGCGAGGCGGGCGCGCTGGTACGTCACTTCCTCGCGCAGCGGCGTGACCGCGGCGGCGGTGACGATCTGCTTGTCGAATAGGATCTGCTTCTGGCGCAGCAGCGCCTCGCCCTTGGCAAGCTCGTTGCGGGCGGCGGCGATGTCGCGCTCGGTCTGCTCGCGGCTCTGCTGGATCGACAGGCGCTGGCCGCTGATCGAGCTGAGCTGCCCGGCGATGTTCGCCGAGCGGCTGGCGACGTCGAGCGCGAGCGTGGGGTTGGCCAACCGGGCGAGCGGCGCGCCGGCGGCGACCGACTGGCCGTCGGTGGCGATCAGCACCTCGACCTGGCCGCCGCTGATCGCGGTGACGTACACGGTCTGGAGCGGGGCGACCTGCGCGCGCAGCGGCACGTAATCGGCAAAGGCGGCGCGCGTGACGGGCGCGAAGCGGATCGTCGCGGCGTCGACCGCCAGCGACCCGGAGCCGGGCAGGAACCACCAGAGGGCGGCACCGGCGGCGACCACCGCGCTGCCCAGGCCGCCGCGTACCAGCAGCTTGCGGCGGCGGGCATGCGGGCGCTCGATCCGCCGGTCCATCGCGGCGCCGTTGTTCAAGAGAGAGGGAGCTTCCAT
>Ga0307412_10000897_pt1 | contig 17133 bp, 12 predicted proteins | sample DK1Cmetagenome_3_FD_203823 | JGI IMG/M metagenome (GOLD analysis project Ga0307412, IMG submission 203823) | Maize rhizosphere microbial communities from greenhouse at UC Davis, California, United States - DK15-C-1 | ecosystem: Host-associated > Plants > Roots > Rhizosphere > Soil | place: USA...
GAGCGAGCCTGCTCGCGAAGGCGGAGGGTCAGTCGACAATGATGTCGGCCATGACGACGCCTTCGCGAGCAGGCTCGCTCCCACAGGGAAGTGTCAGCCGGTAGTGCCGGCACGCAGGACGGTGGGGTCTTCTCCCCGATACAGCGCCTCGACCTTGGCCGCGCGCCATTGCAACACGGCGCGCTGGTTGATCGAGCCTTTGTCGGTGATTTCACCACGGTCGATGGAGGCCGGTTCGTCCAGCAGTGCGATCCACTCCACACGACTGGCGTTGCCATTGGCATCGCGGTTCAGGCGCTGCAACCAATCGGCAAACCATTGGCGCACCGGCGGGCTTGCCAGGACCTCGGCGTCGCTGGCGTCCGCGGCCAGGCCCGCGAGACGACGGCAGTCGTGCAGGCGCGGGAACACCAGCGCACCGAGGTGCGGGCGATCCGGCGCCGTCACCACCAGGTCCTGGACGTAAGGCGTTCCCTCAAGCACCGCGCGATTGCGCAACGGCCCGACGCTGACGAATACGCCGGAAGAGAGCTTGAAATCCTCGGCGATGCGCCCGTCGAACATCAGCCCCAGTTGGGGATTGGCGGAATCGGCGAGCTTGATGGCATCGCCCGAGCAATAGAAGCCGGCGTCGTCGAACACTTCGGTAGTCTGCTGCGGCGAACGCCAGTAGCCGGGCATGATGTGCGGCCCGCGAAAGCGTCCTTCGAACTTGCCATCCACCGGCACCAGCCGCACTTCGCAACCGGGCGCCGGCAGACCGATGTAGCCAGCCATGGACAGCGGCCCGGTGGTGAAGGTGCAGGACGGCGATGCTTCAGTCATGCCCAGGCCGGCCATCATGCGGATCCGTTCGCCGCAATGTTGCTCGGCGACTTTGTCGAGTCGATCCCAGGTGCTTTGGGAAAGGCCCGCCGCGGCGAAGAAGAACAGGCTGATACGCTTGAAAAAGCGTTCGCGCAACTCGGCGTCCTGTTCCAAGGCGCTCACCAGCTCTTCCCAGCCCTTGGGCACGGTCAGGTAGGCCGTCGGGGAAATTTCCTTGAGGTTGCGCAAGGTTTCAGCGAACCCTTGGACGGTGGGCTTGCCATCGTCCAGGTAAAACGTGCCGCCGTTGTACAGCACGATGCCGACGTTGTGGCTGCCGCCAAAGGTATGGTTCCACGGCAACCAGTCCACCAGCACCGGCGGTTCTTCGCCGAACACCGGGAAGGTTTGCAGCAACATCTGTTGATTGGCGCAGAGCATGCGCTGGGTGGTGATCACCGCTTTTGGCAGCTTGGTGGAACCGGAGGTGAAGAGGAATTTGGCGATGCTGTCCGGCCCCGTGGCGGCGAAGGCTCGCTCAGCCTCGACACCACGCGGTTGCGCGAGCAGGCTGGCGAAACTTGTCCTGGTCCGGCCGGGTACGTCTCCACGCACCGTGACCAGGGGAACATCCGCCGGTAACACGGCGTTGATTGCGCGCTCGAACGGCGCGGCGTCGCTGACGAACACCAGCCCCGGCTGCAACAGCTCGCAGACATGCCGCAGCTTGGCGAAATCCTGAGACAGCAGCGAATAAGCCGGCGACACCGGGCAATAGGGAATCCCTGCGTACATCGCGCCCAAGGCCATCTGCAAATGCTCGATGTCGTTGCCCGACAGCAGCGCCAAGGGTTTTTCCGCCGATAAACCATAGGCCAACAAGCCTTGGGCGATGGCCCGCACGCTGTCGAGCATCTCGGCATAACTGACGTGACGCCAGTCGCCCTTGTGTTCCCGGGCAGCGATAAAAGTCTGGTTCGGCCGTACCTCGGCCCAGTGCACCAGGCGATCGAGCAAACGCTGCGGCAACGGCGCCAAGGGTTCGAGGGAACGCATGTGCAGGACGCCCTGCTCTTCCTTCACTTCTACGGCGGGGTGACCAATCGACACCTGGCGATAGCGCACAGGCTCGGGCCGGGAGGATGATCTGAACTCGGAACTCACGGTGCATCTCCTCCATCAAGGCACGCTCGGGTCGCGCGAAGCGAGCGGAACGTGGCAGCACCTGGCTGCGGCCTTGTCATTGTTATGTCTGGCCTGCATCGGGCGATGGCTTTCGCGGCACACCGCCGGCAATGCGACGGATTTTCAGATCGGGTAATGCCGCGGACCGTTCTGCAACGTCACCCAGCGCAACTGGGTGAAATGCTCGATGGACGCCTTGCCGCCGAAGCTGCCGTAACCGCTGGACTTGACGCCGCCGAAGGGCATTTGCGCTTCGTCGTGTACGGTCGGGCCGTTGATGTGGCAGATGCCGGACTCGATTCGTTGGGCCAGGGCCAGCGCGCGCCCGGTGTCGTGACTGAAGATCGCCGCCGACAAACCGAACTCCGAATCATTGGCCAGGCGCAGCAGCTCTTCGTCACCCTCGCCGCGCAGCAGCACCGCCACCGGTCCGAAGGATTCTTCGCGATACAGGCGCATGTCCGGCGTGACACCGTCGAGCAAGGTCGGCTGCAAGATGCTGCCGTCCAACTGGCCGCCCGCGACCAACTTCGCGCCTTTGGCCAGGGCATCGTCGATCAGGCCCTTGATGCGCTGGCCGGCACTGGCGTCCACCAGCGAACCCAGCACCGAATCACTGGCACCTGGATCCCCTGCGCGCAAGGTGGCGATCTTCGTCGTGAGGCGTTCGATAAAAGCGTCGGCAATGCTCGCATCGACGATCAAGCGCTCGGTGGACATGCAGATCTGGCCCTGGTTGAAATACGCCCCGAACGCTGCGGCTTGCACCGCCGCATCCAGATCGGCATCGTCCAGCACCAGCAGCGGCGCCTTGCCGCCCAGCTCCAGCAATGCCGGCTTGAGGTGACGGGCCGACAATTCGCCGACGATGCGACCGACGTGGGTCGAGCCGGTGAAATTGACCCGTCGCACCGCCGGGTTGGCAATCAGGCGTTCGACGATGGCGGGTGCATCCGCCGGCGCGTTGCAGATGACGTTGACGACGCCGTCACCGAGGCCGGCGTCCTGCAATACCTGACCGATCAAACGGTGCACCGCCGGGCTGATTTCCGAGGCCTTGAGCACCACCGTGTTGCCGCACGCCAGCGGCATGGCGATGGCGCGGGTGGCGAGGATCACCGGGGCGTTCCATGGCGCGATTCCCAGCACCACGCCGCACGGCTGACGCAAGGCCATGGCGAAACTGCCGGGCACATCCGAGGGAATGACTTCGCCATTGATTTGAGTGGTCATGGAGGCGGCTTCGCGCAGCATGTTCGCGGCCAGGTGCACATTGAAGCCATACCAGTTGGCCATGGCACCGGTCTCGCCGGCGGCGGCGATGAACTCGCCGCTGCGGGCCTGCAATTGCTCGGCCGCGCGCAGCAAGCGCGTGCGACGTTCGTTGGGCGCCAACGCGGCCCAGGCAGGGAAAGCAGCTTGTGCGGCAGCCACGGCGGCGTCGGCGTCTTCCAATGTGGCGGCAGCGACGCGAGACACCACATCACCGGTCACCGGATTGCGGCGCTCGAAGGTCCGACCGTCACGGGCCGGGCACGATTGGCCGCCGATCAACAGGGGCACGTCCAGCATGGTGATTCCTCTTTATTGTCTTTATCGGAATGCATTCACAGTAGCGCCGGGAGCCGTGGGCGAACAGCTCCGAGGCGCCTTGTTGTCTCAACGCTTATAGGTTTGCAGGCCCGGCTTGATGCTCTTGTCGTCGAGGAATTGCTTCATCCCCTGCTCGCGTCCGCCTTCGGTGTCGAGCAGGCGCGACTGATCCAGCTTGGCGTAGAGGTAATCCTCGTTCTGCTCCCACGTCAGTTCGCGGCAACGCTTGAAGCCATGCTTGGCCGCACGCAGGACCACCGGGTTTTTCTCCAGCAGGTTGCGCGCCAGCTCGACGGTGACTTCACGCAGTTGCGCCAGGGGCACGCTTTCGTTGACCAGGCCCATCTCGGCGGCTTTTTGCCCGCCGAAGGTCTTGCCGGTCATGATGTAGTACAGCGATTGGCGATGGCCCACAGTGTCGGCCATGGCTTTGCTGACCAGGTTGCCGGGTGGGATGCCCCAGTTGATTTCCGACAGGCCGAAGGTGGCTTCGTCGGCGCAGATTGCCAGGTCGCACGCCACCAGCGGGCTGAATCCGCCACCGAAACACCAGCCGTTGACCATGGCGATGGTCGGCTTGGTGTACATGCGCAGCAGTTTCCACTGCCATTGCGAGGCTTCGCGGCGAATTTTTTCCTGGAGGATTTCCGGCCCGGCGTCGACTTCGCGGAAGTATTCCTTGAGATCCATGCCAGCGGTCCAGGCTTCACCGGCGCCAGTGAGCACCAGCACGCCAGCGGCGGGATCCTGTTCCAGGGTTTCCAGCACATCGACCATCTCGCGGTTGAGGGTCGGGCTCATGGCGTTGCGTTTTTCCGGGCGATTGAGGATGACCCAGGCGATGCCGTCGTCGATCTCGACCTTGACCGTTGTCCAGCGACCTTCGTAGTTGCTCATGGCGCGTGCTCTCTTGTTCTTGGCTGAAGATGATCAAAAACTAACCCTGAATATTAGTTATGTCAATTAACTATTAACCGATTTACCTTTGTTTTTTCTGTAGCTGGATTGGCGCACTGAACGACAAATATGTGAACGACCGTAGCCATCGCCCGACAACCTCGGCAAACTGGATAGCGTTGTTAACCACTGAATTTGAGGATGCACTTTTCGATGGCCAAGTCTTCCAAGCTCGCCGACCCCGCCGCCGAGGCTCCGCTCGACGCCAGCGACACGCAGGCGTCGATGGATTCCGCCCTGGACGAGCTGATCGGCTACGCCTTGCGTCGCGCCCAGTTGAAGCTGTTCCAGAACCTGATCGGCCGTCTCGCCGTCCACGATCTGCGGCCCGCGCAATTTTCAGCCCTGGCGATCATCGACCAGAACCCGGGCCTGATGCAGGCCGACCTGGCCAAGGCGCTCGCCATCGAGCCGCCGCAGGTGGTGCCGTTGTTGAACAAACTGGAAAGCCGGGCCTTGGCCGTGCGGGTGCGTTGCAAGCCGGACAAGCGCTCCTACGGGATTTTCCTGAGCAAGACCGGCGAGACACTGCTCAAGGAACTCAAGCAGATCGCCACGGAGAGTGATCTCGATTCCACTGCCGCGCTTTCCGCAGCAGAGCGCGAGGAGCTGCTGCGGTTGTTGAAGAAGGTTTATCAATAATCCTGTGGCGAGGGCCCCCTCCGGGTTGCCTGTAGGAGCTGCGTAGGAGCTGCCGAGTGCAACGAGGCTGCGATCTTTTCCCAGACACTTGAGTCCCAGAAGATCAAAAGATCGCAGGCTTCGCCAGCTCCTACAGAACCCAGCGGGCGCAAGCTCTCAGGAACAAATTGCAACCCATTGCTTTTAAAGTACGTGGCTCACGTTTGTCCGCTATTCCCGGTGTGGCGAGGGGATTTATCCCCGCTGGGCTGCGCAGCGGCCCCCAAACCAGGCAACTCGGTGTGCCAGTAAGGTCGAGGTCGTTGCTTTTGGGGCTGCTGCGCAGCCCAGCGGGGATAAATCCCCTCGCCACAAGACCTGTTCCCAACGCGACAGCGCAGCGTCAGCGACTCCCTCGCCACACAAGCTCTTTCACACGGAGCCAATCACCAAATCGGCACGCTGTACGTCACCAGAAACCGCGTCTGGTTTTCATCGCGAAACGCCGCCGTGCCGGGGAAATCGTTGCGATAGATCGATTTGCGCGCCAGCAGGCCGACGTTTTTCAGCGGACCGCTCTGGATCACGTAGCCAAGCTCCATCTGGAACTCTCGCTCCTTGCGATCCTCGGCGTTGAGGGCCGCGAGCTCGATGTGATCGCCACGCACGTAGCGCAACCGGGTCCGCAGGCCTGGCACGCCGACGGCGGCGAAGTCGTAGTCGTGGATCGCTTGCCAGGTGCGTTCCTTGGCATTGAGGAAGTCCGAGCTCATGGTCATTTCGCTCAAGCCCATCAGCTCGGTGCCAGACACGTACGGCGTCGCGGTGTCGCCGCTGGCATGCATGTAGCCCAGGCTCACGCGATGGCCGCCCAGGCGATACCCCACCAGCGCCGATACGTTGCGATTGTCCACCTTGCCAGCCTTGGCGGCGCCATCGTCGTCGCTGAAAAAGCTGCGCAGGTCGGTGGTCAGCACGCCGTCGCCCAGCGGCAGGTTGTGCAGCAATGCGAAGGTGTCCTGTTGGTACAGGTCAGCCACCTCGGCGTGGTAGACGCGCAGGCTGAGGTCCTTGTTGACCTGGTAATCGCCCCCCACATACGCCATATGGGACGTGGTCGCCGCGCCGTTGAAACGACGATTGGGCGACGCGATGGTCATGGGCTGGTAATCGGTGGAGTCGCGCCGGGCGATGCGGTCGATATAGCCGGTGTTCAGTGTCAGGCCATCGAAGTCCTTGGAGCTGAGCGTCGTCCCGCGAAACGTCTGCGGCAGCAACCGTGAGGGGCTGGCGAAAGCGAACGGCAAAAAGATCGACACGTCGCCGGTCTTTACGGTCGTCTGGGCGAAGCGCAGTTTTCCAGTCAGGCCCAGGCGCGAATACTCGTCTGCCGCGCGCTTATCGCTGGCGGACACCGGCAGCAGCTCAGTGCCGCTGCGATCCGGCGATGAGTCGAGCTTGATGCCGAGCAATCCCCGCGCATCGAGACCAAATCCGACCGCGCCCGGGGTGAACCCCGACTCCATGTTCATGAAGATGCCCTGGGCCCATTCCCGGGCCGCCGTCTTGGCGCCGTCGTCCTTGTAGTCGCGGTCCAGGTAGTAATTGCGCAAGGTCAACGTGCCATGGCTGTCGTCGACGAAGCCTTCGGCCCACGACGCGGCGGAACACAGGCTCAGACCGGCCAGGGCGAGCAGGTGAATGATCGGTGAAACGGCGGGCACGTGGGCGTACCGGATAACGTTCGGCATGTTCGATGTCCATTTTTTGTTGTTGTTTTTCTATCGAGGCGGGCGCCGGATGGCGGCCCCGCGGACAAAGAATGGAAATGATCGAGGCGCCTCGTCAATTGAGAATGTCCGATAATCGAACGTTAATATCTTTAACCAGTTTTACAAAGGACATGCTCTTTCCAAGCAAGCCTTTGATTTGCCGGGTGATCTGCGTCTGTTTTCCAGTCAGCACAGGACGATTCATTTTTTAGTTAGCTTTGTTATCTTAATCGCACCTGCTGGTTGCTTTGCGCCACAGTCCTGACAAAAACAATAAGAGGATTCGCCATGAACCATTCGCCGCGCCGGGCGACGTTGACCATCGCCTTGTGTTTCATCGTCGCGTTGATCGAGGGGTTCGACCTCCAGTCAGCCGGCACCGCTGCCGCCGGCTTGCGGCAGACGTTCAGCCTCGACCCGAAAATGATGGGATGGGTGTTCAGCGCGGGCATCATCGGGTTGCTGCCGGGTGCATTCTTCGGCGGCTGGATCGCCGATCGAATCGGTCGCAAGAAAATCCTGATCGCCGCCGTCCTGCTGTTCGGCGTGTTTTCCCTCAGCACTGCTTATGTCGAACAATTTTCCAGCCTGCTCGTGGTGCGCTTCATGACCGGACTTGGGCTGGGCGCCGCCCTGCCCAACCTCATCGCGTTATGCGCCGAAGCGGTAGGCGAACAGCGGCGCGGCACGGCCATCAGCGTGATGTACGCCGGTGTTCCCCTGGGCGGCGCACTGGCGGCAGTGGTCGCGATGACGTTTGGCGAGCATTGGCAGATGACCTTTTTCATCGGTGGCGTGGCGCCCTTGCTCGTGGTGCCGCTGATGCTGTTGTGGCTGCCGGAGTCGAGCGCGTTCAAGCAGGTCCGGCACGTCAGTGGCGAAGCCCGCAGCTCCGTCGGCCAAGCGTTGTTTGGCGAAGGTCGAGGCATGACCACGCTGGGTCTCTGGTTGAGCTATTTCTTCACCCTGACGGTGATGTACATGTTGCTCAACTGGCTGCCCTCGTTGCTCTTGGAACAAGGCTTCAGCAAACCACAGGCCGGCCTGGTGCAGATGTTGTTCAACATCGGCGGAACTCTCGGCTCGCTGCTCGGCGGCCTGCTGCTGGACCGTTGCAACGCCATCAAGGTCGTGCTCTTCGTTTACGCCGGGCTGTTGAGCGCCCTGGCCGGGGTCGGGGTGTCAGTCGGCATCGTGCCGATGGGCATTGCCGGGTTCGCCGCCGGGCTGTTCGTCATGGCCGCACAGCTGGTCCTCTACGCGTTGGCGCCACCCTCCTACCCCACGGCCGTCCGTGCCACAGGTGTCGGAGCCGCAGTGGCCATCGGACGCCTGGGCTCGGTGGCCGGGCCGCTGGCCGCCGGCCAGATCCTCGCGGCCGGGGCCGGTACCAGCACCGTATTGCTGGCGACCTCACCGGGACTGATAATTGCGACGCTGGCCATCCTCGGCGTGATCCGCAACGCGGGCGGAACACGGGTCAGCACGGTGAACTCGGCGGCGGAGCACTCCTGAAAACAGGAACAGCGGGATACACCGTGCTACCGCCTTCGCGAGCAAGCCCGCTCCCACATTGGATTTGTGGCGGTCACAAGATGCGCATACGCCGCAAAATCCTGTGGGAGCGAGCTTGCTCGCGAAGAGGCCGGCACTTCCAGCATGTCCATCGACCGTGACACCGCTTTCGCGAGCAGGCTCGCTCCCACTTAGATTTGCGGCGGTCACAAGATGCGCATACGCCGCAAACTTACAGGGGCAATGCGCCCCGCTCAAAGCGCCAAAGCAATAGCCTCCCCAACCTCCTGGGTCGAACCCCGGCCGCCGAGATCAGGCGTAATCGGCCCCTCGGCAATCACCCGTTCAATGGCCCTGAGAATCCCGTCATGCGCCGCACGATAGCGCTCATCACCATTGCCCAGGAAATCCAGCATCAAGGCCCCGGACCAGATCATCGCGATCGGGTTGGCAATGTTCCGTCCATAGATATCCGGCGCCGAACCATGCACCGGTTCGAACAGCGAGGGATAACGTCGCTCCGGGTCGAGGTTGGCCGAAGGCGCGATACCGATGGTGCCCGCGCAGGCCGGCCCGAGGTCGGACAGGATGTCGCCAAACAGGTTCGACGCCACGACCACGTCGAAACGATCCGGGTGGAGCACGAAGCGCGCACAGAGAATATCGATGTGTTGCTTGTCCCAGGTGACGTCCGGGTACTGCTGCGCCATGAGCGCCGTGCGTTCGTCCCAGTACGGCATGCTGATGGAAATGCCGTTGGACTTGGTCGCCGCCGTCAGGCGTTTGCGCGGTCGGGCCTGGGCAAGATCGAAGGCGAACTTGAGGATCCGGTCCACGCCGCGTCGCGTGAACACCGACTCCTGCAGCACGAATTCATGGGCGGTGCCCTCGAACATCTTGCCGCCGACCGAGGAGTATTCGCCCTCGGTGTTCTCACGAATCACCACGAAATCGATGTCCCCGGGTTCGCGTCCGGCCAACGGGCACGGCACGCCGGGAAACAACCGTACGGGGCGGATGTTGACGTATTGGTCGAAGTCCCGACGAAACTTCAGCAGCGAGCCCCACAGCGAAATGTGGTCCGGGACCTTGTCCGGCCAACCCACGGCACCGAAGTAGATCGCGTCGAAGTCCTTGAGCTGCTCGAACCAGTCGGAGGGCATCATCTGCCCATGTTCCAGGTAGTAGTCGCAGTGGGCCCAGTCGAGCACTTCGATGCTCAAATCCAATTGCCATTTTTTCGCCGCCTGCTCCAGCACCCGCAGGCCCTCCGGCAAGACTTCCTTGCCAATGCCATCGCCGGCAATCGCGGCGATCCTGAATGACTTGTTCATCAACCCAATCTCCTCTGTCCAAACGGTGAAGGGATCACAGCCCACCGATGTGGAAGGCTTTGACTTCAAGGTATTCGTCCAGGCCGTACTTGCTGCCCTCGCGGCCCACGCCTGACTGCTTGATACCGCCAAAGGGGGCAACGTCCATGGAGATTAGCCCGGTATTGAGGCCGATCATGCCGAACTCCAGTGCCTCGCCGAACCGCCATGAGCGGCGCAAGTCCTGGGTAAAGAAATAGGCACCCAGGCCATAAGGCGTTGCGTTGGCCAGGGCCAGCGCCTCTTCTTCCGTGCTGAAACGCATCAATGGCGCGACCGGACCGAAGGTTTCTTCATTGGCGAGCAACATCCCCGCGTGCGCCTCGCCGAGCACCGTTGGCTGGACGAACTGGCTTTCGCCATGGGGGATGCCGCCGCAGAGCAGGCGCGCGCCCTGGCTCAACGCCTCATCGATATGCCGGGCAACCTTGCTGACCGCCGCCGCGTTGATCAGCGGGCCCACGTTCACCCCGGCATCCAGGCCATCGCCGACTTTCAGCTTGCCGACCTCCTCCACCAGGCGCCGGGCGAAGCGATCGTAGATGCCGTCCTGCACGAGGATCCGGTTGGCACAGACGCACGTCTGCCCCGCGTTGCGGAACTTGCTCAGCATGACGCCGGCCACGGCCTGCTCCAGGTCAGCGTCGTCGAACACGATGAACGGAGCGTTCCCCCCCAGTTCCAGGCTCAGGCGCTTGATGTGTTCGGCACTTTGGCGCATCAGCAGCCGACCGACCGCAGTGGAGCCGGTGAACGAGATCTTGCGCACCGTCGGGTTGCCGGTCAGCTCTTCGCCAATGCCGGCGGGCATGCCGGTCACGACATTGAAGACCCCGGCCGGAATGCCGACCCGTTCAGCCAATACCGCCAGCGCCAAGGCCGACAGTGGTGTCAGGTCCGAAGGCTTGACCACAATTGTGCAACCGGCGGCCAGGGCCGGCGCGCACTTGCGGGTGATCATCGCGTTGGGGAAATTCCATGGGGTGATCGCGGCACAGACACCGACCGGTTGCTTGAGCGTCAATAACCGACGATCACCGCTCGGGGCTTGCATGGTTTCGCCGTAGACCCGTCGCGCTTCTTCGGCGAACCATTTGACGAAGCTGGCGCCGTAGCGGATCTCGCCCATGGCCTCGGTCAGCGGCTTGCCCTGCTCACAGGTCAGGATCAGCGCCAGGTCGTCGAGGTTATCGAGCATCGCCTGATACCACCGGTCGAGCAACGCCGCTCGCTCCACCGCCGGGCGCGCCCGCCAGGCCGGCCAGGCACGGTCGGCGGCCTCGACGGCGCGCCGGGTTTCGCTGGCGTGTATCGCCGGTACCCGAGCGAGTACCTCGCCGGTGGCCGGGTTGATGACGTCCAAGGTAGCGGCGCTGTCGGCACCGACCCACTGGCCGTCGATGTAAGCGAGTTCCACCAGCAGGCTGGGGTCTTTCAGGCGATTCTTGAGCATGGCGTGGAGTCCTGTTTTGAGACAGTCTCCAGTCTATTGAGTCGTCCTGGACGAGGATGCTGAAAACGCCGGCCCTACAGCCGTGAATGCTGAATTTCAGCCTTCGACGGCACGCTTTACCGTGGCACTACCGAGCGCGCATCGAACCCAACAACCCTTGCAGAAAACGTTCGCCCGCGTCCATCTGGCTGACCTCGACGAACTCGTCAGGCTTGTGCGCCTGTTCTATCGAACCGGGGCCACAGACCACCACCGGTACGTCCAGGCGTTGCTTGAACAACCCGCCCTCGGTGCCGAACGAGACTTTGGCGGTGCCGGTGTCCGGGGCGGCAAAGTTTTTCAGGAAACGCACGGCTTCGACGCTCGGGTGGGTGTCGAGACCCGGATAGACGTTCAAGGTCTCGATTTCGATGGCAGCCACGCTGGACAGCTTCTTGGCTTCGCGCACGATCAAATCCGCCCGCTCGGTCATTTGCTCCAGGAACCGGTCGAGGTTGTCCGCCGGCAAGTTACGCACTTCGAAATCCAGGGTGCACAGGTTTGGCACGATGTTCAGCGCCTTGCCGCCGACAATCTGCCCGACATGCACGGTGCTGTAGGGCACGTCGTAGCCGGTATCCTGGGCGCCCTGCTCCTGCAACTGTTGCTGGCTCAGGCGCAGCGCCGCGATGAAATCGCAGGCCACGTGGATCGCATTGACCGAGCGTGGCGCCAGGGAGGAATGCGCTTCGAGGCCGCGACAGTAGGTGCGGTAAGAGCCCTTGCCCTTGTGCCCGAGCACGAATTGCATTTGGGTCGGCTCGCCGATCACGCACAGGAACGGCCGGACCGGTGCCAGGTGCAGCACATCCAGCAGGCGCCGCACCCCGACGCAACCGATCTCTTCGTCATGGGACAGCGCCAATTGCAATGGCCGGCTCAAGGGCTCCTCCGTGGCGTCGAGCATGGCGTCGATGGCCAGCGCAATGAAACCCTTCATGTCGCAACTGCCACGCCCATAAATCCGCCCGTCCCGCACCGTCGCCTCAAACGCCGGGACAGTCCAGGCCTGCCCCGCCGCCGGCACCACATCGGTATGACCGGACAGCAGGATGCCCGGCACATCCCGTGGTCCGGCGCTGGCAAACAGATTGGCTTTCTTGCCCGTCTCATCCTTGACGATGAGCGACTCGATGCCCTTGGTCAGCAGCAAGTCACGTACATACTCGATCAAGGCCATGTTCGACTCCGAGGAGACGGTGTCGAAGGCCATCAGTCGTTTGAGAATTTCCAGTGCCCTGGGTTTCATGCGTACGCCGCCACGGTCAGAGGGTTCGATTGCTGGGTTTTTATCAGTTCGGCGCTGTCATGGTGGCAGAGAATTTCACTGCCGCCGGCGATGGTCCGGCGCTCTGGCGCGACACAATTGCAGAGGCCATCCACCCGCACCGGGCAGCGGCTGAGGAAGGTGCACAAGCCAGGCACATTGGCTTGGGGCCCGAGGGTCGGCAATGTCTGGCACGTCGTTGCCCCGCAGCTTTCCAGCCAGCCCTGACGCAGTTCCGGCACGGAATGGATCAACAGGTCGGTGTAGGGATGGAACGGTGCTTGTGCGTAGGCGTCGCGGGTCCCGGCCTGGATCTTGTGGCCGCTGTACATCACCACGATGTCGTCACACAGGGCCCGGACGGTGGAAATGTCGTGACTGATGAACAGATAGGACACCCCGAGTTGCTGGCGCAGGTCGCGCAGCAGTTCCAGGATCGCCGCCCCGACCACCGTGTCCAGCGCCGAGGTCACCTCGTCGCAGAGAATCAGGTCCGGCTTGGCCGCCAAGGCCCGGGCCAGGTTGACCCGTTGTTTCTGCCCGCCGGACAGCTCGTTCGGCCGCCGGTCGGCCATCGTGCGCGGCAAACGTACCAGGTCCAGCAGCTCACCGATACGCTCGCGCAACGCCGTGCCCTTGAGGCCGAAATACATCTTCAACGGACGACTCAGGAGGGTGCTGACGCTGTGCATCGGGTTGAGCGCGGTGTCGGCATTCTGGAAAACCATTTGAATGCGTCGGAACTGCTCGTGAGTGCGTGACGACAGGCTGCCACCCAAGGGTTGACCATCGAAGGTCAAGCCGCCAAGGGCCGGTGTCAACAGCCCCGCCACCACTCGGGCCAAGGTCGATTTGCCAGAGCCCGACTCGCCAATCACGCCGATGGCCTGGCCTCGGCGGATCGTCAGGTCGATGTCTTCCAGCACGCGAATGGCGGGCATGCCCTGGGCATTTTTGTTGCCGTAGCCGGCGGTCAGTCCCTGGATGGTCAGCAACGGTGTTTCTTGCGCGATGTCGGCCGGTGGACGAATCGTCGTGTCCGGGCGCGCCGCCGCCAGCAAGCTGCGGGTGTATTCGTGGGACGGCCCTTGCAGCAAAGGTGCCGTAGCGCTGTGTTCGAAGATTTCACCGCCGTTGAGTACGACAATCTGGTCAGCCATCTGTGCCACGACCGCCAGGTCGTGGGACACATAGACCGCCGTCGCCCCGCGCTCATGGACCACTCGCTTGAAGGCCCGCAGCACATCGATCTGCGTTGTTACGTCCAGCGCCGTGGTCGGCTCGTCGAGCACCACCAGCAACGGATCGCTGATCAATGCCATGGCCGCCATCACCCGCTGCAGTTGCCCGCCGGACACCTGGTGCGGATAGCGTTGGCCGATGCGATCCGGGTCCGGCAGGGCCAGGTCGCGGAACAGTTCGACGGCCTTGGTTTCAAGCTCGGCCCGGCTGCCCAGGCCGTGGATCAATGCGCCCTCCACCACTTGATCAATGAGTTTTTTCGCCGGATTGAACGCCGCCGCGGCGCTCTGGGCGATGTACGACACTCGGTTGCCCCGCAGCTTCTGCAATTGGCTGTCGTTCAGCGCCAGCATGTCATGCTCACCGACGTGCACGCTGCCGCCGGCCAACCGGCAACCGCGTCGGGCATACCCGAGCAGCGCCAGGGCAATGGTGGTCTTGCCGGAGCCGGATTCACCGATCAACGCCAGCACTTCACCCTTTTCCAGGGAAAAGCTGACGCCCTTGACGATATCGACTTCTCCACGCTCGCCACAGGCCACGACTCGCAAGCCCTCGACTCGAATCAATTCGCTCATCTCAATGGCCTCCCGTACGTCGATTGCGCCGCGACGACACCCGGTCGATGAACAGATTCACACCGATGGTCAGGGTGCCAATCGCCAGGGCCGGAATCACGATGGCCGGCGCGCCCTGATTGAGGCCACCGATGTTTTCGCGCACCAGGGAGCCAAGGTCGGCGTCCGGCGGTTGCACGCCCAGCCCGAGGAAACTCATGCCGCTGAGCAGCAGCACGATGAAACCGAAGCGCAGGCCCAGGTCCGCCAGCACCGGGTTGAGGATGTTCGGCAGGATTTCCACACAGGCAATGTATAGCCGACGCTCGCCCCGGGTGCGGGCGACTTGCACGTATTCCAGGGCTTCGATATTCACCGCCATGCTACGGGCGATGCGAAAGGCGCCGGGGGTGTAGCTCAACACTGCGGTACAGATCAGCAAGGTGACCGAGGAACCGAAAGCCGAAACCATGATCAACGCGAGCATCTTGCTCGGAATCGAAATGAACGCGTCCATCAGCCGGCTGATCAGCTCATCCAACCACTTTGGCGACACCACCGACAGCAAGGCCAGGCTCGTGCCCAACGTGCTGGACAGCACCGCGGCTACCAGCGCGAGGCCGACGGTAAAGCGTGCGCCGACGAGAATCCGGCTGAGCATGTCACGGCCCAGGTAATCGGTGCCGAACGGGTACGCGGCGCTGAAGCTGTCGAAGACATTGTCGGAGACCACCTCACCCACCGGGTGCGGCGCCAGCCACGGGCCGAATATCGCCACCAACAGCCAGATCGCACACATCGCGGCGCCGACCAGACCCAGCCAGGACGCGCCATGGGGGTCTTTGCCCAACCCCAGCGCTGCGGCCGCAGGCGGGGATTTCACAATGAGATTGTTCATTGGTTTCTCAGCCTCGGATTTGAAAGAATCGCGCACAGGTCGGCAATCAGCACCAACGCCAGGTACGCGGTACAGAACAACATCGTGCAGCCCTGGACCAGGGCCATGTCGCGGTTGGTCACGGCATCGACCATCAGGCTGGCGATACCGGGGTAATTGAAGATCGTTTCGACGATCACCACCCCGCCCAGCAGGTAGGACAGGCTCAGGGCGATGGCATTGGCGATGGGCCCGATGGCATTGGGCAAGGCATGGCGAAGCACGATGCGGACATTGCTCACGCCTTTGAGCCGGGCCATCTCCACATAGGGGCTGTCGAGCTGATCGATGACCGCCGCCCGGGTCATGCGCGACATCTGCGCGACTATCACGCAGCACAGCGTCATCACCGGCAAGGCGTAGGTGCGCATGAATTGCCAGGGTGAGGTGATGTCACTGGCGTAGGACAACGCCGACAGCCAACCCAGGTTTACCGCGAATATCAGCACCGCCAGGGTGGCCACCAGAAATTCCGGCACCGCCACCATGGTCAGGGTGAAAAAACTCAGGAAACTGTCGATGCGCCCGCCCCGGCCCATGGCCGAGCCGATACCCAGCGTCAACGCCACCGGCACTGAAACCAATGCCGTGGCCGCCGCGAGCATCAAGGTGTTGGGGACCCGGCCGGCCATCAGATCGATGACCGGCATGGCATTGGAAATCGACATCCCCAGGTCACCGCTGAGCAGGCTCGTCAGCCAGTGCAGGTAACGCAACACACCAGGCTGGTCGAGGCCCATTTTCGCCCGCAGGGCGGCGACCTGTTCCGGTGTCGCGAACTGGCCCAGGGACTGTTGCGCCGCGTCGCCCGGCAGCACCGCCGTGATGGCGAACACCACCATGGACACAATCAGCAAGGTCAGGACCGCCGCCCCCAGGCGTCGGCCAATCAACCACAGTGTGTTGCTATTCATCAGCCGCCCCTCATGCAATGCAGCGTGAACCCGAGGTTCATCAGGCGTCCAGCCAGACTTGCTCGGCGAACATGTAGCCCATGAAACCGCCCAGGGGGTTGGCGCCATAGCCTTTGACGCGCTGGTCGGCGCCGTCGATGTTGCTGATGAACACCGGCACGCCGATACCGCTGTGTTCATGCACCAGGGCTTGCATGTCGCCGTACATCTTGCCGCGCTTGGCCTCGTCGGTTTCCCCTCGCGCCTGTACCAGCAGTTGGTCGAACTGCTCGTTTTTCCAGCCCGACTCGTTCCACGGGGCCGTCGACTGGAAGAACTGCGAGAAGATCATGTCGGCATTCGGACGCGGGTTGATGTTGCCGAAGCTCAGCGGGTGCTTGGCCCAATGGTTCGACCAATAGCCATCGCTGGGCAGCCGGTTGACGTCGAGCTTGAGCCCGGCCTCTTTGGCCGATTGCTGCAGCAGCACCGCGACGTCCACCGAACCGGTCGCCGCGGGCGAGCACATCAGCGGCATGCTGATGCTTTCCATGCCGGCCTTCTTGAGCAGGAACTTGGCCTTTTCCGGATCGTAGGCCCGTTGTGGCAACTCCGCGTTATAGAAACGCGCACCGGGTGCGATGGGATGGTCGTTGCCGACCCGGGCGTAGCCACGGAAGATCGCCGACTTGATCTGCTCACGGTCCAGCAACAGCTTCATGGCCTGGGTGAATTCCGGGCTTTGGCCCGGCATCTGGTCCTGGCGGATGATCAGGTCAGTGTAGTTGCCCGACGGCGAATCGATGACCCGGTGCTTGGCGCTGGCCTTGATACGTGTGGTCGAGCGTGGGTTGACCTCGTTGACGATGTGCACGTCGCCCGACAACAGCGCGTTGATCCGCGACGATTCGTCGGCGATGCC
>Ga0307412_10000898_pt1 | contig 17122 bp, 13 predicted proteins | sample DK1Cmetagenome_3_FD_203823 | JGI IMG/M metagenome (GOLD analysis project Ga0307412, IMG submission 203823) | Maize rhizosphere microbial communities from greenhouse at UC Davis, California, United States - DK15-C-1 | ecosystem: Host-associated > Plants > Roots > Rhizosphere > Soil | place: USA...
TTGCGATCCGGTGTGGACGGCTCGACAAGCGCATCTTCATCGGGAGGATGATCCGTCATGACGAGCGATCTCGACCGCACCATTGATACCCTCGCGCGCTGGGTCGCCGAGAGCCGGCACCTCGTGGCGTTCACGGGGGCGGGGATCAGCACCGATTCGGGGATCCCCGATTTCCGCGGCCCGGACGGGGTATGGACGCGCCGCGACGCAGGCCTGCCGCCGCCGCGCTGGAAGAAGCCCTCGTCGCAGGTCGAGCCGAACGCGTCGCACCTGGCCCTGGTGACGCTGCAACAGATGGGGCTCTTGCGCTTCGTCATCTCGCAGAACACCGACGACCTGCACCGGCGCTCGGGATTGCCGCCCGAAATGCTCGCCGAGCTGCACGGCAACGGCGCGCTCATGCGCTGCCTCGGCTGCGATGCGCGATATACGCGGCAGGAGGTCGGGTGGGACAGGGCCGAATGGGGACCGGGCTACCGCACGGACCGGCCCGCGCGCGGGCAGCCTGCTTGCCCCAAATGCCGCGGGCGGCTGATTTCATCGGTCGTCAATTTCGGCGATCCGCTGCCAGAGAAGGATCTGCGCACGGCGAGCGCGCACGCGGCGACGTGCGACGTGATGCTGGTGCTCGGCTCTTCGCTCGTCGTGAACCCGGCCGCGGCGCTCGTGGGCGTGGCGATCGAGGCGGGCGCGAAGGTGGCGATCATCAATCGCGGCGAGACGCCCTACGACGGGCTCGTGCAGCTCCGCGCGGAGGTCGGAATCGCCGAGGTCCTCCTCCCCGCGGTGCAGCGCGTTCCCGCCCTCGCCGGGCGCAGGCTCCGGCGGGCGAGCGCATAGCGGGGCGGGCTGGTCCGGCCCGCCGGTTCGGCTATGCTCGCCGCGATGACCTCCCCCCCGAAGCGCCCCCTTCAGCTCATCGATGCTGGCGATCATCGGCTCGAGCACGCGTGGATCGGCCGGGGCCGGCCGGGGCCCGTGCTCGTCTTTTTGCACGAGGGGCTCGGATCGCTGTCGCAATGGAAGGATTTCCCCGAGCGCCTCTGCGACCTGACGGGGCTGTCGGGGCTCGTCTACAGCCGGCGAGGTTATGGGGCGAGCGATCCTGCGGTCCTGCCGCGCGGCGTGGGCTTCATGCACGAGGAGGCGCGCTGTGACCTGCCCCGCGTGCTCGCGGCGACCGGCGTCGAGGACGCGATCCTCGTGGGGCACTCGGACGGGGCCTCGATCGCGCTCATTTACGCGGGCGAGGGCGGGGGCGGGATCCGTGGGCTCGCGCTCATCGCGCCACACGTGATGGTCGAGGCGATGTGCGTCGAGGAGATCGCGCGGCGCCGGGCGGAGTATGGCGTCACCGAGCTGCGTGAAAAGCTCGCGCGTCACCATACGGACGTGGATGCCACGTTTCACGGCTGGGTGGACGTCTGGTTGCACCCCGATTTCCGGCGCTGGGACATCCGCCCGCTCCTCGCGGGCGTCCGCGTCCCGGTCCTGGTGGTCCAGGGCGCGGACGACGCGTATGGCACGCTCGCGCAGGTGGACGCCGTGCGTTCGGGCGTGCGCGGACCGGCCGAGCGGCTGATTGTGCCCGGCGCGGGGCATTCGCCGCAGCGTGACGCGCCCGACGAGGTGCTCGGGGCGATGGCGCGGTTCATAACCGTGCTCACCCGCACCTGAGCGGGCGGTCTCGCCTTTACACGAGGCCCGCCCACCGCGATACTGCGCGCGCATGCAGCCTGGTGATCTCGTGGGAGAGGATTTCGAGCTCCAGCGCCTCGCCGGCTCCGGGGGCATGGGCCACGTCTACAAGGCGACCGACCGGCGGACCGATCGAACGGTCGCGGTCAAGATCCTGAAGGGCGAGGACGGCGGTGACGCGGCCCGCTTCGCGCGGGAGGCGCAGATCCTGACAGGGCTCGACCACCCGCACGTCGTTCGCTTCGTGACCTACGGGATCACGGGGACGGGCGCGCACTACCTCGTGATGGAATGGCTCGACGGCGAGGACCTCGCGACGCGGCTTTCGCGCGCGCCCCTCACCGTGGAGCAGAGCGTCGTGCTCGCCATTCGCATCGCCGAGGCGCTCGCGTTCGCGCACGCGCGCGGCGTGGTCCACCGCGATCTGAAGCCCGCGAACATCTTTCTGCCCGGCGGGCGCATCGAGGACGCGAAGGTCCTCGACTTCGGGCTCGCGCACCTGCGCGGCGCAGGGACGCGCATGACGCGCTCGGGCGCGGTGCTGGGGACGCCTGGATACATGGCCCCGGAGCAGGCGCGCGGCGGCGAGCGGGTGGGCCCGGAGAGCGACGTGTTCTCGCTCGGCTGCGTGCTCTACGAGTGCCTGACCGGCGAAAAGGCATTCGGCGGCACCCATATGGTTGCCGTCCTGACGAAGATCCTCTTCGATCAGACCCCGCGGGCGCGGGATCGCTGCCCTCAATTGCCGGAGGATCTCGACGCGCTGCTCGAGCGAATGCTCTCGAAGGACCCGAGCGAGCGTCCCCGGGACGGCGCCGAGGTCGCGGCTGCGCTGCGTGATTTGCCGGCGTTGAGCGGCGAGGTGTCCCACCGAGCGCCCCCGCGCGACGAGCGTCCCGTGGCGCTCACGGGCAGCGAGCAGCGCGCGGTGGCCGTCATTCTCATTGGAACGCCCCCGGTGCCCGAGGGGGCGGCTTTGAATGCCGCGGAGACGGTGGTGCTCGGGGGCGGCGCGGCGCTGCGCGAAGAGGCCGCGCGGCACGGCGGTCAATACGAGATGCTGATGGGCGGCGCGGTGGCCGTGGTCCTGTCGGATTCGGGTCTGGCCACGGATCTGGCCGCGCAGGCGGCGCGCTGCGCGCTCGGGTTGCGCAGGCACGCCGAGGGCAGGCCGATCGCGCTGACCATGGGGCGCAGCGAGCCCACGCGGCGGCCTTTCATGGGGCACGCCATCGATCGGGCGGCGCGGCTCGTGGGGGACGGGGCGGCCCTTAATGCGCCGATCGCGCTGGACGAGGTGACGGCGGGGCTGCTCGACGCGCATTTCGACGTGCGCGTTGGCGACGAGGGCCCCACTTTGCACGGCGAGCGCGAGCTCGGCGAGGGGACGCGGACCCTGCTCGGCAAGGCGACGCCGTGCGTGGGCCGCGAGCGGGATCTGCGCGTGCTCGAGGATCTGTATTCGAGCTGCGTGGACGAGCGCGTGGCGCAGGCGGTCCTCGTGACGGCGCCGCCCGGCGTCGGCAAATCGCGGCTCGGGCAGGAGATGGTGCGCATCGTGCGGGCGCGCGACGAGGGGGCGGCCGTCTGGATCGGGCGGGGAGACCCATTGCGGATCGGCTCGGCGTTCGGCCTGCTCGGCCAGGCGATCCGCAGCGTGTGCGGCATTCGCGACGGCGAGCCGCTCGAGGTGCGTCGTGACAAGCTCGTCGCGCGCGTGGGCGAGCACGTGCCGGAGGCCGATCGGCGGCGCGTGGCGGAGCTGCTCGGCGAGGTCATCGGCGCGCCTTTCCCCGACGAGGACAGCCCCACCTTGAAGCTCGCGCGCGCGGACGCGCAGCTCATGAACGACCGCATGTTGGGGGCCTTCCTCGATTTCATCTCGGCCGAGTGCGAGGCGCACCCCACGCTGCTCGTGCTCGAGGATCTGCACTGGGGCGATCATCCCACCGTGCAGTTCCTCGATCGGGCGCTGCGCGAGCGCGCGGAGAGCCCGCTCTTCGTCCTCGCGCTCGCCCGGCCCGAGGTGTACGAGCGTTTCCCCCAGCTCTGGGCGGGGCGCACCGTTTACGATATTCGCCTCAATCAGCTCAGCAAGAAGGCGTCCGAGCGCCTCGCGCGTCACGTGCTGGGCGAGCGCGTGGCCCAGGGCACGCTCGAGCGGCTGGTGCGGCTGTCGGAGGGAAACGCGTTTTACCTGGAAGAGCTCATCCGCGCGACCGCCGAGGGCAAGGGCGCCGATTTGCCGGAGACGGTGGTGGCGATGGTGCAATCGCGCCTCGGTGGCCTCGACGAGGCGTCGCGGCGGCTCCTGCGGGCGGCGAGCGTCTTCGGCGAGGTCTTCTGGGCGGGCGGCGTCGCGGCGCTCGTGGGGGCGTCCGATCGCGGCGCCGAGCGACTCTTGGATCTGGCCCAGCGCGAGCTCGTCATGCATCGCGCCGAGAGCCGTTTTCCCGGCGAGGAGGAGCTGGCCTTCCGTCACGCGCTCGTGCGGGAGGGCGCGTACGGGATGCTCACCGAGGAGGACCGCACGCTCGGCCACAGGCTCGCCGGCGAATGGCTCGAGCGGCGCGGCGAGCAGGACGCGCTCGTCCTGGCCGAGCATTTCGAGCGCGGCGGCGAGGGCGCGCGGGCAGGGGAGCTTTATCTGCGCGCGGCCCAGCAGGCTCACGTCGGCGGCGACGCGGACACGACCATGGCCCACGCCAGGCGCGGGCTCGCCTGCCCGGTGCCCGACGACGTGCGCGCGGCATTGCTCGGCATGATCTGCGAGGCGAGCGCGTGGAAGCTCGAGTCGTTGATCGCGAACCGCCCCCACGCGGAGGAGCTTTTGCGCCTGTCGCGCTCGGGCACCGCGGCCTGGGTGCAGGGCATGTTCGTCAAGCTCTTCTCCGCGCTGCAAGCCGGGCACGTCGCCGAGTTTCTCGAGACCCTCGACGAGCTGTGCCGGGTCGAGCCTTCGCCCGAGGGCGTCTCGCCCCTGGTCTTCGCGATGGCCACGGCGGCGTATATCCTCGACAAACTCGGCCGTATCGGGCACGGCACGGCGGTGCTCGCGCAGGTCGATGCGATGGCCCGCGAGGTGGGCGATCGCGACGGCAGCCCGCGATTGTGGTTCGGGGTCATCGAGGGGGCGCGCAGCGCCTATGCGCACGAGGATCCGTGGGCGGGCCTCGTTCACAGCCGCGACGTGCTCGCGACGGGCGAGCGGCTCGGCTATCGCCGGATCATCCTCGGCGCGCACGTGCTCGCGGCCATGAACACCTGGTTCCTCGGCGCGCGCGAGGAGGCCGAGCGGACGCTCACCGGCCTTTCGTTGCCGGACGAGGAGCTGGGGCACGGCTCGTCCTTGCGTCCTTTTTGCATGGCCTGGATGCTCGCGGAGCGGGCGGCATTCGAGGACGCGCGCGCGTGGGCCGAGCGCATGATCACCTCCGGCAAGACGCGCGGGCTGCCGGTCGACGAGGGCCGGGGCCACTGGGTGCTCGCCGAGGTATTGCGCCGCGAGGGCGCGTTCGCGGCGGCGGAGGCGGCCCTGACGCAGGCGCGGGCGATGCTCTCCATGTCCTCGCCGCTCGATTACCCGGGCGTGCTGGCGACGAGCGCGGCGCTCAATCTCGCGCGGGGCAGGGTGGACGAGGCGCTCGTGGCGGCCGAGGAGGGGCTCCGGCGGAGCGACGCGCAGGGCGGGTGCGGCTACGCCCGCGGAGCCTTTCTGCGCCTCGTGCACGCCGAGTGCCTCGAGGCGGCGGGCAAGGCCGAGGAGGCGCGGGCGGCCATCCGGGAGGCGCGCGGGTGGCTCCTCGCCTCGGCGGAGAAGATCGGCGATCCTGCGCTGCGGCGGAGCTTCGTCGAGGCGGTGCCGGAGAACGCGAGGACCTTCGCGCTCGCGAAGGCCTGGCTCGGGGAGGGCTAGCGCTCTTCGCACGTGCAGCACGACCGCACTTCGGTCGTGGCATTGCAATTCCACCCTCAACGTTCTGGCGAGCGTCGAAAAATACCCTCTGACGCTGCTGGAAGATCTTGCGCGTTGTCGCGAGCTCAACTAACGACGGCATTCATGCCATGTTGCGGTGCACAAAACTGTGCCCGTGCATTGCTGTGCTCGGAGGGAGGTCGTCATGCTCGATAGGCGTACGTTGGCTCGTCCCCTTGCAACCCTCGCGACCCTCGTGGCGGCGCTCTCCGCTGCGGGGTGTGTCGTCGAGCCCGTCGACGATCTCGCTGGCGACGACACGGGCAGCCGCGAGGATGGCTTCGTCTCCGATTACAACGCCTATTTCGACGCGCCGCTCGCCTCCGGGTACGTGGACGGCTACAACGTCGTCGGGAGCATCACGCCGCCGAGCTGGTCCTGGGGCAAGATCGAGCTGCTCGAGGGCAAGCAGAAGTTCCGCACCGAGGGGTACAACCTGCGCACGGCGAAGGGCCGCTGGCAGGACACGTTCGAGGACAGCACCTATCCCTTGCGGACCTATTTCGGCGCGCTGAACCAGCAGCTCGTCGACGGCTTCAACATCTTCTACAAGAGCACCTGCGCCGGCACCGTGGGCTCGAGCGCAGCCGCCGCCTGCGCCAGCAAGGGCCCCACGCGCCCCGAGGCGCGCTTCGTGCTCCTGCACCAGGGGCCGAAGACCGCCGCCGCGCAATGCGACAAGACGAAGACGCCCGTGCTCCTCGTCCACGGCGCCATGCAAAACGCCAACGTGTGGCTCTATCCGGGCGGCAACAATGGCAGCGGCGGCACCTACCCGGGCACGACGCAGGCCACCGGGTTCGTGCAGGCGCTCGAGACCGAGCAGATCTGCACCTACGCCGTGACCTTCGGCAACTTCCACGGCGATAACTTCAACCAGGCGACGCACCTGGCCAATGCAATCGCGCGCGTCAAGGCGCTCACCGGCAAGACCAAGGTGAACGTCGTCGCCTGGAGCAAGGGCGTGGTCGCGGCCGACCTTTACATGTCGAACCCCGCGACCTGGGCCGACTGGGGCCCGAAGTATTTCGAGCAGCTCGCGGCGCTCCAGGCGAAGGCCGTCCCGGCGTTCAAGAAGGACATCCGCACGTACGTGGCGCTCAGCGGCCCGCACCTCGGGATCGATCTGAACTTCCGCCACCCGTACAACCCGCTGCTCATCTACAGCACGGCGGAGAGCGCGCCGCTCGGCCAGGGCCCCGTGACCTGGAGCTGGATGAGCGCCGTGCAATGCGTCACGTGGGGCTATGCCGACTCGCCCAACGACATCTTCCCGAACCCGTACGCGTACTCGGTCTGCGAGAACCGCGGCGGCATGTGGCCCGATTACTGGACGCGCATCTACACCTCGAACATCACCGGCCTCGATTCGACGGGCAAGCCGCTCTCCACGAAGACGCTCTCGGCCTTGAACACGGAGCAGGGCGCCTCGAACGTCAGCTTCGACAAGTACAACCTCGCGATGTGGGGCTCGGTCGACGACTCGGGCAAGCTCGTGTCGGCGTACCTCGGCCAGATGCAGGTCGCCTACGACCTGCGCCCCTATTACCCGATCCCGAACCGCGAGGACGATCCGTACAGCTACGACTGGTCGACGCTCGACACGGACGAATACAAGTGGCGCGACTGGGCCGTGATGAAGATCAACTACAACCCCTGGAACGTCCTCGGGGGCGCCGGGTACATGCTCGACGACACCGCGCACACGACCTGCCGCGCGACGGCCTACGACCCGATTGGCTTTCCGTGCCGCGCGAAGCACTCGTATTACCACGCCGCGACGGCCGAGTCGTACACCTTCGGCTACGCGCAGTACAAGCTGATGGACGGCATCGGGATCAAGGCCGTCATGGAGATGGGCGGCAACCTCATCGCCCGGCTCAAGTCGCACGGCTTGAGCACGGATCTCGATTACCTGTACGTGCTCCACGGCACCTCCGGCGGCGCCGGCGGCCAGGTGTTCGAGATTGACGGGATGGATTGCCCCACCTGCGATCCCAAGGGCGACGGGGTGCTCTTCAACGTGAGCATCGCGGCCCGCGATCAGCTCACGCAGGGCTGGACGAGCACCAACAAGACGGCCAAGTCGAAGCAGGAGGGCGTGCCCTACGGCCACCTCGAAGTGGGCACGACCCCGGCCGTGTGGACCAAGATGATCTCGCAGTTCAAGGCGCTGCCCTAGGGCCAGCGCACCACGTCCTTGGCCGCCCGCAGGCGGAGCAGCACGTGCCGCTCCGCCCCCTTCGAGGCGTGCTTCGCCGATATCCACACGTCGCCGTCCGCCGCCCACGCGTCGAACATCTCCCACGAGGGATCGGGCTCGGGGTATTGCCGCGTCGGCGGCGGCACCCGCTCCCATTCGCCCGGCGGATAACGCTTCCAGATCCCGCGCGCCGTCACGAGCCACAGCGTCCCGTCGCTCGCGCTGGCGAGCGCGCGCGGGGAGCCCTCGAGATCGGCCGGGAGCGCCTCCTTTTTCACCGACGCGCCCTCCACCCGATAAAGGTGCGCTTTTTCGCCGCCCTCGGCCGCGAGCGCCCACGCGTCGTTCGGCCCCTGCGCGACGAGCGCTCGGTGCAATAAGCCCGCCGGCGCATCCCCCACGAGGAGCGCCGTCCCCGCAATGCCCGCCTCCTCGACAGGCGCCCCCGCGTCGCCGTCGCCCCCGTCCGGCGCGCCTGCGTCGTCGGCAGGAGCCGGCGCTGGTGCTCCGGCGCTCGCCGCGGGGACGGGCGCGCTCGCGGCTGGCGAAGGCGCAGGCTCGGCCCACCGCACGATCACGTATCGCCGCGCGCTGCAATGGCCCGCCGCGAACACCTCGCCGCTCGGCAGGGCCGCGATTCCCTCGACCCGCAGCGATTTCGCGCACGCTTCATCGTCGAGCCGCGCGCTCGGCAGATCCGGCGCGGGTTTGTCCCCATGCGGCTCCATCACCTTCGCCTTGAGCTTGCCCGAGGAGGTGCTCATGGCGAGGATCCGGCCCTTGGACCAGGGCGCGAGGTGCGGGCGCCAGTCCTCGGCGAAGCGCTTCCAGGCGCCCTTGCCGCGCTCGAGGCGGTAGAGCGGGTTTTTCGCGGCGTCCTTGCCCGCGGCGGGCTCCTCGAAGAGCAGCCAAACAGAAGCCGGCAGCTTGCCCGCGAAGCCCAGGATCCGGCCCTCTGCGGGCAGCGCCTCGGGCATCGCCCCCGCGGACAGCTCCCCGCCCCCCGCCGCCGTCGCGAGGAGCTTGCGATCGGCGTCCGCCACGACCACGCCGCCGCCGACGCCCGAGAACACGAGCGGCGCCTTCGATTCCAGCACCACCGCGAGCGGGCTCGGCGGCGCCTCGGGGGGCTGGGCCGTCGCGCTCGGCGCGGGCGCGGAGGGCGACGGCGCGGGCCCCTCCGCCTTGTCCTCCGTCTTGTTTCCGCACGCAGCGGCGAGCGCGAGGCAAAAGAGCAGGGCTGTCCCCGAGAGGAGGGCGCGACGCATGGCGACCCGAACGTAAGCGAACGGGGCGAGAAAAGTAAAGGCGGCTCGTCCGGCATATGCCCATCGTGCACACACGCGCCCTGGGCCGAACGAACGCGAGCGCTCGGCGGGGCTCGGGCATCAGACCAGGGTGAAAGGCGGGCAGGGTGGGCGCGCGGCGAACGTGAAACGCTGCAGGGCAGCCTCCCGCCGAGAGAGGGCGCGCGCGCGGCGGAGGACAGAAAGCCCGTCGCGCGCGCGCCATTGCTGTTGGGGCCGCCTGATATGGTGCGGGCTGCCTGCACGCATACCTTCGGCACTGGCCTTGCCGCAGAGGCCGGCGTGAAGCCGAATCGCGTTCAGCACGTGCATGCCGGCGACCGTCGCGAGCGGTCGTTGCGCAGGAATCTGAGACGGGGCGTGCATGGAAAAGGCGGCGGGCGGGTTCCGCTCGGCCAGTGGCTGCGCCCGCCGGTGCCATGGAAGACCTTCTTCAAGGACCTCTACAAGGAGATCGACGAGGACGGCATCACGAACGGGGCGGCGGCGCTCGCGTACTTTTTGATGCTGTCGATCTTCCCGGCCACGATCTTCCTGCTGAGCCTGCTGCCCTACCTGCCGATCCCGCACCTGGATCAGGCGATCATGGATCTGCTGCGGCAGTCGATGCCGCCGCAGGCGGCCGACATGTTCATGGAGACGGTCAACAGCGTGCTGTCCACGCGGCGCGAGGGGCTTCTGTCCCTCGGCGCGCTCGGTACGATATGGGCTGCGATGAGCGGCATGAAGGCGGTGATGGACCAGCTCAACGTCACCTACGACGTGCTGGATAGCCGGCCGTTCTGGAAGACGCGCGCCATTGCGCTGATGCTGGTCGGCATGCTCGGCGTGCTCATCATCAGCGCGTTCGGGCTCATCGTGTTCGGCGGCGTTTTGCAGGACAAGCTCGCCGGTGCCTTCGGCATGAACCCGGTCCTGCTCGGCGCGTTCGTCGCGTTCCGCTGGGGCGTGATCCTCGTGATGCTCTTGACGGCATTCTCGATCACGTACTACTTCGGCCCTGACGTCGAGCAGGATTTCAAGTTCATCACGCCGGGCGCGGTGCTCGGCACGCTCATCCTCGTCGGCGCGGCGCTCGGCTTCAAGGTCTACGTCGAGAACTTCGGCTCGTACGAGGCGACGTACGGCAGCGTCGGAGCGGTGATCATCATGCTCCTGTGGCTGTACGTGATGGGCAACGTGATCCTGCTCGGCTCCGAGGTGAACGCGCTCTTCGAGCACTACGCTCGCGACGGCAAGAACAAGGGCGAGAAAGAGCTGCCGGCGTCGACGTAGCCCGCTTCCCCGTGCGCGCCGCGAAATCGATCGCGGCGCGCGCGAGGCGTCGAGGGAGCGTCCTCCGCGCTAGCGGATTCGCTCGAGAAGGTCGCCCGTTCGGTCCTTCTGCTTGTACGTTGCCCTGAGCGACACCGACATACCGGGAACGATCTTTTCCATGCAGTAGAAGGTCTCGCCCATACGCACGCAGTCGTCCTCGAACATGCTGAACGACGGGGGTTGTTCTTTCTCGCCCCACCAGGCGGTTTCCCTCAGGGCCGCCTCCGGCACCTCGCAGACGTAGGCCAGTTGCGCAACAGGACGATCCTGGGCGAGCGCTTGGTGCAGGGCGACGTGACAGCCATTCACGCGCGCTACCTTGCCTACCTCGATCGTCACATCGGACGATCCTCCGCGCCCACATGCGGCGGTTGCGATCGTGACGATCATGAGGAGTGGAGCTCGCATGTTCACCTTCCTGCGTGGCGCCGTCAGTCGCACCTGGCGAAGTCCACTCTCCCGGGTTCGCAGTCGAGTGTCAAGGCGCCGCGTCCCTCGTCCCCGCTCGCGCGCTTCTGGGATGAGGGCTACTTCCCCGTACAATCCAGCTTGATGTTCCCCTCCGCGTCCTCGGAGCAGGGGCAATCGGGGTTTTCGGGCATGCACGCGCAGGTCGCGGAATCGGCGGGCATGCAGGTGTCCGGCAGCGGCAGGCATCGGGCGAAGAAGAACTCGCCCTGCAACTCGAGCTTGCAATGCTCGACGCCCTCCTCGCAGAAGGTGAACCCGCAGGCGAAGCGGCCCTCCGGCGGCGTGTCGCACGTCTCGCCCTGCTGGTGGAAGTCCTGGCCCGCTTGATTGGCCTCGCAGACGTTATCGTAGATCACCCCGTCGCAGCCGCACGCGAGGAAGAAGAGGGCGCCGTCGCACGAGGCGGGGCGCGGCTGGCAGATGCCGGTCTCCGTGGGGTCGATGCCGCAGCCGGCAAAGCGGAACTGGCAGAACGCGCCGGGGATGCATTGCTCGGTCATGCGGCAGAACTCGCCGATCTTGGCGGGGGGCTGGGCGCCCGAGCCTGTGCCGGTGTCGTCGCCGTCGTCCCCGCCGCTGCACGCGGCGAGGACGAGGCACCCGAGGAGCGAGGCGAGGAGGGCGGGGACGAGCTTCGGGGTTGTCATAGGAGCATTCTACAGCGGGTCTCGAAGACTTGCCCTCGCGGCTTCGAGGCGCGCCGCCGCCGCTCCCGCTTCGAGGCTACGGCGCGAGCTTGGCGATGAAGACGTCCGTCTTGCCCATGCTGGTCAGCGGGCCGCTGCCGAAGTCGATGTCGCCTTCGGAATGCGCCGTGAAGAAGACGTTCCCCTGCCCGTCGCTCGCGACCTGCTGCGCGACGTTGTACTTCTTGGTCCCGAGCGGCTTCGCCCAGACGGCGTTCCCCGTGGGAGCGAGCTTCGCCAAGAACAGGCTCGTGGCCCCCACGATGGGCTTGATCGGGCCGGAGCCGAGATCGATTGGCGCGTAGAAATTGCCGGCGATGAGGAGGTTGCCCGCGCCGTCCGCGCTCAGGCTCTTCGGAGCGTAAAGGTCCGACCCGTCCGTGAGGAGCTTGGTCCAGACGTGGCCGCCCGCGGCGTCGAGCTTCGCCACGTAGAGGGTGGCGTACATGCCATTGGACGTGAGCGGGCCGCCGCCGAGATCGATGGTGCCGTCGAACGTGCCGATGAAGACGACGTTGCCAGCCGGATCGGTCGTGCTGGCGAACCACCGCTGGGCGTAGTTGTCGCCGAAACGTTTGCTCCAGACGTGCTTGCCGGCCGCGTCGAGCTTCGCCACGAACAGGTCCAGATCGCCCGCGCCCTGGAGCGGCCCTCCACCGAAATCGATCCCCATCGGGCTATGGCCCACCAGGAGCAGGTTGCCATTGCTGTCCACGTCGAGGCTCGCCTCCAGGTCGTTACCCGTCCCGCCGAAGCCCTTGCTCCAGACGTGCTTGCCGGCCGCGTCGAGCTTCGCGACGAACAGGTCGTGCCCGCCCGCGCTCTGCACCATCCCTCCGCCCAGATTGATCGAGGTCTGGAAGTCGCCCAGCACGAGGACGTTGCCCGCGCCGTCGATCGCGACGCTCGTGGCATGCGTCTCCCCCACGTTCCCGAGCGGCTTGCTCCACAGGTGGTTGCCGGCCGCGTCGAACTTCGCGACGAATCCAGCGGTCGTCCCCGGCACGGGCAGAGGCCCACCGCCGAAATCGGTCGAGAAGCTCATATGGCCGACCACGACGACGTTGCCCGCGCTGTCCATCGCGACCTTGCGCGAGGTTCGACTGCCCAGGTCGCCGCCGAAGCGCTTGCTCCAGACGTGATTGCCCGAGGCATCCAGCTTGGCGAGGTAGAGGCTCGTGCTGGCCCCGGATGGCAGCGGGCCACCGCCGAAATCGACGGCGCCCGAGCCCCAGAGGAACAGGGCGACGTCCCCGGAGGGGCCGACCGCGAGGGTTGGCTCGCTCTGCGTGGCGGCGTCCCCGAACCTCTTGGCCCAGAGGGCCGGACCCCCGCAGACCTCCGAGATACCATTGCAATCGTCGTCCGCGGCCGCGGAGCAGGCCTCCTGGGCGGGCGTGACCTGCCCCGTGCACGGACCGTATCCCACGCCGTCGGGCGCGCACGTCTTCGTCCCGCCCTTGCAAACCCCGACGCCGCTCGTGCCGGGGGGGCCCTCGTAGCACGCCTCGCTCGTGCCAGGCGTGCAGAAGCAATCCTCGTTGGACACGCCGTCGCAATCGTCGTCGACCGGCGTGGCGCAATCCTCCAAAGAGGGGAGCGTTTGCCCCTGGCAGGGCCCGTGCCCGACCCCATCGCCGTTGCATACCTGCGTTCCGCCCTTGCAAACCCCGACGCCGAGCGTGCCCTCAGGGCCCTCGTAGCAGGCCCGGCTCTCGTCGGGCACGCAGATGCCGGGGCCGCCCCCTGTGCCTCCGGTCCCGCCTCCGCCCGTGCCGCTCGAGCCGCTGGGGCCCCACTCGCCGCCCTCGCCGCCCGCACCGCCGGCGCCGCCGGTGCCGCCGCCCCCGCCGCCCGCACCGCCGGTGCCGCCGCCCCCGCCGCCGCATCCGGCCGCCGAGAGCGCCGCGCCCGCCGCAAGCAGCACCCCGAGCAGCCGGCGCCCTCGAAGGCGAGCGACCGCGTGGAAGGAGCCTTGCACCATTTTCTTTTCGTTCATCATTTTCCTGGAAGCCATGGGACGCGGACCTTATCCAAGCGGCGCCCCTCGGTCCACGCCCGAGCACGACGTCCCCGCTCTTCCGGGACCGTCGCCCACGCGTCCTCGAGACACGCCCGCGCGTCTTCGCGTCACGCGCCCTTGTCTTCTGGACACGCGAAGTCCTCCCCGAGACACGCGCGCTTCGCTTTCGGAGGTGCGCGGGCCTCGTCAAGACACGCGCGCGAGTGTCCCAGCCACCCCCGCGCGGCTCCGAGAGCCGCGGGCGAGTCTTGGAGACACGTGGGCGAGTCTTGGAGACACGCGGGCGAGTCTTGGAGACACGCGGGCGAGTCTTGGAGACACGCGGGCGAGTCTTGGAGACACGCGGGCGAGTCTTGGAGAGGCGCGGGCGAGTCCTGGAGAGGCGCGGGCGCGCGCGTCTCACGTGGCGTCGTATTTGTCGTGGTGACGCACCCAGCTCATCGTGTGGGCGAGGCCCTCTTCTGCTCTGCCGAGGGGCGTCAGGTCGAGGTAGTTGTACGTCGAGACCAGAATATCGAGGCCCCGCGCGTAGGTGGAATACGTGTGGAGCACGTCGTCCCCGTCGCGCAGAAAGACGCTCACCCCTGGCGCCTCGGGCTGCGGGAATGCGCTCTTCTCGTAATTGTACTCGACGTTGCCTGCGTCGTCGCGGTCCTCCTTCCGGAACGAGACGTGATAGTCGTAGTTGAAGTCGGTCTCATTGGAGGAGACCCATTTGAAGCTCCACCCCATCCGCTTCTTGAACGCCTCGATCTTCGCGAGGGGCGCGCGCGAGATGGCCACGAACGACACGTCCCGTGCCGGAAGGTGGAGCGCGCCGCCGTTGAACGTATCGGCCACGAGGGAGCAGCTCTTGCACCCCTGCTCCCAGCTCGGATCGAACATGAAGTGATACACGATGAGCTGGCGGCGGCCCTCGAAGAGATCGCGCAGCGAGGCCCGGCCGTCCGGGCCGATGAAGGCGTAATCCTTCTCGACTTTCACGCAGGGCAGGGCGCGCCGCTCCGCGCTGAGCGCGTCGCGCAGGCGATTGAACTCCTTCTCCTTCGCGAGCAGCTCCTTGCGGGCGGCGGTCCACTCATCCCTGGATACGATTCTCGGTCGTCGTTGCATGATTTTCTCCATCGGATTGGCTCGTGCTTTCGGTTTTTTTGGGGCGAACCTTCGCGGCCACGAGGGCCGTGGCGGCGCCGGCCGAGGCCGCGGCGGCGGCCACGGCCATGCCAAGGGTCGCGAGACACGCTGGACACATGAGAGAGCTCCTTTCGTCGATCACTGCTTCGCAGCGGTCTTCGGCCGGCGCACGGCGCGCACCTTTCCGCTGCTGCCGCCACCGCAATAGAAGAGATCGGCCCGATCCGCGTCGAGCCCTGTCACGGAGGCGCCCGCCGGCATCTGCAGGCGCGCTTCCACCTCGCCGCTCTCCGGATCGATCCGGCGAATGTCGCTCTGCTCGCCGTCGTCGGTCCCGTGCCACAGCTCGTTGTCGACCCAGGCCACGCCGGTCACGAACCGATCGGATTCGATGGTCCGCAGCAGCGCGCCGGTCGCAGCGTCAATCTGGTGGATCTTCCGGGCACGATATGCGCCGACCCAGAGCGTCCCCTCCGCCCAGGCCAGGCCGGAATTGCCGCCGCCGGGGGGCGCGGGAATCGTCGCGACGACGCGCCCCGATCCCGGGTCGACCTTCTGGATCTGGTCGCCGGCGATCTGCCAGAGGTACTGGCCATCGAACGCAGTCCCGGCGGGGGCCGCGACGTCGAGCTCGCGGACGATGTCGCCGCTCGCCGGGTCGAAGGCGGCGAGCGCCTCGCCTTTCGCGAACCACACTTGCTGGCCGTCGAAGGTCACGCCGTGGACGCGCTTCACGTCAGGGAATGGCCCGTACTCACGGACGATCTCGGCTTGCTGCGCCTGGGGTTTATGCTTGCTCGTTCGCATCCTTGCCTCCGCCGCTGCGCGCCTGGCTCACCGGCCGGCACGCGAGAGGGTTTTACCCTGCGGGCAGAGGCCCCGGGAGTAACAAGGTTGTCGCGAATCCACCGAGGGGACGCGCGACCCACCGCTGGGAGCGCCCGCGCCCGAGGGAGCGCGCGGCGCCGGACTCTTCGAGCTCGCGTAGGGCGCGTTGCACCGTCCGCTGGCTGGCGCCGAGCGCGAACGCGAGCACCGACGTGGACCAGGGCTCGCCCCCCTCGAGCAGCGCGAGGATCGCCCCCGCCGGGCCGTCGATGGGCGGCGCGAGCACCACGACCGCGCCCGCAGCGAGCGGGGCGAGCGCATAACCGCGCCCTGTCGCGTCGATGCGCACGAGCGAGCCGAGCGCCGCGCGCAGGCGCCCCACCTCGACGCGCAGCCGGGCGCGGTGCGACGCGTTCGCCGCGCGCGCCCCGAAGGCACGCTCGATGAGCGCGTCGCGCGGAACGTCGGCAGGAAACGCCTCGGCGAGCGCGCGGACGAGGGCGAAGAGGACGGGGCGACCGGCCAGCGATACAGCGCACGGAGGGCTCCGGACCACGCGGCGACAGGCATCGACGACGAGATCCCCAGAGGCGAAGAGGGCCTCGACCTCGTCGAGGCGCACGGCGCGCGAAGGGCCGCCCTGGAAGAGCCTCGCGCACGGGGCCGAGAGGGCACGGCGCGCCCGCTCGACCTCCGCGACCAGCGCGGGAACGCCGGCGGCGAGCGCAGCGGCGTGGGAGCGATCGAGCGCCGCCGCGGCCTCCGACACGCGGACGCGGCGGAGCGCGATCTGGGCGCGCGTGAGCTCGCACACGGCTGCGAGAGGCGCCTTCGCGCGGCTCGTGTCGAGGGGCGCGAACGCCTTCTCCGCCTCGTCGAGCTGGCCGAGAAGGAGCAGACGCCGGACACCGATGAGCCGCGCGAGCAGGGCGTTCGCGTGGTCGCCCCGCGCCTCGAGCGAGCGCGCCGCCGCGTCCAGCGCGTTCATGGGAAAGCGCAGATCGCGCGTGGCAAGGGCGATCTCCGCCTCCGCCACCTGACAGCGAGCCTGCCCGACGCGCTCACGCGGACCGAACGCGCGCGCGGCGCGCCGGAGCAGCTTACGCGCCCGGTCGTACTCGCCGAGCTGGGCCATCGCGATGCCCCGCAGGGCGAGGGCGGGCGGGTCCTCGCGCAGCGCCACGCGCTGGAGCGCGCCGAGCGGATCGCCGGCCGAGAGAGCGCGTGCGGCCGCGGCGATCAGGGAGTCCATGGCAGCGAAGTAGCGCCGGTTGTCCCGGCGCAGCAAGGCCGTTTCGGACGCCCGGGGGGATCAGGCCTCGTCGCTCCCTGCGCCGCGGGCGAGGCCGAGCGCGCGGCGCAGCTCCCTCGCCGCCTGGCGGGAGACCTCGACGGCCTGGCCGTCCTTCGTGCGCGCGAGATAGCCGCCCGATGGAGTGGGCTCGAGCAGGCTCACGTGATCGAGGTTCAAGAGCGCGC
>Ga0307412_10000899_pt1 | contig 17100 bp, 17 predicted proteins | sample DK1Cmetagenome_3_FD_203823 | JGI IMG/M metagenome (GOLD analysis project Ga0307412, IMG submission 203823) | Maize rhizosphere microbial communities from greenhouse at UC Davis, California, United States - DK15-C-1 | ecosystem: Host-associated > Plants > Roots > Rhizosphere > Soil | place: USA...
GCCGGCGTCGTTCCACTCGAGCGTCTGCTCGGGCGGCGACGCGAACATCACGAACAGCCGCGCGGTGTCGGCGCCGTAGCGGTCGATCAGCTGCTGCGGGTCGACGCCGTTGTTCTTGCTCTTGCTCATCGTGCCGAGACCTTCGTAGGTCACGGCCGAGCCGTCGCTCTTCAGGCAGGCGGCGCCGGCGCCGGTCTCGACGTCGTCGGGCCAGAAGTACTCGACGCCGCCCTGCTCGGTGGTGCGCGAGTAGATGTGGTTCAGCACCATGCCCTGCGTCAGCAGGCGCGTGAACGGCTCGTCGACCGAGATCAGGTCGAGATCGCGCATCACCTTGGTCCAGAAGCGCGCGTAGAGCAGGTGCAGGATCGCGTGCTCGATGCCGCCGATGTACTGGTCCATCGGCATCCAGTAGTCGCTGCCGGCGCCGACCATTGCGGTCTCGTTGTGGGCGTCGCAGTAGCGCATGAAGTACCACGAGCTGTCGACGAAGGTGTCCATCGTGTCGGTCTCGCGGCGCGCGGGCTTGCCGCACGACGGGCAGTCGACGTTCAGGAAGGCGGCGTGCTTGTTGAGCGGATTGCCGGAGCCGTCCGGGATCAGGTCCTCGGGCAGCACGACCGGCAGATCCTTTTCCGGCACCGGCACGACGCCGCAGGCTGCGCAGTGCACGATCGGGATCGGCGTACCCCAGTAGCGCTGCCGGCTGATGCCCCAGTCGCGCAGACGCCAGGTCGTCACCTTGCCGCCGAGCCCGCGGTGCTCGAGCGCTTCGGCGATCGCGTCGATCGCGACCTGGTACGAGAGGCCGCTGTAGTTGTCGGAATTGATCGTGACACTGCGCTCGCCGCTCTCGTCCTTCAGCGCGTACCAGTCCTGCCAGTGGTCGTAGGTGAAGTGAGGTTCGCCGTCGACGTGGATCACCTGCAGGATGTCGAGCCCGTACTTCTTCGCGAACGCGAAGTCGCGCTCGTCGTGGCCCGGCACGCCCATCACGGCGCCGTCGCCGTAGCTCATCAGCACGTAGTTGCCGACCCAGACCGGGATCGGCTCGTGGGTCAGCGGATGCTCGACGCGCAGGCCGGTCGCGACGCCTTTCTTCTCCTGCAAGGCGAGCTCGGCCTCGGTGGTGCCGCCGGTCCGGCATTCGTCGAGGAACTGCGCGACCTCGGGGCGCAGCGAAGCGGCGTGCAGCGCGAGCGGATGCTCGGGCGCGACCGCGCAGAAGGTCACGCCCATGATCGTGTCGGCCCGCGTCGTGAAGACGTGCATCCGGCCGCCTCCGATCAGGCGGCCTTCGGCATCGTGGATCTGGTGCGGGAACGCGAAGCGCACGCCTTCGCTGCGCCCGATCCAGTTCTCCTGCATCACCTTGACGCGCTCGGGCCAGCCGGGCAGGCCGTTCTGCACGTGCTCGAGCAGCTCGTCGGCGTACTGCGTGATCTTCAGGTAGTAGCCCGGGATCTCGCGCTTCTCGACCGGGGCGCCCGAGCGCCAGCCGCGTCCTTCGATGACCTGCTCGTTCGCGAGCACCGTCTGGTCGACCGGATCCCAGTTGACGATCTGCGTGCGCCGTTCGGCGATGCCGGCTTCCAGCATCTTCAGGAACAGCCACTGGTTCCACTTGTAGTACGACGGCGAGCAGGTCGCGACCTCGCGGCTCCAGTCGATCGCCAGGCCCATCGCCTGCATCTGCGCCTTCATCGCGGCGATGTTGTCGTAGGTCCACTTCGCCGGCGGGACCTTGTTCTTGATCGCCGCGTTTTCGGCCGGCAATCCGAACGCATCCCAGCCCATCGGCATCAGCACGTTCATGCCGGTCATCCGCAACTGGCGGGTCAGCATGTCGTTCAACGTGTAGTTGCGCACATGGCCCATGTGCAGCTTGCCGCTCGGATACGGAAGCATCGAGCAGGCGTAGAACTTGGGGCGCGTCGGGTCTTCGACGACGCGGTAGGCATCGCGCGCGGTCCATGCCGCCTGGGCCGTTCGCTCGATGTCGCGGGGGGAAAAGTCGGACTGCATGGAGGGCGCGGCGAGCTCGGCGGGGGGGTCGTTCGATTATAGGAAGCAGGGGGTGCGTCCCCCGAGAGCGGGCGTCGTCCGGGAAGCCTTTCCCCTCGCGCGGGTGTGGCGGCTGCACCCAGGCGATCCGATGATCGGTGCGTCACGCCGATCCACCGTCAGGAGCCCGCATGCCGATCACCCGTCGCACGTCGCTGAAGGCCGCTGCCGCGGCAGCGCTCGTCATGGCTTCGCGCCCGGTCGCTTCATCGATCGCGCGGCCGTCAGCCGCATCGATGGTCCTCGCCGGCGTCTACGACGAGCGCATCGATCCGGCGCAGTGCCTGGTCAGCGAGAAGTACGACGGCGTGCGCGCGCTGTGGGACGGCCAGCGCCTGCTGCATCGAAGCGGCCGCGCGATCGCGGCGCCCGACTGGTTCGTCGAGCGCCTTCCGGTCGAAGAAGCGCTCGATGGCGAACTCTGGTTCGGCCACGGCCGGTTCGACGCGCTGTCGGCGGCGGTCCGGCGCGAGCGGCCGGACGATGCCGAGTGGCGGCAGGTCCGCTACATGGTGTTCGAGCTGCCCGGCGCGGCTGGCAGCTTCGCGGAGCGTGCGCGGTCGATCGAGCGGATCGCCGCACGCATGGGCTGGGCGCCGCTGCAGGCGGTGCCGCAGTTCCGGGTCGCCGATCGGGCTGCGCTGCGGCAGCGTCTCGCCGAGATCGTCGCGCAGGGCGGCGAAGGCTTGATGCTGCACGTCGCCACGGCGCCCTACGAAGCCGGCCGCAGCGGCATGCTGACCAAGCTGAAGCCGCAGCGCGACGCCGAGGCCACCGTGGTCGGCTATCGGCGCGGCAAGGGCAAGTACGCCGGCGAGATCGGCGCGCTGGAGGTCGAGACGCCGCAGGGCCGGCGCTTCTTCATCGGCACCGGCCTGCCGGACGCGCTGCGGCGCGAACCGCCTGCGCTCGGCAGCGTCGTCAGCTACCGCTACCATGCACTGACCCCGCAAGGCGTTCCGCGCTTCGCGAGCTACTGGCGATTGCATTCGGCGCGATGACGCCGCGGGGTCTCGACTCCAGCCAAGGGGTCCGTGCCATGAACGTCATCGTCGAACCGAGCGACGCCACTCTCCAAGCCGCTTTGGCCGAAACGCGGGCCTGGGTCGACCGGGTCGTGATCGGGCTGAACCTGTGCCCGTTCGCGCGTGCCGCGCGACAGCGCGATCGCACGCGGTTCGTCGGCTGTGCCGCGACGGACCCCGAAGCGCTGCTCGCCGCCTTCTGCGACGCAGCGCGTTCGTTGATCGCGACGCCGGTCGAGGCGGTCGAGACCACCTTGCTCGTGCATCCGTTCGTGCTGACCGACTTCGACGACTACAACGACTTCCTCGACGTCGCCGATGCGGCGCTCGACGCGCTCGGTGCGACCGGCATGCTGCAGGTGGCGAGCTTTCACCCGCACTACCGTTTCGCCGGCACGGCGGCCGACGACCTGTCGAACGCGACCAATCGCTCGCCGCATCCTGTGTTGCAGCTGCTGCGCGAACGCAGCATCGAGGCCGCTGCCGCCGCGTGGCCAGACCCGGCGGCGATCTACGAGGCGAACATCGCGACCCTGGAACGCCTCGGTCCGGCCGGCTGGCAGGCCCTGCAGGACGCCTGCCGGGCCGACGCGCGCGCTAGTTCCGAGCCGGCGTCGCAGCCGTGGGCGGCACCGGATCGGTGACGAAGCCGACCCGGGTCAGCCCCGCCTTCTGGATCAGCCCGATCAGCTCGGCGACGCGGCCGTAGGCGACGCTCTGGTCGGCGCGCAGCTGCACTTCGGTCTGGGGGTTCTTGCGCGCCGCCTCGGCGACGCGCGTGTTGAAGGTCGCGACGTCGACGACCTCGTCGCCGAAGTAGAGGCGGCCCTGCGGGTCGAGCGCGACCGAGATGAACTGCGGCGTGTCGGTCGGCTGGCCGGCGTCGGTCTTCGGCAGGTCGAGCTTCAAGCTCGAGGCCATCAGCGGCGCGGTGATCATGAAGATCACCAGCAACACCAGCATCACGTCGATCAGCGGCGTCATGTTGATGTCGCTCATCGGCTGGGCGCCGGGCGAGCGCTGCAGGCGACCGAACGCCATCGCTAGGCCGGCCTCACCGGATCGGGCGCGCCCCGGCCGGCGTCGATGATCATCTCGCGCAGGTCGTGCGCGAAGCCTTCGAGCTCGGCTTCGCTGGCCGAGACGCGCTTGCCGAAGATGTTGTAGGCGAGGACCGCCGGGATCGCGACCGCGAGGCCCGCCGCGGTCATCACGAGCGCCTCGCCGACCGGGCCCGAGACCCGCTCGATCGTGATCGTGCCGGCTGCCGAGATGCTGATCAGCGCGTGGTAGATGCCCCAGACCGTGCCGAACAGACCGATGAACGGCGCCGTGCTGCCGATCGACGCCAGCAGCACCTGGCCGAACTGCAGGTGCTGCAGCACGCCGTGCAGCGCATCGCGCAATCGCCGCGTCAGCTGCGAATCGGCATGGCCCTTCGCCTCGAGCGTGCCGGCGGGCGGCGCCGCGACCGCCGCTTCGAGCAGCGGCGACAGCACCGACTCGCGGTCGAACGCGGTCAGCTGCTCGCGGCCGGCGTCGAGTGACGGTGCGGCCCAGAACGCGGGCACCGCGCGCAGCAGGTCGACGCGGACGCGGCGCAGCAGCCACGCCTTCCAGAGGATCACGACCCAGGCGCTGACCGACATCAACAGCAGCAGGGCGGCGACGCTGCGCGTGATGAAGTCGCCCTGCGACCAGAAGTGCCCGAAGCCGGTCATGCGGCGCGCCCAGCCGAGCCCGCGATGCCGAGGACGTCGGCCATGTCGTACAGCCCGTTGCTGCGCCCGGCAAGAAAGCGCGCCGCCCGCAAGCTGCCTTCGGCATAGGTCGCGCGGCTCGACGCGCGGTGGGTGATCTCGATGCGCTCGCCGTTGCCGGCGAACAGCACGGTGTGATCGCCGACGATGTCGCCGCCGCGGATGCTCGAGAAGCCGATCGTGCGCGGGTCGCGCTCGCCGCCGTCGGGCGCGCTGTGGCCGTCGCGCGCATAGACCGCGCAGGTCTTCAGGTCGCGTCCGGAAGCCTGCGCGACGACCTCGCCCATCTTCAGCGCGGTGCCGCTCGGGGCATCGACCTTGTGGCGGTGGTGCGCCTCGATGACCTCGACGTCGAAGCCGTCGTCGAGCGCACGCGCGGCGGTCTCGAGCAGCTTCAGCACGACGTTGACGCCGACGCTCATGTTCGGTGCCATCACGATCGCGATGTGCTGTGCATGGTCGGCAATCTCGGCCTTCTGCGCATCGCTGAAGCCGGTCGTGCCGACGACGAGGCGAACGCCGAGCTCGCGACAGACTGCCGCATGGGCGAGCGTTCCGGCAGGGCGCGTGAAGTCGATCAGCACCTGCGCGTTCGCGAGCCCGCTGCGCAGGTCCGACGTGATCGGGATGCGGCTCGCGCCGGCCGACACGTCCTGGCCGAGCGCGGGGCTGTCGGCGGCATCGAGCGCGCCGACCAGCACGCAATCGGCGCTGGCACCGACGGCCTCGACCAGCATGCGTCCCATCCGGCCGGAGGCGCCGGCAATGGCGACGCGCAGCCGGCCCGCGGTGTCGCCGCTGCCCGCGCGGGCGGGCGTCATGGCGCGGTCGTCTCGAGCGGCGGGTAGGTGCGCGCGGCGACGTCCGGCACCGCTTCGATCTGAGGCGGGCGCGGCGGTACCGGCAGCGCCTTGCGCTGCTCGTCGGTCAGCGTCAGGGCCGGCACGCTGCGCGACGATTTGCCGGTGTCGATCGACGCGACGAACTCGCGCTCCGCCGGCAACTCGCCGCCGGTCTCGATGCTCTTCAACTTGTCGCCGTCGAACAGCGCGACGATCGTGCGCAGCTGCGGCTCGGCGCCGCGCCGGCGGATCGTGAAGACGTAGTCCCAGCGATCGACGTGGAACAGGTCGGTGAGGAGCGGCGAGCCGAGGACGTCGCGCACCTGCGCCTTCGACATGCCGGGCCGGACCAGCGCGGCCTGCTCTTTCGTGATCACGTTGCCCTGCACGACTTCGAGGCGGTACGGCGTGATCCGGCCGAGGAAGTTGTCGGACCACTGCAGCGACTGGCAACCGGCCGTCAGAACGAGGACGGCAGCGGGCAACGCGATGCGGGCGAGGCGGAAAAGGGGAGAGGCGGTCATGGCGTCGATAGGGGTGTCGCCCGGTGCCGGCAACCTCGATATGATCGACCGATTCTAGCGTCGGGCCCCTCGAAGCCATGCCTGCGCAACCGGTTTCGACACCGCCTTCGCCGACCTCCCAACGATGACGCACGCCGACGAACTGAAGCACAGCGGACTGAAGGCGACGCTGCCGCGCATCAAGGTGCTCGAGGTGTTCCAGAAGGCCTCGCAGCGCCACATGAGCGCCGAGGATGTCTACAAGGTCCTGCTCGCCGAGGATGCCGACGTCGGCCTCGCGACCGTGTACCGCGTGCTGATGCAATTCGAGCAGGCGGGCATCCTGTCGCGCACCCATTTCGAGACCGGCAAGGCGGTCTTCGAGCTCAACGAAGGCAAGCACCACGACCACCTGGTCTGCATGGACTGCGGCCGCGTCGAGGAGTTCTACGACGCCGAGATCGAGAAACGCCAGCGCAGCGTCGCGCAGGCGCGCGGCTTCGAGCTGCAGGACCATGCGCTCGCGCTCTACGCCGCCTGCACGAAGAAGAACTGCACCTACCGTCCGCGCTGACGCGCGGCTGCTCGCTCGGCGCCGGGCGTCGTCGCAGCGTCAGCCCTGTTCGGGCTTCTGCATCGCCTTGTGGTGGCGCTCGACGAATTCCTTGTACGTGTCGATGCCGCGCAGCTGCAGGATCGTGTTGCGCACCGCGGCCTCGACGAGGACCGCGAGGTTGCGGCCCGCATCGACCGCAATCACCGTCTTGCGCACCGGCACGTCGAGGATCTCCTCGTTCAGCGGCTCGTACGGCAGGCGCTCGAATTCGCGGTCCATCGTCTCCTTGCGGACCAGGTGGACGATGAGTTTCAGGCGCATCTTCCGGCGCACGGCGGTCTCGCCGAAGATCGCCTTGATGTCGAGCAGCCCGATGCCGCGCACCTCGAGCAGGTTCAGCAGCAATTCGGGGCAGCGACCCTCGAGCGCGGTCTGCGAGACCCGGTACAGGTCGACCGCATCGTCGGCGACCAGACCGTGGCCGCGCGAGATCAGCTCGAGGCCGAGCTCGCTCTTGCCGAGCCCCGATTCGCCGGTCAGCAGCACGCCGAGGCCGAGGATGTCCATGAAGACGCCGTGGCGCGTGGTCCGCTCGGCGAAATGCTGGCCGAGGTAGCCTCGCACGACGTCGATCACATGGCCGGCCGATTCGCCCGTCACGAACAGCGGGATGTCGGCACGGTCGCACATCGCGACCAGCTTGTCCGGCGGCACCTGCGCATCGGCGACGATCAGCACCGGCGGTTCTAGCGTGACGATGCGCGAGATCCGCCGTTCGGCGACCTCCGGCGTGGCCGCGTTCAGGTACGCCACTTCACGGCGGCCGACGATCTGCATGCGGTACGGGTGGATGTAGTTCAGGTAGCCGACGAGGTCGGCGGCCGACTGCGCGGCGCGGACCGCGGTTTCGTCGAAACGGCGCTCCGGATGCGCATGCCCGGCGATCCATTCCCAGTGCAGGGCGGGCCGGTGTTCCTCGAAGAGCGCCTCGGCGCTGATGACGGTCGGTTTCACGTGACTCGCTCCGCGGCATGGCGGCGCTCGCGGCGCCGCTCGAGCGCCCTCGCATCGAGCCCGGCCAGGCCTGCCCCCGCGCTGCCGCGCCGGGACCTCAGGCGACCGATTTGAGCGGCTCCCAGGAAGCGATCCGCCGATGCACGTCGGCGGCGTCGCCTTCAGTCTTGAGCCCTTCGCGCAGCGCGCGATCGGACAGCATCTCGGCGATCTCGGACAGGATTTCGAGATGGCGCTGGGTCGCCGCTTCCGGCACCAGCAGGAAGATCAGCAGGCCGACCGGCTCGTCGTCGGGCGCATCGAAGCCGATCGCTGTGCGCAGCCGCAGCACAGCAGCGAGCGGGCTCTTCAGTCCCTTGATCCGTCCGTGTGGAATGGCGACGCCATGGCCGAGTCCCGTCGACCCCAGACGCTCGCGCGCGAACAGGTTGTCGGTGACAGTGGCCCGGGCGATCGAATGCTGGTTCTCGAACAGCAGGCCGGCATGTTCGAACGCGCGCTTTTTGCTGGTGGCGTCGACGTCGACGACGACATCGACGGCGGACAGGATGGAGGCGAGGCGGTTCATCGAACGGACGGCCGGGCGGCAAGTCCGGCGAACCCGTCTCTGGAAATGACGGGTTGATGAATTATGGAGGTCTCCGCCACCGCGTGGAGTGTCCAGCCGGCGAGCGGGGTGTAAATCCCCTCATTGCGGCGGGCCGGCAACAGCGCGTGGGTGGACCCGCGCGAGCTCTCACGACATGAAAAAAGCGGCCGAAGCCGCTGATTGGAGAGTTCAGTACGGTCAGATCGCCGCGTCGAGGCGCTTCGGCGCCACGTGGTGGTGGTCCTGCACCCGATCCTTGTACCGGCAGACCTGGCGGTCGAGCTTGTCGACCAGTTGATCGATCGCCGCGTACAGGTCTTCGCTCGCATGCTCGACGAAGATGTCCTTGCCTTTCACGTGCAACGTGACTTCAGCCTTCTGACGTCGCTCCTTTTCGGTCAGCTTCTCGACGGACAGCAGCACGTTGATGTCGACGACCTGATCGAAGTGGCGCGTGATCCGATCCATTTTCGTGAGCACATACTCCCGCAGGGCGGGCGAGACGTCGAGGTGATGACCGCTGATCGTCAGATTCATGAGGTTCCTTTCGCGAGAGTGGAAGGCGCTGGAGAGCGACCGGCAGCAGGTCACGCGCGCTGTCGAGGTCGACCGGATCAGTGTGCCAACGATGCCCAGCGATGACAAGCCGATGACATCAGTCACCACAGGGTGCCGGTCCGGTCGTCGGGTACTCTTTCAAGGTAACCTTCTCGGCTGCGACTCGGGCGCCGCTCGACGCCGGATGCGATAATTTTCCGATCGCATCCACGGGCACCTGACTTGGACATCCCGCACCCTCGGTGACCGTCCGCCCCAGCGCATGCGGCGCCCTCCGGTGCCGACATCGAACGGGGTGAGGCGGTACCGCCCTACACCCCCACAGCACCGCAGGCCACATCGGCCGGACTGCCTCGCGCGCTGGAGAGTTGCATGCTGAACGTGTTCACGCTGGCGAGCGGCCGGCTGTTCCAGGAAGAGATCGAGAGCCTCGAAGCCCTCGCCGACGTCAAGCCGGTCTGGGTCGACCTCGACGCGCCGACCGTCGAGGAGAAAGGCTGGATCACGAAGCGCTTCGGCGTCACGATTCCGGACGATGCGGTCGGCGACGATCTCGAGGAGTCGGCGCGTTTCTACGAGGAAGACAACGGCGAGTTGCACATCCGCTCCGACTTCCTGATCGACGACGGCGCGACGGCGCGCAACGTGCGCGTCGCGTTCATCCTGCACCAGAACGTGCTGTTCTCGGTGCACGGCGAGGAGCTTCCGGTGTTTCGCCTGCTGCGATTGCGCGCGCGCCGCATTCCGGCGCTGATCGAGAACGCGAAGGACGTCCTGCTGAAGCTCTACGACGCCGACGCGGAATACTCGGCCGACGCGCTGGAAGGCATCTACGACACGCTCGAGGCGGTCAGCGCGCGCGTGCTGCGCCAGGAGGTCGACGACCAGACGGCGGGCGAGGCACTTTCGGCGATCGCGCGCGAGGAAGACCTGAACGGACGGATCCGCCGCAACGTGATGGACACGCGCCGCGCCGTCAGCTTCATGATGCGGAGCCGCATGCTGAACGCCGAGCAGTTCGAGGAGGCGCGCCAGATCCTGCGCGACATCGATTCGCTCGACAGCCACAGCACGTTCCTGTTCGACAAGATCAACTTCCTGATGAACGCGACGGTCGGCTTCATCAACATCAACCAGAACAAGATCATCAAGATCTTCTCGGTCGCGAGCGTCGCGCTGCTGCCGCCGACCCTGATCGCGAGCATCTACGGGATGAACTTCAAGTCCGTGCCCGAATTCGATTGGGCGCTCGGCTATCCGTTCGCGCTGGGCCTGATGCTGGCGTCGGTGGCTGCGCCGTTCATTTATTTCCGTCGCAAGGGCTGGTTGCGCTAGGACCCGCGCTTCTTTTGACCGACAGTCGTCCAGAAGAAAGCCGCTCGGTCGAGCGGCTTTCGAGCAGAAGAACGTCGCGAAGCGCCCCCGAAGGAACGAGGGAGGGAGGAGGGAGGAGAAGAGCCCTTCGGAGATTGCAGCCGAAGCCGGCTTCGCGACGAGAAACGGAATCGAAACGAGTGTGTGCGTCGCAGGCGGCGAGAACGCCAGCCTGCAGTGATGTTCAGGTCCGCATAAGACACTCCGGTGGCGTTCGAGTTCCAATTTTTTCCGGCCGGTTTCTTGGACGGGCCGCTCGCTGAATGACCCTGACGGCAAGAGCCGAAAGAGTCCTCCGGACCCCGCCATCGGGTTCCCGGGGCCGGAGCCAACGAGCCGGACTTGCAACCACCTGCGATCGAGGGCCATGCAGGCGCCGCCCAGGTCCGCGCGGGGCGCCGTCTACACTCGTCTACCCTGAAGGAAGCCGATGATCTATCCGGAACTTTTCAAGCAACTCGAGGCCGTGCGCTGGAACATGGACCAGGACATCCCCTGGGACCAGTACGACGCGCGCAGGCTCAGCGATGAACAGGCCCAGACGATCAAGATGAACGCGATCACGGAGTGGGCTGCGCTGCCCGCCACCGAGATGTTCCTGCGCGACAACCGCGACGACAGCGACTTCAGCGCCTTCATGAGCGTCTGGTTCTTCGAGGAGCAGAAGCATTCGCTGGTGCTGATGGAATACCTGCGCCGCTTCCGGCCGGACCTGGTGCCGACCGAAGACGAGTTGCATGCGGTGCGCTTCGACTTCGATCCGGCGCCCGCGCTCGAGACGCTGATGCTCCACTTCTGCGGCGAGATCCGCCTGAACCACTGGTACCGACGCGCCGCAGAGTGGCACTCGGAGCCGGTGATCAAGGCGATCTACGAGACGCTCGCGCGCGACGAGGCGCGGCACGGCGGCGCCTACCTGCGCTACATGAAGCGCGCGATGCAGAAGTTCGGCGACGAGGCGCGCGCTGCGTTCGCGAAAGTTGGCGTGCTGATGGCCAGCGCGCGCCGCACCGCGCAGGCGCTGCACCCGACCAACCTGCACGTCAACGCCAAGCTGTTCCCGCGCGACACCGTGCAGAGCCGGCTGCCGAACCCGGAGTGGCTCGAGCAGTGGCTCGACAAGCAGATCGAGTTCGACGCGGTCTGGGAAAACAAGGTCGTCGAACGGATCCTGCACAACCTGAGCCTGCTGCTCGAGCGCAGCTTCGCCAGCGTGCAGGAGCTCAACCGCTACCGCAAGGAAGTGACCGCGTCGCTCGCGGCGGCGGCGCCAAAGACGCCCGGCGCTTTGCCGGTTTGAGCATCCCCGCTGCGGGGAATTCCGCCGTCAGCTCGGGCGGCTGGCCGCCGTCATCCGTTCCTGGTCGGCCTTCCGATCGGCGGTGACCTTCCGGGCGCTCGGCCGTTCGCCGACCAGCTTGCTGTAGGCCTTCCAGTCGATGCCGCTGCTCGCGAGCAGATCCTCGCCGTAAACGATTTTCGTCGCCAGGCCGACCAGCGGCAGGCTGGCCCAGGCGGCGCAGTCGGCCTGCGTGAACGTCGCTCCGGCGACGTAGGGCGCGAAGCGGGCGAGCCGGCGAAAACCGGCAATGTTCTTTTCGAGCAGCTTGCGCACGCGCGCCTTGTTGCTGTCGCTGACGGTGCCGCCGAAGAAGGCCTGCGGATAGAGCTCTCGCACCACCAGCTCGAGGTGCAGGTCGATGAAGACGACGAGCTCGCGGACCTTGGCCGCCTCCCACGGATCGGCCGGCGTCAGACGCGGCTCGGGATAGCGGTCCTCGAGGTACTCCATGATCGCCTGGCTCTCGCACAGCGTGCCCTGCTCCGTGCGGATGAACGGGATCTTGCCGAGCGGTGTCGACGCCAGGACGGCCTCGTCCCGGCTGCCGGTCATCACCACTTCCTCGGTGAACGGCACGCCCTTCTCGAGCAGCGCCATCTTGACCTTGTTGTAGTAGTTCGACAGGCTGAATCCACACAGCACGAGCATGCGAGTCTCCGAAAGAGCAGTAGGCGGCAGTGTATGGCGCAGGCGTGATCGCGCTGCCGCGACGGTGACAATCGAGCCATGACGCCGTCCTTCCTCGACAAGCTCTGTTCCCGCGAAGAGCTGGCCGCGCGCATCGCCGCGCTCCCGCGCCCGCTCGTCTTCACGAACGGCGTCTTCGACATCCTGCACCGCGGCCATGTCAGCTACCTCGCCGAGGCGCGCGCGCTCGGTGCGGCGCTCGTGCTCGGCCTGAACAGCGACGCATCGGCGCGCAGCCTCGGCAAGGCGCCCGACCGGCCGCTGAACGCCGAAGCCGACCGGGCCTGCGTGCTCGCCGCGCTCGAGAGCGTCAGCCTCGTGACCCTGTTCGACGAGTCGACGCCGCTCGACCTGCTGCAGCGTGTTCGTCCCGACCTGTACGTGAAGGGCGGCGACTACGACATCGAGGCGCTCGCCGAGACCGCGCTGGTGCGCAGCTGGGGCGGAGACGCCCGCGCGCTGCCGTTCATCGACGGCTATTCGACGACGGCGCTGGTGCGCCGGATCCGGGGTCCGGCGCCGGGCTGAGCGCAGCCGGGGCGATGCCCTCCATCGCGCCGGCAATTGCCGTCGACGACGGCTTGATGTCGGGGCTGCGGATGCCGAGCCGTTCGCGCTCGCGCCGGGCCGGGAACGCAATCTCGCGCTCGACCCAGTGGCGGAACTTCAGCGCGGCCGGCGAACGCTCGGTCATCAGGTGGACGATCAGCGCATCGTCGCGCAGGCACGGCGCGGCCGGCCGCCCGAGCACCTGCCAGCGCTCGGGATAGGTCACCTGCAACGTCGCATCGCTGGCGGTGAAGCCGACGATCGCGCGCACGCCGGCGAGCGCGATCCAGCGCCGATGGTCGACGTCCTCGTGCACCGTCAGCGGCATCCCGTGGTACGCGTAGTGGCGACCTTCCCGGTCGCGCCAGTGCGCGCGCCGCACCAGGTGGCGCACTTCGCTCGCGAGGTCGAGCAGTGGCTTCGGCAAGGCGATCGCGTACAGCACGATCGTGCCGACGGCGCTGGTCAGGCCGCCGAAGCGCCACGCCGCATACGAGACCAGTCCGCAGAGGACGAGCCGGACCGCGATCGTCGTCAGGACCGCCGTCATGTCTTCCGGTTGACGAGGTAGATCCCGCCGGCGACGCCGACCAGCGCGACGAGCAGGCGCGTCGTGATCGGTTCACCGAGCAGCCAGGCGCCAGCGAGCAGGCCGAAGATCGGCGTCAGCATCGTGAACGACGCGAGCCGGGTCGCCGGATAGGTGCGCACGAGCCAGAACCACACCAGATAGCTCATGAACGTCACGATGACGATCTGGAACGCGAGCGCGCCCCAGGCCAGCGTGGACAGCCTCGTCGGCAGCGGCGTGCCCATCGCGAGCGCCGCCAGCGCGAGCAGCACGGCAGAGATCGCGAGCTGATACAGCAGCGTCTTCTCGGCCGAGGCGCTGGTCAGGCGCGAGCCGCGGATCGCGAGCGTCGTCGCGCCCCACAGCGCGGCGGCGAGCAGGCCGAGCGCATCGCCGATCCACTGGCGGTCGCCGGCGGCCGGACGGCTGAAGCCTTCGGCGAACGCCGAGGCGACGGCGATGAACGCGATCGACAGCCCGAGCAGCTGCGGCCAGGCGAGCCGCTCGGCGCGGGCGATGAACGGCATGCCGAGCGCGACGACGAACGGCGAGAGGTACAGGAAGACCACCATCCGCGACGCCGTCGTGTATTCGAGCCCGATGAAGATGCAGGCGAACTCGGCCGCGAACAGCAGGCCGGCGAGGAGCCCGCCGGGCCCGGTGCCGTCGCACGCGAACAGCGCGATGCCGCGCCAGCGCGCCCACAGCCAGACCAGCAGCGAGCCGCAGAGCGAGCGCGCGGCGGCCTGCCAGAGCGCGGGGATCTCGGGCAGCGCGGCCTTCGCGGCGACCTGGTTCAGCCCCCACAGGAAGCAGCAGCCGACGAGCGCGCCGACGGCCAGCGCATCGAGGTGGGTCTTGCGGTCAGACATCGGGTCGCGGGGGCGGGGATCGAGGATGGAGCGCGGCGGCCGCGAGGGCACACAGTGTGCCGGCGAGGAGGCCGGTGGCATGGGCGAGCGGCGCGGTCGCGAAATCCCAGCCGGTGCCGACGCGCAGCGCGGGCCCCCACGGTGCTTCCAGCGACACCTTGCAGACGAGGCCGGCGGCGAGCGCTGCACCGATCAGGCGACGCGCTCCCGGTCCGTGCCACAGCAAGTGCAGCGCGACCACGGCAGCACCCGCATGCAGCACGCCGGACAAGCCGCCGTAGTGCGCCAGGTCCGGCCGAAACCACAGGCCGAGCTGCGTCAGCGGCCAGGCGCAAGCCCAGGCGACGACCATCGCGCGCGGAACGCCGGCCGAGGCGCCGAGCGCCGCGACCAGCGCCGCGCCGAGCAGGTTGGCGGCGAGGTGCAGGGTGCTGTAGTGGACCGCGACGGCGCTGAAGGCGCGCCACGGCTCGGTGCGGGCGCGCACCGGTTGCCAGTCGAGCGCGCCCGGCTCGATGCCCGCCAGCGTGGCAGCGAGCGCCGCCACGCTCAGACCGGCCGCGAGGCCGATCCAGGCACGTTCGCCCGCGGTCAACGCGGCGTCAATCGAAGACGGCGCGCCACAGCGCCAGCACCGCATCGCGCGGCTCGGCCAGCGCGGCCGGATCGACCTGGGTCGATTGCTCGTCGAGGCGGGCCTTGTGCTGCGCCCGGCGCAGGTCACGGTAGGCGTCCGCCGCGGCGCTGCCGACGCCGTTCGGCAGCAGCCCGACCTTCTCGGAGCGCAGCAGCAGCGCGATGTTGCCGACGTTGTCGAGCAGGCCGGGGTGCCGGTGGCTGTACGCGAGCACCAGGAACTGCACTGCGAACTCGACGTCGAGCATGCCGCCTTCGCTGTGCTTGACGTCGAAGCGGCCGGCCTTCACCGGATGGGCGTGGCGCACCTTCGTGCGCATCGCCTGCACCTCGGTGCGCAAGGCGGCCGCGTCGCGCGGTGCCTGCAGCACGCTGCGGCGCACGGCCTCGAACGGCATCTCGAGCTCGGCCACGCCGGCGCACCAGCGCGCGCGCGTCAGGGCCTGGTGTTCCCAGGTCCACGCGGTGTTGCTGCCGCGGCCGGTCTGGTAGTCCTTGAACGCGGCGATCGAGGTCACCAGCAGGCCCGAGTTGCCGTTCGGACGCAGCGCGGTGTCGATGTCGAACAGCTCGCCGGCCGCCGTGCGCGTCGTCAGCCATGCGATCAGCTTGCGCACGAACGCGGCGTAGACCTCGGTCGCGCGGTCGGCATCGCGCTCGTCGGCGTCGTCGTAGAGGAAGACGACGTCGAGGTCGCTGCCGTAGCCGAGCTCCTTGCCGCCGAGCTTGCCGTAGGCGATCACCGCGAGGCGCGGCTCGGGCCGATGGGCCTGCTTCAGGTGCCGCCAGGCCCAGTCCAGCGCGCACGACAAGGTGGCATCGGCAAGCGCCGACAGGTCGTCGGCGACCTGCTCGACCGTGATGTGCCCTTCGACGTCGCGTACCAGCGTACGGAACACTTCGGCATGGTGGGCACGGCGCAACGTGTCGAGCAGCAGTTCCTCGTCGGCCTGGCCGGAGCGCTCCCATGCGGCATGGCGCTCCTGCAGGTCGCGCTTGTACGAGCCCGGCTCGAAGCGGCTGTGCAGCAGGCGTTCGTCGGCCAGCTCGTCGATCACGCCGGGGTGCAGCATCAGGTAGCGCATCGGCCAGCGCGCGAGGCCGAGCAGGCGCAGCAGCCGGTTCTGCACCTCGGGCCGCTCGATCAGCAGGGCGAGATAACTCTCGCGCCTGAGCAGGGGCCGGATCCAGTCGACGAACAGCAGCGCCGCCGCCAGCGTGCAGCGCGCCTCGCTGACCGCGTGGGCCGCGCGCGTCACGAGGCGCGCCAGGCGCAGCTTGCTGTCGTCGCGCAGCAGGCGGATCTTCGGCTGCTCGGCGAGCGGCCGGACCCGCGCGGCCAGCTCGGGCGGCAGCTGTTCGAGGAACGCCTCGCTGTCGATCGGGTGGACGACCGGTCCGCAACTGCGGCAGCCCCCGCCGGGCTTCGCGCCGCCGACCGACGAACGCCCGTCGTGCAGCAGCGCGTCGAACTCGGTCGCGACGAATTCGCGCAGCTCGCCGAGCCGGTCGAGCAGCGCGCAGGCGGCGCTGCCGGATTCGAAGCCGAGGCTGCGCGCGATCCAGTCGAGGTCGCCGTCCACCGTCGGCAGCAAATGGGTCTGCTGATCGTCGAGGTACTGGATGCGGTGCTCGACGCGGCGCAGGAACGTGTAGGCCTCGGCGAGCCGCGCCGCGCTGTCTGGCTTCATCAGGCCGCCGGCGGCGAGCTTCGAGAGGCCTTTCAAGGTCGAGCGGGTGCGCATCTCCGGGAACTGGCCGCCGCGCACCACCAGCAGCAGCTGGACGATGAACTCGATCTCGCGGATGCCGCCGCGCGACAGCTTGACGTCGTTCGCGCGCTCGGGCCGGCCGGCCGCGCGGCGCTGCGCCTCGTCGCGCACCTTCGCGTGCAGCTGGCGCAGGCCTTCGAACACGCCGTAGTCGAGGTAGCGCCGGTAGACGAACGCGGTGACGAGGCCGCGCAGCGCGAGTGCGCGACCGTCCTCGACCGCGCGGCGCGGCGCGACGACGCGGCTCTTCAGCCACGCGAAGCGTTCCCATTCGCGCCCCTGCACCTGCAGATACTCCTCGAGCATCGAGAGGCTGACGACCGGCGGCCCGGACTTGCCATTCGGGCGCAGCGCGAGGTCGACGCGGAATACGAAGCCGTCCTCGG
>Ga0307412_10000900_pt1 | contig 17099 bp, 14 predicted proteins | sample DK1Cmetagenome_3_FD_203823 | JGI IMG/M metagenome (GOLD analysis project Ga0307412, IMG submission 203823) | Maize rhizosphere microbial communities from greenhouse at UC Davis, California, United States - DK15-C-1 | ecosystem: Host-associated > Plants > Roots > Rhizosphere > Soil | place: USA...
GTCCCGGTATTTACGGGAGCTTTTCCACAAAGAACCAGTCCGCCCCAGCTTCCTGGAGTTGCTGCAGAAGATGTGAATAGGACAGGGGAAGCGTTGGTTCCATTGGCATAAATTTGCCCGCCCTGCTCAACCACAATGTAAGAAGAGGCGCCTGCTGTTGCTACAATTCTTGTTCCTGCAGGAATAACCAGTTTTCCGCCATCTTTTATTATAATGGTACCGGTAAGCACATAAGTTTTTGTTGGATTGAGGGTTACAACTTGTCCTGTTGTGATATCACCTTTAAAATTATTAGGATCCTGAGCTATTCCTACAGGAACTATCGTAGGAATGGGATCATCATCTTTACTGCATGAATACATGGCAAATGAAGAGCCAATAATGAATGCCGCAATTATTAATTTCAAGTGATTTTTTTTCATAATATTAAATTCTTGATAAAATCTTTAAGATTTATTGAGAATACCAAAATTAGTATTTTTCTGTTATATTTCCTTATGAAGCAACCAAAATATTGATTTAACGATATATTATAACAAAAACCCGGAACATTGAGCCCCGGGGAAAGTTTATTTATATAAAAAAGTATTATCTGTAAATTTTTATTCTTTGAGTTGAATTGTTTACTCTAAAGAAATAGTTTCCTGGAGCAAGCTGTTTTTTTACTTCTGAATATTCTTTATCATCTGCTGAAGCAGAAACTGTTTTTAAATTTTTTCCATTTTCATCTAATACTTCTACAGTTACAAAGCCTGCTATTTCTCCTGATTGAGCAGTTTTAAGATTTGTTCCTGCAGGATAGGCTGTTGTGACAATACCTTGATAATTATCAGATTTTGTAGTCTCATTGATGGCGTTTAAACGATCTATGTGAAATGCAGCACCATAAGTGATTGTACCACTGCTGAAATTGTATACGTTGGTAAAGAATTCCACACTTTTTAAGGATTCTGTTGCGCTAAAACTGATCTTTTTATTGATTGGGGCTCCCGGGGAGGTATTCGGATAAATTCCCCAGTATGCATCATATTGCATTAGGTCTACATTAATATCATTTACTGCCACAGCACCTTCTTTCCTTACAAATACTTTAAAGTTATAATTCTTTGTGGATTGTACAAATTTTGCATTTTGATACTGGCTGGCATTATAAGAATCGAAAATTATTTTGTTATTGTTTGCGGGTTCTGTAATGATAAACCCGTCTACTTTAAGGTTGGGTGTAATTGGCTTAGGAGGACTGTAGGTAAGAGTTTTTGTTAAAAATACTGGTATTCCCGTCACTTCATAAGCTTTAATTACCATGATATATTGATCGGCAGTTTCATATGCCCAGTCATTTTGATTGTTAGTAAAACTTGTAAAAACATGTCCTGGAGGATACACGATAGGCTGGAAGTCACTGTCATCTTCTTTAATTCCGTAAGCGATAAGATTCGATGGTGTTGCTGAATTTCTATAAAGTTTTGTTTCTACTTTAAAAAATGTACCTTCAAAATTGAAAGAATAATTTATTTGTTTTGCAGATTTATTTAAGGTGACTTTAAGGTTTGAGGCGTTCAGGTCTGGCATTGCATATGATAATGTAATGGTATGATAGTTCGGGTTACCTGTAACCTCCCACGCTTTAATTACCAGATAGTAAGTACTGGCTGGGGTGTAAGCAGAGCTTGTCGTATTAGGCGACCATGTAGAGAAAAGATATCCCGGAGGATAGACAATCGGCTGATATTCAATATCGTCCTCTCTTGTGTTATAGGCAATAATATTTTCTGATAAAACGGAATTTTTGTAGACGGTAGTCTCCACTTTAAAATAGGTGCCTTCAAAATTAAACGAATAGTGGATTTGATTGTTTTCTTTGTCCAAAGCCACTTTAAAATTAGAGGCATTAATTTGCGCTTTGAAGTTTGAAAAAATTACTGCTAGAAATAGCAGAATAAAAGTTGGTCTCATATTTTGAATATTAATAAATTGTTTTCGCTGGTTGTTTTTATAATACAAATAATTCTTTATATTGTGATATTTAATACTATAAAGAAAGATAAAATCTAAAGTTTTTGTGTTAATAGAAAAATAACTAATCGTTAAATTAAAATTTGAAATCTTCAGAGAGTTTTGTACAATAAAAACGACATAGGAAAATTTCCTATGCCGTCCTTAATTTGATATAAAAAAAACTAATTACTAATTCTTATAAGCTAGACCATCCAGAAGCCCATGTAGGAGTGGAAGTTCCATTTCCTGCGCCTGTAGCTGAGTTGTCTTCTGTAAATGTATCTGGCAATAAAGTTGCCGCAGGACTTCCTGTTGTAGCTTTTACTGAAGCTTTTGTAGTTACGTTGTCAAACTTCACTTTAGTAATTTTGCTTGCACCATTGAAGTAAGTTACAGACTGATCGTGTTCTACGTTGATTCCTGTAGTCCAGTTTGATAATACCACATTATCAATGCTGGCATAAGTACCTTCTCTCAGTTTCAGACCATCAGCTTCTCCTGTTGTTCCACCGATGAAAGTAGCGTTTTTGATTGTTGGGTTTGACCTTGGGTTTGCATCTTTGTTATCTGCATTGTTATCAGCCTCTATACCTCTGTTTCCAACGCCGTTTGCTCTTCTTTTTGTATAGATGTTTGTGGCAGTTCCGTTCCAGCCTTCTGTCCAGTCAAAAGCATCATCTTCATTGCTGATAGAAACGATGTTTGAAACGTTTACTGTTCCACCGAAGAACTCAATACCGTCATCAGACCCGTTTACCATAGCTACATTATCTATCAATGTCCCGTTACCTACTCCGAAAAGAGATAAACCGTTAAATTCTTTAGTTGATGTAAATACAGCTCCTGCATATTCAATTCTTACATATTTAAGAATTCCTGAGTTGTCATTAGCAACAGTACCACCATAGATTGAGTCACCTACTTCAGATGTTGCTGTAGTACCTCTGTTGATTGGGGCTTTACCACAGATTACCAAACCTCCCCAGCTTCCTGGGGTAGCGGCAGGCGAAGTAAATATTACCGGAGATGAAGCAGTACCGTTAGCAAATATTTTAGCGTTCTGTTCTACTACGATGTAAGCAGAAGTTCCACCTGTAGCTTCAATTCTTGTACCTGCAGGAATTACTAATGTACCTCCACCTTTTACCATAACAGCACCTGTAAGCTTATATGTTTTTGTAGGATCCAAAGTTACAGTCTCTCCGGATTTTACTTCTCCTTTAAAGTTGTTAGGATCACTTGCAATACCTGTTGCAGGATTTATGATTAATTCTTCATCATCATTATCACTACAAGAGTGGAATACTACAGCTGTCGTTGACAGAATGAACGCCGCAGCTAATAATTTTAAAGTGTTCTTTTTCATTTTACAATATTTATTTATTATTATTTAAAATTCATAAGAAATACTAGCTCCTATACCAGTTCCTCTTTTATATTTTCTAGATACCAGTTCTCCGGTTTTATTATCCTGAACTCTTGTAAAGTAAGGATTGATAAGGTTTCTTCCATTTAAAGAGAATCCTATTCCGTTTGACAATTTTACTTTTACTGTTGCATCTAATGTGCTGAATGCTTTATCTACAAGATTTCCTTTATTCAGCGTACCAATTGCGTAGATGTTATCAGAAATGTAAGAGTAAGAAACTACAAAATCCATTGTGTTTTTGTTACCCCATTTTTGTTCTAATCCTAAGTTTGCGTTCGCCAGGAATTCTGAAGCTCCCTGTAATTTATCTTTAGTAACTCCGTCGTTAAGAGTGATATTAAATTTAGAATTTTCCTGTCTTACCTTATTTTCATCCAGATCTTGTTCTGTATTTAAATAAGTTCCGTTCATGAATGTGTAAATTCTTGTTTTCCCGGAATCATAGATGTCTTTTCTGATCTCTGCTTCCAAACCAAACACTCTACCTGTATCACCGATATTCATGAAAGAAACAATGTTTGATGAAGATGCAACAACAATTCTGGCTAAAGGATTTTGAATATATTTTCCAAAAGCAGTAACGGAAATCAGTTCATTCTTTTTGGGGAACCATTCCCATTTAAGATCTACATTATAGTTGTCAGCAGGATATGCATCTCTGTTACCGATACTTGATTCATCGATGTCTTCGTACTCGAAAGGTGCAACTTCCAGCAATAGTGGAGTAGTATATGTTTTAGATCCTGCTAACCTTAAATTATGCTTGTCATTTAAGCTATATTTTAAATTGAATGCAGGTAAAATTTTAGAATAATCTTTGTTTACCTTTCCACCTTCAGGGTATAAAGTTGTGTTATATTTAATTTCCTGTTGCAGATTGTCATAACGTACACCAATCTGAGCAGTGAATTTTTCTGAGAATTTGTAATCTACATTTAAATATCCTGCATTGTTGATCATTTCAGATGTGAAATACTGAGGAACAAAAGCTGTTTCAGGATTATATTTTACATCTCCTCTGAAAGTTACGATGTCAAAATAACCACCCGCCTGATAATTGGCAAGATTAAAATAAGAATCATAATTATTGGGATCTACAAAATAAGTTCCCTGTGCAGGAAGTATTCTGAAATTATACTGCGTCGCTTTGAAATCACTGTCTTTATATCTTCCGCTGTATCCAAGTGTGATTTTTGCCTTTTCACCTAGTTTATAATCAGCATGTACATCTCCTGTGTAATCATTTTCCAGTAATCTGTCGTAATATCTGTTGTTGGCACCAGGATTACTGCTCGCAAAGAAGCTGTAGTTCTGAACCTTGTCATAAACCGTCACATTTTGCTGTCTGTCAGGTCTTCTGCTGTCTAATCTGTTGAAACCTAAATTCCAAACAATTTTTAAAGGCTCAGATAATGTATGCTCACCTCTTAATTGATTTACAAATAAATCATTTGTTCTGTAAGTGGCTCTTCTCAATTGAGTTACAAATCTTTCCTGTGCAACATCATTATCATAATAATCTCTGTTGTATCCATTATATTGTCCAAGCTTTTGCTCGGTTGTGTGAATATAATTAGATGAGAAATTTACATTATGATTGTTATTGATTTTATAATTAATATTAACTAAACCTGTTGTATTCGTTGAATATTTAAACTCTTCAGAATTATCATAAATTTTGTTTGGTCCAGTTGTAGTATCAAAAGATCCACCGGTAATTCCCTGGAAGTAATCGTAGCTGTTATCAAACCCTCCGTATCCGAATATGCTTAATTTACCTTGTGATCCTATTTTAAAATTAGTACCAAAATCAAAGCTTAAAGAAGAATTAAAAGGATTATTGATTTCCTGATTTCTGAGAGACGTTGTGAAAACATATCCTCTGTTCAGAATGGCATTTTTAGAAGGCTTATCAATTTGCTTGAATCCGAAAAAGTTAGGACCATCCTGTAAATAATAATTGTTTTTATTGATAGCATTAAAGTTAACCGAAGAACCTAAATTGATTTTAAAATAAGGTTTCCCTGTATATACTTTGGTTACAATATCTACATTAGCTCCTGACATATCTCCCCAAAGTCTCGGATTGTATACTTTTTCCAATCCCACAAAGTCGATCATATCAGTTTTAATGATACTTAGATCAATATTTTTAAATATTGGATCATTAGAAGGAACCTGTAGTCCGTTTATTGTCGTCGAGTTGTTACGATCTCCAAGTCCTCTTACGAAGATCTGTCCGCTTCCTTCTTGTTTTTGAGAGCCTGTTGCCTTGGTTACAGCTATTGAAACATCGCCAACTCCTTGTTTCTCAAGCTGTACAGAACCCACTCTTTCAATAACCTCTACGGATTTTTTCTGTAAGCTGATAATATTAGATTCCGCGCCTTTTCTAGTTGACCCTGTGATTACGACACCTTCTATTTTCTTTTCAGATTTTGTAGTGTCATTTTTGGTTTCTTGAGCGTAAAGTACAGTTCCCGATGTTGTTAAAAACAAAACTGCAATACTCAGTTTTCTAAAGTTCATTTCTTTTTTACTATATTCTTTCGGTGCAAAGGAAGGAAAGATTAGTGTTGCAAATGGTTTAGCGAAATTTAAATTTTTCTTAACTAAATATTAATAAAAGGATATTATTGTTAACTTTATGTGAACGATACCCCTTTTATTAAACTGTGATTAAAATATTATTAACTTTGACACGTAAAAATTAAAAATGAACCAAAAGAAAATCCTCTTAATAGACGACGAACTGGATATTTTAGAGATTCTGTCTTACAATCTGGAAAAAGAAGGCTATGACATCTACACTGCCACAAACGGTAACGAAGGTATCGACAAAGCCAAAGAAATCATCCCTGATCTTATCTTATTAGATGTAATGATGCCCGAAAAAGACGGTATCGAGACATGTCAGGAACTTCGCAAAGTAAAAGAACTTCAGAAAACATTAATCGTTTTCCTTTCCGCAAGAAGTGAAGAGTTCTCTCAACTGGCAGGTTTTCAGGCAGGTGCAAACGATTACATCGTAAAATTGATCAAACCGAAGATTCTTATCTCTAAGGTGAATGCTTTATTACAACTTACATCTCAGGTTTCTGATAATGCAAAATTAATCGAAATCGGCGATCTAGTAATTGATAAAGATAACTTCAGAGTTTCGAAAGCCGGACAGCAGTTTTTACTTCCGAAAAAGGAATTCGATCTTCTTTATTTATTAGCTTCAAACACCGAAAAAGTATTCAAAAGAGAAGAAATTCTGGAAAAAGTTTGGGGAAATGATGTAATTGTGGGAGAAAGAACCATCGACGTTCACATCAGAAGATTAAGAGAAAAACTGGGGATTAACACAATCCAGACACTAAAAGGAATTGGGTATAAACTTATTGTTTAATACTCAATTTCATTTTATACCTTTACATTAACCAATAAAATTTTGTAAAATTGAAATTTTACAGACTTACACTCGTCGCCTCCTGTCTTCTGACGTTGGTGATGTTTCTTTTAGTAATCATCTTTGATTCACTAAAGGATATCTATTACAAAACACCGTTTTTCAAGCTTGGGCTCTTCATTTGCCTCGTTCTTATTTTTATTATTAATTATATAGTATTGGAATTGCTATTTAATTATTATGGTAAAAAGCAGGTTCGCGGGCTCTCACAGCTTTTGCCTCAGGAGATCGTTCATAATGATCATGAAAATATCACTATTAAAGAATTGGGAGAAAGATTTTCCGATCTTAATCAGCAGAAAGTCACAGAACTGGATATGATGAAGGAAATGGAAAGCTACCGTAAAGAATACATCGGAAACGTTTCCCATGAGCTTAAAACTCCACTGTTTTCCATCCAGGGATATGTTGAAACATTGCGGGACGGCGGTGTCGATAACCTTACAATTCGCGACAAATATCTCGAAAGAATCGATAAATCTGTTGAAAGATTAATTGCCATCGTTACAGATCTGGATATGATCAACAGGCTCGAAGCGGGCGAAATTAATCTTACCGTTTCAAAATTTGACGTAAATTTATTAATCAAAGAAATTTTCGATCTTCTTGATTTGGAGGCAGAAAAACATAACGCTACCTTACAAATCCAGACGCTGCATCCCCAAATTTTTGTTGAAGCAGACAAACAGAAGATTTCACAGGTTTTTATTAATTTGATTTCCAATGCGATCCATTACGCCAACCGTCAGGAAGCAAAAGTAGTTGTAAAAACAAGTATTCTTAAAAATAAAGTTTTAATAGAAGTCATAGACAACGGAATGGGAATCAAAGCCGAAAGTTTGCCAAGAATTTTTGAAAGATTCTACCGTGTAGAAACCAGCCGAAGCAGGCGGGAAGGCGGTTCCGGACTGGGATTGGCAATCGTAAAACACATCCTTGAAGCGCACAACGAAAACATTACCGTAGAAAGTGTGTATCTCGAAGGCACGAAATTCAGTTTTATGCTTGAAAAAAGTAAATAATTTCTGCAAAATGTATGAAAAAAAAATATTTTAAAAAATCCTGAAATATTTTTTTGTCACATCTCATTTATTTTATATTTGCAATAGAGATTAATCGTAATATAAAAGGCAAAAAAGTAATTAAAAACTGATGGTTTACAAAATCCGCGTAATATTAGATGCGAAAGAAGATATTTTCCGAGATATCGAAATTAAGGGAAAACAGACGCTATGGAACTTACATTTAGGAATTAAAAGTGCATTCAGCTTGCAGGGAGACGAGCTTTCCACTTTTAATTTACTGGAAGAAGACGGAACGATAGTAAAAAGTGTCCCGTTGGAAGATATGAGTGACGATGGCGATGGCGAAATTATGTCGGATGTGTACATCGATGAAGCCTTCGAAAATGTAAGTGATAAAGCTCAGTTCCAATACGGGCTTCTTGATCTTTGGGAGTTTTTCTGCGAGCTTGTGGAAATCATTGAAGAGACAAAAGGCGTGAATTATCCTATCACGGTTTACAGATTTGGAAACGTTCCTTTGAAAGCACCGAGCAAAAATGGGGGAGGATCCAAGAAAAAATCCGCGATGCCTTTATTAGAAGACGATTTCAGCTTTGAAGATGATTTTGCAGGAGGTACAGCGTTTGTAGATGAGGACGAAGACTTTGATGATGAGGAAGAAGAAGACTACAACGATGATGTTTTCGATGATGAGGATGACAACGACGACGAAAGATAATCAAGAGACATAAAATATACTGCCCCGAGTGAAAATTCGGGGCTTTTTTGTGAAAATTATTGAGAATGAATTTTTTTAGGAGCTATTTCCCGCTTTCCGCACTCGCTATTTTTTGGATTTCGGCTGCGGCGGCAAAGCCGCCGCAGCCGAAATCCAAAAAAATGAGCTCAAACAAATGCTACAATCGGGGCTAGGAAATACATGCTGTTGAAAACCACCCCGTCAAAAATTCTAAAGAATTTTCGCCACCCCTCCAGAGGAGGGGAATTCTTGCCGGCAAATCAGAATAACTATAAACTTTCTCATTCACAGTTGAAAATTCACTTTGCAGAGCAAAAATTCACCATTCATCATTCACATTTATAAAAACGATTCCCTATTTTTGTTAAAACTGAATTAATGAAAAAATTAATTTTATTAGCTGTAATTGGTCTGGGAATTGTTTCCTGTACTACTCAAAATACAAATAAAAGCATGACAGATTTACCTAAAAACTGGAAACAAACTACAAATATTTACGAAGTTAATTTAAGACAATATACTCAGGAAGGAACTTTCAAAGCCTTTGAAAAAGAAATGCCCCGACTGAAATCAATGGGTGTAAAAACACTTTGGTTCATGCCGATCACTCCGATTGCACAGGAAAATAAAAAAGGAAGCTTGGGAAGTCAGTATGCAGCAGCAGATTACACTTCCATTAATCCCGAATTTGGGACGTTGGATGATTTCAAGCATATGGTAAATGAGGCCCATAGATTAGGTTTCAAAGTATTGATCGATTGGGTCGCCAATCATACAGGTTGGGATCACGTCTGGACAAAAACTCATCCCGAATTTTATTTAAAAGATCCCGACGGAAGCTTTCACCGTGCCTCAGGAATGGATGATATCATTGAATTAGACTATAAAAATCAGAAAATGCGCCTTGCCATGATCGAAGCAATGAAATATTGGGTAAAAGAAACCAATATCGATGGTTTCAGATGCGATCTTGCAGCTTGGGTGGAGGTAGATTTCTGGGAACAGGCTCGTCCGGAAGTTGAAAAAATAAAGCCGCTTTTCTGGATTGGAGAATATGATGAACTGGAAAATCCTGATTACGGAAAAGTTTTCGATGCAAGCTATTCATGGAAATGGATGCACAAATCCGAAGATTATTACAAAAAAAACGAACCGCTTCAGGAATTAAAAGATTTACTGATCAAATATTCAGCGATCGGCGATAATTCTATGAGAGCTTGGTTTACAACCAACCATGATGAAAACTCATGGAACGGAACGGAATATGAAAAATACGGTGTCATCGCTAAGCCAATGGCTGTATTTTCTGCAACCTGGAACGGTATTCCGTTATTATATTCTGGACAGGAACTTCCTAATATGAAAAGACTGGAATTCTTCGAAAAAGATGTCATCAAATGGACGAATACCTATCAAATGGCTGATTTTTACAAAACATTATTAAATTTGAAATCATCAAATCCCGCATTAAGAGGCGGTGACCAAAATGTAACAACTTATTTCCTGGGCACTACAGCCAACGATAAGATTTTAGCTTACATCAGAAAAAATGGAAACGATGAGGTTCTGGTTGTTTTAAATATGTCAAAAGAATCGATAGATTTCAATATTGAAGATGAAAATGTATCGGGGGCATTTAAGAATGTGTTTGATAAAACAAAAAGAGATTTTAATGACGGCAAAAGCTTCAGCTTCAAACCCGGAGATTTTGCAGTTTTTGAAAAATAAATACCAGGCCGGTAATATTCTGGCTGAAATTATAATGAATGCGGGCTTTATCAGTCCGTTTTTTATTTAAAAATATTTGATAGTACAATGTAAATTATGCTGTTATTGTATTGAAAGGGATTAAAAATATTTAATACATTTGAGTTTATATTAAATGAAAGCTGTTGTCTATGGATAAATCAAAAATACTAGAAATCATTAAAAATAAAATCACCGAGAAAATACAAAGTTTTGAAAATCTTATTGCAGAAACAAGAGCTTCGAGTAATGATACGAAAAGCTCGATGGGGGACAAATATGAAACCGGCCGGGAAATGCTTCAGCAGGAAATCAACAACCTTCAAAGGCAATTGAATGAAGCATTGAATCAACATGCATTAATTCAGAAAATAACTCAGGAACCCTCATCAAAAGTGCAAAACGGAGCTTTAGTTAAGACAGATAAAGGATTATTTTATATTTCGGCTTCTATGGGAGAAATCACTTGTGATAATCAAAAAATAATGACAGTTTCTGACGGATCTCCTATCGTAAAAGCAATGTCAGGATTGAGTTCCGGACAGAAATTTTCTATCAACAATATAAATCAGACCATTGAAGAAATTTGGTGATTACATTTCATAGACAAATTATTTTTATGATCTATGATAACGAAAAATCGTTTGGTTTTTTTTAAATTTGAACCATCAATTCATTTTCAAGATGCAAAATTACTTAGATCTTTTACAACATATTTTAGACAACGGAACGGATAAAACCGACAGAACCGGAACCGGAACAAGAAGTGTTTTCGGGTATCAGCTGAGATATAACCTGTCGAAAGGTTTTCCTTTGGTAACAACAAAAAAGGTGCATTTGAAATCCATTATTTACGAATTGCTTTGGTTCCTGAAAGGCGATACGAACGTTAAATATTTAAATGACAACGGCGTTTCTATCTGGGACGAGTGGGCAGATGAAAACGGAGATCTTGGCCCTGTTTACGGAGCCCAGTGGAGAAGCTGGAACGGAGCCGACGGAAAAGTAGTGGACCAGATTACGGAAGTGATTGATCAGATTAAAAAAAATCCGGATTCCAGGAGATTAATCGTCTCTGCATGGAACGTTGCAGAAATCCCGAATATGGCTTTGGCGCCTTGTCATGCCTTGTTTCAGTTTTATGTGGCAGACGGAAAACTGTCGCTTCAATTGTATCAGAGAAGTGCGGATGTTTTCCTGGGAGTTCCGTTTAATATTGCGAGCTATGCATTGTTATTGATGATGGTGGCGCAGGTTTGCGACCTTGAAGTTGGGGATTATGTTCACAGTTTTGGTGATGTTCATATTTACAACAATCACTTTGAGCAGGTAAATAGGCAATTGTCGAGAGATCCGAGACCACTTCCTACAATGAAATTGAATCCAGAAATTAAAGATATCTTCGGCTTTGATTTTGAAGATTTTACACTGGAAAATTACGATCCACATCCGGGAATTAAAGCACCTGTTGCGATTTAATTTTTTAGCAATAATTTCATTAACTTTGTTTTAAATCCGGATTTATGGAAATTAAAATCAATTTAAACGAATATGCAGATGTTTCTTTCATCAAAAAGCTTTTGTCCCAGATAAAAGGTATTACAAGCATTGAGGTTTCCGAAAATGATAAAACTTATTCTTGGGAAGAAATTGAAAATTCAGAGTATTTTGGAAAGGTAATGGAACAGAGTGAAAATGAATATAAAAATGGGAAATCTCAAGAATTGACTGATGATTTTTTGGATGGAATTTTTAATAAAAAATGAAAATCTTAATTTCAGAAACTGCTAAAAACTCTTTAGAAGAAATTGTTGATTTTCTAAAAACCAATTGGACTGTAAAGGAAGTCACCATATTAAAAAATGATATTAAGAATTTCAGACAGACAATAACTGATGATATTGTAAAACATCCTTCTTTAGAAAACTTTCCAAATGTAAAATATACGTTTATTGGAAAGAAACAAGTTAAGTTGATTTATGAAATCAAAACAGACGAAATAATTATCAAATTATTTTGGCATTGCAAACAAAATCCGGTAAAATTAAAATATCTTCTTAATGAGGAAAAGCTAAAAAGTGAGGTTTAAAACTTCACCTTTTTTGTAACATTCAACGAATTTTTTCAACCTATTGATTAAATCTCGAAAGTATGTTTAAAAAGTTAATCTTTCTTTCAGCAATCAGCATTTCAACTGCTGCTTTTTCTCAAAATAATGTAAAAGAAAAATTAGGAAACTACATAGATTCTCTCTTCGTACACCATAAAATAATGGGAAGTTTTGCTTTTGCGGAAAACAATCAACCTACTTTCATTAAGGTAGTCGGGTTTTCTGACACAGAAAAAAAGCAGAAAGCCAATATGAATACACAATATCGTATCGGTTCAATCAGCAAGACTTTTACCGCAGTCCTTATCATGAAAGCGGTGGAAGATAAAAAGATTTCTTTAGACAAAAAACTTTCAGATTTCTACCCGGAAATTCCAAATGCGGATAAAATTACCATCGAAAACTTACTACAGCACAGAACGGGAATTCACAACCTGACCGATGAGGTGGAGTTTGCCGGATATTACACAAAACCACAGACTGAAACTGATTTAATTAATATTATTAAGAAATATACAAGTGACTTTGAACCCGGATCAAAGCATGAATACAGCAATTCAAACTACATTTTGCTGGGTTTTATTCTTGAAAAAGTATATAAAAAATCGTATGCAGAATTAATTAAGGATAAAATTGCAAAACCTTTAAAATTGACCTTAACAGAAGCCGGAGGAAAAATTAACACTTCAAAAAATCAGGCACAATCTTATCAATACGTCAACGGAAAATATCATATTTTACCCGAAACAGATATGAGCGTTCCGATTGGAGCTGGAAACATTATTTCTACACCAACAGAACTTTTAAAATTTATTCTTGGTCTGGAACAGGGGAAACTCATTAAAAAAGAAAATCTTGATAAAATGAGGAATTTTATTGACGATTACGGTTACGGTTTGGTGAAGTTCCCTTATGATAAAAGTTCGGGGTTTGGCCACAACGGCGCAATTGATGGCTTCGGATCAGCATTATTCTATTTCCCGGATCTTAAAGTGGCTGCAAGCTATATTGTCAATCAGGGCGGTATAGATGCCGATGAAATTTTCGATAAAATGATGTTAACGGCAACAGGAAAAGATTTTGAAATGCCAAGCTTTAAAACATTGGAAATATCGGAAGTCCAATTACAGAAATTGGTGGGCAATTATTCGAGTCCGGGTTTTCCATTAAAAATCAATATCTTCATCCAGGATAAAAAACTGATGGCACAGGCCACCGGGCAGGATTCCTTTCCGCTGGAGGCGACTTCTGAAACCAGTTTTAAATTTGATATTTCAGGAATTGTTATTAATTTTCGTCCGGAGAAAAAACAATTTGACCTCATTCAGGCAGGAACAACAAATACTTTCACAAAAGAATAAAAAAAATGAAATATTTAAAAATAAATACCGAAAAAACAGCCGATCTTGAGGCATTACAAAACGCAATCCTTCAAATGAAAGGAGTTTCTTCCGTAGAAATCATTGACGAAGAAAATCCGGAAAGCGAGCTCAAGAAAGCATTTAATAAAACCAAAGAACAGTTTAAAAAAGGTGATTACGAAACTGTTGTCAATGATATTTTTGACATTCTAACAAAAAATAATTCTAAAAAATAATCTATTTAAAGATGAAAAAGGCCATTTTATCGATTGCTATTCTGGGCGGGATTTTCTTTTCCGCAAATGTAGCAGCACAAACCGAAACTTCAGGCAGAGAAAAGGTGTACAGAGCCACTCACACGAAGGTTACGGAACTTAAACACACAAAACTTAAAGTCAATTTTGATTATCAGAAAGAGCAGATGAACGGGGAAGAATGGTTGACTGCCACTCCTTTTTTCTATCCTTCCAACGAACTGACTCTTGATGCCAAAAGTATGCTGATTCATGAAGTAGCTTTGGATATGAACGGTAAAAAAACGCCTTTAAAATATGATTATAAAGATGATATTTTAAAAATTACTTTAGATAAAACGTATCAGAAAAACCAGGATTATACAGTTTACATTAAATATACATCCCGTCCGAACGAAGTAAAACAACAAGGAAGCGCGGCGATTAATGATGCAAAAGGTTTGTATTTTATTAATGCTCAAGGAAAAGATCCCGACAAGCCAACCCAGATCTGGACGCAGGGAGAAACGGAATCTTCTTCCGCATGGTTCCCGACCATCGATAAACCAAACCAAAAAACAACTCAGGAAATCTACATGACGGTTCCTGATAAATATGTAACGCTTTCCAACGGGATTTTAAAAAGCTCTCAAAAAGAAGCAAATGGCTTAAGAACAGACCATTGGGTGATGGACAAAAGACATTCAACCTATCTTTTCTTCATGGGAGTTGGTGAATATGCGATTGTAAAAGACAAATGGAAAAACATTCCGGTAGATTATTATATCGAAAAAGAATACGAGCCTTACGCAAAACAGATCTACGGAAATACTCCCGAAATGATGGAGTTTTTCTCTAAAAAAATGGGTTACGATTATCCGTGGGCAAAATATGCACAGATTTCCGGAAGAGATTACGTAAGTGGTGCGATGGAAAACACTACAGCAACGCTTCACGGAAGTGATATTCTTCAAAAGCCGGGACAGCTGATCGATGAAAATACCTGGGAGGACACGATCGCACACGAATTATTCCACCATTGGTTTGGGGATTTGGTGACGGCGGAAAGTTGGAGCAATCTTACGGTAAACGAATCTTTTGCAAACTATTCGGAATACCTTTGGAACGAATATAAATACGGAAAAGATCAGGCAGATTATCACCAGATGCAGGACGTGAATATGTACATTCACAATCCTTCTGATTTTAAGAAAAATTTGGTAAGATTTAATTATGATTCCCGTGAAGATGTTTTCGACTTGGTAACGTATCAGAAGGGAGGAGGAATTCTTCACATGCTGAGAAATTATCTGGGTGACGATGCTTTTTTTGCCGGAATGAATGATTATTTAAAAACAAATGAATATCAGAGTGGGGAAGCGCATCAGGTAAGATTATCATTTGAAAAAGTTTCCGGAAAGGATTTGAATTGGTTCTTCAATCAATGGTATTTTGGAAGCGGAAACCCGAAAATCAATTATTCATATACTTTTGAACCGGTTAAAAAACAAATTGTTGTTACAATCAATCAAAGTCAGGATCAGCCGTTTGAATTTCCTTTAGCAATCGATGTTTACGACAACGGGAAACCGAAAAGATATAATGTTTGGGTAAATGCAGAAGCAAAAAACACCTTTAATTTTGATGTTTCTAAAAATGCAGATTTGGTGAACATCAATGCAGACGGTGTTTTACTGGCTGATATTACAGATAAGAAAACTCCCGAGCAATATTTAATGCAGTTCATGGGTTCAAAGGAATTTAAGAGCAAATACAACGCTTTGAACGGAATTAAAGATCAGGTTGGTAAAAATCCTGCGGCTACAAAATTATTGGCGGCGGCGATTAAAGATCCTTTCTTCAGAACAAGAATAAAGGCTTTACAATTAATGGATTTATCAAATGCTGAGCAATTGAAAGCAATGGGTTCTGATGTTGAAAAATTAGCTGTAAATGACCCGAAAACATTGGTTCAGGCAGCTGCAATTTCAGCATTGGCGAAAACAAAAGACAAAAAATACCTACCGATTTTTGAAAAAGGAATAAACGCTGTTTCAAATGCTGTGAAAGGAAATTCCGTAAGCGCGATCGTTGCCGTTGATCCTTCAAAAGCCAGTGCTTTAGCTGATAAAATAGACCTTGACGGAGCTTCAGAAACATTAATGAGCCAAATGTTACCGATTGTAGTAAAAAATAAGGTAACTTCTCAAATGTCTAATATTGCTCAATTGGTAGCCTTTTATCCTTTCATTAAATTCCAGAATCCGGAGCTTGGAAAATCTGCGGAAGAAGGATACAACTGGATTATGTCTTCCGATAATTTAAAAGCAACGGAAAGCATCACCAAAATAGTAAATCAGGCAAAAGGACAGATGGGCGACAATCCTCAAGTAAAAATGATGATTTCCCAAATGTTGAAAGATGGTTTAGCCAAAAAAATGGAGCTTCTGAAACAGAATCCACAGAATGCGGCCAGCATCAACAAACAAATCGACGCGATGAATAAAGCGATCGAAGATTTTAAATAATCAAATAATTTTAAATATTAAAAGCACTTCTGAAAAGAGGTGCTTTTTGTTTATGCGGATCAATAGCTAAGAGTTCACAACTCACTGAATAAAGAATATTAATTTTAAATTCATCACTAATAATCCAAAATTTATCAATTATTATATGTGATTAAACGTTTACATTTTTTAAATTCGTATAAAAATTGTAATACTATGACTTTCGGAATTGAAGCAGCAAGCTATTGTGTTCCTTCTTTGTATTTGGAAATTAAGGATTTAGCAGAAAAAAGAGGAATTGAACCCGCAAAACTGGAAAAAGGGCTCGGCTTACATAAAATGGGATTCCCTGATGTACATGAAGATGCGGCAACTTTTGCAGCTGAAGCTTTATTAAAGTTAATTAAAGATTATCAAATCAATCCAAAAGAAATATCAAGAATTTATCTGGGAACCGAAAGTGCTTTAGATGCTGCAAAACCCACAGCTTCCTACGC
>Ga0307412_10000902_pt1 | contig 17074 bp, 9 predicted proteins | sample DK1Cmetagenome_3_FD_203823 | JGI IMG/M metagenome (GOLD analysis project Ga0307412, IMG submission 203823) | Maize rhizosphere microbial communities from greenhouse at UC Davis, California, United States - DK15-C-1 | ecosystem: Host-associated > Plants > Roots > Rhizosphere > Soil | place: USA...
ACCGATCCCAGCTGCAGCATCGCATCGTGCCAGGCGCGGATGTTGAACTTCGGGCCCAACGCCTTCTCGGCGCGCGCGCGCGCGTCAAGGAACGCCAGCTCGCCCATGTAATAGCTGAGCGCCTGGCCCGGCCAGGCGATGTAGCGATCGACCTCGGTCTCGATCTCGTGGTTGCTGAGCGCGGTGTTGTCGCGGAGGAAGGCTTGCGCCCGCTCGCGGCTCCAGCCCATCGCATGGATGCCCGTGTCGACCACCAGCCGTGCCGCGCGCCACATCTGGTAGCTGAGCATGCCGAACTGGTCATAGGGGGTCTCGTACATCCCCATCTCGACCCCGAGCTTCTCCGAATAGAGCGCCCAGCCCTCGCCATAGGCCGAGAGATAGGTGTCGCGGCGGAAGGGGGGCAGCGCCTTGTTCTCGTTGGCGAGCGGCATCTGGAAAGCATGGCCCGGCGCGCTTTCGTGCAGGGTTAGCGCGGTCAGCTGGTAGAAGGGCCGCGACTTGAGGTCATAGGTGTTGACCAGATAGACGCCCGGGCCGCCGCGCCCGCCGGTATAGAAGGGCGCGAGATCGTCCGGCACCGGCACGATCGCGAAGCGCCGACGCGGCAGATGGCCGAAATACTGCCCTGCCTTGCCGTCGAACTGCTTGGCGGCCCAGGCCGCGTGGTACAGCAGCTCGCGCGGCGTCTTGGCGTAGAACTGGGGGTCGGTGCGCAGGAAGTTGAGGAAGGCCGGCAGGTCGCCGTCGAACTTCGCCTGCGCCATCACCTGCAGCATCTCGGCGCGGATCTTGGCGACCTCGCGGACGCCCACGGCATGGACCTGCTCGGCGGTCATGTCGCGCGTGACATATTCGCGGATCTTCGAGCGGTAATAGGCCTGGCCGTCGGGCAGCTCGGTCGCCGCCAGCGCGGTACGGGCGCCGGGGATATAGTCCTTGCGCAGGAAATCGAGCAGCTTCTGGTGCGCCGGGATCACCGCCTCGCGGATCGACGCTGCGCCCTCGCGGCGCAGTTCCGCCTGGACGGGTGCGGGGATCGCGCCCGGAAACTTCTTGAACGGCGTGTAGAACAGATTCTCCTCGACCGGCGCGTCGACCACCTGCGCCACGCCGACGTCGCGCCCGGTGAGCGTCACCTTGGGCGGCGTGAAACCGCGCGCCAGGCCTGCGCGCATGTTCGCGATGTTCTGGTCGAAATAGCGCGGCATGTCGCGCAGCGTCTTGATGTACGCGCGATACTGGTCCTCGCGCACAAAGGCCTCGCGCGCCGAGCCCGCCACGTCGCTCCAGAAGCTGCTGTCGGAATTGAGCGGCTTCTCATAGTCGCGGAAGCGCTGTTCGGCGAGCAGCGCGTCGATCTGGCCTTTGTAGACCAGATAGTCGATCCGCCCCTTCGGTGTCAGCTTGGCCGGGTCGATCGCATCGATCTGGCGCGCCACCGTGGTCCAGCGTGCGAGCCGCGCGGCCTGGGCGGCGGGGCCGACATCGGGAAGGCCGCCCTGCGCCGCCGGGCTGTCCTCGCCGGGGCCCTGCTGCGTGGTGCGCCACTTATACTCGGAATCGATGATCGCCTTGAGCTTCGCGTCGGCGCTGACCGGCCGCACCGGCTTGGGTGCGGGCGCGGCGGCGGTGGCGAGCAGGGCGACGGAGAGGAGGAGGATAGGTTTCATCGGTCGAGGCTCGCTTCCAGCGCCAGGATGTCGGCATAGAGGTTGTCGGGGATGCGCACGCCCTCGGCAAGGCTGAGCGCGCGGGCCGCATAGCGGCGCGACGAGGGTAGCCGCGCGCCTTGGCCCTCGATCGCGGCGAACATAGCCTCGGCGCGGGCGAGATGCTCGGCAACGGCGTCGCCCAGAAAGCCGGCCGGATCGATCGCGACGATCAGCTCGCCGCCGAGCGGCGACGTGCCCGCCCCGCCATCCGCCGCGATCGATTCCGCGCTGGTCAGGTCGCCGATCAGCGGGCCGGCGATCAGCTCGACCATCGCCGCGAGCGCCGATCCCTTATGCCCGCCAAAGGTGCGCATTGCGCCGTCGAGAATCGCCGCCGGATCGGTGGTGGGATGCCCTTCGGCGTCGATGCCCCAATCCTCGGGCACCGGGCGGCCGGCGCGGCGGTGCAGCTCGATCTCGCCGCGGGCGACCATGCTGGTGGCGAAATCGAACACGAAGGGCGGGTTCGGTTCGGCACGCGGCCAGCCGAATGCGATCGGATTGGTGCCGAACACCGGGCGAGTGCCCCCGGCGGGCGCCACCCAGGCATGGCTGGGGGTAAAGGCCAGCGCCACCAGCCCCTCGGCCGCGAGTGCCTCGACCTCCGGCCACAGCGCGGCGAAATGGACGACGTTGTTCAGCGCCAGCGCGGCGATGCCATAGGTCCGCGCCTTGGCGATCAGCGCCGGCTTGCCCGTCTCGAACGCGAGCTGGGCGAAGCCGCCGCCACCGTCCACCTTGGCCAGCGCCTTGGCGGGTTCGGCGAGCACCGGCACCGCATCGCGCACCACCTTGCCTTTGGCGATGGTGTTGGCCGCGACGAGCAGGCGGTAGATGCCGTGCGAGGCGCAGCCGTCGCGTTCCCCCGCTACCATCGTCTCGGCGACCGCGTCGGCATGGTCGCCGGCGAGCCCGGTCGCGCGCAATACCCGCCGGGCAAGCGCGCGCACCTCGTCCAGCGTGAGCGCTACGCCGTGCTGCGCCGCCGCCTCGCTCACGGCTTGGCGGTGAACAGCACCACGCCGAACACCGGCCCGGCGGTGTTGCGATCGTGCGGTACGAAGCGGACGCGGACGCTCTTCTTGCCCTTGGTCAGCGCCTCGGGCAGCGGATAGGTGACATCGAGGAACTTGCCCGGCCGATCGCTCTCGCTCAGATGCTGCGTCGCGACCTTCACGCCGTCGACGAGGATGTCGAAATCGCGGTCGCGCTCGCCGCCCCAATAGGTCGCCTGGAGCACCAGCGGCCCTTCGCGCGTCTTTAGCGTGAAGTCGAACCAGCCGCCCGAACGCGCGTCGCGCCCCTGCCGCCCGCGATAGGCGACCGGATAGGACAGCGCCGATTGCAGATCATGGTCGCGCTCGGGCTGCATCTCGCCCAGGTGCATCACGTCGACCGAGCGCGCAGCGATGTCCTTCAGCCGCGCCTGATCGGCGAGGAAGGCAGCCTCCTCGGTCTTCCATTGGCCTTCGGTGAACCGCTTGAAATAGACCGCGCTGCGCCGCTCATACTGACGATAAAAGGGCACGAAGCGCAGGTCACCCGGGCGGACCACGCCCTTCGCGTCATAGACCGCCGGTTCGGCAGTCGGCGCGAAGGCGGCGAGCAGATCCTGCCCGACCAGCGCCGGATCGGCACCGTTCCACGGGGTCGGCACGTTCGGCCCGAGATCGCCCGCCAGCACCATCGGCCCGCGCAGCACTGCGACGACGCTGTCGTCACCGGGTGTGGCTTCCAGCCGCAGCGTCATCGGCAGCGTGATCGCCAGCGCGTCGCCCGCCTTCCAGTTGCGCGCGACGATCGCGTAGCCGCGGTCGAACGTCGCGCCCGCGGGCGCGCCGTTCACCGTCACGATCGCCTTGCCCTCGGCCCAACCCGGTACCCGCAGCGCGATCGGGAAACGCCCGGGCTTGGCGAGGCTCGCCAGGGTCAGCGTCGCGGTGCCGCCGAATGGATAGTCCGACTCGAGCACCAGCTTCGCGCCGCGCGCCTTCCAGCTGACCTCCGCCGGGATGTAGAGATTGACGAGGAACGCACCGTCGCCTTCCCAGAACGCCGCCTCGCCATGCTTGGCGTGGCTTTCCATCCCCGATCCGACGCAGCACCAGAACGCGTCGTCCTCGGTGGTCGAATAGCCGCGCTCGGCGCCGCTCATCAGCGGGGTCATGTAGGTGAAGCCGCCGTTCTTCGGATTCTGCTGCGACATCACATGGTTGAGATGCGCACGCTCATAATAGTCGAACAGCGCGCCGTTCGGCTGCCAGGCGAACAGGTGGCTGGTCAGCTTGAGCATGTTGTAGGTGTTGCAATGCTCGCACGTCTGGTCGGTAATGTGCTGGGCGATGCTGTCCGGCGCCGAGAAATATTCGCGATCGGCATTGCCGCCGATGACGAAGCTGTGATGCTGCGTCACCCGCTCCCAGAAAAAGCGCGCGGCGGTGGCGTCGCCGGCATCGCCGGTCAGTTCGTGGATGCGCGCCAGACCGATCAGCTTCGGGACCTGCGTATTGGCGTGGAAATTGGCGAGCTTGTCCTCGCGCGCCTTCAGCGGATCGAGCACGCGGTTGTCGTACAGCCGCTTGGCCACCACCATCCAGCGGGCGTCGCGGGTCTGGGCGTAGAGCTCGGCATAGCTTTCGTTGAGCCCGCCATATTCGCAACCGAGCATCTGCTGCAGCTGCGCGTCGTCGAGCGCGGCGAACACCTTCTCGAAATAGGCGGCGAGGCCCAGCGTCACCTGCAGCGCCTGCGGGTTACCCCACGCTGCATGAACGTCGAGCAGCCCGGCGAACAGCTTGTGCACCGTGTAGAGCGGCGACCACGAGCCGTTGAGATCGAACCCGCCGGACTTGATCTCGCCGCGCATCACCTCCGGGAAGATCGCCTCGCCATCGACGATCGTGCCGTTCGGCCCCTTGCGCCCGAGCGCACCGACATAGCCGGTGCCGCGCTTCGCCTGCGCCTCGGCCAGTTCCGCCACGATATAGTCGGCGCGGCGGCGCATTTCGGCATCGTCGGTCTGCTGCCAGGTGAGCACCAGCGCCGAAAGATAATGGCCGAGCGTGTGGCCGGCGATCGTATCGCTCTCCCACCCGCCATAGATCGGGCCTTTCGGCTCAAGCCCGGCATATTTGCGGAAATTGTGGAGGAAACGGTCGGGCTCGAGCCGCAGCAGATAGCGCTGGTTCACCTGCACTGCCGTGGCATAGTCGGAAGGGCGCAGGCGGATCGCGGTCAGCGGTAGCGCCACGGGCTTCAGCGGGATCGACGGGGCAGTGGCGGCACGCGCCAGCACAGGAGCGGAGACCGCACCCGCCGTCAGGACGGCGCGTCCGGCGCCTGCCAAGATTTCCCGTCGTGTGCGGCGCATCGCTCATCCCCTATTGCAATCGTATACGATCTACGAAGGTCGTGCAGAGCGGTCAAGCGGACATTCGCCATCACATCGCCATTATATACGGTATAATATTATTGACGGTCCCCGTTGGCCATGGTCTATCGGCCAGGCAAGGGGGAGTGCGTATGGTTTTATCCGATCGGCTTGGCGACACCAGAGGGCGCGTGACGAACGTCCGTGCCGGGCGCTTGTGCGTATCGGTGGCCGCCTTGGCGCTGCTAACGCCCCTCGCCGCTGCGGCACAGACGCCGGTGCGGGAGGTTTCGATCGAGGCGCGCTATGCGCTGGCGGATCGCTATCTGGGCGATGGGCTCGCCAAGCTGATCGTCGATCGCAGCCTGCGCGCCGCCTTCACCACCGATGGCGCGGGGATCGTCTATCGCCATGGCCGCGAGGGCGAACGGACGATTGCCTATTTCGATCTCGCCACCGCCCAGTCGCGGGCGATCGCGCCGGAAGCCGCGATCGCCGCCGCATTGGCCAAGCTGCGCGGCGAGCCGCTCAAGCCCGCCGCGCTGCCGATCGAGGATGCCAAGGTCGAGGGCGGCACGCTCCAGTTCAGCGCATTCGGCAAGCGCTGGACCTGGGGCGCCGACGGCACGCTCGCCCCGGCCGCGAAGGGCGCCGAGGATGGCGAGGAAGCGCTATCGCCGGACGGCCGCTTCCGGATCGTCGCGCGCGATTTCAATCTGTTCGCCGTCGAAGTGCGCAGCGGTCGCGAAGTGGCGCTGACCGAGGACGGCACCCGCGACCAACCCTATGGCCGCGGCATCCCGCAGCTCGCCGACATCCTCCGCCAGGGAACCGAGGATCCGACCATGCCGGTCTCCATCCGCTGGTCGCCGGACAGCAAGCGCATCGTCACCTGGCGGCTCGACACGCGCGACGTGATCCGGCTGGGCGTCGTCCAGGCGACGCCGCCCGGGACGATCTATCCCCGCACCTTCCGCTATATCTATCCGCTGGCCGGGGCGGAGAAGCTGCCGCAGGCGACCCGCTACGTCGTCGATGTCGAGCAAGCGCTGCGCCGCCGCAAGGCGCAGCCGGTCAAGCTCGACATCCCGAGCGAATCGCTGCTCTATCCGAACGACCCGGACATGAACTGGGTGAACGGCAAGGTCCGCGCGCAATGGACGGAGCGCGGCTACAAGCAGCTCGCCGTCTACCAGGCCGATCCCGAGACCGGCGCGGCGACTGTCGTGGCGCGCGAGGCGCTGACCCCGAACGTCTCGGTCGTCTCCAGCTTCCTGCGGCCCGCGCCTGAGCTGGGCGGCGAACTGCTCGTCTCCGAACGCAGCGGCTGGGCGCAGCTCTACCTCGTGCGGCCCGACGCGCCGGAGGGCGGCATCCCGCTCACCCGCGGTGACTGGGAAGTGATCGGCGTCGACCATGTCGATGCCGCGGCGGGCAGCATCCTGGTGACCGGCGTCGGCCGCGAGAAGGATCGCAACCCCTATTACACCGCGCTCTACCGGGTGAGCACGCAGGGGCAGCAGCCGGTACTGCTTACCCCGGAGCCGGTGAACCACGACGTGCAGGTGGCGCCGGATGGCAAGACCTTCGTCGATGCGATGTCGACGCCCGCCCAGCCGACGCGTACCGTCGTCCGCAGCGTGGTGGATGGTCGCATCCTCGCCGAATTGGGCCACGCCGATCCGTCGGCGTTGCTCGCCAGCGGCTACCGCATGCCGGAGCCGTTCCAGGGCGTCGCGGCGGACGGCAAGACGCCGATCTACGGGATGATCTATCGGCCGGCGGCGTTCGACCCGAACCGCAGCTATCCGGTGATCGACAATGTCTATACCGGCCCCACCACCACCCAGGTGCCGACCAGCTGGGTGGGCACGGTGTTCGCGCCGGGATCGAGCGTATCCCAGCTCGGCGCGATCGTGGTGACGATCGACGGGCGCGGCACGTCGCGGCGGGGCCGCGATTTCCGCATGCACGCCTATCAGAATCTCGGCGAAGTGGGGCTCGACGACCATATCGCGCTGATCCGCCAGATGGCGACGCGCTACCCCCAGTTCGATCTCGCCCGCGTCGGCGTTTTCGGTGGCTCGGCGGGCGGCTATGATACCGCGCGCTTCGTGATCCGGCGGCCGGGCTTCTTCAAGGTCGGTGTCGCCTCCTCGGGCAACCACGACCTGCGGCTCGACAAGGCCTGGTGGCCCGAAGTGACGATGGGCGCGGCGAGCCCCAACGACTGGGCGCGCAACTCGAACATGGTCGCCGCGCCCAATCTCGGCGCCAAGCTGCTGCTGATCCACGGCGACATCGACGACAATGTGCCGATCACCGAAAGCTTCCAGCTCGCCACCGCGCTGATCTGGGCGGGCCGCGACGTCGACATGGTGGTGCTGCCCAACACCACCCATGCGGTCTATCAGCCCTTCTTCTGGCGCAAGTTCCGCGACTATTTCGTTCGCAACCTGCTCGGCGAGGCGCCGCCCGCCGATATCACGTTCGACACGCCTGCCTGGCGCGAAGAACGCCCGCTGCTGCGCCCCGAACAATGAGGTCCCCGATGCGTGTCTCCCGCCTGATCCTCGCCGCCGCCGCGCTCGCCGGGGTGAGCAGCCTGCCCTTCGCCGCCCCGCTGTTCGCGCAGGAAAAGCCGGCAGCGAAGCCGGTATACCCGCCGATCCGCACCACACCCGTGCGGGTGGGTGCCTTCCTGCTTGCGCTGCGCAGCGACACCGGCACGCTCGCCCGCCTGTCCCCCGCCGGCGAACCCGCCTTTGATTTCGTCCCCGGCGGTCGCGAGGCGGAGCGACAGGGTGACGGCTATAACCATATCGGCGATATCAATATCCGCCTGCGAACCGCGAGCGGTGCCTGGCGCGACTTCGCCTCGGCTCGCGCACGCAAGCCGATCGCCGCACTGCCACTGACGCCGGGCGTGTTCGCTGCGGCCGACATCACCGCGAGCATGGGCGAGGGCAATCCCCTCCGCGTCGAGCGGCGCTGGGTGGACGTGGCGGGCGTGCCGGTGATGCGCTTCCGGCTGGTCAACACCTCCAATGCGCCGGTCGAAATCGGTGGGCTCGGCCTGCCGATGGTGTTCGACAATATCATCCAGGATCGCACGCTGGAGACAGCGCACGCGCAGGCGAGCTTCGTCGATCCCTATATCGGCCGCGACGCCGGCTATCTCCAGGTCACGCGGCTGAACGGCAAGGGCCCGGCGCTGCTGGTGCTGCCCGACGGCAAGACGCCGCTGGAGAATTACGCACCGCTCAAGAACCCACGCGAACCGCTCGCGATCTTCACCGACAAGAGCCAGCGCAGCCAGGTCTCGGAAGGCTTTTACGACTGGACGGTCGCCTCCAAGGGGTTCGTCGAGCAGGAATGGCACAAGGCGGGCGAGCAGTGGAACCCCGCCACCAGCTTCACCCTCGCCCCCGGCGAGGCGCGCACCATCGGCGTGCGGCTGGTGCAGGCACCCTCGATCCGCGGCATCCAGTCGGCGCTGGTCGCGCAAGGCCGACCGGTGGCGCTCGGCGTGCCCGGCTATGTCGTGCCGAACGACCTCGAGGCGTCGCTCTTCCTCCACTATGCGCAGCCCGTGGCGAAGGTGGACGTCTCCCCCGCCGGCGCGATGACCGTGACGGCGGCCGGCGTGGTGAATGGCTGGCGGCGGTACGCCGTCCGCGGCACCGGCTGGGGCCGCGCGCGCCTCACCATCACCTATGCCGACGGGACGGCCCAGACGGTCCAGTACTTCGTCACCAAGCCGCTCGAGAAGACCATGGCCGATCTCGGCCGCTTCACCACGACGAAGCAATGGGTTGACGATCCCAAGGACCCGTTCGGTCGCGCGCCCGCGATCCTCAGCTATGATCGTGAGGCGGGCAAGATCCTCACCCAGGAGCCGCGCGTGTGGATCGCCGGCATGAGCGATGAGGGCGGCGCCGGCGGCTGGATCGCCGCGATCATGAAGCAGCTCGACAACCCCGACCCTGCCGAGATCGAACGGCTGGAGACGCTGGTCGACAAGACGATCTTCGGCAAGCTCCAGGTCGCGAGCGGCGAGCATATCGGCGCGGTGAAGAAGAGCCTGTTCTATTACGATCCCGAGGGCCTGCCGGGCTACTACGACCCGCAAGCCAATTGGAAGAGCTGGACCAGCTGGTCGAAGAAGGATGCCGGCGATCTCGGCCGCTCGTTCAACTACCCGCATGTCGCGCTCGGCTATTGGACGCTCTACCGGCTGGCACGCAACCATCCGGGGCTCGTAACCCATCACGACTGGCGCTGGTATCTCGACCATGCCCGGCTGACGATCGTCGCGATGATGCGCGATGCGCCCTATTACACCCAGTTCGGCCAGATGGAGGGCGAGGTCTTCGTCGACATCCTCGACGATCTGAAGCGCGAGGGGATCGCCGACGGCGCGGCGCAAATCGAGGCGCTGATGAAGAGCCGCGCCGATCACTGGAAGGGCCTCGCCTATCCGTTCGGCAGCGAGATGGCGTGGGATTCGACCGGCCAGCCCGAAGTCTATGCCTGGATGCGCTATTTCGATCATCCGAAGCAGGCGGCGGAGACGGTGGAGGTGATCCTCGGCTATGATCCGCTGATCCCGCACTGGGGCTATAACGGCAATGCCCGGCGCTATTGGGACTTTCTCTACGGCGGCAAATACCCCCGCATCGAGCGCCAGATCCACCATTATGGCTCGACCAACAACGCGCTGCCGCTGTTCGAGGCGTTCCGCGCCAACCCGGCCGATCTGCACCTGCTGCGCGTCGCCTATGGCGGGCTGATGGGCGGCATCACCAATATCGATCGCGATGGCTTCGGATCGGCGGCGTTCCACAGCTGGCCGGACCGGATGGACTGGGATCCGTACACCGGCGATTATGGCTCGGGCTATTTCGCCCATGCCTATGCTGCCGCGACCTATCTGGTGAAGGACCCGGTCTTCGGCTGGCTCGGCTATGGCGGTAATGTCCGCGTTGCCGCCGATGCGGTGACGATCGCGCCCAAGGACGGCGCGCGCAGCCGGCTGTTCGTCGCGCCGGCCGGGCTATGGGTCACCCTGGAGGCAGGCAAGATCGCCTCGGCCCGCTACGCACCGTCGACGGGCGTGGTGACGCTCACCCTCGATTCGCGCAGCGCGATGACGCCGCAGGCATTGCTCCGGCTGGAGAAGACCACCGCAGGGCGCGCCTATCGGGTGGAAGGCGGCACGCCGGAACGCGGCGCCACCGCCGTGCCGCTCGCCGCGGGGGAAACGGAGATCCGCCTGATCCCCCGCAGCGGCTGAGGCAGCCCGCGCTCAGAAGCGCGAGAGCGTGAAGCGGTCCACGTCCAGCGCGCCGCCCGCGGCGCCTGGGTTGAAGCAGGAAAGCGCGAACTGTGCGCCCTGGAAGGTGCCGGTCCGCCAGTCATAGACCAGCGGCACGGTGCCCCCCAGCGGGGTGAAGCGCCGACCGTCTTCGCTGTACGAAAGCAGCGCCGTCGCCGCGGTGAAGTCCATGTCGGTGCGCAGCCACAGGCGCGGTGCCTTGGTCGGCAGCGCGGCGACGCGGACTTCGGTCTTCGGCCCCGTAGTGGTGGATTCGGTCACCCGCATCGACAGCGCGCGGCTGCCGTCCGGCTGGCCGATCACTGCGATCTGCGCACTGTACTTGCCGAAGGTGCCGAACCCGCAGACGTCGCCCGGCCGGATGCCTGCAGGATCGACAACCACTTCCCCGCGTGACCGCGGTGCCTGCCCCTTCTGCACCAGCGTGTTGCGCGCCCACCAGAGCTGGTCCGCCGGCACCGCGCGCAGCCGCAACCAGCCGCGCCGGGCGGTGAGCGACCAATAGGGGTCGAGCGGGTTGTGGTTCCACTGCCATTGCCGGCCCAGCGTGGCGGCGGTGAAGCTGTCCGAGGCGGGCGGCTCGACAAAGCGGCCGCCCTGGATCGGCTTGCGCGCGCGGTCCGGCACCCGGCCCGGCTGGTCGGGCGTGCCCCACACCGGCCAGCCGTCCTGCCAGAACACCGGGCTGATATTGGTGACGCGGCCGATCGGCCCGGAATCGCGCATCACGAAGCCCACATCCTGGCCGTTGGCGAGATCGACCAGCGCGCCCTGGTGGCCGCCGGTGGTGTCGTCGATCTGCGGGCGGGTCTCCCAGGGCCCGTCCAGACTGCGCGACCGCGAGACGGTGAGCGCAAGCTTGTTGGGAATCGAGTTGAACAGATAATAAACGCCGTTCCGCTTGAGCAGCTTCGATCCCTCGGCGCCCTTGTTGTAGTAAATGACGCGGCTGGCGGTGATCCGCGACAGCGTCTTGTCGAGCGTGTTCAGCGTCACCGTGCCGTCGCTGCCGATCGAGCTGGCGAGATAGACCTGGCCATCGTCGTCGAAGAACAGCGCCGGGTCGAACGCGGCGCGATCGAGCTCGGCAAAGGTCCAGGGTCCGCGCGGATCGCGGGCGCGGTAGATGCGCGTGTGCTGCCGGATCGGCGTCACCGCGAGGTAGAACATGCCGGCATGATAGCGCAGGCTCGGCGCATAGATGCCCGCGCGATAGGATCCCCCATCCTTCAGGTCGAACTCCGCGCGGCCTTCCAGCCGCGGGATGACGTGGGTCAGGATGTCCCAGTTCACCAGGTCGCGCGAATGGAGCAGCGTAAGCCCGGGTATGTTGGCGAAGGTGGTGCTGGCGAAGTAGAAGTCCTTGCCGACGCGGATGATATCCGGATCCGGGTAATCGGCGTTGAGCGGCGGATTGCGATAGCTGCCGCCGCCCTGGTCGGACCGCCAGACCTGCGCCGCGGCGGCGGCCGGAAGCAGCCCGCCGGCAGCGACGGCCGCGAGGAGTAGGTGCCGCATCACTGCGCCATCGGCCCGATGATGGTGCCGACGAACCCGGTTGCCGCGTGGGTGCTGAGGAAGCGGCCATCCAGGTCGCGCTTCAGCGTGCCCTTGGTGCCGCCGCTCGCATAATCGAACGCCATGGTGCCGCCGGTAATCCGCAGCGTCAGCGTCACCGGCGCGGTGCCCGGCAGCGGCGTCGAGGCAACCAACTGCTCGTCGCCCTTGGCGCGGGTGTAGAGCGCCAGCGTGCGCGCGCCACCCGCACGGGTCAGTCCGAAGAACAGGTAATGCTGGTCGCTCTGCACGGCCGCCAGCCCGGCGCGGTCGCCGTCCTTGGCGGGCGTATAGCGCACCGTCACGCTGACGGTGGCGTTGGCATGCTGCTGGCGACGACCGACAAAGCCGGGCACCTGCTGCAGATCGCCGAGCGGTCCGCCCCGGGTGATCACCAGCGCGCCCTTCTCCACCTTGTAGAAGGGCGTCTTGGGCGTACGGATGCCCACCCATTGCATCGACAGGCGGTTGCCGGCGAAACGATCGACATAGCTGAAATCGCCGCTGGTCGGCAGCGCCGGCTGCGGTTGCGCCGGGAGGTTCGGAGCCTTGGCGACGAGCGGCACGGCCTTGCCCTTGGGCAGGATGATCGGCCAGCCGTCCGCCCAGGTTACCGGCAGCAGGAAGGTCTCGCGGCCGGCATTGTAAAAATCCTCGGCATAGGGACGCACGCCGAGGAAGGTCGCCCACCAGTCGCCCTTCTGCGTCTGCACCAGCGTGGCGTGGCCGGTGGAGGTCACCGGGTTCGGCCGGTTCGGATCTAGGTCGCGCTGGGTGAGGATCGGGTTGCCGGCGAACGGCACGTACGGCCCGCGCAGTTCCTTTGATCGGAACACCACCTGCGAATGGTTGACGCTGGTCCCGCCCTCGGCGGCGGTGAGATAATACCAGCCGTCCTTCTTGAAGATGTGCGGCCCTTCGATCCACACCGGCTTCTTGGCAATGTCGACGCCGCCATTGATCAGCTGGGTGCTCGGGCCGACCATCTTGCCGGCGCGCCAGTCATATTCCTGCAGCCAGATCGCGCGGTGGCCCTCGTAGCGCGGAGCTTCGTCCGGCGCGCGGTTGTTGACGATATAGGCCTTGTCACCTTCCCAGGTGATCGAGGGATCGATGCCCTCGAACGGCAGCCAGATCGGATCGGACCAGGGCCCGCGCGGATCCTTGGCGGTGATGACGAAATTGCCTTTGCAGCTCACGCAGGTGTTGACGATGTAATAGGTGCCGGCATGGTACGAGATGTCCGGCGCGAACACCGCCTGCGAGGTGCGCATGCCGGTGAAATCGAGCTGGCCCGGCCGGTCGATCGCGTTGGCGATCTGCGTCCAGTGCACCAGATCCTTCGAATGGAAGATCGGCAGCCCCGGATAATGGGCGAAGGACGACAGCACGAGATAATAGTCGCTGCCGACGCGGGTCACGGAGGGATCTGGATAATAGCCCGACAAGATCGGATTGCGATATTCGCCGGGGCCGGGCTTCGCTGCGTCCATCGCATGGCCCGAATAGCGGAAGTCGCTGAACCGCGCGGGTGCCTGCGCCAGCGCCGGTAGCGGCATCGCGCCCGCCAACAATACCGCCGCGACGATCCTCGAAACCTTCATAGCACCCTCTCGTATCCGCTTTTGCCGTATCCGACTTTTTGGTCTGCCCATGCCGGCTGCGCCAGCGGGAAGATAGCGCTACCATAAAGCGGCAATCGTGGATGACCAGCCTCAACCCGCACCTTCGGCGGCTCGGCGCATCGAAATCCGATTTGCCGGACCAGATCGGGCTCAGGCCAGGCTCAGGACGGGAGGATGCCGTTCTCCTCCAGCCATTCCCGCAGCACTGCCGCCACGGCCGCCGGTGCCTCCACTGGCAGCATATGCCCCGCGCCATCGAGGATCCGGATCGTCGCGTGCGGTGCCAGCGCATGCATCGCCGCATGCTGGGCGGGCGGCGACCAGCGATCGTGATCGGCGGAGAGCAGCAGGACCGGCCCGGCATAGCCCGCCAGCACCGGACCGGCATCGATGCGACCGAGCAGCGCGGCGATCTGGCCCAGATAGGCCTCCACCGGATAGGCCTCCACCATCGCGCGCATCTCGGGCATCAGTTCCGCCACCCGCGCCGGGCCCGCGCCCATCATCGGCGGCAGCCATGCCTCGGCAAGCGCGGCCATGCCCTGCCCCTGCGCGATGTCGATCATCCGCTGCCGCCCTGCGGCTTCGCCGTCGGCGGGCGGATGCACGCCGGTATTGGCGAGGACCAGACCCACGATCCGCTCGGGTGCCTGCCGCACCGCCTCCAGCGCCACACGACCGCCCATCGAATGGCCGACCAGCACCAGCGGACCTTCTGTGTCCGCCAGCACCCGTGCCGCCATCGCGCCGAGCGAATCAACGCCGGGAAAGGCGAAGATGCGCCCCGGCAGCGCCGCCGCTACCGGCGCCCATACGCGCGCGTCGCTCAGCAGTCCGCACAGGAATACCAACGTGGGCAAAGGCTTGGTCATGCCGTTCATTCCTCCATCTCGGGGTTTGCCCCCTTCATGTCCTCAATCGCACCCTGGCGGCGCGTGAATGCGGTGCAGCAGCCGCAGCAATTCCCGGCGCTCCTCCTCGCGCAGGCCGGCGAGCAGCGGCGCCTCTGACTCGCGCAACCGACCGATCATCTCCGGCAGCTGCGTCTCGCCCTCGGCGGTCAGGTGCAGCGCATGGCTGCGCAGGTTGCGTCCTGGCCGCCGCTCGACCTGACCGCGCTCCTCGAGCAGATTGACCAGCTTCATCGCGCTCGCACGGTTGATCGACAATGCGCGGCCGAGTGCCGACTGGTCGAGCCCGGGATGCGCGCGGATCAACGCCAGCGCCGTTACCTTGGCGGGCGAGATCCCGTAGGGCGCGAGCGCGGCATGCGCGGCCTCCATCAGTCGCAGCCGCGCCATCTGCAGCTGATAGCCGGTCAGCGAATCGAGTTCGTCATCCTGGGAAAGGCGTCTGGTCATCTTGTCGGTTCAGTATGCCTGGGATACATTCCATCAAAATAGTAGATCAGCCGCAGCGAGTCGCGGTCTGTTTTTAGGAGATTGCCCTTGGAACGCACCTTCAAGCTGTTGATCAATGGCGAAGCCGTCGACGGCGCGTCGCAGTTCGACGTGATCAATCCCGCCACCGCCCAGCCCTTCGCGCAATGCCCGAAGGCGGATGCCGGCCAGCTCAACGCCGCCGTCGCCGCGGCCAAGGCCGCCTTTCCGGGCTGGGCCGCGACGCCGATCGAGGAGCGTGCCGCGCTGGTCGAAGCGGTCGCCGCGCGGCTGCAGGAACGGCTGAGCGAGTTCGCCAGCCTGCTCACCACCGAACAGGGCAAGCCGCTCGACCAGGCGACCGGCGAAGTGATGGGCACGGTGTTCACGCTGCGCGCCTTCACCCAGATGCGCCCCGAAACCAAGGTGCTGCGCGACGAGGGCGGCAACCGCGTCGTCGAGCATCGCACCCCGCTGGGGGTGGTCGCGGCGATCACGCCGTGGAACTTCCCGATGATCCTGGCGGCGAACAAGATCGGCCCGGCGCTGGTCGCGGGCAACACCATGGTGCTGAAGCCCGCGCCGACCACGCCGCTCACCTCGCTGCTGCTGGGCGAGATCTTCGCCGAGCTGCTGCCGCCGGGCGTGATCAACATCATCTGCGACCAGAACGACCTCGGCGCGCTGCTGACCGCGCACCCGGATGTCGCCAAGATCGCCTTCACCGGCTCGACCGCGACCGGCAAGAAGGTGATGGCCAGCGCCGCCGATGGCGTGAAGCGCGTAACGCTGGAACTGGGCGGCAACGATGCCGCGATCGTGCTCGACGATGTCGAGCCGGCGCTGGCCGCCAAGAAGGTGTTCCAGGGCGCGATGTACAATGCCGGGCAGATCTGCGTCGCGGTGAAGCGCGCCTATGTGCCCGAGGGCATGTACGAGGAATTCTGCACCGAGATCGCCCAGCTCGCCCGCGACGCGGTGGTCGATGACGGCGCCAAGCAGGGCGCCAAGGTCGGACCGGTGCAGAACGCGATGCAGTTCGAGAAGGTGAAGGCGCTGATCGCGGACGCGAAGCAGCGCGGCACCGTGCTGGCCGGCGGCGACGCGCTCGACCGCCCCGGCTATTTCATCCCGCCGACGATCGTCCGCGATCTCGACGACGATGCCCCGCTGGTGCGCGAGGAGCAGTTCGGCCCGGTGCTGCCGGTGCTGAAATATCGCGACATCGACGAGGTGATCGCCCGCGCCAATGACTCCGATTATGGCCTGGGCGGCACGATCTGGGGTCGCGACGTCGCCCGCGCGACAGAAGTGGCGATGAAGATCGACAGCGGCACGGTGTGGGTGAACCAGCACCTCGCCATCGATCCGCGCATCCCGTTCCGCGGATCGAAGCAGTCGGGCCTGGGCGGCGAGCTCGGCCAGTCGGGCCTGCACGAATATACCCAGGCGCACATCGTCAACGCCGTCGAACTGGAGCCGGCCGCCTGAGCGCGGTCGAACATTTCACTACCCAGACGGTGCCGCTCCAGCGGCGGCACCTGTTCTGGCGCGACGTCGTCGCCGAAGCCTTTCCGGGCATGACCGCCATCGCGCCCGAAGGCATCCGCGCCGATCTCGCGCGCTGGCACCTGGGGCCGGTGGGGCTCGCCCGCGCCCGCAGCGCGCGGGCGCAGGTCCGCCGCGAGGGCAATCGCGACGGGCACAATTTGCTGCTCCATCTCCAGCGGCGCGGGCGGCTGACCCTGCTGCACGGCCACACCGCGATATCGGGCGGGATGGGCGATATCCTCGTCGCCGACGACAGCCGGCCCTATGCGATCGACATTTCCGACGCGAACGAGTGCCTCATCCTCCAGGTACCCGCCGCGCTGCTGGGCGACGGCATCGGAATCGGCCAACTCCACGGGCAGCTGCTGCCGGGGCAGGATCCGCACGTCGCGTTCCTCAACCACATGCTGCTCGGCCTGTGGGAGCAGCGCGCGATGCTCGGCGACGTCGATGAGGGCGTGGGCGAGCTGCTGGTCGATGCGACCCGGCTGGTCTGCCGGCGGCAGCACCGCGCCGGCTTCGTCCCTTCGGGTAGCGAG